>Ga0302046_10000712_pt1 | contig 32393 bp, 13 predicted proteins | sample RVTome_11_FD_200261 | JGI IMG/M metagenome (GOLD analysis project Ga0302046, IMG submission 200261) | Soil microbial communities from uranium-contaminated site in the Upper Colorado River Basin, Wyoming, United States - RVT147D111 (version 2) ...
AGACGGCGGTGAACCACTTCGGGACCTTTCCGGACATGATCGAGTTGTACAACGCGGGGGGCGGGACGGTGAACCTGGCGGGCTACCGGCTGACCGACGACCTGGACCAGCCCAACCGCTACGTGATCCCGGCGGGGACGAGCCTGGGGGCGGGGGCGTATCTGACGCTGTTGGCCAACAACCCCGACGGGACGGCGGGGCTGCACACGGGCTTTGGACTGAGCCAGGAGGGGGAGACGCTCTACCTCTTGGAGCCGGCGGCCAGCGGGAACCGGGTGGTGGACCGGGTGGAGTTTGGGCTGCAGTTGCGGGACCGCTCGGTGGGGCGGCTGGGCAACGGGCAGTGGGCATTGACGGTGCCCAGCTTTGGGGGTGTCAACGTGGCGGCGAGCGTGGGGGATGCCGGTGCGGTGAAGATCAACGAGTGGCTGGCCAACCCGCAGCCGCCCTACCTGGAGGATTTCGTGGAGTTGTACAACCCGGGGGCATTGCCGGTGGCGCTGGGGGGATGGTTCATGACCGACCAGCCGATCGGGGACCCCTTCCGGCACCGGATCACGGCGCTGAGCTTTTTGGACGGGTTCGAGTACATGGCATTGATTGCGGATGGGAACAGCAGTGCGGGGGCCGATCACCTGGAGTTTGGCCTCTCGCAGGACGGGGGGGAGATTGCGCTGGTGGATCCGCAGGGGCGGATCGTGGACTGCGTCCTCTACGGCCAGCAGGAGGCGGGCACCTCCGAGGGCCGCTCGCCCAACGGCGCCAACCGCTTCGTGGTCTTTGACCTCCCCACACCCTACGCCGGAAACCCCGTCGCCCCCGAACCTGTCCCGCCACTGCTCGTCAACCTGATCCCCATCGACGACACGTTCCCGTGGCGCTATGAGGACACCGGTTCGGACGAAGGCACGTCATGGCGGGACCCCGGCTTTGATGATTCGGGCTGGCCGGAAGGGGCGGCCCTGCTGGCCTGGGAGACGGGTGCGGTGGGTTGGAATCCGGATCCAGTCAGCGGCACCATCTCCGGGGAGACCATCCGCACGGCCCTGGACCGCCAGGATGGCAAGATCACCTTCTACTTCCGGTCGCACTTCAACCTCGACCCGGGCGTGGCATCATCGATGTCCGCGCTGCAGATGACCTACTTCATCGACGACGGGATGGTCATCTACCTGAACGGGCAGGAGATCACCCGTGTGCAGATGAATCCCGGTCCGGTCGATTACCTGACGCTGGCGCAGAACGGCGGCGACGCGACGCGTCAGGGGCCTTTGGACCTTCCGCTCGACGAGCTGCTCCCCGGGGACAATGTCATCGCTGTGGAGGTGCATCAGTCCTCCTTCGGCAGTTCGGACGTGGTCTTCGGCCTTGAACTCAACGCGGTAATCCTGACCAACAACCCGGCGCTGGCCGGCATTGTGTTGAACGAGGTCATGGCGAACAACCAGAGCACCACCAACAGCAACGGCACCGTCACGGACTGGGCCGAACTTTACAATCCTTCCGAGGCTGGCGTGGATCTTTCCGACATGAGCCTGACGGACGACCTGCTCGATGCGCGGCGCTGGGTGTTCCCGCAGGGATCGGTGATTCCTTCCGGCGGGTATCTCATCCTGCAGTTCGATCCCGACCAGCCGGCCTCGACCAACAGCACGGCTCTGCCCAACACCGGCTTCGGACTGAGCGCCAACGGCGACGCCCTCTTCCTCTTCAATCGCCCCTCGGGCGGCGGCGAACTGCTCGACGCCGTCGTGTTCGGCATCCAGGCGCCAGATTGGTCGATCGGCCGCGTTCCGGACGGCGGCGCCGACTGGGTTCTGACATTGCCCGGACAAGGCGGAGGCAACCTGGCCGCCACCCTGGGCAACTCGGCGCAACTGCGCATCAACGAGTGGATGGCAAATCCCGCCTCCGGGGACGACTGGTTCGAGCTGTTCAATCCCAGCCCGCAACCCGTTGCCCTGGGCGGGCTGCATCTCACAGACGACCTCAACGACCGCACCAAGTCTCCCATCCAATCGCTCTCCTTCATCACGACCGGTCTGCAGGGATTCCAGGAATTCAGGGCGGACGGCAACCTCGACGCCGGCGCGGACCATGTGGATTTCGGGCTTTCGGCGGGCGGCGAGTCGATCGGCTTGTCGGATGCCGCCGGAAACCTCATCGACGCGGTCACCTTCGGTCCGCAGGCCGAGGGCGTGTCGGAAGGCCGCCTGCCCGATGGCGGCGGCACCATTGTGGCCTTCCCTGACACACCGACACCGGAGGGGAGCAACTACCTGCCGCTGCAGAACGTGGTGGTGAACGAAGTCCTCGCGCACACGGACCCGCCGTTCGAGGATGCCATCGAGGTGCACAACCTGACCGGCTCGCCGGTGGACATCAGCGGCTGGTATCTGAGTGATTCCCGCACGCTGTTGAAGAAGTTCCAGATCCCGCCCGGGACCACCCTGGCGGCCGGAGGCTACCGCGTGTTTTACGAAGACCAGTTCAACCTCGACCCGGACGATCCCTTCAGCTTCTCGCTCAACTCGGCGAAGGGGGACGAGGTTCATCTCTCCGAGGGGAACGGGTCAGGCGTGTTGACCGGGTATCGCTCGGTGGTGTCCTTCGGCCCGTCGGAAAATCCTGTGTCCATCGGCCGTTACACCACGAGTGTGGGGGTGGATTTCACGGCCCTGAGCCTGCGCACGTTCGGGGCGGACAACCCGGAGACGCTGGAGGAGTTCCGGACGGGGACCGGTCTGCCCAATGCGGCGCCCAAGGTGGGACCCATCGTGATCAACGAGATCATGTATCATCCTCCCGACATCGGCGCCACCAACGACAATGTGCTGGAGGAGTATGTCGAGCTGCACAACATCTCGGGATTTGACATCGACCTCCATCATCCGATCCACACCGCCAACACCTGGCGACTGCGAGGCGGGGTGGATTACGACTTTCCGCAAGGGGTGACCCTCCCCGCCGGAGGTCATCTCCTGGTGGTCAGCTTCGATCCGGTCGCGGATCCGGCTTCGCTTGCGGCATTCGAGGCCGCCTACGACCTGGATGGATCCACCCCCACCTTCGGCCCGTACAGCGGCAAACTCGACAACAGCGGCGAGACCCTTGCCCTGCGCAAACCCGATGCCCCGCAGCAGGCCCCGGATCCGGACGCCGGACTGGTTCCCTACATCGACGTGGATGTCATCGCCTACGGTGACCTCGCCCCCTGGCCCACCACTCCGGACGGGCTCGGCGAATCGCTGCAGCGCGTGGACGCCGTCCTGTATGGCAACGATCCAGCCAACTGGCTTGGGAACGCGCCCACGCCCGGTGCGGGCAACTTCGGCACGGTCAACAACACCCCGCCCACCCTGGATTTCATCGACAACAAGACCATCCTGGAGGGCGAACAGCTTTCCTTCACGGCCACGGCGTCAGACAACGACACGCCGGCCCAAACCCTGACCTTCAGCCTGGGCGCGAACGCCCCGGCCACGGCCAGCATTGATCCGGTGTCGGGTGTCTTCTCATGGACTCCCACCGAGCTCGATGGCCCCGGAGTCGTGCAGGTGACCGTCCGCGTCACCGATGACGGCACGCCCAACCTGAGCGATTCCCAGCTCGTCACCATCAACATTCTTGAGGACAACCAGCCTCCGGTCCTCGACCCGATCGGAAATGCATCGATCAACGAAGGCTCGCTGCTCAGCTTCACCGCCACCGCGACCGACTCCGACCTGCCCGCGCAGGCGCTCACGTTCAGCCTCGGCGCGGGAGCCCCGTCCGGCGCGAACATCAGCCCCGTCACCGGCCTGTTCACCTGGACACCTACCGAGGCCCAGGGCCCGGACGTCGTCGCGATCACCATCCGCGTCACCGACACGGCGTCCTTCGCGATGAGCGATGAGGAAACCATCATGGTCACGGTCAATGAAGTGAACGCCCCGCCGGCCTCGACTCCCATCGGCCAGCAAACGGTCACGGAAGGGACCTTGCTCTCCCTCGCCATCCCGGCCTCGGATCCGGATGTGCCGGCGCAGCAACTCATGTTCAGCCTCGAAGTCGGGACGCCCGCGGGAGCCAGCGTCACGCCTTCGGGCGGCCAGTTCAACTGGACGCCGACAGAAGCCCAGGGACCCGGCACGAACATGATCGGCATCCGCATCACCGACAATGGCTCCCCCAACCTTACGGTCACCAACCGGTTTGTGGTGGTGGTTCTGGAAAGCAACGATGCACCCTCCATCGATCCCGTTGCCGACCAATTTGTCACGGAAGGAGGCACGGTGGCATTGACCGTCACGGCATCGGACAGCGACTTGCCCGCGCAACAGTTGACATTCTCGCTGGAACCGGGGGCTCCGGCAGGCGCCAGCATCGATGCGGACACGGGCGAGTTCACGTGGACCGCCGGTTCGGTCACCGGCACCAATTCAGTCACCGTCCAGGTCACGGACGACGGCAGCCCGGCCCGCTCCAGCACGACCGCATTTGATATCATCGTGGCGTCCCGGCCGCAGATCACTCGAATTGAGGTGGTGGGCAACCTGATTCGCCTCACCTGGACCGCCATCCCGACACAAAGCTATCAGGTTCAATACAAGGACACCCTGGAGGACGAGGCCGTGTGGATCGACTTGGGATCTCCGGTGGTGGCCACGGGCGACACGGCGAGCTTCGATGACAATCAGGGCGGGGCCGGGATGCGGTTCTACCAGGTGGTGGTGCTGGAGTGAGGGGGGGGGCGGACCAGGCTTGGTCCATGAACGAGAGAGCCTCGCGCGGAAGCGCGGGGGTCGCGGAGTCAGAATCTGAAGGATGGGGATCAAAGGTGATTCCGTGGAAAACACCGCGTCCTCAGCGCCTCCGCGCGAGGCCGGAAAGGCTGTGGCGTGGTTCACGGCCCAAGTTGCGCTCGCCCGCATGGGGCGCCTGCCTCCATGAACCAGCACCTGCCACGGGACACGTAGCCACCTCCCGTGAGGGGGTGGATCATCGCGTTGCCTGTCACGAGGGAGTCCACCGCCTCACGGCGGTGGCTACGTGGCAGGGCCTCGTGTTCTGTTCGCAATCGTCCTTGGGAGCCTGGTGCTCGCGGCCCCCAGTGCGCCTCAAAGGAGTTTGATCTGCATCTCGTCCTTCTGCAGCGCTTCCCCGAAGCCTTCGATGCGGTTGCGGCGGCGCTCGATGATGTGCTTGTCCACGAGGGGATCGTAGGGGATGGGATAGTCGCCGTCGTAGCAGGCCATGCAGAAGTGGTTCGCCTCGAATCCCGTCGATTGCACCATGCCCTTGGTGGAGAGGTAGGCCAGGGAATCGGCGTCGAGATACTTCCGGATCCCATCCACCGTATGGGTGGCGGCCATCAGCTTGCTGCGGTCTGGGAAATCGATGCCGTACACGCAGGGATTCATGTGCGGGGGACAGCTCACGCGCACGTGCACCTCCCGGGCGCCGGCTTCCTTGAGCGTGGCGACGCGCGCCTTGCAGGTGGTGCCCCGCACGATGGAATCGTCCACGATGACCACGCGCTTGTCCTTCACCAGCTCGGGGATGAGATTCAGCTTCACGCGCACGTTAAAGTCGCGAATGAGCTGAGAGGGCTGCAGGAAGCTGCGGCCGACGTAGTGATTGCGGATGAAGGCCATCTCGAAGGGGATGCCCGAGGCCTCGCTGTAACCGAGGGCCGCATAGTTGCCACTGTCGGGCACCGGCACAACCAGGTCCGCCTCCACGGGATGCTCGGCGGCGAGGCGGCGGCCCATCTGCTTGCGCACCTCATAGACACTTTGGCCGGCCAGCTTGCTGTCGGGCCGGGCGAAATAGACAAACTCGAAGATGCAGAACGCGTTCCGTTCGTGCATCGGGAAGGCGTCAATGCTGCGCATGCCGTTCTGGTCGATGATGACCATTTCCCCAGGTCGGACGTCGCGCACGAACTTGGCCTGGATGAGGTCAAGGGCGCAGGTTTCGCTCGAGAGGACCCAGGCATCACCGAGCCGCCCGATGCAGAGGGGGCGGAAGCCGTGGGGATCGCGGACGCCGATCAGCTCCTGCTCGGTCATGATGACGAGCGAGTAGGCGCCCTCGATCCGGTGCATGGTCTGGATGAGGTTGTTTTCCCGCCCCTCGATGGTCGGCTGGGCCATGAGGTGGAGGATGATCTCGCTGTCCACCGTGGTCTGGAAGATCGAGCCGTTGGCCTCGAGGGACTCCCGGAGGGCGGCGGCATTGGTCAGGTTGCCGTTGTGAGCGATGGCAATTTGGCCTCGGGAACAATCAACTGTCAGCGGCTGGGAATTGCGCTGCATGGAGGAGCCGGTGGTGGAGTAGCGCGTGTGCCCCACGGCCACCTGGCCCGGCAATCCCTTCAGCACATCACTGTTGAAGACCTGGGACACCAAGCCCATGCCGCGGTGCACGCGGAAGCGCTGCCCGTCCGAGGAGACGATGCCCGCGCTTTCCTGTCCCCGATGCTGCAGCGCATAGAGCCCGTAATACGTCAGCTCAGCCGCGTTTTCATGACCGTAAATGCCGAAAACGCCACAGTAATGTTTGGGGTATTCTTGCATCGGCTACCGTGCCCGCACCGGCGCATTCCAGCAAAGCGTCGCAACCTTGAGCAAGCCGGAACTCCGGAAAAGCGGGCGCGAGGGCGTGATCAAAAGTGGGTGACCCAATGGAGCAGGAGTATGAGTATGAGTATGAGTATGAGTATGAGTATGAGTATGAATGGCTATCTTGCTCTTGCCCATTACTCGAAAAGAACGACCAACATGTTGTCGTTTTGCCGGGCCCCTCACCCCGGCCCTCTCCCGTCGGGAGAGGGAGTATCCTCTTCCGCACGGAGAAAGGCTTCCGATCTGAACCCATACCCTCCACGGGGCTTGCGGCTCCCTCTCCCGCCGGGCCTTCGCCACGCCGTAGCGGCTTCGGCCGCGCAGGCGGGAGAGGGTTGGGGTGAGGGGCCTTTGATGGGGCGCGATGTAGGGTGCCCCCCTCGCCCATGGTTCACCTTGTGTCGCCATCCGCTGCGCAGCCTTCTTTCTCCAGCAGTGTCTGGGGAATGACCTACTCTTACTCATGCTCTTACTCCGTTCCTAAACCAGCGGTTGAATGGGATCCCAGCATCACCTATTTCCAATCACACCCTGGGCGCGCCCCTACATCGCCCTTCGCCGCGTGGATTTCCAATGGAATCTCGGGGCCAACGCTCATTGGGCCATAGTCTGGGGAATGGCGTTCCACCACCGATCATGCAAGGTGGCAACCTCCCAGGACCATTTTCCCGTCGCCGTCTGGATCTCGAGGGTATCCCCGCCCACGACGCCGATCCGGTGGGCCTCCAGGCCGAGCAGCCTGGCGCGATCCAGCACCTTAGTGGCGTCCAGGGCCGCGACCGAGACCAGGATCCGCCCCGGCGCTTCCCCAAACATCAACCCGTCCTGGCGGCAATCCTTGAAGGCGCTGAGATCGACGGTGGCACCCAGCAGACGCGGGACGTGACGGCCTTCGTGGCGGCTGATGCAGCATTCGGCCAGCGCCACGGCCAGACCTCCTTCGCTGCAGTCATGCGCGCTGCGGATGTCCCCGGAGTGAATGAGGGAGCGCAATCCCAGGTGCAGGGTCTTCTCCGCCTCCAGATCGCAGGGAGGCGGACTGCCGGTGCGCCGCCCGTGCACTTCCTGAAGATAGGCGCTTCCGCCCAATCCCTGCAGGGCATCTTCAGGATCAACCGGCCGCCCCAGCAGGAGGATCGCGTCCCCGGCCCGGCGGAACCATTGCCGGGTAATGTGCTCCTCCCTCTCCACCAACCCCACCATGGCCACCGTCGGTGTCGGGTCGATGGCTCCGGCGGGATTCTGGTTATAGAGGCTCACGTTGCCGCCGGTGACGGGTGTCTTGAAGACCTCGCATGCTTCGGACAACCCCCGCACGGCTTCCTTGAGCTGCCAAAAGATCTCCGGGTTGTGCGGGTTGCCGAAATTGAGGTTGTCGGTGACGCCCAGCGGCAGGGCGCCGGTGCAGGCCAGGTTGCGGGCGGCCTCGGCGACGGTCAGTTTGCCGCCCACGTAGGGGTCCAGGTACACGTGTCGCCCGTTGCAATCGACGGACAGCGCCAGGTATTTCTCCGGCACCGGCTCCCGACCCACATCTTCGCCGGGCTGGCGCAAGGGGAGGGAGTCGCCCTTGACCCGGATGACGGCGGCGTCGGAGCCGGGCCCGACGACGGTGCCGTTGCGGACCATGTGATCGTATTGGCGATAGACCCAGTGTTTGGAGGCGATGCTGGGCCAGGCGAGAAGAGCGCCCAGCGCTTCCCGGGGTTCGGTCAGGTCCGGAATGGCGTCAAGGGAAAAGGCGCGCACCTCCTTCAGGTAGGCGGGCTCCCGGGCTTCGCGATGGTAGATGGGCGACTCGGAAGCGATGAGCTTGGCGGGAATATTGGCCACGATGGTCCCGTGGTGCTTGACCACCATCCGGCCGGTGTCGGTCACGGTGCCGATCTCGGCCCAGGGCAGGTCCCACTTGTCGAAGATGCGCTGGACCTCCGCTTCGCGACCCTTCTCGACGATAATGAGCATGCGCTCCTGGGATTCGCTGAGCATGATCTCATAGGGGGTCATACCGGGACCGCGCTGGGGCACCTTGCACAACTCGATTTCGATGCCGGTGCCGGCGCGGGCCGCCGTCTCGCAGGTGGAACAGGTCAAGCCGGCCGCGCCCATGTCCTGAATGCCCGCCACCGCGCCGGTGGCCAGGAGCTCCAGGCAGGCTTCGCAGACGAGCTTTTCCATGAACGGATCGCCCACCTGCACGGCGCCGCGCTGCTGCTGTGCGGATTCCTCCGTCAAGTCCTGGGATGCGAAGGCGGCGCCGGCCAACCCGTCGCGGCCGGTGGCGGGCCCGACGTAGAACACGGGGTTGCCGGTGCCGCGTGCCGCGCCGCGCGCGATCTGTTCATGGCGGAGAACGCCGAGGCAGAAGGCGTTGACGAGGGGATTGCCCTCATAGGATTTGTCGAAATAGACCTCGCCCGCCAGGGTGGGTATGCCGAAGCAGTTGCCGTAGTGGGCGATGCCGGCCACCACGCCCCGAAAAAGGCGTCGCACCTCCGCGGAACCAAGGTCACCGAAGCGGAGGGAGTTGGCGGCGCAAATGGGGCGGGCGCCCATGGTGAAGATGTCGCGGACGATGCCGCCCACGCCCGTGGCGGCGCCCTGGAAGGGTTCGACGGCGCTGGGATGGTTGTGCGACTCGATCTTGAAGGCCACGGCCAAGCCGTCGCCGATGTCGAGAATGCCGGCATTCTCCTCCCCGGCACCCACCAGCACGCGGGGGGACTTGACGGGGAAGGATTTCAGGAGCGGCCGCGTGTTTTTGTAGGAGCAATGCTCGCTCCACATCACGGAGAAGATGCCCAGTTCGGTGAAGGAGGGATCACGGCCGAGGATCTCCTGGACACGCCGGTATTCCTCGGGCGTAAGGCCGTGTTTTTCAATCAGTTCAGGGGTGATGACTGGATCGTTCATGGCGGCAGCGGCGCGGGGTCATGCTGGTCGATGGATTGGAAATAGGCAAGCCCGGTTGGGATCACGCGTCCTTCTGCTGCGAGCCACGCATGAACCACGAAGGGAAGCGTACCACGAAACACACGAAACACACGAAAGTGAAGCCCTCCGTGCTCGTACTCGAGTTGTCCCCGTTCATGGTCACTATGCGCGTCCAGACCACTTTGGAAGTGGAAACTCTCCATGAACTGGGACAGTGGACGTACTTCTAAAAGGCCCCTCACCCCTGCCCTCTCCCGCGGGGAGAGGGAGACGCGTCCTCGCTGTGGAGAAATGCAATTCCCTTCATCCCTCCACCCCGAGCGGGCCGGCGGTTCCCTCTCCCCGCGGGAGAGGGGCCTTTGAATGCTTCGTCCAAGATTGCGGGCCCTTCACTCCAACAAGTTGCGACGGGAGTTTCTCAAGAGACGGAACTGCAAGCCCGGACTGGCTAAAGCCAGAACTACGAGCGGGGTGCGCGGGAGAAAGAAAAAACCCCGCCTTCGCGAACGAAGGCGGGGTGTGAAAGGTCGCGCTGTGACGGAGCCTCTATGGGCTTCGGGTCTGGTAGAACCTCTTCATCGCACTGGGGGCGACGCGATAGGGGCTCGTGGCCCCGGTCACCACGGTGTAGGGACCGAGCACATTGTCCGCTTGCACCAGCACACAATTCCCCGGCCAGGTGATGACCACCTCGTTGGCGTCATCGTCGTAGGCGATAACCGGGTCCTCGCAATCCGCGGGGAGGCCCGGGATGAGGATCGGGTCGGCCCGGAGAAAGAGCTCGCAGGCAAAGACGAGATCCGAGCTGCCGGGGGCATCCTGGTGGACGCCCACCGCCAACACATTGTCGCCCGCCAGCAGTTCGGCGGCGTCGAAAGAGAACACATCCCAGATGGGCGCATTATTCACGTCACCGCGGAGGCCGGCCTCGGTGGTCGAGGCGATCGGGCCAGCCGGTAGGCGGATGCGTTCAATCTCCTGTCCGTTGAGGTAGAAGACCGCACCGTCGTCGATGAGGTTGGAGGCGGTGATGGTGCCCATGATGTCCTGGGGCACGTTGAAGATGTGCCGGAAGTAGTAGGCGATGTTCCCGTATGTCATCGGAGTCATGAAGTCCCAGCCGGCGGGAAGCGGTTCCTGGTCCGGATCGGCATTTCGGGCGATCAACGTGGCGGGCCCTTCGCCCCATACCTCGGGATCATAGCCCAGGGAGGTCCATTGCCCGGCGGTGTAGAGATCCGTTCCGGTGTCATTGAAGTCCCAGGTCGCATGGCGATCCAGCAGCACGGCGTCGAAGCCGATGATCACGGCCGAGTCAGGCAGGATGGTGTTCGGCACCGACGCGATGTCCATGACGTCGTTGACGGTCACCTTGACCAGGTTGAGCGGATTGTAGGAGGCGGTCTGAAGGACGACGTTGGTGTTGTCCACGACCATGGCGGAAGTGACATTGAACGATCCCCCCACCGCGTCGGTGACCACGTAGTTGGCCGCGTCGCCGCCGCTGACCGGGTCGATCCATTCATTGAAGGTGAGGGTGATGCTGTCCCGGGTGTCGGAGGCGTGGCCGGCCACAAGCTCGGGCCGGAGGTTGTCGGGCAGCACGGTCAGCACGGCGTTGCTGCTGGTGGTGCTGCTGAAGCCGTTGACGGCGACGACGGAGACGTTGAGGCCGTCCAGCGCGAGAGGCACCCCCGCCAGGGTGAGGGTGGGGGAGTTGGAGTTGGGCACGTTGACGCCGTTGGTGCGCCATGTGTAGCTGCTGGGAGCCACGCCGACGAACGAGAAGGTAACGGTCTGGCCGGCCATGATGGTCTGGTCGGAGGGTTGCTTGAGGATGACCACCGGCCCGGTGGCGTAGGATTGGATGCGGACCTTGAAGTTCATGCCGAAGACCCAGTCCAGGTCCACATCGTCGGTGCCGTGCAGTTCCACGGCCATCGTGTTGGTGCCGAGCACCAGGTCGTCGGTGGGAACGTTGCTCACGTCCACCAGCGCGGCGGCTCCGACCGCCACGGCGGCGGGGGTGGTTGGAGTGACAGCGCCCGCCGGCATGTTGAATCGGTGAAACTCCTGGCCGTTGAGGTAGGCAATGATGCCGTCGTCCACCATGTGCTGCATGCGGAAGGTGGCTCCCAGGAGGCTGGCCTGGTAGTTGAACTTCGTTCGGAAGAACTTCGTGACAGCTCCCTGGGTCAGCGAGAAGTAGAGCCCGGCCGGGGCGATGGGCAACTCGTTGTTGGGAGCATTGTAAACCGCGGGCAAGGTGCCATCCGCCCACGGAGCGGAATTGAAGCTCGGGTCTTGCCAGCCCATCCCGGGATCGCGGGGCTCCCCGAACAGCGGGAACGGGTCGTAGATGTCCCAGGTGGCATACCACCCGATCAATTCGATCTCGCGAATGACAGGCACCGCGCTGTTGGGCTCGATCTCATTGGCCTGCATGGAGACGTCGGTGAGATTGTTGACAATGAGAATGTAATTGATGTTGGGCAGCCGGGCCTGGGTGGTCAGCAGCACCGCGGTGCCGTCGTTGGTATAGACCAGGCTGGAGATGCTCAGGTCGGTGGCCATGTCGGCGGTGGTCAGCCGGTAGTTGGAAGCCGTGGTGGCCTGCGATTCGGTGATCTTTTCCGAGAAGAGCACCAGCACGTTGGTTGTGTTGAGGCTGCCGTCGGCCTCCAGGAGGACCGGGGCGGTCACGTCCGGTATCACCACCAAGTTGGCGGTGTCGCTCACCAACGAGCTGAAGGTGTTCATGACACGCACGCTATACTCGCCCTCGTCTGACGCGCTGGCCTCAGGGATGACCAACGTGCGGCTGGTGGCGCCGGGAATGTCGATGCCGTCCTTCATCCACTGGAAGCGCGCGCCGTTGCCGGTCAACTCCACCGAGAACACAGCCTCCTTCAGTTCCTCCACCGCCAGGTCCTGGGGCTGCTGGGTGAGGGTCAGAGGGCCGGGCGGCAAGGGAAAGGCCCAGATGTTGAGGCCCAAGATCGCATCGGAGCTGGTGGTGTTGATCTGGTGCACCTCGACCGCGAGGTGGTTGGTGCCCTTGACCAGATGCTCGGTGGGAACTCGCCAGGCGCGCAGCACCCATTCATCGCCACTCGCGGCCGGGGTCACGTAGTCAACGGGCGGCGGCGACGCGGGCATTTCATCCCGCACCACCTCCTGGTTGTTCAGGTAAAAGATCGCCCCGTCATCGACGAAGTTGGTGAACCACATTTCGTAGTCGGTGGGTTCATTGGTGAAACTAAACGTCGTGCGGAAATAGTAGGTGATGTTGTTGTGCGTGGCGAAGGTGGTGGCGATGGCCACCGGGGTGGCCTCGCCCATGGGAAAGCCCAGCGGCCCGGGTCCGGAGGGCCAAGTCGCATCCCCAAAGTCCAGATCGCGCCAACTGGTGCCTAGGTTGCTGCCGCTGCGGTCGTAGCGCCAAACGTGGTTGTAGGGCAGCACCTGGATCGGGCTGCCCAGAATAATGACCGTGACCGTATCGCTTTCCACCGTGCCCAGGTTGTTGCTGACCCGGACGGTGAAGGAGGCACCCACATCATTCCCCGACGCGGCGAAGGTGAGCTGCGGGCTGGTGCGGCCATTCAGCAGCACCCCGTTGCGGTACCATTGATAGTTGAGGGGGAACCCGGTGGCGACCACTTCGAAGGTGACGGTCTGACCGAGGCTGGAGACCACGCCGGAGGATGGCTGGGTGAGAATCGTGGGCGGCGCCTCGACGGCATCGATGAGCTTGATGGCCGTAGGGCCGTACCCGCGCGGACTGCCGCCACCCACCGACGTGCCCCCCGGCACGGCGCCGGTATAGCGGCTCGTCACAATGTGGATGATACCATCCGCGCCGGGATTGATTTCCTGCCACTCGAACATGGCGCCTTCATTCGCCAGGTTGTTGCGACCGGTGTTGATGGCCACCTGGTTGGCGGCAATGTCGGCAGGCACTTGGGCCGAGGTCAGCCCCCCGCTGTGGGCCGCCATGTAGTCGTCCGCCCCAACGATGCTGAACAAGGACCAGGAATTGGTGCCGTTCGGATTGCCGCGGGCGGCGCCGCCCTGGACAATGTAAGTATGGGTGGGGTTCAATCCACTGAACGTATTGGTCACGTAAGCCGAGAGCCCCACGTTGATGTTGTTGTTGGCGGAGTTGTTGGCCCAGTCCACGTATCCGGCGAAGGCCGAGTTGAGCGGAGTGCCCGTGGCGGGCGTGGCACCGAATATTTCCGGGGTGACCTGACCGACACGGGTGAGGGTCAATGTCACCCCCAGGGTCTGGCCCGTGTTGATGTCCTTGAGCGGGCCGCTTGACGGACCCAGATTGCCGAAGACGTCATAGCTGGTGGCGTTGGCGGAGGTGCCAGGGCCGGGGGCATAGTCATTGACGGCAGTGAATTGCGCGTGCGAGGCGCTTGCCATCCCCAGCAGGGCGGCCATGACCAGGGGGTTCGACCAGTTCTTGATACGCATAGTTCTTTCCTCAAAAAACCCAACGATTCCCATGGGAATTCAGTTCCACCACCGATCGGATGCCTGCCGGTTTTCATCCGAACATGGAGCCACCATGTCATGCGGCGGAGAGACCAAGGATGTCGGGTTACGCTGTTCTAAAATGTGCATTCATTTGCCTGATGCGCAACCGCAAACAGGCATTTTTCATGCATGGTACAAGGTTTTTCTCCCTCCCGTGTCCGCCCTCTAAAAACGCCTTGCCGGACGGGCATAACGTTCCGCAAGCACCGCCGCCGGAGGAGATCCTTCGGCAGGCGGCGAGTGTTCACTCGTGAAACACGGCCGTGGAGACGGCGGGGTATACGCGATTTCACCGGGCATTTCAAGACCGTTTTGTAGGCCCTGTCCTTTTCCGGGTGCGATTGGATATGGTGATGCTGGCATGTCATTTAGCCGCTGACTTGGGAACGGAGTAAGAGCAAGAGCAAGAATTGCTATCTTGCTCTTGCTCTTACTCATGCTCTTACTCCGTTGGGTCACCCACCTTCAACCACGCCCCGCATTCCCCCCCCACCACCTGCAATTGCTCTTGCCCCAGCCGGGGGGCCTGATAATTCTGTCGCCCGAGTCTTATGGAATACCACCTGTCAAAGCGTGTCGCCTCCCTGGCCCCGTCCATGACCCTTGCCATCACTTCCAAAGCCGCGCAGCTCAAGGCCGAAGGGCAGGACGTGGTCGGCTTCGGGGCGGGGGAACCGGACTTCGACACGCCGGAGCACATTAAGGAAGCCGCGGCCCGCGCCTTGCAGGAGGGCTTCACGAAATACACCCCGAGCAGCGGCATCCCCGAGCTGCGCCAGGCGGTGGCGGATAAGTTCCGGCGGGATCAGGGCCTGGACTATGCCCCTTCGCAGATCATCATTTCCTGCGGCGGCAAGCACTCCTGCTACAATGTCATCATGGCCACCTGCGAGGGGGGGGATGAGGTGCTCATCCCGGCCCCGTACTGGCTGAGTTACCCGGAGATGGCGAAGCTGGCGGGGGCGGAACCGGTCATCCTCGACACCAGCGACCGCACCGAGTTCAAGGTGACACCCGACCAACTCCGCGCCGCGATTACGCCGCGCACCCGCCTGTTCATCCTGAACTCCCCGAGCAACCCCACCGGCAGCCTTTATGAGCCGGAGGAACTCAAGGCGTTGGGCGACGTCTGTGTGGAGCGCGGGGTGCTCATCATGAGCGACGAGATCTACGAAAAGCTCGTTTACGGGGATGCCCGCCACGTCAGCGTGGCCTCCTTCTCAGCCGGCCACCAGGCCCACACCATCATCGTGCACGGCCTGGCCAAGGCATATTCCATGACCGGTTGGCGCCTGGGATTCCTGGCTGCCCCGGCTCCCATCGCCAACGCCATCGATGCCCTGCAAAGCCATAGCACGAGCAATCCAACCTCCTTTGCCCAAAAGGGGGGCGTGGCTGCGTTGAATGGTCCTCAGGATCACCTCAAGGACTGGCTCGCCCAGTTCGACAAGCGCCGGACCTTTGCCCACCACCAGCTCAACGCCATGCCCGGGATCTCCTGCATCAATGCGCGGGGCGCGTTCTACCTCTTCCCCAACATTTCCGGGACCGGGATGGGATCGTTGGAGTTCTGCGACCGCCTGCTGGTCGAGGAAAAGGTGGCGGCCGTGCCGGGCATCGCCTTCGGCTCGGACGACTACATCCGCCTCAGCTACGCCACGAGCATGGCCACCATCGAGAAGGGTTTGGAGCGGCTTGGCCGCTTCTGCCAGAAGCTGTCCCAAAGCGGCGCCTGAGTTGCGTGCGGGGCGGGGTCAGACTTGACTATGTGACTATGAACCGGTCAAGCGGGGCAGCATGCCGAAACGCTGATCCGGTTCATAGTCACATAGTCAAGTCTGACCCCATAGACGGATTCGGACTGGACCCCGCGGTGAGGTCCCTTAGATTGGTTTCGTGATGATTCGACTTCGACTGTCCCCTTCTCGAATCGCCTGGATGAGCCTCCTGATGGCGGCCTCAGTCGCCCGGGCGGGCAGCGCCTCCTTCTTTGATCTTGAAGGCCACGCCCGCAGCTCGCTTTCCACCTCCAACCACACCGCCACGGTGCTGGTGTTCATCCAGCCGGACTGCCCCATCTCCAACCAATACGCCCCCACCTTGGAACGCCTGCGCGAAGACTTCGCCCCTCGCAAGGTGGCGTTTCGGCTTGTCTATCCCGACAAGGATGTCACCGCCGCGCGAGCCCGGCGCCACCTCAAGGACTACCGTCTCTCCTGGGAAACCCTGCTGGATCCGCAGCACGTGCTGGTGGATCAGACCGGCGTCGGCGTGACCCCCGAATGCGTCGTGCTGGACACCCAAGGCAAACAACGCTACCGGGGCCGCATCGACAATCGCTACGTGGACTTCGGCAAGAAGCGCCCCCAGCCGACGCGGCACGACCTGAAGGAAGCGCTCGAGGCGGTCCTGACAGGCAAGCCGGTGGCGGAAAAGGAGACCAAGGCGGTCGGTTGCTACATTTCCAAGGCGGAGACGGAATAGGGGGACCTGTCCTCTCCGCGGAGAAAGGCCCCTGCGCTCAACCCTCTCACCGATCCCGGCTCGCTGTTCCCTCTCCCCCTGGGAGAGGGTCAGGGTGAGGGGCCCCGCCAAAACGACAACATGTGGGTGGTTCTTTTCGGGTAAAGGTTACTCTTGCTCCATTCGTCACCCTGCACCTGTATGCCATGGAAATGCCACTCACTTCCAATCATCCACAGCGGCGGCGACGGGGCGGGCCGCGCGCCCTACAACGCCCACCCCGGGCGGATCTCCGCATCCAGGGAAGTCGGCGCCCTGCCGGTGGACAACTGGCGTTCGGCCACCACGGCGATCATGCCGGCGTTGTCGGTGCAAAACGCGGGAGCGGCAAGGTGAAGCTCCAGGCCGGCCTTTTCGCAGGCCTCGCCGAGAGCCTGTCTCAGGCCGCTGTTGCAGGTCACGCCGCCGGAGCCGGTCACGCAGGAGACGCCCAATCGCCGCGCGGCGCGCACCGTCTTGGTCACGAGCACCTCGACGATCGCAGCCTGGACGCCGGCGCAAAGGTCTCGCACCCGGGCAAGGTCCTCGACCAGCCCGGGATGATCCCGGAGATGATAGCGAACGGCGGTTTTGAGCCCGCTGAAACTGAAGTCATCCCGTGGATCGTTGAGGAGGGGCCGGGGAAACTCAGGCGGACCGGCACGGCCGCGGGAGGCGAGCCGATCCAATGCGGGACCGCCCGGATAGGGCAGGCCGATCAGCTTGGCGACCTTGTCAAAGCATTCGCCCGCGGCGTCGTCGAGGGTGGAGCCGAGCACGGCATGATCCCATTCGCCGCGGACATGCACGAGCAAGGTATGGCCTCCGCTGACGATGAGGGAGACATGCGGGGGCAAGTTGTCGAACCGGGCCCGGGGCGGCTGGCCGGTGATCCAGGGGGAGTAGAGGTGAGCCTCGTGGTGATGCACGCCGATGAAGGGTTTCCCCAGGGCCTGGGCCATTGCCTGGGCGGCCCGACAGCCGATGAGGAGGGCGTTGGGAAGGCCCGGCCCGCGCGTGGCGGACACGGCATCCAGATCCTGACTGGTGACCCCGGCGGAATGCAGGGCCTGGCGGGCGACGGGGAGAAGATTGCGCAGGTGCTCGCGCGCGGCCAGCTCAGGCACCACGCCGCCATACTCGACATGCACCCGGAACTGGGTAGAGACGACGTTGGCGAGGATGACGCCGTCACGCACGACCGCCGCGCTGGTTTCGTCGCACGACGTTTCGAGGGCCAGAAGGGTCAAGAAGCCTAGTTCCTTGCGGTTCGGATCCGGCTGTCGCGGCTGCGCTGGCTGTAGATGGAAAGGCTGCGAAGCACGTCGATGGCGCGATCCAACTGGGCATCCTTGGCCTCGCGCACGCGTTGCTGTTCGGTTTCGGGCAGGGCCTCCACGCCGCCCGGCGAGCGCTTCAACCACATGTCCCTCTCGTCCTCGTCGGACATGATGACTTCGATATCGGGCACGATGCCCTTCTCGTGGATGACCTTGTGGCTGGGGGTGTAGTACTTGGCGGTGGTGAGCCGGAGGGCGGATCCGTCGGGGAGCGGAAGGATGCTCTGGACGGAACCCTTGCCGAAGGTTTGCTCGCCGAGGATCAGGGCCTGGCAATGGCCCAAAGCGGTGGCGTCCTGGAGGCAGCCCGCCACAATTTCCGAAGCGCTGGCGCTGCCGTGGTTGACAAGCACGACGACCGGTTTCTCGAACGGCTTGCCCCGGCGCCGGGCGTGATACTCCATCTTTTCCTCATGGTTGCGGCCCTCGGTGCTGACGACGAGGTGGCCGCCGGGCAGGAATTGTTCGGCCACGCGCACCGCCTGGTCGAGCAGGCCGCCGGGATTGCCGCGCAGGTCGAGGATGAGGGACTCCATGCCCTGCTTGTTGAGCTCCTTGATGGCATCCTCCATTTCCATGGCGGTTTGCTCGCCAAACTGGGTGAGCCGGATGTAACCGATGCCATGGTCCCCCACGCTGAAGGCACCGCGCCCTTCCAGGTCCTTGACGGTGGTCACCTTGATGACGGAACGGGTCAGGGTCAGGTCCTTGGTTTCACCGGTGGAAGGCCTCCGGATGGTGACCTCCACATCGGTGCCGGGGGCGCCGCGGAGTTCCTGAACGGCACCTTCGAGGCCCATGGTCGAGGTGCTTTTGCCGTTGATCTTGATGATTTGATCCCCGGAAAGGATGCCGGCCCGGAAGCCGGGTGTGTCCTCCATCGGCGAGACCACGGTGAGGTGGTTGTCCCGCATGCTGATGACGATCCCGACTCCGCCGAACTCGCCCTGGGTATCGCTGCGGAGATCCTCATACTTGATGGGCTCCATGAATTCGCTGTGCGGATCCAGCGTGCTCAGCATCCCCTTGAGCGAGGAATAGATAAGGTCCTGGTAGGTGAGGTCCTGGCCGTCCACGTAGTCTTTCCGGACGTACTCCAGCACGCGGGAAAACAGTTCCAGGTTGGGATAGGGTTCGTTCTTCTCGGCGGCGGCGAAGTAAACCTGGGCGCCCACGACCAGGTTGCCCACCAAGGCCGTCATCAAGGCACCAAACATGAAGCGACGTTTCATAAACTCGTTCCTTCCAAAGGCTCGTTGACAGTAATTGGCCCCAACAGGGATGGCAAGTGACCAAATTCCGTGCCGAAATCAGGATGCCGCACCGGCTTTCTCACGCGGGCGACGCATCCGTCGAAGCCAGGAGCAGTTCCAGGCTCGGCACGTCCGAGGGCCCGGTCAATTTCGGGTTGGGCTCGAGGCTTTCCACCAACCGGACCGCCTGGCCGATGAGTTCGCATGCCGCGGTGTCGTCGGTGATCTGAAGCCCGCGCCCCCGCACCTCCTCCAAGGCCCGGCGAATCACCGGCACCTGGAAGCACTGCGGGGTCTGCACCGCCCAAAGGCGCGAGCGTTCGAGGTGCCGGGAGACGGTCCGTCCATCGAGGCTTTCCTTGATGGTATCGACCACACGCTGGGCCGCGACGGCAGCGCCATGCTCCTTCGCCGATGCCAGCACGTCCGCGATGAGCGACGGGCTCGGGCAAGGCCTCGCACCGTCATGGATGGCGACCAGCTCGGTGCCCGGATCCAGGGAGGCCACGCCGTTCCAGACGGAGTCCTGACGCTCCGCGCCACCGGCCACAAGGCGGTAGGGCTTGGTCAACTCCAGCTTGGCCACCATGGCCTCGAAAAGATGCTCGCGTCCGGATCGGACCACCAGGACGACCTCGTCAATCCCGGGTGCGGCATCCATCCGCCGCCACGCGTGGCCCACCACCGGCAGGCCCGCAATTCCAATAAACAACTTGTCCACGGGACCACCCATGCGTGTTCCCTGGCCGGCTGCCACAATCACTGCGGAGTTCATGTTGAAGCTTCAGAGGAAGGAGAGCACGAAGCCGGCCAGCACCAAGCCGATCACCAGCCACAACAAGACCTTCGGCGCCCAGGGATACCGTTGCAACAAGCCCCCGAAAAACCCGGCCAGCCGTTCATCCGCCGAGATGCCTCCCCCTCCCCCCCCACCCGGATCACGGTCCCCGGAGGAATGGCGCTTCATGTAATCTCGATCCTGGATGCCCATGACTCGGCGGGACGCCTGGTGGCGCTCTGCGAGTCAGACTGCGGCCGAGCTTCGCCGATGCCAAGCCGGAAAATTATATGGATTCCTTGAAAGCCGGATCTTGTGGTAAACGAGTCAAGTTTCTTTCCAACCGGTTACTAGGCGGGCTCCTCTCTCAGCTCATTAATGTGTCAACTTCGCGCGAGCAAATACTGCGCTTGATGGTCCTTAAGGCTTTGGAAAAAGTTTGCGATCATGCACAGCCTTAAGGTCGCGAATACGGGAGCGCATCTGCCAGCTTCGCCGCAACCGTTCCCGCGGGCTCAGTCGGCGCCACACCTCGGCCTTGTAGGGCGAAACCACCTCCTCGAGCCGGGGGACGCTCGTTTCCACATTCATGCCATGACCTAAGAGCGAACGTGAAAGAGCGGCAAGCGGTTCTTGGGAAGCCATCGGCAACCACGAACCACACGAAATACACGAATTGGGGGAGGTTGGAACCACGAACCACACGAAATACACGAATTGGGGGCGAGGTTAGAGCCACGAACCACACGAACCACACGAAACCGGGCCTTCCTGTCTTTTGTGTGGTTCGGGTGGTTCGTGGTTCCCTCTGCCCACTGGGGAGCTATCGAGTCTTGGGGCCTTCATTTCCAGGAGGAGACTCTCAGGTTTCGTGTGTTTCGTGTTCGCACTCACGGCAACGGCAGGTCGATTCGCAGCTTGAAGAAGGCGCCTTGCCCCGTGATGTCAACCGGGAAGGAGTGGCGGCCATTCCCCTGCGCGGTCACCATGCCCGGATAGCGGTGCCATGCGCTAAAGTCGTCGCTCACCCAAAGCTCATAGCTCGCGACCAGCGACCCGTCCCACTCCACCGTGCCCTGTCCCTGTCCCTGGATCCGCAGCACCAGATTCCTGGGCGTGGCGGGTTCTCCGTCCGGTCGGGATTGATCGTTTCGCGGATCCGACGCGGCGAGGTATTCCTCTCCGACCACGAACAGGTCCCCGTCGATGTCATCCCAGAGGTCAAAGCCCAGCCCTCCCAGGAATGCCCATTCCCATGTGTCCGGCACGCCGTTGTCGTTCTCATCGGTATCCGCGAAGGCGGGCACGGCATCGATTGACAGGGAGAAAACCCTCAGGTTGGCGTCGATCCCCGAGGGCGGAGGTTCGCTGAGCAGCAAGGCGACCACCGTCGCAGTGGAACCGGGAGTGACCAGGCCCGAGCCGGGCGCCGCATACCGGCGACCCGGTCGATCCAGCAGTTGAAAGCGCATTCCCTGGGCATCAAGCAGCAACCGGCCGTTCTCGAAGGAAAGGACACCTGACAGGGTCACCAGTTCCAGCGGTCCGAACCTGGGCAGGACGTCATCCCGCAACTCGACGATGGAGGCCTGCATGTCCGGCGGCATCACATATCCCGGGGCCAGCGGCAGGCCGTCGATCAGCCTTCGAAGCACGTCGATCGGTGGATCGAGGGGTGTGCCCGCAAGGTTGGCCAGCATGGCCTGCTCCAGAAGCGTCCGCCCAGGATCACCCAGACGGGCGTTGGTCCATTCCGGTGTGTGGGCCGGAATGCGCGAGGCCTGCTGCACGGCGTGGGCCAGTTCGTGGGAGAACAGGTTGGCGCCATCGGATTGGGGTTCCTCGATGGCAGCCACATCGGCTGACTGGGCGATACCCAGCCGCACCGAACGGGGCGTGTCGGCCAACCTGGGACGGTCCTCGATCGCTTGAATGAGGCCCCGTTCCAGGAGGCGCAGGCCATACCAGTATTCAAACAACAGACCACTGAGCATGCCGGCCGGCCCGAAGGAAACCTCGATGGGTTCGGGTTCGTAGGTATCGACCACCTGTTGTGCCGCGGTTCGCCATGCGGCCAGCGGGTCGGACGCGGCCAGGTCCACCGGAATGATCGGGGGCGGGACATCATTGAGCGTGAAGAAACCTGTGACAGCCGGACCGACCGCTTCGGGCAGATTGCCCACCGCCACCTTGAAGTTGGAAGGCAACCACACCTTGTGCACCTGCCCGCTGCGTGGGATGCCCTGTTCAATCATGGGGCGCCATACCCAAACGTCACCGCTGATCCTTGAGGCGGAAGGTGTCAGGCGGACGTTGTCCAAGTCATTGATGAACACCTCCTGGTCCATGGCGGGGAACACGGCGGAATTGGCGTCCTCCCATTGGATGAGGACGCGCTGGAGAGACGCCACCGCGGCGCCTCCGCTGGACTGGCTGGCCGGGTCGTTGGGATCGCCTTCGCCAAGAATCTCCGAGAAGTCATCCTCGCCATCGCCATCCGAGTCGGCCTGGAACGGATCGGTGCCGGCCAACGCCTCGATGGCATCGGGGACAAGATCGCCGTCGGTGTCGTTGCCGGGAGGTTGTTCGATGCGGTAATCGATGGTTTGGATGGAGCTGAAGATGGGTTGAAAAAAGGTGCGCTCCCCGTAGAACTGCACCGTGGCATCCTGGGCAATCGTGACGGGGCCCAGGCCGGTTTGCCACGGTTGCTCATTGACACGGTAATGAACGGTGACGAGGGGATGGGCTTCGAAACCTAACTGGATGGTGTTGGGGTAACTTCCGGCGGGTGGACTGAACTTCACCGCGGCCAGTCCATGGAGGGTCGGCCCGGGATCGAGATGGAACACGCTGGAAGAGGGTTCCCACTGGTTGCCCAGGGCCCGGGCTTGGGCGCCTGGATTGGCGGTGGGCTCAAAGGTTTCAAGCATGGGTTGGCCCAGGCCCTCTGCGAGCCCCCCGAACGTTTCCGCCAACGCCTGGACTTGACCGCCGCTGAAGCTCGCCATGGTCGCCCAGTCTCCGGCAAGGAAGGTTTGGGACGGGAACGGTTCCGGCGTGCCGAAGGGATCGTCGGTATAGAGCACCACGGTGACCGGGCGACGCTCGGCCGCGGTGTTGGGCCAGGCGCCCTGGTTGATCAACTGGTAGTGGCCCATGGAGTCCTTGTCGAACAAGAGGAACTGCGCCACCTCGCCTGAACCGTCCATTGTCAAGGCCAGCAATTTGCCCTGGGTTCCCGCCGCGGCCACGAAGCTCTGGGCGGAAGGAGGGGAGAGGGTCTGCCTGAGGCTCAGGTTCGACCCCGGAACGAAGTCATACACATGGATGTCGCCCTGTTGAAAGACCACCAACACCTCGTCGTTGATTTCCGGCAGGAAGTAGGCGTGTTCGACGGCGCCGCCCAGGTTCTGCAAGTGACTGTCGCCCGCCCCGGCCGGGAACAACTCGACCATGGATGAGCCCGGCGCATATGCCAGGAGCCAACGTCCACTTCCGGCGCGAAGGATTTGGTGACCCGCGCGCGACCGGAACACGCGGGTGCTGTTGAGGGGGCCGAAGGCCGGTTCGGGCGAGTTGCTGAACAGTTCCAGGAGCGGAAACCCCGTATCGCCGGTGTCCCGTCGAAGCATCGCCAGCACCTGGGTGGATTGCGGGGCCACGACATCCACGATCTGAAAGCCGAGCAGGCTGCGTCCGGCAAATCCGGGGGGAAACGTCGCGCTTTGGGTGACGGGTTGTTCGGTGGCCACATCCCAGCCCTGCACCGTGACGTCAGGCGCCGCGGTGGTCCCAACCACCAGCATGGGAGCGAAGGCGCCTGGCCGCCGTGCGCTGGCAGCGACCAGGGGACCCGGGCTGACGGGAAGCGCATCGAGGCTGAGCTGGAGGTTGGTGGTGCCCTGCACCGAGATGACAAGCACCTGATTGGCGTGGTACCCGGGAAGAATGGCCTCGTCAACCTGGTCCCCGTTCAGATCGCCCGCCGTCAGGAACCGGCCGTCGAAGTATCCCATGGACGCGACATCCACGGTGGCGAAGGCGGGGCCGCCCGAGCCGACATTGCGGAACGTGCTTGCGGTGAGCCGGCCGGAGGCCTCGTCATGCACCACGAACACCTGTTCGGTGCCGTTGGCGGTATGGAGCGCGATGGGGTGGATCGGACCGCCGCTGCCCACCGAGCCGACCGAGGATCCCAGGGCGTCGGGCAGGATCACCGTGGCCCATCCAATCATGCCCAGATAGAGACGTCGCTTCATGGTGTGGCAGGGATGGTGACAACGCGGGTGCGGAGGACCCCGACAGGTTCGCGGTCGGGTCCGTGGCGCACGATCACACAACGGTAAGCGCGCCCCATGATCAACGGCTGCCGCACACGAAAATAGATCCGCGGAGGGATGAGGCCGTTGAGGAAGTCGCGGGCGGCAAAGGCGCGGTCAATCAGCACGGTTGGGCCCGGCTGCGTCTGATCGGTCAGGATCTCGTCCACGTAATGGCTGACCTGGAGCATGGTGCCGCGGCTTTCCGGGTTGACCTGGTGGAGGTACACCGTGAACGGCAGGGGGATGTTGAGCAGGCCGGTCAGGTCGTTGGTTTCGATCAGTGCGGGGATGGGCTGGGACGTTCCTTGACCGGGTTCGGAGTTTCTGAGCAACAGCGAGGGGTCCAGATCGCCCACGTGCACCCAGATTTCGGTCGTCGGCCTTGGGCCGAGTTCATCGATGTAGTCTTCCCAGTTCACCAGCAGAGCGAACACCTCCTGGTTGGTGTCGGTGTTGAGCGGCACGATGTCCCTCGCCGGCCACGGCACGGGGCAGTCGGCGGGCAACCCGCCCCCCTCCTCGGGATCGAGCAGCCAGGCGAGGATTTCGGTGTCGCTCCACGTGCCCTTGTTGCGCGCGTCATACAATCCCTCGCCCACCGCGCGCACTTTCGCCTTGTAGGATGTGCCCCGTTCCAGGTCGAGGTGGACGGCGAAGTTGGGAGAGCCATCCAGGAATCCATTGGCCAGCCGATCCGATTCGACCACGCCCCATGGGTCCCCGACTCCCGCCTCGTCCCCATCGAGAAAGGTGATCGTGGCACCCGGAGGCGGCGGGGAGAAGGCGACCTCAAACCGATCGACCCCCGGTCGCGGACTGAACCACGCCAACGTCACCGGCGCTTCCATCCCCAATGGGATGTCGAGGTTCTCGGGCAGGAAATGCGTGATGCGCGGTTGCGGAAATCCCTCCGTGCCCACGGTGTCCACGCAACCGACCCGGTGCATCACCGAGGGATTGCCGTTGCGGTCGTAAAGCTGGATGTAGTAGCAGGCCCGGCCCGGATTGGCCGGGGGCGCCTTCTCGCACAACTGCGTCACGTCGTTCGCTCCGTTGAAATCGGAGTCCAGCCAGACGCGACCCTGCTGCACCAGCGGCCCCGTGTCGCCCAACTGACGGAACAGGGCGGCCTGCACGGCATCGTTGGGAACGTTCAGCAGGGTGACGCAGCCCGGAACAAACATCCCGGTGACGACATCCGTGGGATCGACCACACCCCCGTCGCAGCCGGCGTCCATGCGGCATTCATAATCCGCAGTCCAGATATACTCGGCGTAAGGAAAGGTGGACGTCGAGGCGCTGACCCAAGGCGAGGTGGCATCGGTGGCGGTGCCGAAGCGGGCCTGGAAAATCGCGGCGTCACTCCATGCCGGGGCCACGGCCAGCCGGTTGGTGTTTCCAAATGCGAACCGGCCCAGAAAGGTGCCCGAGAGCAGTTCACGGAACTCCACATAGGCAATCCTGGGATCGGTGCGTATGGCGACAAGGGGCCTGGGTGTCGAGGTTCCGGAAGGGGCCAAATCCACCAGGAAACGGCAGCAACGCACGGCCAGTTGCCCGTCCGGAACGGTTTCGTTGGCCAGGTCGTAGAGCGTTCCCGGCACCGGACCACTGGGGCCGCTGAGGTTGCCCAGGCCGTTCATGTCGGGGCAGGCGGTGTTGTCCTCGGCCACGACCACGAACCACCGCGTGACACCGTCGTCCTGCGGCAACAACAACGCGCCCGGTGTGGCATCGGTGAAGGCGACACGCTCGCCCGCGCCGGGGTTGTCGATGACGGCGATGCGGTTGGGTGTAGCGGGCCACAGCGGGGACTGGCGATCGGCGAGGACATCATCCGGATTGACGAAGCGGTAGATGTGATAACGCCTGACCTCCGCGACGTCCTCCCGCTGCCAACTGATGCGCAGGGCATGATCGTTGGCGCCTTCCTGCTTGTAGATGTTGTCCACGCGCACGCGCGAGGGCGAGGCGGGCGGCAGACGGTCGCAGATCCGGACCTCCAACCCGGGGCTCAGTTCGCCAATGCGGCCCAAGTGATCGCTGGCCGCCACGAAGTAAGTGGCCTCGAAGCCGTCCGGAAAGACCGTCCCGCCGGGGGTGAAGGCCAGTTGTCCCGCCGAATCATTGTCGTCGGTCATGAAAAACACGTCGCTGGCCGGTTGCGGCGGGCAGGGCAGATCGCCGTGGGGCAGGATGGGGAGGCGGTTGACCTGCACCGCCAGGGCCGGATCAAGGGCAATGGCGTCGAGCAGCATCTGGCGCGTCATGTTGAGCGGAGGATCACCTCCCATGACGCCGCTCCAGTGGGCACGGGGCACCCGGAACACCTTGAAGCCCGACCAGTGAAAGGTTTTTTCCGCGAGGGCCGGCGGCGTGCACCATCGCAGGTGCGTGCGCAGATGTCCGCGCGGCAGCCGTTCCAGCTTCTCCGACAGCCCGTCGGGCGGCGGCAGGATGGCCGGCAGGGCGGGACTGGTGACGCGCGCCACCACAGGCCCCTCCTCCTCTGTGGCGGGATCGATGACGCGCACCTCGAAGGTGTTTGGCCCCGAATCGGGCACGCGCGCGATGTACGCGTGGCCGCGCACCAGCGCCATCTGCGGATGCACACGGAGCATGGCCTCCTTCTGCAGGGCATCGAAACTCCCGGGCAGATCCGCCTGGAAAAATCCGGCCACCTTGGCGGCCAGGGTGCCGTAGGGCCCCGGCGGGAGAAGGTTGTCGAGGTCGGATTCCAGGGCGGCATTGTCAAAGCCGGCCTCCGCGGCCCGCTGCATCAGGGCCGCGACGGTTGGGATATGCGTCGAGGCCCGGATGATCGCCAGGCGGGTGTACACACCGCGGGAGGCCGTCGTGCCCAGCTTGTGATAGACCGCGTAGGCTGGATGCGGCTGGGCGCCATCATAATACTGGAGGTAAACAAACACGTAGCGGGTGCCGGTGGAGGCCTCGTTGCCCACCTGCGCCACGCCCGCGATCTGCGGTGCGGCCCGCAGGACGGGCAGGGCCATCCCGCAGAAGATCAAGGCGCCCAATAGGGCGGCCAGGCGCATCTGGTGCCTTCGTTGCATTCTAAAAATCCACGTTCACATTGCCGTCCGCGTCGATCTGCGTGCTGTAATGCCCGTCGATCTCCAGGCAGAAGGGGCACTTGCCCAGTTCCAATTGGCCCTCGATGGTGCCCGCCAAAAAAGGCCCGCCGGAGCCCAGACCCGACTGCATGAACAAGGAGCCCTGCCCGGAGAGGAGGCAGAGAAAATCGCCGCTCACCTTTCCACCCATGAAGGCGCCGACGCCGAAGGTGGCCGGGCTTTCCGCGCCCGGACTGTGATGCACCGCACCCCATGCCCCGACGTTGGCCCCGGCCTTCAGCCGCATCAGGCAGCCCACGTCGTAGAACGGAAATTTTCCATCCACCGCCGCGATGGCCCCGGTGAACGGCAGGTTGGGAAGGGCGCTGGTCACCTCCGGCGGCAGCCACGCCGCATAAGGGGCGTCGGAACAGGTTCGCCCGGCGAAAAGGCCGCCAAACAGCTCGAAGTTGGTCCAGGGCAACTGGACCGGGCTGGACGACTTGAACAGCGTGGCCTCCGCTTCCGCCGCCACGTAGAACTCGAAGTCCGAAAAGGAGGGATCATTGCCACCGATGTTCAGCAGCACGCTCATGCGGTCGAAGTTGACCGGCTGCATCGAGACACCCTCCGCGAGCACTTCCAGCCCGCCCATGAACCCGATGAGCCGCGCGTCGTCGGTGAACGAAAACTGGCTGGACAACGTGATGCTCACCTCGCCTGAGGTGAACGTGGCCGGGGCGACGGTCGCGCCCATGGTGATGCGGTTGAACTGGGCGGACGTGGCTCCCGGGTCGCAACCCAGCGCGCCGTCGGCATGCAACTGCTGGTATTCGTAGAAGGGATCGAACTCGATGGGAATGGGCTGGGTTTGGATGACGGTATGGCCCTTGAGGGAGAGATAGGTCAGGTCGTTGCCGGTGATGACCGCCTCGCCATCCAGGCTGGCGCTTTGGACGTAGTTGCCGATGCCCTTGAGCGGGCCGAGCAGTTCGTCCAGGTCAATGGCCTCGGCGACGATGTCGGTGATGGCGCGATTGAGCTGGTCCAATGCGCTGGCCAGGACCTGGCGCGTCAGGTGGTCCAGGTGATAGAAGCGCGAACGCAGCACGGTCTGCACCTGGCCAAACACCGGCATGGCCCAGAGACCGGCCTCGATCTCGCCGCGAATGCGCGCCTCGATCTCCTCGACCGTGTAGGCACCGGGATCGGCGGCCACGGTGGTGAAGTAATCCTGCAGACCCGACTGCACGAGCGGGCCCAGGCCGGCGTAATCGGCGTTGGCGCCCATCAGCAGGCCCTCCAGCTCGGCATCCAGACCGGGCACGTTCTGCACCAGGTCGCGCAGTTCCGCCATGCGTTCACGGAGGATCTCGAGCCGTTCCCGCACCGGGCCCGCGTCCAGCCCGCCCAGCTCGATCAGTTCAGGAACGCTCAACGCGTCCAGGCCCGGGGGCAGGTTGAGGAAGCCCATGGCCCGTTCCATGAGCTGGCCCAGTTGCGTGTCGTTGTTGGCGTCAAGGAATTGCCGCATGCCATCCAGTCCGGAGGCAATGGGAGCCAGCTTGCCGGTGACATCGCCGGAGGTGGCCGTGGCGATGTCGTTCTGCAGGGCCGCTGAAAAATGGATCTCACCCAGGGCGACATTGACGGCGGCGCCCCCCTTGAGCTGGGCGGCAGCGCTGGCAATGATGCCGCTGTCCAGCGCCGGCATCACCGCCCCTCCAAGGGCCTCCCGGACCTGCAGGGAAAGCAGGCCGTCCAGCTCCTTCAAGCCCTGGTCAACGTCCACCAGGGCCGGCCCGATCGCCAGGTCGGCGAAGCCCTCGGTCAGTTCGCCGGTGGCGAAGGCCAGCACATCCGAAAGCAGGTTGTTCAAGCTCAAGCCGACCGTCACCCCGAAGTCGATCGCCGCCTTCTCGTGGTTCAGGTATGGGACGTCCGCCTCCGCGTCGGCAATGATGACGTCGGTCACCTTCTTCTCCAGCGAATGGAAGTAACCGGTCACCGGATCGTAGAGGACGGGAAAGTCGAAGGCGATGCGTCCGAACCAGGTGCGCCGTGCGTGCGGGACATGGATGGGATCCGTACTGCCCAGGTACTGGGAGGGCGATCCAAGGGCCGGCGGGAAGCCGCGGTGTCCGGTGTCGAACGATTTGCTGGAGAAGTAGGTATCGCTATTGGTCTCCCACCCGCCCTGCCAACCGGGGATGATGTTGGGATTCACGCCGCCGGCGAGATCGGTCCCGGTGAGGTGGGCATGGGAGGGCATGACTTCGAAGAAGGGAAGATTGGCGAGCCCGGCCACGTTGATGAATCCGTCATTGTTGCCCAGGCTGCCCCCGGGCGGGTCGTTGTAAAAGCTGTGGCGCACCGGCTCGATGTAATACTCCCCGGCAAACTTCGACCCGACAGGCAGGTGCAGGGTGCTGGCCGGCAGGGGCCCGTCCAGCCCGGTCGTCATGCGTCCGCTGCCGCGGAAGCAGAGAATGCCGTCCACATCCTCGGGCAGTCCGTTGGCGCGCGCCCGAACGTGCAGTTCCAGGCAACTGTTGGCCATCGAGCATGCGTCGGCGGAGACGAATCGCGCGCTTTGAATGGCGATGTGGGCTTGTTGCCAATAGGCCAGTTGTTGGGCCGACTGGCCGTCCGCCAGCGCCACCTTGTCGAGGTTGCCGCAACAGGTGAATTCCATGGAATCAAACGCGAGCTGGATCTCCGCCGGATGCGGGAGCAGCACGGAGCCCTGGACGACGCTGTGTTCGAATTGCGGTTCGTTGCCGACCAGTTGAAAGGCCCACTCGTCGAAAAGGATTTCGAACGGGTCCGCCCCCCCGATCATGACGCTTGGCGGCAGCGTGGTGTCGTCGGCCACCCAGCGTCCGGTCGTGCCGGAGGAGCGCGCATAGACCTTCTGGCAGGGTTCCAGGTCATAGGGACCCATCATGCCACCGCCCACGCGCGACACGCCGGTGAGCCCCGGGTAGCCGCGGAAATTCACACCGGCATAGTCGCCCTCGCCGTCGAGGTACTCGTCGGTGCCGGGGTGTTCGAGGGCGAATGCCTCAATTGGGCGGATGCCGGTCAGGAGCCAGCGTGCCGGGTTGAATTCACCCGGGTGCTCGCCCGATTCGTCCACCGTCGCGTTGCCGTCGTCCTCCCGGTCCAGGCCGTCCTGGAACGGCACGGTTGGGCCGGGCACGTACAGTTGCACCGGTTGCGCCAGGTAATCGGCGGTTTCGTGGAGGGGCAATCCACTGGTTTCGTCCTTGCCGGCCGCGGCGCGACGGACCCGGGGAATCTGACCGGGCGGGTTGGTTTCGGGCAACGGCAACCCCTCCAGCCAGAGGCCTCCCTGCGCCGTGAAACCGATGGACACGGGACCCACAGCGACGGCCTCCAGCGTGGCGGGATCGGGCACGGCATTGGGTTCATTCCGGCACCCGGTATGGGCCACGATGGTGGCGGTGGCCAGTGTCAACTGGGAACCGCCAGCCGGTACGCTGTTGGTGAAACGGAGCAGGCCGCCGCTGTGTTGAACGAAGCCATGGGGAAAATGCGTGGAAAACGCGCCGGGGTGGATGGTGGCGTCGAACGTGAATCCCCCATGTGTTCCCGGCAGAACCGTCAGGTTGGCAAACGCGGTGTCCAACTGGTTCAGATAGCCATCGTTCGCATCCGGAAGATCCCCCTTTACGGCGAGCCATTGGTCGTAATGATGCCGGCGCAGGAAGCGCGCCGTGGGATTGAACAGCGTCAGGGACTGCACATCCCAGGACCAGTCGCGTCCGACCAATCCGATCGCCATGCGTTCATCCACATATTCATGGTTCTCGGCGAACGTGCCGGAGACCGGGCCGATGGGCTCGAGGTTTTCGTTGAGCGGCAGCGGAACGTCCCCGGAGGAGAAGACGGGATTCAGCAAGGCGGTGGTGCTGGTGGAAAGGTCGTCCACGCGCCATCCGCTGCCTTCGGGAAGGTCGAGGGTGAAATGGGTGGCGGCGAGCCCGGAGGCGTTCAGGAGGATCGGCCCCAGGGTCCCGGTCCAGCCGTTGGTGTCGATGACCGGGGCGGGGGGCACGACCTGGACGGAGCCCGAGACCACGGTGGCCTGGCCGGTGGAGTCGTCGAAGAGCACATCGACGAAGGCCGTTGCGGGCGGCTGGTTGGTGTAGGCGAATCCCGTGGCCAGCATGCCTTCGGCGACCCACAACCGGTAACGGTTCACCGCGGTTTCCAACGGCGGGCTGGCCAGTCGCTGCATCACCGTGGCGGTGGTGCCGAAGAGGAGGTCGCCGTTGAAATGGACAAACTCGTAAGGCCCGAACGCCCGGGCCGAGTCGCGTTGAAAGTTGCCCGAGGGCGGATCGTCGTCATGCAGCACATCGATGGCGACGCGGTAGGTTCGGGCCAGGCTCAATCGCCTTGTGGGCACGATCTCCAGGTCCACATCCACAAGCTGGTTCGCCACCACCGGGGGGACCGTCACGATGATGGTCGTTTCGCTTGAGCCGACAATCTCGGTGCCCAGCGGGTCACCGTCCTCGGCCAGGCGCGTGAAGAACCGGACTGGGATGTCCCGGGCCGTGGCGCCGGGCTGGTTGCGGTCCAGAAGAACCCTGACGTTGAAGGCGACGGCATCGTGCGTGGGATCGGTCTCCAGAAGCCAGCGGTCGCCGACCAGGAGCGTGGGAGGTTCGATCGTGACGCCGGCGGGCGCGGCCATGACGGCCCCGGTACACATCACGACCGTCAGAAAAGACCCGGAAACGAGCGCGCCTCTCCATAACCTCCATGGCACTGGACGGTCCAATAGCATCGCAGTTGAGCTCGGGGAGATTGGGTAGCTTTGATCCCTAACCGAGCAGACGGTCCTTGGCAAGGAAAGTTCACGGCCTTGGCCCAATACTACGGCGGATTCAAGAAAACCGGAATGCAGGCGGAACGGTCCAGGGATTGGGTTGTCAGGCAGGTGGCGGCTGAAGGTTTGCTAAGGAAGAGCCCGAAGGGGGTTCGATTTGAATGCGCCAA
>Ga0302046_10000713_pt1 | contig 32386 bp, 18 predicted proteins | sample RVTome_11_FD_200261 | JGI IMG/M metagenome (GOLD analysis project Ga0302046, IMG submission 200261) | Soil microbial communities from uranium-contaminated site in the Upper Colorado River Basin, Wyoming, United States - RVT147D111 (version 2) ...
TCGGCAAGGGCGTCACCTTCGACACCGGCGGCATCACGCTCAAGCCCGGACAGGACATGTGGGAAATGCGCGGCGACATGATGGGTTCGGCGGTCATGCTGAGCGCCATCGACGCGGCAGCGCGGCTCTCGCTCAAGCACAACGTCATCGCCGTGACCCCATTGGTCGAAAACATGCCGTCGGCCACGGCGTATCGACCCGGCGACATCGTCAAAACACTCTCGGGGCAGACCATCGAGATCATCTCCACCGATGCCGAGGGGCGGCTCATCCTGGCCGATGCGCTGACCTACGTGCAGCGATTCAAGCCGCGTGTCGTCATCGACTGCGCCACGCTCACCGGCGCGATGGCGGTCGCCTTGGGAGAAGTCTCCTGCGGTGTCTTCACCGATCACGACGCGATCTGGCGGGCGGTCGAGACGGCCTCGGCCGCGACCGGGGAGATGGCCTGGCGCATGCCGCTGCATCCGGGATACGACCATCTGTTCGAATCGCCGGTGGCCGACATGCGCAACTCCGGCGGGCGCTACGGCGGCGCGGGCATCGCCGCGCGCATTCTCCGCCGCTTCACCGGCGATCTGCCGTGGCTGCACATCGATATCGCGGGCGTCGACAACTACAAAAAGGGCCACGAATACTGCCCGGCCGGAGCCAGCGGCTTCGGCGCGCGCCTCGTCATCGAGTTGCTCCGACAGCCCGCCTGGATCGATCTCGTCGACCGTCGTCACAAGCGTGCGGCCGTCCGCGCGCGGACATCCGGCCAGCCGCGTCGTCGGGCAGGACTGGCACGTTAGCCGACCTGCGGACTGTGGATCATGTCGTCGTGGCGGCCGGCGGATGCGAAGGCGTGGTTGCTCGACCTCGATGGCGTGCTCCATGTCGGCGGCGAGCCGATCCCCGGCGCCGCTGAGGCCGTCGCCCATCTCCGCAGTCGTCATCTCCCATTTCGCATCACCACCAACACGACCACGCGCTCACGGGAGCAGCTCGCCGCCGATCTTTCCACGATGGGCATCGCCGTCTCGGCGGCAGAGATCATCAATGCGCCCTTCGCGGCCATTCTGCACTTGCGACACATCGGCTCGCCGCGCTGCCGGTTGCTCATGCGCGATGACGTCCAGTCCGACTTTGCGGAGTTTCCGACGTCCGACATCGCCCCCGACGTCATCGTCATCGGCGACATCGGCGAACGCTGGGACTATGCACTCATGCGCGAATTGTTTTTACAAATCCGTTCCGGCGCGCGCATCGTGGCGCTGCACAAGGGAAAGTACTGGCAGGAAAAGGACGGATTGCGTCTGGACATCGGCGCGTTCATCGCCGGTCTCGAATACGCCACCGGGACGATCGCCGATGTCGTCGGCAAGCCGTCTCGCCCGTTCTTCGAGTTGGCGCTCAGCGATTTGGGCGTCCGGTCAAGCGACGCCGTCATGGTCGGAGACGATATTGAATTGGATATCGGCGGCGCGCAGGCGGCGGGGCTGCGCGGCGTGCTGGTGAAGACCGGAAAGTACCGTACCGAAACGCACACGGCGTCCGGTATCGAACCGGACGCCGTGTGGGAATCTATCGCGGATCTGAGAAGCGTTTAGCAGGTTGCCGTAATCCCCCTCTACTTTCGACTCAGCCGTCTTTGTCACCCTGAGCGAAGCGAAGGGTCTGCTTTCATCCCGTTGGCGAATCCAGCAGATGTTTCGCTTCGCTCAGCATGACAATCCGCGCTTCGTTAAAAGTACTTAACCGCCTTCTTCCGCAATCGGTCCGCCGGTGTTTGTCCAGCCGCGCTTGACGACCGCGTTGACCATCGGCGTTCCCGGCGGAAGTTTGTCGGGATTCAGCAGGTCGGTGTCGAAGTCCCAGTCACGATTCGGCGCCGTATAGTAGCTGCCGTACGACCACGGGCTGTCGGCCTGCTCGGACAGCCACATTTGCACCATCGACCCCGCCCACTTAAACGTCTTGCCGTCCCACTTCTCGAGGAAGCGCGGGAAGTTTTCCACGCCGCCTGAATAATTGCCGCCGGCGCTGGGGACATACCCGGAGATGAAGGACACGTTGGCGGTCGTGCTGCCGGCCACGCGGTTGGCCAGCGTCAGGGTGCTTTTGGCATCGTCCCAATCCTTGGACAGCACCGTGTACGCGTCGGTCATGACCGCTGCGGGCTTCTTGTTGACCGTATTGTAATTGCCCAACGTATAGACCGGGTTTTCCGAGACGACCGTCAGCCCTTCTTTCAGCGTTGCACCGCTGATCAGACGGGTTGCCGGAAACGCACCCGCCGATTCACTCGTGTACAGAATCCCGTTCGTCGGCCAGTAGGGGCTGAGGTTCAGCTTGGCGATATCGATGTCCAATGAGCTGACGGTTTGGCTTTCGCGCGAATCATAAAACGACGCCGTCTTCAACGACCCCTGTGCCACCATGTCGGCGGTGACGTCGATCCAGGAGCCGCCCGACTTGAAGAACGCCTGTCCGTCGACGACCTTCAATGTCGCCTGGTTCTCATAGGAGTCGCTGTTGCCGCCCGCGGCGGTCTCGATGATGGCGTGTGGGTCGTCGCTGGTCTCCAACGGCAGCTCCAGCGTCGTCATGCCGTGATCGGAATCCTGCACGAGCCCATCCCAGCGATCCATCGATTCGTCGAGCCAGTCGGCGTCCCCGTGATCCAGCCAGGTGCCGTCGGCGTTCTGCATATCCTGATCGACGCCGTCCTCATCTTCGATGCGCACATATCCCCCGCCGGTGGCTTGGCCCGATGCCGGATGCCGCCCATGGTTGATCCCACCGCCGGCCGTGACAAACGAATTGATCGTCAGTCCGCTGTTGGCGCCCAGATACAGATCGCCGTTGGAATGCACACGCCCCGATAGCGTCATGATCGGCCCTGGATGCCATTCGAGGACGTCATCGTAGAAAATCGCGAACTGGAAGATCGGAATGAGCGCGCGTTCCATACGAATGCGCACCGAATTCTGCACCCCGGTCGCATCGGAGCGCGCATAACCCCAGATGTCGTAGTCCTGCACCAAACCATACAGGCCGCGATAGGCCCCCTTGGTCAGCGTCCGTGTCACCGGCGCGCCGACCTTGTCGACTCTGTACACGACTTTGTACCGGTCCACGTCGAACGAATCCGACGGCAGGGGATCGGGCGGCTTGTTGACCGAGTCGATCGAGGCATTGAAGAGCGCAAATGCCTGATCGCAACCCGCCTCGGAGGCGTAGAGCGCGTTGAGATCGCGCATTTGATAGGACGAGACCTTCATATCGTCCGACGACTTCTTGACCATCGAGACGCCCATCAGCCCGAACATCAACAGCAGGGCCAGGGTCGTGATCATCACGAAGCCGCGTTCATTGGCACACAACCGATGCATGGTTACCTCACCTTTCAATCGCCGAGGGGCGATGGACGATTACAACGTCTCGTGATTACGGATGCTCACCCGAAAGTTGTACCGGCGGCGACGGTAGTCCTGTTCGACGTCTTTGTCGACCATGTCGGTGCGCGCCACCAGGTCGACCAGCACGCTTTGCACCAGCTCAGGGTTCGTCAGGGTCAGAACCGTATCGCCGCTCTGCATGATGTAAGCAAACTGCAGGTCTTCGATGTTCTCCGCGTACGGTTCGGGCGCGCCGCCGGCGCGCTGACGCATCAGCATCGGGTGCAGCGTGTCGGAGCGGTCCAGAAAGAATGTGAGCTGCTCGATGTGATAGACGCTGGCGCCGGTCGGATAGGTCTGCGACAACGACGAACTCGGAATCAGACTCGCCGGCGTCTCGATCACGCTGGTGATGTCGAAATACTCGCCCGTGTTGCCGTTCGGATCATAGATGTACGCCGTCATGCCGGGGCTGAAGCAGGTCACATCGGAGCCGTCGCACTCCAGCGGATCCGACGGCTGCGCCATCGCCGATGAGGTCGACACCTGGCAGGCGTCCTCGGATTGATGCACCACCGTGATCGTGTCCGGGTTGCCGTCGGTGCCGGCCAGGGCGTCGAGGGTCGGCGGCAGACCGAAGCCCGCCATGCGCAGCCGCTGGCTGATTAACTCCATGGCGGCGCGTCCCGACTGCTGCATCTCGTTGATCTGATCCTGCCAGATCGACTCCAAATGCATCGTGACGTAGGCCTGCATCGCGGCGTAGACCACCAGTGTGCCGATCAACACCGAGATCAGAACTTCGAGAATCGTCATGCCGCGTTCGTCGGAGCGAATGCGGCCCGGTATCATTCTGCGCAGGGACTTCATTCGATCGCCACCCCCGTGTTGCCGCGGAACAGATAGGTCGTCGCCCGCTGCTTGCGCACGACGCCCAGATCGGTTTCCCACGTGACTTCTACGATGACCTTTTCCAATCCGTCGGGATCGGTCTGTGTCCACCATTCGCAGGCCATCCCGGTTTTCGCGTCGACTTCATACCCGGACGTGATGACATCCTCGGTGCGCAGAAACTCGATGTGGTTTTGCAGCACCGTCTGCGCGTCGTTGGTGTCGCGCGCCAGCTCGTTGGCGCCGATGGCGATGGTCATCAGGGGCAGCAGCGTCAGCAGCCCCATCGACAGCATGATCATCCCGGCCAACGACTCGATCAGCGTCACGCCCGCCTCGTCGCGATGACGGGCACGGAGTCGGCGATTGAGGTATTTGAGATAGCGCATAAGACTTCCCGCTCCTTCGTTCCGCTGAGCCCTCAGGTGGCGCAACGGTTCCGGCTTGTCTTGTAAAACCTGTGCCAAAACGCCGGATGGCTGGTAACACGAAGCGGGTAACGAACTAACGGACACAGACGGCGCTGATGCCGCCGACGCGGACCCGGCAAGCAGGACTTGTTCTGTGGCCTATTCTCTGGCAGTGTGGGCGCAGCCCCATACCGGAGCGCATCGATCGGGGCCTTGAACGAGTGGCCGGGATGTGGGGGGGAGCGTTGCAAAACTCCGCTATGATGTCATGCCGAACGACTTGTCCCGAGCGCAGCCGAGGGAAGTGGGGCATCTCTATGCGCGGGAGGCCGCCCTCAGCTCGTTGGAGATTCGTCGCCCGAAGGGCGCGACGGGTGGCCCGGACGTTCGTCCGGGTTTCAAACGCAACCGTCGCCAAACTTTGGACACAACGAAGCGGTCACGCGCTTGAGATTCCTCACCCCATCATCCCGTCCAGTCCGCAAAGCGGGCTGGACGGGATTCCGGGGATTCGGAATGACATGGGTGGTGTTTCACAGCTACTGATCAGGCAAATGGGTTTGGTTCGTCATTCCGAATCCCCGCTTGTCCCGGGCGCAGCCGAGGAAAGTGAGGTATCTCTATGCACGAGAGGCCGCCCTCAATTCGTTGGAGATTCGTCGCCCGAAGGGCGCGACGGGTGGCCCGGACGTTCGTCCGGGTTTCAAACGCAACTGACACCCTACTGAGAACACAACGAAGCAGTCACGCGCTTGAGATTCCTCACCCCATCATCCCGTCCAGTCCGCAAAGCGGGCTGGACGGGATTCCGGGGATTCGGAATGACATGGGTGGTGTTTCACCGGTACTGATCAGGCAAAAGGTTCTGGTTTGTCATTCCGAATCCCCCGAGTACCGCGCCGCAGGCGCGGGGTCGAGGGGGTGAGGAATCTCCTACACGTCGAAGTCACGTTTGCGGCTGGCAGTAGTTGATCCGGGTCTCTCACCCCAGCGCCAGTTTCCCCGAGCGCCGGTTGATGCGTGTCGGGTACTTGCCGGAGAAGCAGGCAGTGCAGAACGACGTCTTCGGGTGGGACGACAGCGAAAGCATTCCGTCCAGCGAGAGATAGCCGAGCGAGTCGACTCCGAGGTGGCGCTTGATGGCGGCAATTGTACGTTTCGAGCCGATCAGCTCGCGCTTGGTCGGCATGTCGATGCCATAGAAACACGGCGAGATGATCGGGGAAGAGGCAACGCGGAAATGCACTTCCTTTGCGCCCGCATCGCGGACCATCCGCACCAGCTTGCGCGCCGTGGTGCCGCGCACGATCGAATCGTCGACTATGACCACGCGCTTGCCCTGCAAAACGCCGCGCACGGTGTTGAACTTGATTTTCACATCGAGGTCGCGCAGTTGCTGGTGCGGCAGGATGAACGTGCGTCCCACATAATGATTGCGGATCAGGCCGACCTCCAGCCGGATGCCCGATTCCTCGGAGTATCCGACCGCCGCGGTGTTCGATGAGTCGGGCACCGAAATAACGATGTCGGCGTCGGCGGGCTGCTCGATGGCGAGCTGCCGTCCCAGGCGGCGTCTGACTTTGTCGACATTCTCCGAATAGATGATCGAATCGGGGCGCGCGAAGTACACATGCTCGAAGATGCAATACGCGCGCTGGGCGGTCGTCGGCAGATGAGTCGATTTCAGACCCTTGCGGCTGATCGAGAGAATCTCGCCCGGCTCGACATCGCGGATGTACCGCGCGCCGATGAGATCGAACGCGCACGTTTCCGATGCCACCACCCAGGCGCCGTTGCGTTTGCCCAGCGCCAACGGGCGAAACCCCAGCGGATCGCGGGCGGCGATCAATTCGTCGTCGGTGAGGAAGATGAAGCAGTAGGCGCCCTCCAACCGCATCAACGCATCCTTGAGACGCGCGATCGTGCCTGTCTTGCGCGACCGGGCGAACAAGTGCAGGACCAGCTCGGAATCCGATGATGTCTGAAAGATGGCGCCGCCGCGTTCCAACTCGGTCTTCAGATCGCCGGCGTTGGTGATGTTGCCGTTGTGCGCCGCCCCCATCTGACGGTACTTGAACTTCATCAGCAGCGGCTGCGCATTTTGTTCCTGCGATGCGCCCGTGGTCGAGTACCGATTGTGCCCGATCGCGGCGTGGCCGGTCAGGTCCTTTAACGCGTAGTGGCCGGGGAAGACATCGGCGATCTCGCCCATGCCGCGCCGCATCGTGATGCGCTCGCCGTTGGTGACCGCGATCCCCGAGGACTCCTGCCCGCGATGTTGCAGCGCGTACAGTCCGAAATAGGTCCACTCGGCCGCGAGCTTGGTTCCGAATGCCCCGAAGAGCCCGCACTCGCAATGCGGCCGATCGTCGGCGACCGGAGAAAGACGAATACTGTCGGCTTCAGAACGTGAAATACCACGCCTCCCACTGACCCGAAGAAGCGGCCATTAAACCTAAACCGCGGGACTCTGTCAAGTGTGCCCGGAGGCTGCGGAAAACTGCGATGACAACACCCTCACAGCGGCCGGTCGACACCGACCCCGTGCGAGTACACCATCAGCCCGCCGAAGTACGCCCCGTAGCTGATGACCGCCGCGACCGCAATGAGCAGGAACAGATACACGAAGCTCAGTTTGCGCGGGAATGCCCCCCGCAGGGCGATACGCCAGAATGTCAACAGCGCCAGAGTCCCGGTCACGATGAACGCCGACAATTCGTGCGCCTCGACCAGCTCGTGAATGATCGGGGTCTCGACCGGGATGCCCTCTTCGGCCTGCAGCCCCGTGATCACCGCCGCGCCTCCGCCGATCAGGGCGAGAATGAGCAACGGTGTTGTCCCGCCCCAGAAGTCCGCCTCCAAAAGACGGTCCCTGCCGAAGATCCACCGCCCCCAGTCCAAGAGAAGAACGGTGAACACCATCGCGATCGGCAGGTGAACCAACATCGGGTGAATCTCAATGTGCATGGCAGCCGGTTCCCGCAGTTAGCTGGGTCGCCAAAGGCGACTGAAAGGGCGCAGACTACCTTGGTTGGCTCACGTCGTCAATCGTAAATCGCCGAGGTCGGCTCAGTGCATATGCTGTGACCGGTGATGCAGACTGAGAAAGCTGCCGCAGCCGGCATGTCCTCGGACCGACACGCCCTCCCCCGGCGCCGCAAATTGCCATTACACATAAATATCAGGACCAGAGTATGTTACGAGTAAATACGAAAGTATCGCTTGAACTGACGTGTCGCGTGTCAACACGCTGATTTCGGCCCGGTGCACCCTTGCGTGACAGATTGCGGGCATTAGGTTTGCGCCAAGAGGGGTGTTGCAAACCGCTTCCCTCGGGCATCGGCACGCGCATGGCAGATAGAGAGACCCAATCGGACCACCGTGGCTTCGCCATTCTGCGGGGCATGGCGATCGGAGCCGTGCGCGGCGAAGCGCCCCGAGATCTTGTCGAGCACGCACTAAATCAGTCTGTCGAGCGACTCGGCCTGGTGGCCGGCTCGGTGCGTGTTTTTGCCCCGCAGGGCGACCAGGACACCCTGGCCATCGTGGGCGGCGAGCAAAACGGACGTGCCGCCATCACGCGCCTCGAGCAGACGTTGCTGGCCGATCTGCGCCGCAGCTATGCGGTGCGTTCTCTCTACATGACGCTCGATCTCAATGGCCCCTCCGGGCTGTTTTCCTATCCGCTGCGCTTCGGCGACCGTGTCATCGGCGCGGTCTCCGGGCTGGCGCGCGGCGAACGCAATCTGGCGGTCGAAGAGGAATTCGTTTCGGCGGTGGCGGCCATGATCGTGCTCGTCGGACGCACCGGCAGCCCGTGGGAAACCGGCGCGGCCGTCGATGATGCCGCCACACGCATGGCCGCGGTCCGCGAAACCGCCGCCGCCATCAACCATGAAATCAACAACCCGTTGATGGCCGTCGTGGGCAATCTCGAATTGCTGCTGCGACGCAGCGATCAACTCGATGACGATACCGTCAAAAAGCTGGCCAAGATGCAGGAGGCGGCCGAACGCATCCGCGTGGTCACGCAGGGGCTGATGCGCCTGCGCGAAATCCGCAGCGTGCCCTATCCCGGCGGCGGCCGCATGATCGACATCGAGGGCTCGCTGCGCGAAGGGGAGTAGCTGTACGCGGATCGGACGGCCCGATCCGATGGAGGGCAGTTACATCATTCGCACGGGCGGCAATACGTTTCCCACTGACTCTCGTTGCGAAAGGCAACACCGATCACTCCGACCACATCGAACACTTCCGTCACGCCGCTGCAATTGACGTCGGTCCGCGCCACAGGGCAGTCGGCATCCTGCGTGGCCGCGACATTGCGGAAGGCGACATCGACGGCACGGACGACATCGAGCACATTGACGATGCCGTCGCATTGCGGGTCGCCGAGGCAGTGACAATCGCAGATCATGCAGGGCCCGGTCTCGGCGCCCATGTTGACGCCATCCTGACCGGTGCCGCAGCAGGGTGAAGTTGAATCGATCGTGAAGTTGCCGATCGGCGAATTCCCATACATCGGATCGGCGGAAATCGAATTCGGCCCGCCCACCGCGCCTCCTGCGTAGTTGGCGCCATTCTGCCAGACACAATTGTAGTCCAGCTCCGCGTAAGACCCCGAAATTCCATATCCCTCGGAGTTCGTCACGATGTTGTTGCGCGCGATTGTCCCCAACATATGCGAGAAGAAGCCGTTCGCGTTGGCGTCGAATGTGTTGTTCAGAATCGTTGCCCCCCCGGAGTAGACGCCGATGCAGACAGCCGAAACGTTGTTATAAAACACATTCCCGGCGATGAGCGGGGGGACCGCCGCGTGACAGTCGATGCTGACGCCGTTCTGATTCGTGTCGGAGCGGTCCCGGAAGATATTGCCGACGATTTGAACTGCTTGCGAGCCGTTGATATCTACTACATGGAAGTCAGACCCTCCTGCGATCGTAAACCCCGAGAGCAGCGCCGTGCCGCCGGTCGTTCCATTCAGATTGACGGTCGCTGCGGCCGCCACCGACGGTCGAATGATGGTCCCTGGCGCGCCATGGGAGCTGATGAGTTTGATGGCGCGCCCGAGGTAGTGGATGTTTTCGGTGTATGTCCCCGGAGCCACCAGCACCGTATCGCCCGACTGCGCGGCGCTCATGCCCGCCTGGATCGTGGCGGCCGAATCCGGGACATGGATGACCCTGGCCTCTGCCTTCGTCGATCCCAACGCAATCCCGAGCGTCGTTGTCACGACCAGCGCCAGCCGCTTCGATGTCACCATGACATTCATCGTCTGCCTCCAGCGGTCAATTACAGAGCACAAGGTGCGCAAAACGCGGAAACAGGGTCGGCATTTCGAAACGCCACGTCGACGAATCGGACGACGTCGAATACATCCGTCGCGCCATTGCACGACACATCGGTGTCCTCGAACGGGCACTTCGGGCCGATGCTGGACGCGCCATTGCGAAACGCCACATCGACCGCCTTGACCACATCCAGCACGTCGACCACGCCGTTGACGACCGGGTCGCCGTGCGCGGGGCAGCCGCACGCGACATTGTGCTCCGCCCACTGCCAGGCCGCCTGCACGATGCGATGGAGTCCCGCAGCCGGCATCTGGCCCGGCGCCGGTCCGTAGGCGAAGTGCTGCAGCGTGTCGGAGACGAATCCGACGATGTAGTATTGCGTTTCACCCGGATCCAATGTGAGGCCCTGATCCAGCGTGAGGACGGTGTAGATGTCCTTGGACGAGTCGGGGTGCATGCTGACGACCGAAACGCCCGCTACACCGGTGAGCTGGGAATACATGAAGCCGCTGCCGGGGCCGCCGCCGATCTGGTTTTCACGGTTATCGCGCACCGCACCGTGCAGCGGGACCGATGCGAAAGAGAACTCCTGCCCGGATGCATCCCGTCCGGCCATATACGTCACGCCCGCAGAGTAACGGCGCGACGTCTGGAAATGGCTCGGGGGATTCCATCCGGGCGCATCGGCGCCGAATTGATACAGCAGATTCGAATCCGGCCAATATGCTCCTTCGTTGTCGACGTTCATTTGATAGTCCACCGGCGGCGCTTCAGTGACATTAAAATCGATCCACAATCCCAGGACGATGTCGTCGATCGTCTGCGGCAGCATGCCGTCCTGATCGGTGCGATTGGTGACGACATACTCGGCGATGACGAAGTCGGCCGAATCGGGATGCTGGGGTGTGTACCAGTGCGCATCGATGCCCAGAGTGGCGTCCATCGTCATGAATCGCGCCTCGGCGACTGCATATCCCGCGCCGGTGCCGTACCGACTCGTGTCCAGGTCGAGCGGCGTGATGGCGGCAAAGCCGTGTTGGCCGGGGTCGCTCTGTTTGTTGCCGAATCGGTGGAAGACGAGCGTATCGGGCATCTGATCGCCGTGCGCGACCAGCAACGAGGCATCGCCGATCGCCCGTGACAAATCCGGCCAGCGTTGCAGGCCCCCGTCATCGTGGGGCGCGCCGAATCGGCCGCCGCTGGAGATTTGCAGGGTCAGCACACCGTTCCCCGCGTCCGCGGTTTTGATGAAGGCCTCCTCCGGACAAAACACATAAGGTGTCACGGCAAACTCGATGGGGATTACGATCGGATTCGGCTGCGCGAACCCATTGTGGGCTATCTCTATCGTGCCGTCGTAGAATCCGGTCATCAACGCGATCGCATCCATTGTGACCGTCAGATCGATGTATTCGTCCGCGGTCGTAACGGAGAACGCCCCCGATGGCGCGATCGAGAGCCACGATGATCCCTCCGTGATCGCAATCGTTCCGTTGAGCGTCGCCGATCCGGTGTTGGCGATGCGCAGTTGCGTTTCCTGAAACGCTCCGGCCGCAGCATGGAACTGGCATTCCGGATCAACAGCGAGTTCGGGAAATATGGCCGACGCCACCAACGGACAGACGAATGGCGCGTCATCGCCGCCGGGAAGGTTCAGGTACATGACCGGGTTGAGCGTCCACCCCGATCCGTCTGCCCACGATGCGGCTTCAAAATCGAGGAGATACAGGATATCGATTCCCGCCTGCCCCGAGATGTCGCGGGCAATCGTGGCCATCGTCTCCGACGCGCAAAGCGAATCGGGATGGATCGACGTGCACTGCGGCGTCTTGGTATTGGTCAGGTTGACCGGCGGCGCCCATGTTCGGCCGCCGTCGGTCGAGCCAGTCGTATAGAGCTCGCCGTTGCAGACGCCGAACTTGGAATAGTCCGCCTGCTCCTCGGGCGTCTCGCCGCAGTTCTTCGTGAAGACAACATAGAGGAAGTCTTCCGTGGTCAGATCGATTCCCGAGCAATATGCGGCGCCGTCGCCGACTCCCAATGTGACTTTGTTGAGATTGAGATGTCCCGAATAGTTGGCGTCATTGTCGTAGTACCCGACCGCCGCTGTGCGAATGTCGCGGCGGAGATCGTTCCAATGTTTGATTGCGATGTCAGGGGACTGATTGGCGAATCGCTGCTCATCCCAGACGATGTGCAAAATGCCCGCGTGATCATACGCGATCGAAATGTGCGCCCACACTTGCGGACCGGGGGTGTCGTTATCGGTATAGTCGGTGACATACTGACGGCTCGCATTGCCCAGTTCGGAACCGTCGCGCCAGCCAATTCCGGCCGTATACGACTCGCGGTAGACAAGATTAAACAGGTTATTCCAGCGGCCCTCGTAGTTTTGCGTGAATGCGACCCCGACTTTGTCGGTGCCGTCGGCGGCATCGATGACATACGAGAGCGCGCCGTTTGAGGAGTCGATCACGACAGGGACATACCAGTCCGGCTCGTTTTGTGCCTTGCGCCAATAGACGATGTCGCCCGTCGGCGAGGCGAAACCGGCGGCCGCCGGAATCGCCCCGGTCGAGATGACGTGGTAGACGTCGTTGGCCTCCGACTTTGCCGCGACCGCATCCTGCGCAATGGCGATATCGGGCCACAAATATTCGGTGAAGTACCATGGCGACGAGATCGTCGGCAGCATCTCCGGAAAAATGATGTCGCTGCCGTTATAAGGCAGGAACAGATGCCAGATGGCGTAGTGCTGAATACCCGGATCGGGATACTGGTGAAACGCCACGTGTGCCCGGCTGTCGCTGTCGACATCCAGACGCGCAAACCCGGCGCGCGAGAAATCGCCGAGCCCAATCTCCGTGCCGCCAAACTCCGGGAACAGGACACCGCCGCTCACGTCCCAGGCCGCGTAGTTGACGAACCGATCCAAGTCGGACGCTCCCCCCGGAATAATGTCCCAATTTATCCATGTGAAGTGCACGAAGGCCGCCCCCGGATTGCGTCCGACCTGGTGGCCCTGCGAGTCGTTGGCCCATGAGTCGTAGCTCGTGTAGTCGATCAGGATTCCAGGTGACAGAATCGTGTCGGGAGCCAGCAACGAATTGCCGGCGGTCATCCTCGCACGGTCGTCGACTTGCGTATGTGCGGGCAGCGGCTCGTGCGAAAGGTAATCACGGCCGACGATCACTCTCGGCTGAGTACGATCGTAAATGTTGACTGCGCCTTGCACGTTTACTGGGGGGAACGTCGTAAGCGCCATCACGCCGACCGCATAGACCGCACACGGCACGACCCATCGCGGCAGTTCGGACTTCGATTTTACTCTGGTTGGTCTCTCTTCCATCTCGATTCCTCCTACTAAGCGCACGGCTGGCAAAACGCCGTCGCCGGATCGGCGCTGCGAAACGCCACGTCGACAATCGCCACCACATCGAATACGTTCGTCGTCGCGTCGCAGTTTACGTCAGTGTCGGCGAACGGGCAGTATATGCTCTGCGAGGGTGACCCGTTTCGGAAGGCCACGTCTATGGCTTCTATCACGTCGAAGACATTGACCACGCCATCGGGAGCAGGATCGCCGACGTTCGGGCAGACACACCCCAGATTGGAGTGGGCCCACTTCCACGCCTTCTGCACGACACGGTGCAGACCGGCGTCTTCCGTCTGACCGGGGGCCGGACCGTAACTGAAGTTCTGCAGCGTGTCGGAGACATAGGCGACGATGTAGTGCTGCGTCTCGCCGGGCGCCAATGTCAGCCCCTGGTCGAGGGTGTAGTGGGTGTATCTATCCGCATCGCAACCCGCAGGATCATAGAACAAGCCGGGAATGCCGGCCATGCGTCGATAGATGAGGCCGCTGTTTGTGCCGGTATATCCGTTACTCGGACCCGGCAGGTTCTCGCTGTTACTACGAACGCCGACACGTATCGGCACCGGATCTTGAAAGTGAAAAAACTGACCGAGCGCATCGCGTCCGGACATGTAGGTCACACCGGCCGAAAAACGCCCGGCCGAAGTGAAATAGTCCGGGGGACTGTAGCCGATTGAATCGAGTCCTCGCTGATAGACGAGGTTGGAATCAGGCCAGAACCCGCTTCCATTATCGTTACCCCATTGCGAATGCACATGCTTCGCCGGGATGACATTGAAATCGATCCACAGTCCGGCCACGATGTTTTCAAGTGTTTGCGGGAGCATGCCCGCTTCATTCGTGCGGTTTCTCAGCACATACTTGGCGACGACAAAGTCGGCTGAATCGGCGTGTTGCGGCGCATACCAGGTTGCCGTGACCTCCAGCAGTGAATCGCGCGTATTGAAAATCGCCGTCGCCGAGGCGTAGCCCATGCCGGTCCCGTAAGCCGATGTATCCATGCTCAACGGCGCGACCGGCAGAAAGCCGTACTGTCCCGGATCGTCCTCGTTATTGCCGAATTGATGGAAGACGACCGTGTCGGGCGATTGCTCGCCGTGGGCGATCACCAGCGAGGCATCGCCGATGCCATAGGACGAATCGGGCATGCGCAACAAACGTCCCTGCAGATCAGGCACGCCGAAGCGTCCGTTGTTGCCGACCTGCAGCCCCAGCACCCACGGACTGGAGCTGGCCGTCTTCAGGATCTTCGCCTCCGGACAGGAGTAGTCTTCGGTGACGAAGAACTCGATGGGATAGACTTGAGGGTCGGCGATCAGCGTATCGTCGTGTGTGATTTGGATCTCGCCGGCGTAATACCCGTTGGGCAGGGACGACGCATCCATCGTGACCTCGATCAGCAACGGCGGGTCGGCCGGTTGCAGGGCAAAAGGTCCGCCCGGCGCAACCGACAGCCACGACCCTCCCTGCATGACCATGACCGACCCGTTCAGCGGCGCATTGCCGCCATTGTCGATCTCCAGTGCGATGGTCAGCCCCCCACCCGACGGCGCATGGTATTCGCACTCTGCGGTTTGTTCGAGGAGGACATCGAGCGACGGGGCCAGCAACGGGCAGACGAATGGCGCGTCATTGCCGCCGGGCAGGTTGAGGTACTTGACCGGGTTGATCGTGGTTGCCCATTCACCGGGTATGGACGGTCCCGCTTCCAGGTCGAAGAGGTAGAGAATGTCGATCCCCTCCTGGCCGGATATATCGCGCGCGATGCTCGCCATCACTTCGGAAGCGCACACCGAGCCGGGATCAGAAGTGTGACAATCCGGCGTTTTCGTATTGCTCAGGTTGACTGGCTTCGACCATGTGGCGCCGCCGTCGTGCGAGCCGTTGATGTACAACTCGCTGTTGCAGTAACCGTAGCGCGAGTAATCGGCGCGCTCAGCCGGTGATTCACCGCAGTTCTTGGTGAATAGCACATAGAGAAAATTTTCGTTGCTGGATCCGAACTCGGTGCAGAACGCCGAGCCGTCGCCGATTCCCAGCGTGATCTTGGTGAGATTCAGATCGCCGGGCGGATTGTGGCCGTTCTGGTAGTACCCGCGGGCGACCCGGTCCATTGTCTGCCGTGAATCGTCCCAGTGGCGGATCGCCACGTCGTGTGCGATGCCATCCGCGTATCGCTGCTCATCCCACACCAGGTGCAGGACCGCATCGTGATCGTAGGCGATGGAGATGTGCGCCCACGCCTGCGGGCCGGGCGTCGTGTTGTCCGTGTAATTTGTCACGTAGTGTCGGTTGGCGTTACCCAGCTCGGTCCCGTTGACCCATCCCATCCCTCCCGTTTGCGACTCGCGATAGACGATGTTGGCCAGCCCGTTCCATTGCGCTTCATAGTTCTGCGTGAATGCAACCGCGACCTTGCCGGTGCCGTCGGCGGCATCGATGACATAGGAGAGCGCGCTGGTGAAGGAGTCGAGGACAACGGGTAGATTCCAGTTACCGCCAACCGCCTGATCCCACCGCCAGTACTCGATATCTCCGGATGACACGGGAACAGTCCCGTATTCCGCAACGGGCATGGCAATAATGTGATAGATGTCCGTCGAGTTATACTTCGTTTGACCTTGATTCTGCGTAATCGCGACGTCGACTCCGAAGTCATCAGTCGGCCAATGCAAGTAGTCCGGGAGTTGCTCGGGGGTGAACGAGCCGCTTCCCTCGACAGTCTGATACAGATGCCAAGCCGAGTAATTCTGAATGCCCGGATCTGAGCGCTGGTGCAACACGACATGACACTTGTTGTCGCTGTCGACATCGAGACGGGGAAATCCGGCTTGGGCGAAATCACCGAGTCCGATTGAAGCCCCATCGAAGCCGGGAACCAAATCGCCCGCCGCCACGTCCCATGCCGCGTAGTTCACAAAGCGGTCTATCCCAAATTGTGCATACCGATCGTAGTGAGTCCATGTCATGTGCACGAAGTCTTCCCCCGGATTGCGCGCGATCTGACGGCCTTGTGAGTGGTAATGCCAGAGGTCGTAGAAGGTGTTGGCGATGTGCATCCCGGGCGACTCGAGCGTGTCCATGTCGAGCAGGCCGTTAGTCGACCTGGGGCGGGTGCGGTCGTTCACCGCCGGATAATCGACATCGGCGACGCGTTCGCCGCTGTCGCTGCGCGACGGCTGCGAGCGCCCGCCTGCGGCAGCATCCGTCGGGTACGTCAGTGCGGACGCCAGCGTGAGGGTCGCCGCCAGAGTCATCAGGCGGACGCGTCGGACCCTCCGGAAATCGCTACGAGCGATGATCATCTTTGCATCCCTTCGTTTCACGCGCACGGCTGACAAAACGCAACGCTCGGATCGGCGCTGCGAAACGCCACATCCACGAATGCAACCACGTCGAAGACATTGGTCGTCGCGTCGCAGGTGACATCGGTGTCGGCATAGGGACAATACTGACCTGCACTTGAAGCCCCGCTGCGGAACGCCACGTCGACCGCCGCCACCACGTCGAAGACATCGACGACGCCATCGGCATACGGGTCGCCGACGCCCGGGCAGGCGCATGCGTAGGGACAGATGTGCTCGGCATCGTCGCCGCCGGGGAGATTCAGGTACAGGACCATGTTCATGGTCCAGCCGGAGCCGTCCGCCCAGGTCGCGGGCTCGCGGTCGACGAGGTAGAGGATGTCAATCCCCTCCTGCCCGGAGATGTCCCGCGCGATGGTGGCCATGACATCGGAGGCGCAGAGCGAGTCGGGATTGGCGCTGCGGCAGTTCGGCGTCTTCGAGTTGGTCAGATTGACCGGCGCCGACCACGAGGCGCCGCGGTGGGGCGAGCCGGTGATGTACAGCTCGCCGTTGCAGTATCCCTGTGTCGACGTGTCGGCCCGCTCCTCCGAAGTCTCGCCACAGTTCTTGGTGTAGGTCACATACAGGAAGTTCTCGTTGGTCGCTGCGACATTGGAGCAGAAGGCCGAGCCGTCGCCGACCCCGAGCGTGATCTTGTTGAGATTCAGGTGCCCGGAGTAGTTGTAGAGGTTGGGATAATACCCCAGCGCCACTTGATCGATGGTTTGACGGGCATCGTCCCAATGACGAATCGCGATGTCGTCGGACTCGTTGGCATGCCGTTGCTCATCCCAGACAAGATGGAGAGTCGCGTCATGGTCGTAGGCGATGGAGATGTGCCCCCACGCCTGCGGGCCGGGCGTGAGGTTGTCGTTGTAATTCGTCACATAGCCGCGGTTGGGGTTGCCCAACTCCGTGCCATCGAGCCAGCCCAGACCACTGGTCAGCGATTCGCGGTAGACGATGTTGGTCAGTTCGTTCCACTGCGCCTCATAGTTCTGCGTGAATGCGACCGCGACTTTGTCGGTGCCGTCGGCCGCGTCGATGACGTAGGAAAGGGCGCCATTGGAGGAATCGATGATGACGGGATAAGGCCAGCCGGGATTCGCCTGATCCCAGCGCCAGTAGAGAATATCCCCGGTCGGAGAATTGTTCGGATAGTAGCCGGCGCCCATTCCAATTATATGAAAGACGTCCGTGTAGTTGTCTTTGGCCATGCCGTGATACTGAGAGATGGCGATGTCCGGCCACAGCGTCTCGGCGATGTCAGGGTTACTTGGGACAAGCGGCAACTGCTCGGGCGACAGAATGAAGTCACCTTCGACCGGGAGGAAGACGTGCCACGCCGAGTAGTTCTCGATCCCCGGATCGGGATACTGGTGAAAGGCCGTATGCGCCTTGTTGTCGCTGTCGACATCCAGACGCACGAATCCTGCGTGGGCAAAGTCCCCCAGCCCAATCGACACACCGTCAAATCCGGGATACAATTCAAACCCGGGCGGACCAAGTACATCCCACGAAGCGTAGTTTACAGTACGATCGCGGTCCCAGATGCCTTCGGGAATCTCATCCCAGTGAGTCCAGACCATGTGCACAAAGTCCTCACCCGGATTGCGCGCGATCTGGTGCCCTTGGGAGTCGTTGTGCTGGCTGTCATACGAATTACAGGCGATGTGCACGCCCGGTGAGGGCGGCGTCTCAGCATAGCAATACGGTCCGCCGGTTCTCGCGGACAACAGACCATCATCGACGACCGTTCGGTCGATGCACGCTCCCGTGGCAAGATAGTCGCCCCCGACGATCACCCGCTCGACATCCCGCCGGCGGATGTCGCCGGCGAGTGTATCCCCATACATTGCCGCCGTGAAGGCGAGCGCCGCGAGGGTCATTCGCAGCGTGCGGAGCAGCGATCGAAATCGTTCAGGCGTTGTCATGACTCCTCCCTGAATCCGTCGGCAAAGGATTGATAGCGCGCGCCGGGAGGCTCAGCAGAAGCTTCGCCCTCCCAAAGCGTGCGAGCGGGAGGGCGAGGCTTCCGCTCGTCCTGAGCACAGCGAAGGGCCGAGCCTGTATTTCGATTAAGGTTGCCCAATGGAGCTGATGATCCATCGCCTCACCCGCACGCATCGCAAAACACCACCTCCGGATCGGCGCTGCGAAACGCCACATCCACAAACGCAACCACATCGAAGACATTCGTCATCCCGTCGCAGGTGACATCGGTGTCCTCGTACGGGCACACCGGACTCTGCGGTGGCAGTGCGGCGCGAAAGGCGACATCCACCGATTTGACCACGTCGAAAATGTTGACCAGGCCGTCCAACACCGGGTCGCCGAGATTGGGGCAGTTGCAGCCGAGATTGGAATACGCCCATGCCCAGGCCTTCTGCACCGCCGCATGCAAACCGGCGTCATCCGGCTCGCCGGGCGCGGGGCTGTATGCGAAGTGCTGCAACGTGTCGGAGACCAGCGCGATGACATAGCGCGATGAGGCGCCGGGCGACAATGTCAGATTCTGGTCGAGCGTCAGGTATGTGTAGCGATCCTGCGACGAGCCGGGATCGATCAGTGCAAAGGTGATTCCCGGCGTCCCGACGATCCGGCTGTACATCAGTCCGCTCGACGGCCCGCCGCCGGTCTGGTTTTCCGTGTTCGCGCGAATGCCGCCATGCAACGGCGCGGCTTCGAAGAAAAACGGCGTCCCGGCCGCATCGCGTCCCGCGATGTAGGTGACGCCGCCGGAGAAACGCTGTGTCGACTGGAAAAATGATCCCGCGTGTCCGGCGGTATCGAAGCCGTACTGGTAAATCAGATTCGAGTCGCCCCAGTATTCGCCTTGATTGTCCGCACCGCGTTGACTGCCGACTGCGCCGCCGTCAAGGATATCGAAGTCGATCCACAATGCCGCAACGATCTGATCGAGCGTCTGGAGAAGAGATCCCGGCTCGTCGCTGCGATTGGTGATTCTGATGTCCGCCGCGATGAAGTCGGCCGAGTCGGGATGCTGCGGCGCGCACCATTTGAGCTCGATCTTAAGCAGCGAGTCGCGCGTCGTCATCTCGACGCGCGCGCTGGCGTATCCCTGACCGGTGCCGTATGCCGACGTGTCGACTTCCAGATCGGCTAAGGGACGGAACCCAAGCTGCCCCGGATCGGACATGTTGCCGCCGAACCGGTGATAGACGACCGTATCGGGCGACTGGCTCCCGTGCGCGATCAACAGCGAGGCATCGCCGATTGAGCTGGAACCGCCCGGAAAACGAAACAGCCCGCCCTGCACATCGGGCGCCCCGAAACGGCCGGTGCTGGCGACTTGGAGCGAAAGCACACCGGGGCTGGCTTTCGCGCTGCCCAGGAGCAACTCTTCAGGGCAGTAAAACTCGTCGACGACAAAAAAGTTGATCGGCAGGATGATCGGACTGGCGACCGAATCATCATCGTGGACAATCTGAACCTCGCCGACGTAGAGTCCTTCGGTCAATGCACCGGCGTCGAGCGTGAGAGTGAAAGCTTCGGCCGGATCGATATCGGCAATCTCAAATGGCCCCGACGGCGTCACCGAAAGCCATGATGCGCCCTGTGTGACCATGATCGAACCGTTCAAGAGCGCATTCCCGACATTGTCGATCGACAGGACCACCTCGGTGAATGCGCCCGGCGGCGCGTGATATTCGCACAACGGCTCCTCGGGCAACAGCGCCGCGATTGCCGGGGCAAAGTGCGGGCACACGTGCGGCGCATCGTCGCCGCCGGGGAGATTCAGGTAGATAACTTGGTTCATGGTCCAGCCGGAGCCGTCCGCCCAGGTCGCCGCCTCGCGGTCGACGAGGTAGAGGATGTCGATCCCCTCCTGTCCGGAGATGTCGCGCGCGATGGTCGCCATGACATCCGAGGCACAGAGCGAGTCGGGGTTTGCCGAGCGGCAATTCGGCGTCTTGGTGTTGGTCAGATTGACCGGTTTGGACCACGATGCGCCGCTGTTGTACGAGCCGGTGATGTACAGCTCGCCGTTGCAGATTCCCTGTGTCGACGTGTCCGCCCGCTCCTCCGAAGTCTCGCCGCAGTTCTTTGTGTAGGTCACATACAGGAAGTTCTCGTTGGTCAACCCGACATTCGAGCAGAACGCCGACCCATCGCCGATACCCAGTGTGATCTTGTTGAGATTGAGGTGGCCGGCGTAGTTTGCGTCATTCTCATAGTAGCCCAGCGCGACCTGATCGATGGTCTGACGGTTGTCGTCCCAATGCCGGATGGCGATGTCATCGGATATGTTCGACAGCCGCTGCTCATCCCAGACGATGTGAAGGACCGCGTCGTGATCGTAGGCGATGGAGATGTGCCCCCATACCTGTGGGCCGGGCGTCGTGTTGTCGGTGTAGTTGGTGACATATTCGCGATTGTTGTTGCCCAGTTCGGTGCCGTTAAACCACCCGAGTCCGCCGCTGCTTGATTCGCGGTAGACGAGGTTGAACAAATTGTTCCACTGCGCTTCGTAGTTTTGCGTGAATGCGACCGCGACCTTGTCGGTGCCGTCGGCCGCGTCGATCACATAGGACAGAGCCCCGTTGCTGGAATCGATGATGATCGGATCAGGCCAGCCGGGATTTGCCTGATCCCATCGCCAATAAACCAAGTCCCCGCTCGGAGAGCCGAACTGACCGCAAGGGCATATCGGCATGGCGATTACGTGGAAGATGTCGCTCGTATTATCCTTGGGCAGGCCATTATTTTGCGTGATCGCAATATCGGGCCACAACACTTCGGTGATGTCGGGTGACAACAGTGAGTCGGGGAGCTTCTCTGGCAACAAGACGTCCCCTCCCTCGATCGGTAAGAACACGTGCCACGCCGAGTAGTTCTCGATCCCGGGATCCGGATACTGGTGAAACACCGTGTGAGCGAGATTATCGCTGTCGATATCCAGACGTCCGAATCCGGCCCTGGCGAAATCCCCCAGCCCAATCGATACGCCGTCAAATCCGGGATACAATTCAAACCCAGGTGAGCCCAGTACATCCCACGAGGCGTAGTTCACAAAACGATCGCGGTCCCCGACGTCCTGCGGAATCTCATCCCAGTGCGTCCACACCATGTGCACAAAGTCCTCACCCGGATTGCGGGCGATCTGATGGCCCTGCGAGTCGTTGGCCTGGCTGTCATAAGACGTGTTCGCGATATGCGCGCCGGGCAACGGCGGCAGCGCATCGCTCTGCAGCCCTGCTGATGTCGCGGCCGTCGGACGGTCATCGACCACCGATTTATTGAGCGATGCATCCCGGGCGAGATAGTCGCCGCCGACCAGTACGCGCTTCGTATCCCGCCGCTGGATGTCGGCGGAAGGTTTAGTTTTGACGGCGGCCAGTGCGCTGTTATGAGCCGAATCACACACGCCGAAGGCACAGGCCAGCGCAATCAGTGTGACGGCCTTGATCCGGCGATGCGATCGACGCCGATGGATAAACGTGTCCCTGTTCATACAATCTCCTGATCAAATGCATGGATTACAAAACGCAGTGGCAGCGTCGGCGCTGCGAAACGCCACATCCACAAACGCCACCACGTCAAACACATTAGTCGTCCCGTCACACGTCACATCCGTGTCGGCAAACGGACAGCGCACACTCTGGTTCGGCGGGCCGCTGCGAAACGCCACATCGACCGCCGCGACGACGTCGAAGACGTTGACCAGGCCGTCCGAGACCGGGTCGCCATGCGTGGGGCAGTGACAGCCCAGATGTTCGTTTCCCCATCGCCATGCCTTCTGCAAGCTCTGGTGCAGACTGGTGATCGCGCCTTCCTGCCCCGACGGGACATAGTCCGGATGCGACAGCGTGTCCGACACAAAGCCGATGACATAGTTCTGCGACGCCCCCGGCGCCAGCGTCAGATCGTGATCGAGTTGGAAGTAGGTGAACATGTCTTCCGACGAGTCGGCCACAACCCAGTTGGGGTCGATGACCACGCCCGGACCGCCGGTCAGCGTGGAATAGAGGGCGCCGCTGGACGGTCCGCCGAAGGGGGTCTTGTTCACGGTGTTGAGCCCGACCCCCGCATGAATCCCCGCCGGGCCGCTGAAGCTGAAGCTCGTGCCGTTCGCGTCGCGCCCTTTCATGTATGTGATGCCGCCTGAGAACTTGCGCGATGTAGCGAAACCGGAATGTCCCACCGTGTCGAAGCCGTACTGATAGACGAAATTCGAATCGACCAGCGCGTCGCTGCCTGAGTTGTCCGCGTCGTGCTGGACATTCTGCTTGTTGCTCTCGACCACGTCCAAATCGTTCCACAGTCCGACCAGAACGTCGCTGAGCGCCTGATTGAATTGCGGATGGCCGCCCGGCAGATCGACGGTGCGATTGCGCACCACATATTCGGCAATGACGAAGTCGGCCGAATCGGGATGTTGCGGCGCGTACCACGTGGTTGTGATCTCGATGAGCGAATCGCGCGTATGGAACAGCGCCGTGGCACTGGCGAAGCCCGCGCCGGTGCCATAGGCCGACGTATCCATCGACAACGGCAGAATCGGAATGAAGCCGAACTGTCCGGGGTCGGTGAAGTTGTCGCCGAAACGGTGAAACGCCACCGTGTCGGTCGACTGTGTGCCGTGCGCGATCACCAGCGAGGCATCGCCGATGCTGTACGACGAATCCTTCAGCCGCAGCAGCCGTCCCGGCAAATCCCCCGCGCCGAAGCGTCCGTTGTTGGCGACCGACAGTCCGAGAACCCACGGATTGGTCTTTGCGGTCTTCAGCACCATCGCCTGGGGACAGAAGAAGTCGTCGGTGACGAAAAAGTCGATCGGGATGACCAACGGATCGGCGATCAGCGTGTCATTGTGTGTGATCTGAATCTCACCGGCGTAGTAACCGTTGGGGAGCGACGACGCATCCATGGTTACGTCGACGCTCAATGTCGGATCGCTCGCCCCGAGATTGTATGCGCCGCTCGGCACGGTCGAGAGCCACGCGCCGCCCTGCGTGACGATGATGCTGCCGCTCAGCGGAGCAGTGCCGCCGTTTTCGATTCCCAAGGGCGCGATGACCTGCATGCCCGACATCGTGTGGAATTCGCATTCGGGGTCCTGCTCAAACGTGAGCTCAAGCGACGGGGCAAACAGCGGGCAGACATACGCCGCGTTGTCACCGCCGGGGAGATTCAGATACATCACCGGATTGAGCGTCCAGCCGCCGCCGTCGGCCCAGGTAGCCGCTTCGCGGTCGACGAGGTAGAGGATGTCGATCCCCTCCTGACCGGAGATGTCGCGCGCAATCGTCGCCATGACATCGGAGGCGCATAGCGAATCGGGATTGGCGCTGCGGCACCCGGGGGTCTTGGTGTTGGTCAGATTGATGGGTTTCGACCACGTCTGCCCGTCGCTGGCCGATCCGGTGATGTAGAGCTCGCCGTTGCAGAAGCCGAAATCGGAGACGTCGGCCGCTTCCTCCGCTGTCTCGCCGCAGTTCTTGGTGTAGGTAACATAGAGGAAGTTTTCGTTCGTTATGCCGTAGTCGGAGCAGAAGGCCGACCCGTCGCCGACCCCGAGCGTGATCTTGTTGAGATTCAGGTGTCCGGGGTAGTTGAAGAAGTTCTCATAGTACCCCGTTTCGACTTCATCAATTGTTCGGCGCACATCGTCCCAGTGACGGATCGCTGCCTGGCTCTCGTCATCGGCGTATCGCTGCTCATCCCAGACAAGGTGCAGCACCGCGGCATGGTCGTAGGCGATGGAGATGTGCGCCCACGCCTGCGGACCGGGGGTGAGATTATCGGTGTAATTGGTGATGTACTCGCGATTGGCATCGCCCAATTCCGCACCATTGACCCAACCGAGTCCGCCGGTTGTGCTTTCGCGGTAGACAATGTTCTGGAGGTTATTCCACTGCGACTCGTAGTTTTGCGTGAATGCAACGGCTACACGGTCGGTCCCGTCCAGCGCATCGATGACGTAGGATAATGGGCCATTCGTGGAGTCGATGAGGACGGGCTGACTCCATCCGGGGTTGTTGTTGTCGAATCGCCAATAGGCGATTTCGTCGAATACGCCGCAGAACTGGAAGCAGGATGCCACTGACGCGATCGCGTGTACGACGTCGGTCGAGACATCCTTCGCGGCGCCGTGATTCTGGGTGATTGCGATGTCCGGCCAAAGCGTCTCGGTGACTTCCGGGTTGTTCGGGATTGAAGGCAGCTGCTCGAGGAGGATGACATCCCCGCCCTCGAGGGGGAGGAAAACGTGCCACGCCGAATAATTCGCGATCCCCGGATCCGGGTACTGATGGAATACCGTGTGGGCCAGGTTATCGCTGTCGATGTCCATGCGGACAAAGCCCGCGCGCGCAAAGTCGCCGAGCCCGATCGACACACCGTCAAATCCGGGATACAATTCAAACCCGGGTGGACCAAGCACATTCCACGAGGCGTAGTTCACGAAGCGATCGCGGTCCCCGATGCTTTCGGGAATCACATCCCAGTGAGTCCACACCATGTGCACAAAGTCCTCGCCCGGATTGCGGGCGATCTGATGGCCCTGCGAGTCGTTGTGCTGGCTGTCCCACGCCGTTTGGGCGATCCATTCCCCCGGTGAAGTCGGCGGAGTGACGATCAAAAGCGGACTGGTCGTCGCCCCGCGCGGCCGGTCGTTGACGACCGGGCGGTCGCTCGCGTCGCGCACGATGTAATCACCGCCGATGATGCGTCGGGGGCGGTCCTGATTGGCAGCGAACGCACTGGCAGCGTTACCAACCAGCAACACACTGCTGACGATTATCGCGAAGCTCTGCCGCATTGTGCGGCCGGTTCGTGTACACCGCTCACTCCCTGACATGTTTCCTCCTTAAGAACAGGCTCAGCAGAAGCTTCGCCCTCCCAAAGCGTGCGAGCGGGAGGGCGAGGCTTCCGCTCGTCCTGAGCACAGCGAAGGGCCGAGCCGGTATTTCGATTAAGGTTGCCCAATGGAGCTGATGATCCATCGCCTCACCCGCACGCATCGCAAAATACAACCTCCGGATTGGCGGCCCGAAACGCCACATCCACAAACGCAACCACATCGAAGACATTCGTCGTCCCGTCGCAGGTGACATCCGTATCGGCAAATGGACAGCGCACACTCTGGTTCGGCGCGCCGCTGCGAAACGCCACGTCGACCGCCGCCACGACGTCGAAGACATTGACCAGACCGTCTGAGACCGGGTCGCCATGGGTGGGGCAGTCGCAGACGTAGGGGCAGATGTGCACGGCATCATCACCGCCGGGAATGTTCAGATACATCACCGGATTGAGCGTCCAGCCGGAGCCGTCGGCCCAAGTGCCCGCTTCGCGGTCGACGAGGTAGAGGATGTCGATTCCCTCCTGGCCGGAGATGTCCCGCGCGATCGTCGCCATCACCTCCGAGGCGCACTCCGACCCCGGCACGTCACCTTCGCAATTGGGCGTTTTGGTATTGGTCAGATTGAACGGCACCGACCAGTTCAGTCCGCCATCGGGAGAGCCGGTGATATACAATTCCCCGTTGCAGAAGCCGTAGTCGGACACGTCCGCCTGTTCTTCAGGCGTCTCACCGCAGTTCTTCGTGTAGGTGACATAGAGAAAGTTCTCGTTGGTCGTGCCATAGTCGGAGCAGAGGGCCGAGCCATCGCCGACCCCGAGCGTGATCTTGTTGAGATTCAGGTGCCCGGAGTAGTTGTAGAGATTGGGATAATACCCCAGCGCCACCTGATCGATGGTTTGTCGTGCGTCGTCCCAGTGACGGATGGCGATGTCGGGCGACAGTTCCGCAACCCGCTGCTCATCCCAGACGATATGAAGGGTAGCATCGTGATCGTAGGCGATGGAGATGTGCCCCCACGCCTGCGGGCCGGGCGTCGTGTTGTCGGTGTAATTGGTGACGTACTGCCGTGTGGCATTTCCCAGTTCCGTACCGTCCACCCACCCCACGCCGCCGGTTTGCGATTCGCGATAGACGACGTTCTGAAGGTTGTTCCACTGCGCTTCGTAGTTCTGCGTGAAGGCGACCGCGACCTTGTCGGTCCCGTCGGCGGCGTCGATCACGTAGGAGAGAGCGCCGTTACTGGAATCGATAACGACGGGGGGGGTCCAGTTACCGCCAACGTCATAATCCCAGCGCCAGTACAGAATGTCACTGCTGGGGCTGCAAAATCCGCCGCCAGTAACTATGCAGCCCATGCCGATGACATGCAACACATCGGTGGTGTTGTCTTTGGCAGCGCCGTGATTCTGAGTTACCGCGATGTCCGGCCATAGTATCTCGACAATGTCAGGGTTACCGGGATAAAGCGGCAACTGCTCGGGCGACAGAATGAAGTCACCTTCGACCGGGAGGAAGACGTGCCACGCCGAGTAGTTCTCGATCCCAGGATCCGGATACTGGTGAAAGACCGTGTGAGCCAGATTATCGCTGTCGATATCGAGACGCACGAATCCGGCCAATGCGAAATCGCCCAATCCCATCGAAACGCCATCGAGACCCGGATACAACGTGCTGGTTATCGCATTCCAGGCCGCGTACTTGACGGTGCGGTAACGATCATCCGGGGCGGTTGGTATCTGATCCCAGTGCAGCCACACCATGTGCACGAAATCCTCGCCCGGATTGCGCGCGATCTGATGGCCCTGCGAGTCGTTGGCTTGGCTGTCGTACGAAGTAGTCGCGATGTGCACGCCCGGCGACGTGATTGACGTGGCATCGACGAGCGCATTCGACAACTGCGCGCGCAATCGGTCATCCACGGCGGCCTGATCGGTCGGCTGCCCGCGGACAATCTCGTCGCGGTGCAGCACCGGCGGCCAGGTGCGCGAGGTGACATCGCCGGCGCTCGCGTCGGCAATGCCCAGGGATATGATTACTGTCGCGGCCGTCGACACGGCGGCCCGGCCGGGGAAAACCCGCATCGATTTGGGCATACCACCTCCCTTGGGAAGTGGTGAGGGGTGTATGGCGCTGACTCCAATTATCTAAGATCGGGCCTAAAGGGAGCGATGCAAGCAGAATGTGCCGTGGGTCCGTCAAAACCTTGGCAGACCATGAGGCGACGCCCGGCCCCGATCCCTCCCATGGGCATTACCCACGGGCAGGCAGAGTATTTCGAGCCATCCCTTGACGGGGCAGTTTTCCGTGAAGGGAGATTCCTCACCCCCTCCATTGACCGCCTGCGGCGCTCAATTCGGGGGATTCGGAATGACTCTTCGGGCGGGGGACGCACCGTATCAGGCGTTGTTGTGCTGAGTTCTGCGGACAGTTCCCCCCATGTCATTCCGAACCCCCTCCATCCCTTCCCGCATGCGGGACGGGATGGAGGGGGTGAGGAATCTCCAACGCGAGCGTGTGACCAAGCGTCAGAAAGCCCGCACGATGGTACGGGTCTCACACAGACGTCACCCCAAACCCTTACCAGGGGGTGTGTTGAGAAAGTCCTATTCGATGTCACCCCGAGCCCTTCGGGCGAGGGGTCTCGATGCGCGCGAGGCCGCCGACAACGCGTTGGAGATTCCTCGCCCTTCGGGCTCGGAATGACCTGAGTGACTATTTGCATGAAACTCGATTTTGTGGATTCCAATGGGATTTACGACATTCCCAAGGCCCCGGGCCACCGTCCAACTTAAAAGGCGGTGGTAGACATTGACCCCGCCGTCCGCCCACGGGATATTCTTAACATGACACTGGGCGGTTCGGAGTCGCGTTTCTGGACCATCCCCAACGCGCTGTCGCTCTCGCGGATCGCGCTGTTGCCGGTGTGGTGGTGGGTGATGGCGTCGCCCGCCATCTCGGACATCTGGGGTGGTGTTTTAATCATCTACGCGATCATCTCCGACGTCGCCGATGGGTATCTCGCGCGACGCCTCGGCCAAATCACGCGCTGGGGACGAATTCTCGATCCGATCGGAGACAAGATCGCGGCCCTCGTGGTCGGCGTCTTTTGCGTCATGCACCGGGGGATGAGTCCGCTCGCATTCTTCTTAACGATCGTGCGTGATGTCGCGCTTATCATCGGCGGCTGGCTGATCTTCCGCAAGCGGTATGAAATCCCGACGTCAATCAACATTGGACGCTACGCCGCTCTGATCTGGGGACTGACACTTCTCTGTTTCGCGTTCGATTGGCAGCCGGTCGCCGGATGGCTGCTGTGGCCGGCAGTGGCGTTCTACCTGCTTGCGGGAATTGTCTATCTTGCGGGTCTGCGCAGATCTGCGCCGAACCCATCGGTCGCCGCAAACCGCACTAAAAGCGTCGGAATTTCGAGTTGACGATCCCTGCCGCCGTCGCGTAATACATTGGTGGTACTGTGCGTTACGCGTCGCCGGGAAGAGCCATGAGCCAGAACGTCATCGCCGCACCGCTTCTGATCGGGACACCCATCCGTCTGCGAATGACGGTCAACGGCCGCGCGGTCACCATCGACACGACGACCGACCGGACGCTGCTGGATGTCATCCGTGACGACCTCGGATTGACCGGCGCCAAACGCGGCTGCGATATCGGCACTTGCGGCTCCTGCGCGGTGATTCAGGATGGCAAGGCGGTGATGTCGTGTATCGTGCCGGTCGAGAAATCGCAGAACAGCGCCGTCGAGACGGTCGAAGGACTCACGCAGGACGGCCGGCTGCACCCCCTGCAGCAGGGGTTTATCGATGGGCATGGATTCCAATGTGGAATATGCACTTCCGGGTTCCTGATGTCGGCTAAGGCATTGCTCGATATGCACCCGAACCCGACTGAAAAACAAATCCATCAGGCGATCCACAAAAACATCTGCCGCTGCACCGGCTACAATCAACTCGTCGAATCGATCAAGCTCGCCTGCGGTCAAATCAAAGTCGATGAGCTCGACCGCGACACCTACCGCACCGCGCGCGTGGTCAAACCGGTGCCGGGCACACCGGAGCTGCCGCCGCGCAAACTCAACGTCGTCGGCAAAGCGCATGCACGCATCGAATCACGCAGCCGCATCGACGGCTCCGCGCTGTACACTGCCGACATCAAAGCGCCGCCGGGAACACTGCACGGCGTCACTGTCCGTGCCGACCGCGCCTCAGCCGACATCATCACGGTCGACACTTACGCCGCGCTGGAAGTCGACGGCGTCGTCAAGGTTCTCACCTGCGAAGATATCCCCGGTGAAAATGCCTACGGCAAGGTCATCCGCGATCAACTCGTCTTTGCCGAAAGTCAAGTGCGCTACTATGGCGAGCCGATCGCCCTTGTGCTGGCCGAGACTCCCAGGGCGGCGCGTCTGGGGGCCGAAGCAGTACACATCGAATACGGCGAGCGTCCCGGAGTCTACGATCCCGAAGCGGCGATGGCGCCCGATGCGCCGCTGGTCCACGCCAAGGGCAACATCCTTTCGCACTATCATCTCGAAAAGGGAAAGGTCGATGACGCCTGGGGGTCGTGCGCGCATGTCATCGAACGGCGCTACACGACTCATCCGCAGGATCACGCCCCCATCGAGCCGGAGGCGGCGCTGACATACTGGGACGACGACGACGGCAAGCTCGTGGTGATCTCGCCGGGGCAGTCGGTCTTTTTCGACCGTTTGAATGTCGCGCGCGCGCTGGGCGTTCCCAAAGATGACGTCCGCTGTATTCAACCCGCGATCGGCGCGGCCTACGGCAAACGCGAGGACATCTACGCGCAAATCCACGCGGCGCTCGGCACGCTGGTCACCGGCCGTCCGGTGCGCATCGAGTACACGCGCGAAGAGACGATGCATGTCACCACCAAACGCACGCAACTGCGCACCAACATCAAAGGCGGCTGCGATGCCGAGGGGCGGTTGATCGCTCTGGAAGCGCGCGTGGTGGGCGATGCGGGCGCGTATGCGTCGTGGTCGGTCAACATCATGCGCAAGGCGGGCGTGCTGGTATCGGGACCGTACAACATTCCCCATGTGCGCGTCGATTCGTACGCAGTCTACACGAACAACCCGTTCACCGGCGCGACGCGCGGTTTCGGCGCGGCCGAGACCGCCTTCTGTGCCGAGTCGTTCATGGATGAACTGGCGCGCGAGGCCGGAATCGATCCGTTGGAATTCCGTCGCCGCAATGCGTTGCAGCCGGGTATGCGATCGGCGACCGATTTTGCCCTGCCCGGACCGTTGCCGGTCGTCGAGACCATCGACGAGGCCGCGCGCGACTTTCCCTGGAATGAGCCATTGCCGCAACACCCCATCGACCCGGAGCGCTACAAGCGGGGACGCGGCATCGCCACGATCTGGTACGGCATCGGATTCGGTTCCGGCATTCCCGACATCACCTCGTGCATCGCCGAGTTGCACGACGACGGCGTCTGCTCGATCCGCGTGGGCACGGTCGATTACGGCAATGGCTCCAACACCACATTCGCGATCATGGCGGCCGAAGCATTGGGCTCGACTGTCGAAAAGATTCGCGTCATCAATGCCGACTCCGCCAACACCCCCAACTGCGGCTCGACGGTCGCCACCAAGCAGACATACACCACCGGCAACGCCGTGGTCATGGCGTGCGCGCGTTTGCGTGAGGATGCCGATGCGGTCGCCGCGCAATTGCTCGGTGTCGAGGCATCGCAGATCGAAGCGGCAGATGGATTCTATCAGGTGACCGGGAACGGTCACCATCCGCTCGCACTGTCGGAGATCGCCGTCAACTTCCGCAAGTACGGAAAACCGCGCCGCCGCGAGGGACGATTCAACGCGGGCGCATTGACCGCGCCGTTGGACAAACAGACCGGATTGGGGAAGGCGTGGTTTCCGATGGCCTACGGCACCCAGATCGCCGAGATCACCGTCGATACGAAGACGGGCAAAATCACGGTCGACCGCATCGTCGCCGCGCACTACCTCGGACGCGCCATCAACTCGCGCGCGGTGCGCGGGCAGGTGGTCGGCGGCGTGTCCTTCGGGATCGGATTTGCGCTCACGGAGGACTCGAAGTACGTCGATGGCATCTGTCAGAACGTGAACTTCGACAAGTATCGTCTGATGCGCGTGACCGAAGCGCCGCCGGTCAAAGTCATCGCGGTGGAGCAGGATGAGACCAGCGGCCCCTTCGGCGCGATCGGCATCGGCGAGCCGCCGACGCTCGGCCCCGCGCCCGCCATCGCCAACGCGCTCCATGACGCCTGCGGCATCCGTATCCGCGACCTGCCGCTGACCAAAGACAAGGTCAAAGCCGCGCTGGACGCGCTTCACACGTAGGCGCCGATCCTGCATGCGCAGGGTGTCGCCCTCTCCCTGTGGGAGAGGGTTGGGGTGAGGGGTTCGTCATGCCCCGAGTCGACTGAACTCCGCCGCCGCCGACTCTCACCCCGACTTCTCCGCCTCAAATTCCAGCTTGCCCGATAGCCCGATCAGTTCGATCCGCACCAGCCAGTTGCCCGCTGATCCCGACAACGTCGAGATCGTCCCATCGTCATCGAGGTCGCGCGAGTAGACCTGTGTGCTGTCGGCGTCGAGGATGATCAGCATCGCGCTCCCGTCGGTGATGTCGCAGGACTGCGTAACACTGGCGGTGGTGCCGTTGAAGTCCCACTCGTAGTCAATCGTGTCGGTGACATTGATCATCTCATCGGCGGTGTACCGGAACCGATCCACCGAGATGCGCACGTCGGGACCGGGCGGCCCGGTCGGGCCATCACCGCAGCCGGTGCTCAGCAACAGACCGGCGAATACGGCAAACACCGATTTGTGAGTCT
>Ga0302046_10000714_pt1 | contig 32355 bp, 27 predicted proteins | sample RVTome_11_FD_200261 | JGI IMG/M metagenome (GOLD analysis project Ga0302046, IMG submission 200261) | Soil microbial communities from uranium-contaminated site in the Upper Colorado River Basin, Wyoming, United States - RVT147D111 (version 2) ...
CAAGAGCGGACTCTCCCGTTTTTCACCTGAGTCCGGCGTGCAAATGCCGGTTACAAATGGATGGGTCCGTCGCCGTCTCCCCGGTTGAAGTGCGACGTGGAAAGGACCTCCTCCAATGGTCCGATCAGTTGCGAAAGGCGCTTCGACGTCGTCAGAATGAAGTTTGAGGGTCCATCCAAATACCCGATCTTCCGAAGGGCGGCGCACCACGCGGCGTTCGACTGATTCGAGACGATCAGGTCAACTCCACCACCCGACAGGAATCGGTCTGCTCCATACGCCACCGCCAGGGCGGACTGCATGGGCGCAAAGCAGTCGGCGATGGAGCCCACCTTCATATCCCCAAACTGCTTGTGCCCGTCCATGGTGGTGTTCAGCACGAGGGCCCATCCGACCGGCACTCCCCCCAGGGAAACCTTCAGCCGATGGTACCGTGCATCTGATGGCGGATATAGTGCGTTGAGTGTCTCGGCATCACGCACGGCCGTGAAGTGGTAGTCCCTCCGGCCGGCTTCCCAGATCTCATCGGCCCATGAACCGAACTCCGCAACGCACTCCACAGCCAGCGACTTGATCGCTGCGGGGACATGACGTTTGACGACGGAAACGACCGCGTTTCCCAACCAGCCCAGCCCGGTGAACGCAAGGGTGTCGAGCAGCAGGCGCCTCGCTGTTGAGCTGCGCGCGTACTTGATTTGTCTCAGGAAGTTGGACGGCCGAATCACCCGGAAGAGAAACGGGACAGGGGTCAGGGACCATCCCACGCCCTTCATGACCCGGGCGGACGGGGCCTCCATACTGCCCAGACCAAGATCGAACAGAAAGGCTTCACGTTTCTGCGCGTCGAGAATCATTGAGACCCCGATCATGCCAAACTTCCTGTCGACAATCCCCTCAGATACTGGAAGCGTGTAGTTGGCCATGGGGGTAACGTCCTGGTCGATCGAGAAATCCTGATGCTTCAGGATATACCCTCCGCGAACGTTCCCATCGTCGTCGACGACCAGAAAATCTTCGAAGTAGTACGCGTCCGTCGTGTCCGAGCGGTCGCGACTGGAGGTCTCCGGAAATTCCCAATCGGAACCGCCGGCACGCAGGCGTTCGTTGAGGGCGCGGACCGCCGGTTCGAACTCTCTTGTAAATGGAACGATGCGATTAGGCACGCAACCGTGGCCCGTGTTCAGTTCTGATGGGAGTCACCGGCGAAGTAATCGAGCAGCGCGCCGACCGCGGCCAGCTCACTAGGGTCTTTGTCGGAGAGATCAAACTCGCGCCCCGTCTTCTCACCGAGGAAGAGCAACAGCTCCAGGAAGCCGAACGAATCGATATCCCCAGCCTCGAAGAGATTCCTGCCGTCCTCGAGGACCGGTGAACTCCCGTTGGTGTTGTTCCGTTCGGCGAGAAATTCACCGATCGCTATACGAATCTCCTGTCGGTTCACCTGGCAGCCCCCGTCATCTCCTCGACAAGTTCGCGAAGCTTATTGCGATCGATCTTTCCGTTGGCGTTCAAGGGCATGCGCTCGAAATGAAATATCCTGCTGGGAACCATGTAGTCGGGTAAATCGCGTCTGCATCCGAGCAGGACCTGGTCATCAGGCACTTCAGAGCCGGCGAGACAGGCGACCACCCCGGAGGCACTGCCGTTTTTCACCGGCCAGGGAACGGCAATGGCAAAATCCGTGCGGCCATGCTCGCGCAATCGTGCTTCAATTTCTCCCAACTCGACGCGATACCCCAGGATCTTTACCTGGTTGTCGACACGACCTACGAATATGAAATCCCCGTTTCCGTTGGTTCGCACCAGGTCACCTGTTCGATACCATCGATTGTCTTCTCCTTCCATCCACGGCATCCGTACAAATCGCTCGTTGGTCAATGACTCGTTCTGCCAATACCCGAGAGAGGTCTGCGGGCCCCTCACACACAACTCTCCGGCCTCCCCAGGTGCAATGCGTTGGAGTCGCGCGTCCACCAGCACCGCCTCGAGCTGCGAATACGGCCGGCCAATGGGGACCACGCCGTTTTCGCAATACTGCGTCGATGTTTCCGGATCCCATCGGTACACCGTGCACGCCACGGTCAATTCAGTCGGTCCGTACAGGTTGTCGACCACGGAGTTGGGTGCGGCAGCCTGCCAACTCTCCGTAACCGTTGCAGGAAGCGGCTCGCCACAGAACGCGCTCACTCGTAATGACGGGAAGTTACCCGGCTTGAGCATCTTGAGCTGATTCATGAACCCTGCCACCGCCGGCACCGAGAACCACACCGTCAGCTCGTTGCGACGGACAAAGCTCGCCGGAGCCATCCGGTCCTTCTGCGGGACGACATACAGCGCAGCACCGGCTCCCCAGCAGACGAACATGTCAAAGAGAGAAAGGTCAAAGGTCAGATCGAACATCTGTGAGAAGCGGTCGTCGGGCCCGAAATCATAGAGCGCGCCCATCGCATCCAGATAGCTCAGGATGTTCCGGTGTGAGATCATCACGCCTTTGGGTTTGCCCGTGCTACCTGAGGTAAACATGAGATACGCGATGTCATCGGAGCCATCAACCGTGACCCGTGAGTCGTGAAGGGTGGCGGGCATCCGATCCACGGGATCATTGTCCGGTGGATCGGGCAGATCCTGCATGCCAAGAAAGCGGTGCTCCGGATGACTGGCCCGCCATTGACGGACCTCTTCATCCATCGCGTCCAGCAGGATGAGTGTCAACGAACGGCCGGCCTCGGCCAACAAGCCGTCCAACTTTTCAACCCCAAACCTGTCGACGGTCAGCACGGAAACTCCCGATGCCTGCAGCATGTATGCGGAACGTGAGCCCGGAAAAGCCGGGTTCAGGGGAACATATCCGGCCCCACTCATGAGAGTCCCCAGAATGCCTTGAAAAGCGGCCGCGGAGGCGGCGCCCAGCACCCCGTGGAGACGGACACCCGCTTCCCCCGAGAGTTGAGCGGCGACTCGTAACGAGGCGCGCTGCAGCTCAGCGTAGGTCTGGATTTCACCATCGACCACCAGCGCTGGTAGATCCGGGTAACGCGCTGCGGATGAGCGGAATACATCAACAAGCGTCATGTGACTTCCTTATCGGTACCGTCCCGCTTTTCTCGAATGCGAGACGGACGCTTCTGTGGTGGCCGGCCGGCCTGGAGGCCGGAATAACCGACGGATTTGCAGGACTGATCCACGCCACGAGATCGGTTGATGTTCGAGCGGGATCACGAAGTACCTGATGAAGTACCGGTCGCACAACTGTTGCAAGAGCCGGGCACGGGAACGGGAATTCAGAGCGATGGCACGTAAGCTGTTGTATGTTAAGAGTTTATGGTTTCGTAGTCATTCGTTGCGCGCGAGCCGTTCAGCGTGTGCCACTCACACATCGCGAGAACGATGCGCGAATGCAACACCAATCAACCGGTCGCGGGCGGGCAGCAGCATACCTAGAAGCGGTCGATCACGGTCACGCCGAGATGTTCGTAGCGGTCCATCCTCATCAGGATCTCAATCCCGTCCTGCAACGAGACCGTCCCGGTAACCAACCGGGCCGGCTCGAGTTTGCCGGATGTTATCATCCGAAACATGCGGTCATACTCGTGCGCCTGCATGCCGTGGCTTCCAACCAGCTCCAGTTCGTGCGCCACGACACGGTCCATGGGAATCCGGGGGTGACGGCTGTCGCCGGTCATCAGCCCTACCTGCACATGCCGCCCACGTTTGCGCAGTGAGGCAATCGAGTTGAAACAGGTATCCGGATGGCCCAGGGCATCCATGGAGACGTGGGCGCCGCCACCCGTAATCTCATGAACCTCAGCCACGACATCGGGAGATACCCCCGCATCCACAGCCGCCACGGCTCCAAGGTCACACGCCATCACCAGGGCATCCTTTCGGATATCGATCGCCACGACATTGACACCCTGGGCTACCCCAATCATCACTGCGGAGAGCCCCACACCTCCACAGCCGTGAACAGCCAACCACTCGCCTGCCATCACACCACCTTGCGCCGTCACCGCCCGGAACGACGTCCCAAAACGACAGCCCAGACTGGCGGCGGTTACGAAATCGACCTCATCGGGCAGGGCGACCAGCGTGAGGTCTGCGTGATGCAGGGCCACCAACTCGGCAAACCCACCCCAGCCGTGGAAACCGGGCTGAAACTGATGATCACATACCTGCTGGTCACCACGCTGGCAGGGACCGCACGCACCACAGCCTGCAATGAACGGAACCGAAACCCGATCGCTGGGCCTCCAGCGACGAACGCCTTCACCCACGGCGACGATCGTACCGGCAATCTCGTGCCCGGGCACGTGCGGCAATTTGATATCGGGATCATGGCCGACCCAGCCATGCCAATCGCTGCGACAGATTCCGTTGGCGCCCACCCGCAAGACAACACCACCGGGCGGCGGGACGGGATCCGGCAGATTGTCGATCCTTATGGTTCCGTGAAACGAGTCGTAAATTGCGGCGATCATGAGATCCCGTTGGTAGACGCCCGTGGTGAGGGCCCCAGGTGTCATTGCCGATCAGATGCACTTCGTACCGGAAGACTACCGTTCCCCGGGACTCGGCGCTATTTGACCGTTCAAACCATTGGTAACCAGAACAGACCCGCCACCGCGGATGTCACCGTGTCCAATCAGGATACGATCACCGACAACGCAACATTCACGAATCCACGCCCGAGCGCGTTGGGCAACGCTTCGTTATCATCAACGGAAGGGTGGTGATCAGCGAAGGGGAACAACACGCGTACGCGACCGGGCCGCATTCCGAGAGCCGATTGGCAGGGCGCAGCAAAAGGGCTCCGTCCGCGCGCCGCAGTTCGCGACCCCCGTGCTACACCGCCCATCTTCCGTAGGCCGCGACCCAACGCGCGCCTCCGGGAACTCTTTTGCAGCACCCTGTTAGGTCACAGCTCGCCGTTTCTGGGGGCCCCGTTACATTGCTTTCGATGCCAGAAGGGTGACTGAATTTGCCTACCATAATCGCGTCGCCGACGACCATCGATGCTGCCGGGAATAAGCCGAAGCGGATCGACGAATACATCGGCCGGGTCAACACGAAGACAAACTCACTCAGCGTCGCTCACATGCGGAGTCCTCAGGGGTGGGGCGAACCGGGACAGACGCCGGAGTTCGACGAGTTCACCATTGTTCTCCGAGGAACCCTGCACGTGGAGCACGAAGGGGGAACGCTGGAGATCAAGGCAGGTCAAGCCATCATCGCCCATCGTGGCGAGTGGATTCGGTACAGTACGCCGAATGAGGACACCGAATACATTGCCGTGTGCGCGCCGGCGTTTTCCCCCGACAACGTGCACCGCGATCCCCAATAGCCCGTAACCCTATCAAACCAACGGGCGTACCGGCACCTTGCTAAACATTATCATAAGTTGTAACTTATATAAGTGTTAACTTATGATAGTGTCCTCGACGCACTGTCTGACCGAACCCGGCGGCGTATTCTGGAGGAGTTGCGGGGCTCGGCCCGGTCGGTAGGCGAGTTGACCAGCCGGCTTCCGGTCAGTCAGCCTGCTATTTCACAACACCTTAGGGTATTACGTGAGGCTGGGCTCGTGGCTCCGGTGGCGGAGGGTACACGTCGGATCTATCACCTGAGCCCGCGCGGATTGAATACCCTGCGGGAATACGTGGATTCGTTCTGGGGCGGTGTTCTCGAGGCATTCTCTGATTCCCTCGCGCAGGAGGAGCAATGAGACAGGAGACCACGATGCATCCCGCACTTGTCAGGAAGATCACGATACCCGTCGGTCAGGATGCGGCGTTCCGCCGCTTCACCGAGGGCCTCGCCGCCTGGTGGCCGATGAAGACTCATTCGGTCGGCCAGGAACAGACAACCGACGTGACGTTGGAACCGCGGGTTGGCGGTCGGTTTTATGAGACGCAGGCGGATGGTACGACAAGTGATTGGGGCAGACTCACAGTGTGGGATCCGCCGAACCGGTTGGCGTTTACGTGGCATCCGGGCCGTGATCCCGAAGCCGCCCAGAATGTCGAAATCGCGTTCCGCCGAGTGGGAGATACGACGGAAATCGAACTCACGCACCGGGACTGGGAGGTCTTCGGCGACGAGGCGGGCGAAATGCGCGACCGCTACGGCAGCGGATGGGACGGTGTGTTACAACGCTATTCCAACGTCCAACTTTGAACGTTCGACGTTCAACGTTCAAGTATCAATAGTGTCCGGTCCGACGTCGCCATATCGGTATCCACTCTGGTGGATGAAGGTCACACTGGGGCTTCGATCTAGACGTTCCTTGGAACCAGGACTACGAACCGCATAATACGACTGATACTTGAACGTTGAACGTTCAAAGTTGGACGTTCCCCCGCTTCGTCGCCCTTTGTGCTGGCAACCAGCTCGCTATCATCGCGACGGACAACAGGCCCAGGATGACGATCACCAGCGTCGCGGGATCCCAGGGCGCAATGCCATACAGGAAGGTGCGGGTTATTCGGGAGATCGCCACCGCACCCGCCAGTCCCATCATGAGACCCGTGCCAACCAGGACGACTCCCTCTCGCAGGATCAGGCCCCGCACCTTACTCGGCGTTGCGCCAAGCGCGATGCGAATTCCGATCTCCCGCCGACGGGCCACCACGGCATCATCGAGCAACCCGGAGAGTCCAATAGCCGCCATGAGGAGTGCCAACGCCGAAAACGCGCCGAGCAGCCAGCTCTGGACACGCCGCTCCGTCATGGACTCTCCAAAGCGATCCCTCGCCGTGGCGACTCGGGAGACCGGGACGTCTTGATCGACTTCACGCACGGTGTTTCGGACTGCCGCGGCGATCTGAATAGGGTCGCCAGCTGTCCTGATCGCGAGATCCATGTTCCAGGTAACACCCGGCATGAACAGATTCGGGTAGGATTCGTCCTCCAGAGCGCCCCGACGGATATCGCCCACGACGCCGATCACTTCGATTCCTGGCAGGTCACGTGGTTGATCGCTCCACCAGAGGCGTTCGCCAATCGGAGAGCGACCCGGCCAGAACGCCTCGGCGGCAGACCTGTTTATGACAACGGAGCGAATGTCGCCATCGGGGGAAACGTCGGTTTCGTTGAAGTCCCGACCAGCCAGGATCGGAATCCCGAGGGCTGCAAAGAAGCCTGGATACACCAGATCACCTGTAAGCCTCGGCAGGTCGCCCTGATCCAAAGGTTGAGCCCCGCTGACAGTGATGCGCACGTCGGGAAAGCGGCGAATGAAGAAATCGGTAATGACGCCTACTCCCTCGACGTATTGCAATGCCTTGATGCGTGAGGTAACGGAACCGATGAATGAGGCAATGTCCGTTCGGGTTGGATACGAGTCACGTTCCAGATCGACCTGGGCTATCACGACGGACTCCGCATCGAACCCGGGGTCGTTGTTGAGCACGGCCTGAACACTTCGCACCAGCAAGCCGGCGTGAGCCAGAAGGAGGACGGCCATCGCCACCTCCCCAGTCACGAGGAGTCTTCGCAGGACGCGATGCCTGGCACTCACGCCACGCCCACCGGTTCGCAGAACGTCAGCCGGATCCTGGCGAGAGACCGCGATCGATGGAAGCAGCGCAAAGAGGGGGGCAACCAGCAGGGTCATGGCAATCGCAATCGTCAGCACCAGGCCATCGAGCCGCACCTGATCCAGCCGCGGCATCTCTGCCGGCAACAACCCGACGAACAGTTGCATAACGATTGCACCCAGTGTCATGCCACTCACGGTTGCGATCGCGCCAAGCACTCCCATCTCCACGAAAAGTTGCCGCACGACGCGTGCGCGGCTGGCACCCAATGCTGTGCGAATTGCCAGTTCCCGATTCCGGCGGGCACCGCGCGCCAGCATGAGATGGGCAACATTGGTGGCGGCCACCAGCAGAACGAGGAGAGCGGCTCCAAAAATCGACCACAACACGAACGGGAGCCGTTCGCCCGTGATTTCCGACAACAGGGGGCGGATACGTACGCCCAAATCACGATTGGTCTCGGGATATTCCTCGCCGAGTTGCGACGCGATGCTCGACAACTCAGTCTGTGCCTGGGCGATCGTGCCTCCTTCACGGAGTCGCGCGAGCACGACGAAGGCATCGCCCCGCCTGGAAGTTGGTCCGGGTTCCGCGGCATACGGATCTGTAAGGGCCCAAATCATGGTTTCTGCGGTGGGAATCCTCACATCAGACGGAACGACGCCAACGACCCGACGAGGGTCGCCAAAAACGTCGATCGTCGATCCAAGAGCATCGGGGGAACCCGCAAACTTCTGATGCCAGTACGATTCGTTGAGGACGACGAGCCTCATGTCACCCGCAAGGTCATCCGGGCTGAACGTGCGACCGAGGATTGGATCAACACCTAACACACGGAAGAAATTCTCGGTCACCAACCCGATGTGGACACGTTCAGGCGCACCAAAGTTCGTCACTGTGCCGGTCGTAAAGTCAGGCCTGGCATACAGGGTGAGATCCTCGAGCGTTTGACTTCGTTCGAGCCAGTCACGCGCGTTCCATTGTGACGTGCCGTCGGGAAGGTCCTGCCGCGTATTAACTGTCCACGCGATACCCAACCGATCGGGCTCGGCGTAGGGAAGCGGACGGAGCAGTATGCCGTTCAGGACACTGAACACGGCGGTCGTCCCCCCTATCGCGAGGGCAAGCACGCTGAGCACGGATATGGTGAAACCGGGTGACCGGCGTAGTGATCGGATCGCGAAACGAATATCCTGACGAATTCCGCTCAAGGGAGTGCTCCCGGTTTGGGATTCGAGGGGGGTGTGGCCGCGTGCGGGTCGAGAGCGTGGCCGTCGTGCGCCCTCCCGGAGGAAACGGACGAGTTGGGATCGGTACCAACGTCGCGCGAGCAATCGTCCCTGGCTCCGAAGCTTCTCGTGATAACGGTCGTCAAGATCCGCCAGGAGATCCGAGACCACGTGGGTATTCAACAGGTGCCTGAGAAGCCACCGCGAGAAACGTGGCGGAGCGGCGTTCACGTTTGTGCCGCCGGATCTGCCGGAGCCGGTGACCACAATCGACTGAGCATGCGCTTCGAGCGGGTCAACTCATCCCGCCCTTCCCGGGTCATGCCGTGGAACTTCCTTGCTCGGCCGCCGCGTTCACCCGTCGGGCGACCCATCCGCACCCTCGTAAACCCCTTCCGCTCCAACCGCGACAACGTCACGTAGACCGTCGGGGCGGACAGCTCGCGACCGGTGGCGTGGACAATTTCGTCATACACTTCCATACCGTATGCTTCGCCGGCGAGACGATCCAGCGCCAGCATGACGACCAACTCAAACTCCCCAAGGTATTCAGCACGCGGCATAGATTTCTTTGACTGAGTTGCATTACAATTTAATTTAGTCAAAGAAATTGTCCAGTAACCCGGCACGAGGACGCGCGGCGATCACGGCGTCACCGTAGGTAGACCGAACCTCCCTTCATGACGAACCGCACGTCCTCCATCACACCGATGTCGGTGAGCGGGTCACCGGGCACCGCGATGATGTCCGCGAGGAATCCCGGGCCGATCCGTCCCCGGTCCGCCACACCAAGCACTTCGGCGGCTGTTGTCGTGGCGGATCGAATGGCGTCGAGGGATGACATCCCACGTTCCACCAGCACCGCAAACTCTTTCCCGTTGTCTCCATGGGGATACACGGCGGCGTCCGTGCCAAAGGCGATTCGCACTCCGGCGCGGATGGCTCGACGAAGGCTCTGGACCGCCAGGGGCAGGACGGATTCCGCCTTGGCACGAATCGGCGCGGGAAGGGCGTTCAGGTCGATTGCGCCGACCAGGTAGGTGGTGGGTACGAGATACGTCCCGTTCTCGATCATCAGTTGAATAGCTTCGTCATCGAGCATGGAGCCATGTTCAATGGAGCGGACGCCGGCGCGCACCGCCGACTTGATGCCATCCGTCCCATGTGCGTGCGCTGCCACGTGCGTCCCGTGACGTTCCGCCTCCTCCACCACAGCTCGCATCTCCTCGAACGTCATCTGTTGCGCTCCAACCGGCCCCTCGAAAGACAACACCCCGGCCGTTGCGCAGATCTTGATGAAATCCGCGCCATGCTTGATCTGATATCGCGCCGCCTGCAGGAACCCTGTGGGCCCGTCCGCAACGCCTTGTTGATAATCCAGCTCGAGGATCCCGGGCGCGTATCCGGTCACATCACAATGACCACCGGTGATGCCCAGCGAGTGCCCACCGGAAACCAGTCTTGGCCCATCGACGTCCCCGCGCTCGATGGCGCGTTCGAGGGCGAAGCCCGCAAAGCCGCTCATGTCCCGCACCGTGGTGAACCCGGCCAGGAGGGTCGTGCGAGCATTGGCCGCCGCACGGAGTGCCGCGTCCGCCTCGGTCTCCCGGACGGCGCGCGTGACCCAGTCCCCCTCGAGATCCCCGGCGAGGTGCGTGTGCAGGTCTATCAACCCAGGCATCAACGTCACGTTGCCCAGGTCGATGAGGTCGGCCGTGCGCGGCACCCTTCCTCCAACCTCTGAGATCAATCCGTTTTCCACCACGATCACCGGGTTGGTCGTGATCGTCCCGCTTTCAACATCCAACATCCGGGCAGCCCGGATGACCGTGGTCTGCGCGGAGACCCCGGCACATACAACAAACTGGAGGACGGCCAGCACTGCGGTTGTCGAGAAATGGAGTTTCATAACTCACCTTGACTTGGACGTTGGACGTTGATTCCGGGAAGCTTCACGTCCGGCGGCCCGGGACGCAATGGGGAGACTGATGACCCAGGTCGCTGGATGGGACTTGAAAGTTCCCGGCGGCAAGGCCAACGTTGTCGAACGTTGAACGTTGAACGTTGATCGTTGAACGTTGAATCCTTGAACGTTGAACCCTTGAAGGTTGAAAGTTGAACGTTGAACGTTGGATGTTGAAATCCGTCTTGCTCCTGGCAGTGACCGCGTGCTCCACGGAGTACGATGTCATCATCAGGGGCGGAACGGTCTACGACGGAAGTGGTTCGGAGCCCATCACCGCTGACGTCGGGATCTCTGGCGACACTATTCAGACAATCGGAGACTTGACCGGTTCGACGGCGACGATTGAGATCGATGCCACCGGATTGGCCGTCTCTCCCGGATTCATCAACATGTTGAGCTGGGCGACCGAATCGCTCATCGAAGACGGGAGATCGCAGAGTGATATCCGGCAGGGCGTGACGCTCGAGGTGTTCGGCGAGGGCAGTTCGATGGGTCCCATCAACGATGCGATGCGCCGGGAAATGCTCGAGCAACAGGGTGATATCACGTACGAGATCCCGTGGACCACACTGGGCGAGTACCTGGACCACCTGGTCGACCGGGGCATCGCGCCGAACGTGGCATCGTTCATCGGCGCGACGACACTGCGGGTGCATGAGGTTGGGTACGAAGATCGCGAGCCCACGCCCGACGAGCTGGAGAATATGCGACAGCTCGTTCGCCACGGTATGGAGGAAGGGGCGCTCGGCATCGGTTCGTCACTCATCTACGCCCCGGCGTTCTACGCCCAGACCGATGAGCTGATCGAGATCTCCAAGGTCGCCGCCGAGTATGGCGGCATGTACATCTCGCACATGCGGAGTGAGGGGAACCGACTGCTGGAAGCGGTGGACGAACTCATAACCATCGCGCGCGAGGCGGACCTTCCCGCGGAAATCTACCACCTCAAGGCCGCGGGCGAGTCCAACTGGCACAAGATGGATGCGGTGATCGAACGGGTCAGAACCGCCCGCGACGCAGGCCTCCGCATCACCGCGGACATGTATACCTACACCGCTGGCGCGACTGGATTGGACGCGGCGATGCCGCCCTGGGTCCAGGAGGGCGGCCATGACGCCTGGGTCGAACGCCTGCGGGATCCGGGGCTCCGCCCGCAGATCATGCGGGAGATGACCACCCCACAAGACGAGTGGGAAAACCTCTTCCTCGCGGCAGGCACGGCCGACCGGCTCCTGCTTGTCGAGTTCAAACAGGATTCACTCCGATACCTGACCGGCCAGACGCTCGGACAGGTGGCTGAGTCGCGGGGCACCTCCCCCGCGGAAACCGCGATGGATCTCGTTGTACAGGATGACAGTCGCGTCGGCACCGTATATTTCCTGATGTCCGAGGAGAACATCGAGAAGCAGATTGCGCTTCCCTGGGTGAGTTTCGACTCGGATGCCGGCTCCCTCGCGCCCGAGGGCGTGTTCCTCAACGCCAACCCACATCCGCGCGCGTACGGCAACTTCGCTCGACTCCTCGGGAAATACGTCCGAGACGAACAGGTCATTCCCCTTCAGGAAGCGATTCGGCGTCTCACATCGCTGCCGGCGGAAAATCTTTCCATCAGGCGTCGTGGGAGGCTTGCGTCGGGCTACCACGCGGACGTCGTGATCTTCGATCCGACGGCGATTCGAGACCACGCCACGTTTGAGGCACCCCACCAGTACGCCACTGGCGTGTCCCACGTATTCGTCAACGGCGAGCATGTCCTCCGGGATGGGGAACATACGGGTGCGTTGCCCGGCCGTGTCCTGCGCGGACCGGGGTGGACCGGCCGGGATTGAAATGTCGGCCGCTCTGCCGTCAGCCCTCAGCTGGCAGCGCACGGCGCTTGGCCCCAACCACCTCCCCCGTTATCTTCTCGGGCTGTTATGGCTGAAGGATCCCTCTTACAGAGCAAGCTGATGATCCTCAGCGGGAAGGCAAACCGCCCTCTCGCCGAGCAAATTGCAGCGTGCGTCGGCGAACCGCTCTGCAATGTGACCCTGACACAGTTCGCCGATGGGGAGATATTCGTCCGGATCGAGGAGAATATCCGGGGGCGGGACGTCTTTATTATTCAGTCGACCAACCCACCCGCCGAGAACCTCCTCGAGTTGCTGCTGCTGATCGACGCAGCCCGTCGTGCGAGTGCAGCCCGCATTACGGCCGTCATTCCCTACTATGGGTACGCAAGACAGGATCGGAAGGACCAGCCGAGAGTTGCAATCAGTGCCAAGCTCGTCGCCAATATGATCACGCAGGCCGGGGCTGACCGGGTCCTCTCCATCGACTTCCACCAACACCAGTTGCAGGGATTCTTCGATATTCCGGTGGATCACTTGTATGCCGCGCCCGTGTTCATCGATCACTACGAGAATTTGCGACTCGAGAACCTGGTCGTGGTGGCTCCGGACGTGGGTAGCGCCAAGATGGCGCGCGGTTTTGCCCAACGACTCCAGGCAGGCTTCGCGATCATCGACAAACGCCGGCCAACCGCCAACGTCGCCGAGGTGGTGAACGTCGTCGGTGAAGTGGAAGGACGCGACTGTCTGATCGCGGATGACATGATCGATACGGCCGGCACCGTGTCAGAGGCCGCGACGGCTCTGAAGCGGCTTGGCGCCCGTGACGTATACTGTTGCGCCACGCACGGCCTCCTGTCCGGGCCCGCGGTCGGACGGCTATCGGCCTCGCCGATCAAACAACTCGCGATTACCAATACAATCGACCTGCCTGCTGAGCGACACGTCGAGGCACTCGAGGTGCTCTCGGTCGCGCACCTGCTGGGTAAGGCGATCGGATACACGCATACCAATGAATCAGTGAGTTCCCTTTTCGATTGATGCCCATCGCAGGAATCAGATATCATGGCCTTAATAACAACTGTTACTCTGCAAGCTGAAACCCGGTCACAGACCGGAAAAGGCGTCGCCAGGCAGCTCAGAATCAATGGACGTGTGCCGGCGGTCATTTACGGACGCGGACGGGAATCTCAGTCGCTCTCGGTTTTACACCACGACATGGAACGCACTCTTGCTTCCGTGTCCGGCACCACGATCATCGATCTGGCCGTGGACGGTGCAACGGTCAAGGCGCTGATTCGGGACGTGCAGCGTCACCCGTTCCGACCCGGCATTATCCACGTGGATTTTTATGAGATCCATGAAGGAGAAACCATTACGCTCGACATTCCGATCCACCTCGTCGGGATCCCGGATGGAGTCCGCAATGGCGGTGGGGTCCTCGACCAGGTTGTTCGGGAGATCGAGATCGAAGTGTTGCCGCGCCACATACCGGAATACGTGGAACTGGACGTTTCGGCATTGGGAATCGGCCAATCCCTGCATGTCTCGGATCTCCGTATCGAGAACGCCGTCGTGCTGGCCGAACCCGAACGCACCGTCTGCACGGTGGTCGCACCGCGGGTTGAAGAAGTCGGGACTGAGGCGGAGGAAGCCGAAGGGGCCGAGTTGGAACCCGAGTTGATTCGCAAGGCGAAAGAAGACGAGGAAGAGAAAGAGGACTAACCCTGCGCGCCATCGTTGGCCTCGGCAATCCGGGCGCAGAGTATGCGCAGACACGACACAACGCCGGGTTCATGTTGGCCGACGCACTGGCCGCACGATGGGATTTCCCGGCGTTCCGCAAACCGTGGCGATGGAGGGCGCGAACTTCGTCGGGCACGTTTGGCGGCCATGATGTCGTGTTGGTCAAACCTACCACGTACATGAACCGGAGTGGAGCAGCCCTGACGCCTCTTCTCGCACAGTCGGACTTCGACACGTCGCGGCATCTGCTCGTCGTTGTGGACGAGGTCGCCCTGCCCCTCGGGACGGCGCGGATCCGACCAAGTGGATCTGCGGGGGGACACAACGGATTAAAGAGTATCGCGGGTCGGCTGCAATCCGAGGACTACCCCCGACTCCGTATCGGCGTCGGGCCGCGACCAGACGACATCGACCAGTCCGACTTCGTGCTGACCGGTTTTGAGCCCGAAGAACTCGACGAGCTGCAGGCAGCAATGCCACGTTTCATCGAAGGGGTCGAAACGTGGATGCAGGAAGGCATCGATGTGGCCATGAACCGCCTTAACCGAAAAGGACCAGAGCGTGACTGAATTCGGATTCCTGCCCCTAACCGTTATTGGGGCCGGCGCCGTTGGTTTGATCCTCGCGTGGCTCACTTATGGGTCTGTCACGCGACAACCGCCCGGCAACGACGTGATGAAGGAATTGGCAGAGGCCATCCACGCGGGTTCGATGGCGTTTCTACGGCGAGAATACACGTACCTGATTCCGTTTCTCGCCGTCGTCGCGGTCCTGCTGGGGTTCGCCATCTCCTGGAACACAGCCGGAGCATACGTGGCCGGCGGGGTGTGCTCCATCCTTGCCGGATTCGCGGGGATGACATCGGCCACGCGAGCCAACACGCGAACCAGCGAGGCGGCGCGAGCCAGCGGCCAGTCCATGGCCCTTCGCGTCGCGTTCAGCGGCGGGGCGGTCATGGGGCTCTCGGTCGCCAGCCTCGGACTCCTGGGCATCGGCGCAGTGTTTTTTGTCTTTGCACGGCAACCCGGTGCCGCAACCGACTGGGCGCGCTTCAGCGAAATCATCACCGGGTTCGCGATGGGCGCTTCGTCCATTGCCCTGTTCGCACGCGTCGGTGGGGGCATCTACACCAAAGCGGCGGACGTCGGTGCTGACCTGGTTGGGAAAGTGGAAGCCGGGATTCCGGAAGACGACCCGCGAAACCCGGCGACGATCGCCGACAACGTAGGCGATAATGTGGGCGACGTGGCTGGAATGGGCGCCGACATCTTCGAGAGTTATGTAGGTGCCGTCATTGCGACCATCGCGATCGCCGCGACCAGCCAGGCAATCGACAACCGCGCGGCAGCGGCAGCCCTGCCGGTCCTGTTCATCCTGGTCGGCCTGGCCGCCAGCGTCCTGTCCATCGTGGCGTTTCGGATACTCGAACGATCCAGCCCCGCCGCCGCTCTACGTATGGCGGCGTTTCTCGCTGCCGCACTATTCATGGTCGGAGCCTATTTCGTCACGGCCGCCGTGGACATCGGCCTGCCTAACCCCATGGGACCGTTCTGGTCTGTCCTGGCCGGGACCGTGGCGGGGACTGCGATCGGCCTGGTCACTGAGTATTACACGGCGTCGAAACCAGTCCGAACAATTGCGCACGCGTCACTGACTGGTCCGGCGACCAACATCATCTCGGGTCTGGCTGTTGGCATGCGGTCTACCGTCGCTCCGCTCCTCCTGATCTGCGGTACCATCTATGTGGCTTACCAAACCGCTGGGCTGTATGGAATCGGCATCGCGGCGGTTGGCATGTTGGCCACGGTTGGCCTCACGATGTCGGTTGACGCGTACGGGCCCATCGCGGACAACGCCGGTGGAATCAGCGAGATGTCCGGACTCGGCCCCGAAGTACGAGCCATTACGGACAGCCTCGACGCACTTGGCAACACCACGGCGGCCATGGGCAAAGGGTTCGCCATCGGTTCGGCGGCCCTGACGGCGTTGGCACTGTTCTCGGCCTACGCAAACGCCGTTACTCCGGTTGGAGCAGCTCCACTCCAGCTCGACATCGTCGACCCCCGAGTCGTCATTGGGCTCTTCCTGGGCGGCGCCCTGCCGTTTTTCATTGGCGCGCAGACCATGACAGCGGTTGGGCGCGCCGCGGAGGGCATGGTCCAGGAAGTCCGTCGGCAGTTCAGGGAAATCGCCGGCCTCATGGAGGGGAAAGCCAAACCTGACAGCGCCCGATGCGTGGACATCTCGACTCGAGCCGCTTTGCGTGAAATGATCATACCGGGAATCACGGCCATCCTGGCGCCCGTCCTCGTCGGCCGCTTTCTCGGCGTGCAGACACTCGGCGGCATGCTCGCCGGGGCAACGCTCACCGGCGTCACGCTGGCCCTGTTCATGGCCAACGCCGGTGGCGCATGGGACAACGCCAAGAAATACATCGAGAGTGGGGCCCACGGTGGAAAGGGGTCCGATCCACACAAAGCGGCCGTGGTCGGCGATACGGTAGGCGATCCGTTCAAGGATACGAGTGGGCCGAGCCTGAACATCCTGATCAAGTTGATGTCGGTTGTGAGCCTCGTCCTGGCACCATGGTTCGTGGGGTGAACTCGCGGCAGGGTGGTCGGCTCAACGTCGGAAGACGGAGGGCGGAGGACGGGCGAAACGTTCCAGCTGGATCAACAGGTCCCGACTGTGTGGGGTTCGAATCGGAGGACGGAGGTCAGCGGCATCGGGACGCCGCCGTCCCCTGTCGCCGCACTCCGAGCGGATACGATTCACGATCGAGGACCCATCGATGCACTCGGGGCCCCCCTGCCCCGACCTCTGTCCTCCGAATCGAAGCCTACCAGCACCCCGATGATCCAGGTATACTCACATTCCGGAAGTACAAAACCCATCACCTACCCCGCCCCACACCTGGGTGGGGTCGCAAGACCAAAGGGAGGTGCCGTGACTCGCCGTTACGAAATCGTATACATCTTTGATAGCGCCCTGGACGAAAAGCAGGTAGACACGGCGCTGAATCGCCATCAGGCACTTCTCAAGCCAGACGGCGAAGACGAGTTCATCATCGAGACAAATCACTGGGGGCGTCGAACCCTCGCATACCCGATCGGGAAAAGCGAGGTTGGGTATTACGTCGTCGTGAATCTCAAGACGACCGGCGATAAGATGGGCGAGTTCGAACGGTCCATCAAATTAGACGAGTCGATCATCCGTCACCTCATCGTCCTCAATGAGGGTGAGATACCGGTCCCGATACCGCCGGCCGATGCCGACCATGACCGTGACGATGACGACGGCCCCCGTCGACGTTTCTCGCGTGACTCACGGGACAGAGCGACCTCGGTAAAGCCCGCGACCGAAGCCCAACCGGCGACGGAAGACGCTCCGGTGACCGAAGCCCAACCGGCGACGGAAGACGCTCCGGTGACCGAAACCCAGCCGGCGACGGAAGACACTCCGGCAACCGAATCCAAGTCGGCATCGGAAAGCGAACCGGCGGAAGCCGCCAGGGAGTCGACAGAATGAGGGGAAGATCAAAAACCTGCCCGATTTGCGAAACCGGGGCTCGGGTTGTCGACTACAAGGACGATCGGACGCTCAACCGGTTCATTACGGAACGCGGTAAGATTGTGCCGTCACGATTGACGGGCATGTGCGCACGCCATCAGCGGCAAATTGGGACGGCAATAAAGCGGGCCCGACACCTTGCCCTCCTGCCTTACGTGCGCACGAGTTCCTAAGTGATCCTGGTACCCGAGCACGCCCAGCGGGCTCGGCTCGGGCTGCTGGTATTCGTTCTCGGGTTCGGCTTCGTCCTGGTTGCGCCAGTGGGCCTTTTTGTCGTTCCACTGGCCGCCCTGCTCCTCACGTCGCCGGACCGGTCCCCGGGCCTTGTCCTCGCTTCCTCGTTCTGTGGCGGGATCGGTTTGTGGTGGCTCTGGACCATCGGGGACCCTGGGGATCAGTTCGTCCGGGCGGCATGCGTCGTCGGAACCGCCTCATTCCTCCTCCTCACACGCACAACCAGGCTGAGCGTGATCCATCGAGCGTTGCTTGCCATCGGGGCGGCTGCGGTCGGGTCCATTGGTGCCGTCGCCCTCCTGGGCCATTCATGGCCAGAGATCGTCTGGTGGACCGAACGGCGGGCGGCCATTGCACAGGCCTACGTCATGCAATTCTGGCTCGCATCGCAGGGCGGCTCGGCGCAGTTTTTCGGCGGTGACGAGGCAGCCATGCAGATGGAGGGCATGATTCGAAGCATGCCGACGCTGCTGACGAACCTCTTCCCCGCCCTGCTGGCGATTCAAATGCTGGCCGGCTTCGGGCTTTCGACGTTCCTGATTGCACGAATGAGAGTACGGGTCCCGGGCGTGCCGATCGGTGAGTTCACACGATTCCGGTTCACGGAACATCTGGGTTGGCTCGTGGTGGGGGCGCTGATCGTCGCCCTCCTTGCCAACTCCACGACCCTTCGGGTCCCAGCGGTCAACATCCTGCTGCTGGCGAGTGTCCTGTACGCCTATCGAGGGGCAGCCATCGTTTCCTTCGCGTGGCAGCGACGCAAACGAGCCAGCAGGCTTCTCGCCTTCATGGCCGTCGTAGCATTCTTCCTTTTGTGGCGAATTACAATCCCTGCTATCATGGTATTGGGTCTCGTTGACACGGGGCTCGACCTGAGAAAACGCATGCATTCATCAAGCGAGTAAACAATCATGGAAGTGATACTGCGCGAGGCCGTCGACAAGCTTGGACGTGCCGGAGAGATCGTGAAGGTCAAGGACGGATATGCCCGTAACTATCTGCTGCCAAGGCATCTGGCATACCCGGCAACCGAAGGTGCCAAGCGCCGAGTGGCCGCCGAGCAGAAACACGTACGGCAGCAGTTGGAACTCGAGCGTGCCGATGCGGACACCATGGCCGCCTCATTGATGGCGTTGACCCTCGAGTTCACGGCCAAGACGGGAGACGGAGACCGACTCTTTGGATCAATTACATCGGCCGATATCGCGGCAAAGCTGGCCGAGCACGGTCATGTGCTGGACAAACGGATCATCGAGCTCAGCGAGCCGATAAAGGTCATCGGGGAACATCGAGTCCCGGTTCGCCTTCGTTCGGATGTGCGACCGGAAATCAACATCGTTGTGCGGAAGGAGGAATAGATTCAGAACAAAACAACACATTGTCACGTAATGGTTGAGAAGGCGGGAGCGGATGCGTTCCTTCGTGCGGTCATGACCACGTTGGAAGACTCAAAAGCGGTGGACGTGGTGGCACTTGACTTGCGGAATCTGAGTGACGCCACGGACTATTTCATGATCGCATCCGGTACATCGGACACTCATGTGCGGGCCGTCGCGAACAAAGTCCTGGGAGCACTATCGGACGTTGACGTACGACCCCATCATGTTGAGGGGATTTCAGCGGGCAGGTGGGTGTTGCTGGATTTCGTCGATGTGGTCATACATGTATTCCACCCCACACTTCGCGACTTTTATCAGCTGGAACGTCTCTGGTCTGATGCGCCGCGAATAGATCTCGACGGGAAGGCCTGACCCAACGTCATCCCGAAAACGGCGACCTCCGCGTTTGGGGTAACCATGCGCAATACTGCTGGCCTCATACTCCTGCTCGTTGCTGGACCGTCTGCATCGGCGACGGCACAGTACTTTGGCCAGAACCGCGTGACCTACCGCAGTTTCAATTTTGATATCATCCGCACTGAACATTTCGACGTCTACTACTACGACGGCCTACGCGACGTGGCGCTCGACGCGGCTCGCATGGCGGAACGCTCGTATTCGCGTCTCTCCCGTCTGCTGAACCATCAATACCGTGAACGCCAACCGATCATCCTGTACGCGTCCCATGCGGACTTTCAGCAGAACAATCTGACCGATATCAGCGAGGGCGTACAGGGAGTGACGGATCCGTATCGCCACCGGGTCATGTTGCCGTTCACCGGGTCGTACGAGGACTTCGAGCACGTTCTCCAGCACGAAATCGTCCATCAGTTCCAGTTTGACATCTTCGCGCGCGGTCATGTCGGCGCGGGTATCGAACAGCTGATTGCCGTCCAGCCCCCCCTGTGGCTGATGGAAGGCATGGCGGAGTACCTCTCCGTGGGCCCCAGCCACAGTGCCACGGACATGTGGGTACGGGACGCAGCACTCGAGGGGACCCTTCCAACAATCGAACAGCTGAGCACCGACGGTCGGATCTTCCCCTATCGGTTCGGACACGCGCTGATGGCATATGTAGGCGACCGGTGGGGCGATGACGTCATTGCCGAAGTCTTTCACGGGGTCGCGAGCGGCGGCCTGGAAGCGGGCTTCCGTCGCGCATTGACCATGGACCTGGCTACGTTGTCCGCGGACTGGCACGAGGCCGTGCGCAGCAACCACGTGGCAGACACCTTGCAACGCACAGCGGTCCGTGATGTCGCGCAGATCACCATCGATCGTGAACGTTCAGGCGGGGGTCTCCATGTATCACCCGCGCTTTCTCCCGACGGGTCCGAGATTGCCTATTTCTCGGAAGCCAGCTCGTACTCGGTCAACATCTATCTCGCCGACGCCACGTCCGGAGCAGTCAAGAAGCAACTGGTGAAGAGCGCGTTCAGCGCGAACTTCGAGAGCCTGCGCTTCCTCAACTCCGCCACCGCCTGGTCACCCGACGGCGCGTATCTCGCCTTTCCCGCACAGAGAAACGGTCGAGACGACATTGTGATTTTCGATGTTGAGCGACGAAAAGTTGTACGCCGGATCCGGCCTCAGCTGGCAGGCATCACCAATCCCTCCTGGTCTCCGGACGGCAGTCGGCTCGTCTTCACGGGCCTGGACGGTGGCGTTTCCGATCTCTTCGTCGTCAACGTGGATGGATCGGGATTGCAGCGCCTGACCGACGACCGACACGGCGATCTGCACCCGGCGTGGTCACCAGACGGTCAATACATTGCCTTCGCCACCGATCGGAGTCCACAACACGACTTCCCGGAGCTACGCCCGGGTCGCATGGTCGTTGCGCTTTTCGACATGCACACTCGCAGTATCGAGGTATTGCCCACCGGCAGTGGTGATGCGATCAACCCTCAGTGGTCCCCTGACGGTGATGCCGTCGCTTTTGTATCAGACCAGACCGGCATCGCGAACGTATTCCTCTACGATCGTTCCCAGGAAGCACTCTTTCAGATCACAGACGTATTCACGGGTGTTTCCGGAATCACTCCGACTTCACCGGCAATCTCGTGGGCGCGGGACGCCGATCGTCTGGCAATCACGTACTACGAGAACGGCGAGTACAACATCTACACCATTGAACACCCGCGAGACCTGAAACGAGAAGTGCCCGCCCCATCCATCGTGGCTGCCGAGCTGAACGGGTCAGGCACGGACAGAGCCGCAGGAGACGGCGGAACCGCGCGGAGCGCATTCGGATCCGTTCCTCGGGCAGCGAGCCGCAACGGAACACCACGCCTGTCGGTCAAGGCATTGCTTGACAGTGCAACGCTCGTCCTCCCCGATACAAACGATTTCGGGTTCGCGCGGTATTCGCCAAAACTCCTGGTGGATTACTTCGCGCAGCCTCAGGTCGGTTACGTCCGGGACAACTTCGGCAGTGGCGTATACGGAGGAGCAGGGGTCGCGCTTTCAGATATCATGGGAAGCCGGCGACTGCTCCTCGGCGGACAGATCAACGGCCACCTCGCCGAATCGCAGTTTGCAGCCATCTACGCTAATATGGCGCAGCGAACAAACTGGGCGATCGGCGTTCAGCAGTCGCCGTATTTTCTGTTCACTGGCGCGGACCTCGGCACGGATTCCTCCGGCCAACGCGTGCTGACCCAGCGACTCCAGCGCTTCATCGTGCGCCGAGCCTTTGTCGAAGCGGATCGTCCATTCAGTCGGTTCAGTCGACTCGAGTATCGCATCAGCGCAATCAACATGGGTATCGGCGAGTTAAGCTTCCAAACCACGTTCGATCCAACCGGCAATTACGTGGTCGATCAGGATATCAACCGATCCACGTTCGCCAGCGAAAGTTATGTGCAGCCGGCGTTGGCATGGGTCTTCGACAATACCATCCAGCACATGATCGGCCCTTTCCGGGGCCGCCGAAGTCGTGTCGAGTATGCCCCCGCCCTCGGCTCCTGGCAGTTTCATCAACTCCTGCTCGACACGCGCCGGTACGATGGACTACCCGGCTCCATGACGTTCGCCACCCGACTGATGTTCTTTGGCCGTTTCGGAAAAGACTCCGATGCGTTTCCGATATTCGCCGGCTTTCCGGACCTCCTGCGGGGTTACACGTCCGGCTCCTTCCGCCGAGGGGAGTGTTCGGCTGAAGCGGGCACCGTCCGGCCGCGGTGCGACGAACTCAACCAACTGATTGGATCCAGAGTGGCGGTGTTCAACGCCGAAGTACGCTTCCCGCTGTTGAGACCCGAGGACATCCTCCCCTTCCGCCTCCCGCCGCTCGAAGGTGCGGTTTTCTTCGATTCGGGAATCGCCTGGAGCGACGGGACCCAACTCACTGTCCAGCGAGAGATGACCGCCGACAAACAGGCGATCCGAGAACCCCTGTCGAGCTGGGGTGTGTCCCTCCGCACCAACCTGTTCGGCCTTCTGATCATGAGGGCCGACCTCACCAAGCCCTTGAGTCGAGGTGGGCATCCCCCCTATTGGACGCTGAGCCTGGGACCCAGCTACTAACCCCAAGTTCAACGTTCAACGTTCAACGTTTAACGTTCACCGTCCAGGTATTCATCGCCGCATGCGTCTTGCGGCTCACGCCCGGGAGACCCCATCCATCGCCCCATACTGCCTCAACGCACACCGTCTTCCAGACAATACCTGGACGTTCGACGTTGAACGTTGAACGTTGAACGTTGAACTTGGGCGTTGCCCCCGGTTCTTCCTCCGCATAGCTTTTTCCAGCGTGGTACCCCGACTGACGACCTTTTTCTCGGGGGTTCTGCTGACCGCCGGCCAGCTCTCGTGCGGCGGCGAGGCGACCCCTAATCCGATCGAGGCAGCCTTCGCCCAGCAGGTCCCCACCGGACCTTCCGGGATTACTGTTGCCTTCAGATTCCCCCGACAGCCCGACCTGCCGATTCAGCTCTATAGCCTGCCCACGATGGACCCCGTGGCCATCGAGTTCGAGGTCCCCAACGTGGCGACCGAGGAATTCGTGGGCTTTGTTCGGGAGGAAGACCTCGTCTACGTCCGCAACGTCGACGGGCAGCTGAGGGCTTTGGATCTCACCGCCGGACGCTTCCGTATCGTGGACTCCCTGGTGCAGAAAGCCGTCATCGGACCCACCGGAACCCCATTCATCATTCGCGAAGATCTGACGATCAGGACGGTTCGTAACCGCACGTTACGAACTTGGCCCGGCCCCCTGCGGGCCGCCCCCCGGCAGGCTTGGGGGGCCCTGGGTTCCGGCATTCTGGTTCACTACGACGACTCGGATGGCCCGCGACTGGCTGCCGTCACGACCGAATGGGATGGATCCACGATCGCGGTGCCCCGTGGTCTCACCGTGTCATCAATCTGGGGTGACCTCGTGGTGGTCGCGACCGATTCCGGACTCGTCGGGATCAACCCGCTGGAATCAACCGGCCACCATTTCCTCGAGTTGGCAGCTCCTGTGACTGCTGTGGCGATCTCCCCATCCGGTCACCGGGTGTACGCGGCATCCAGCACCGGGCAACTGCACGTCGTCAATCGCTTCGAATTCTCCATTCTGGAGACTGTAACATTGCCCGGACAGGTGAGTGCAATCAGAACTGACCCGCTGGGCAGGTACCTCCTCATGCGGCCGGCCGACGGTCAGTTGATCTGGATCTCCCCCGTATCCGAACCCGGAGACGTCATTCCCACGGACGGTGAGTGGACCGAGCAGTTACCGCAGGTCGCACCGGATGGTTCGGTGCTCGTCCGGTACAACGGGCAAGTCAGAGCGGTGAGTGCCGCCACCGGCGCCACCACCGGTTCGCTCCGGGACGGGGCGTCAGATGTCTGGGCTATCCTCACGTGGGATCCAAGACGACCCACGCTTCAGGTGGCTGCACAGCGATCCACTCGATCGGCGAGCCCGGAACCAGGCGTGATCTACTACGCTCAGGTTTCCAGCACGTCCAACCTCGACTGGGCGCAGGACGAAATCACCCGACTGAACCAGGCGGGTCTTCCCGCAGAGCTCATCCCTCAGACCGAATTTGACGATCGATACCGGGTCGGGTTGGGTCCGTTCCGAACCAGAGAGGAAGCGGAGGAAACGGGTCGCATTCTTGGCCGCGCGTTCTTTGTGGTCACGATAGGCGCCCGCGAAAATCAATGAGCGGCAGGACTATTACGCCGGATCAGCTTCCCCGCGTCACAAAGGACATCCTCAACGGCCGCACCGTCCTGCAGGTGGTTGCCGTCACCGACGACCATGACTGGGCCAGCAAGCGAACGTGGGAGTTTGCGCGCGTCGCTGCCGCTGGCGAGCGCCGGGTGGCGTTGATCGATCTGTCCCTGGAGGAACCGGCCCTCGATGCCCATGCGACGAAGGTCGGCGACGAAGGCATTGTGGACGCATTCCTCTACGGCGTGTCCCTCAGTCACGTAGCCCAGGCGCAGGACATTGGTGGGTTGTACTACGTCGGAGTCGGCACACGCACCGGAGACCCGACGGAGGTGTGGTCCAGTAACCGGTGGGATCGACTGGCCCGCGGGTTCAAGAATGAAGGCGCCATACTCATTGCCTTTGTCCCCGCCGGTGCGCTGAATCGTTGTGCCCTGGAAGCAGACGGTATCATTGTGCTGGCGCCCGAGGGCTATGACCCGGCGACGGATGTGGCGCCTGGAATCGCACGCAAGCTCCGGGCGGGTACGCCCTTGCTTGGTGTCATCGTCAACGAGGTTCCACGCCCCTCCGAATCGGTTGAGGTGCCACCGCAGCGGTCACCAAGGTCATCCTCGGGAGCATGGGATATCTCCGGGCCACTCGACGCAGGGGCCCCTGATGAACGCCGTGTCGGTTTAACACCACGCCCGCATCCGGCAGGCTCCACTGAACCCTCCGCGCCTTCACTCTCCGAAGCCATCACGCCGGTCGACCCAATGGAGCCTGTACAACCGGCCGAATCTGAGGCCCAAGGTGCGCCGATAGGGGCACCCAGCGCTCCGGCCCCTGGCCGCGGAAAGAATGCCGACGCTGGTCTCGATGACGACACAGAAGAACAGAATGTAGCGCAGCGGGATGTTCGTCCACGACCACGGCCGGCACCCACGTACAATGCGCGTCCCATCTTCGAGCCAACGCCCCGACGCCCGGTTGGCAACACGTTATTCTGGATCGGCGGTGCGCTGGCCGTCGCGGCGGTCGCCGTTGGATTCTACGCTTGGAACGGGCGCACCGCAGCGCAACCCGATCCATCACCCCCGGTGGCCCAGGAGACGGACCCGGCTCCCCCAGATCCGGTTGCGGCACAGCCGCCGCCCGACCCCGAGCCGGAGCCGGAAGTTGCAACTATCCCCGCTGTTACCGTCGCAGATGCTGATTCACTGTTTTATTCCATACAAGCTGCAGCCCTCAACACGATCGCGTCAGCCATGGAACACGGCGATGAGTATCGCGAGAGTGGCTTGGGCGTGACCGTGTCTCCCGTTCGTGTACTGGGAAGGACCTGGTATCGCGTTATCCTTGGCGCGTTTGCAACCTCTGCCGCCGCGGATTCCGCCTTGCGAGCCCTCTGGCGAGACGGGTTGGTGGAAAACCTTCAGGGGACTATCTTGCGCACCCCGCAGGCGTTCGATCTCGGCAGCCGGGACTCCCTCGACTCGGCCAGGACGGAAGCAGAGGCTCTCTGGGATCGCGGGATACCGGCAACGGTGCTGCCGGCAACCGGTGGCGCAATACTCTCGGTCGGGGCGTTCGAACGTCCAGGTCAGGCGACGATCGCCGAAGACCTGCTGAGCACCGCAAACATCCAGGCAACACTCGGTCCACGCATGGGAACCACACGATGAGGCTCACCCGGCTCGAACTGTCGGGCTTCAAATCGTTTGCCGATACGGTCGAGTTGACCTTCGAAGAGGGTATGACGGCGATCGTAGGTCCAAACGGCTGCGGGAAGTCCAATGTGTCCGACGCGGTGCGCTGGGTTCTGGGCGAGCAACGTGCACGCATCCTGCGCGGAGCGCGCATGGACGAGGTCATCTTCCAGGGATCCGTGAAACGGAAGCCGCTCAACGTGGCCGAAGTGTCTCTGCACTTCGACAACAGCGACGGCGAACTGGCAATCGCCTATCAGGAGGTCGTCGTCACACGACGCCTGTCACGCAGCGGGCAAAGCGAATACCTCGTCAATCAGGCACCCGCTCGGCTCAAGGACGTCCAGGACCTCCTGCGCGGTACAGGTTTGGGAAGCGACGCCGGCGTCGTCATCGAAGCGCGGATGATCGACCGCCTCCTGTCGGACCGAACCGATGAGCGAAGATCACTCTTTGAGGAAGCCGCTGGCATCGGGTTGTACCGGGATCGAAAGACCGTAACCGAACGGCGCCTCGAAAAGACGCTCGAAGATCTCCAGCGACTCGATGATCTCATCTCGGAAGTGAACACCCAGGTCCGGAGCCTGTCCCGCCAACGTGGCAGGGCCGAACGGCATCGGACCTGTGCTGCCGAACGGTTCGCGATCGTCATCGAGCTGGCGCGGCGACACCTGGACAATTTCGCAACGACGGAACGCAATCACGCCGAACGCCGCGGGGAACTCGAGCGCCGGCAACCGGAGTTGCGCAACGAATTGACAGAAAAGGAACGCCAACGGGAAACGTTCGTCCAGGAGCGTGCGACGGCAGAAGCGCAGCGTGCGGAAGTACAGCGTCTCCTCGCGGAGCGCCGGGTGGACGTGGAAAAACTCGAAGGCGACATCCGGCTGGCGGACGAGCGGCTGCAGAATTCGGAGGCGCGTAAACAACGGGCGGTGCAGGAACGGGAGCGTGCCGAGGCGGTGATCAAGCAGGCCAAAATGGAATCCGATGCGGCGGAAGAGGAACTGGTCGCCGCACGATCGGCCAGAGCTTCGGTGCAGACTGAACTCGACCTTCGGGCCGCGAGCGAGGACGAGGCGCGCGCCAGATTGACCAGACAGCGTGACGGTGTGCGCGAGCGCGAAACCGCACTGCTGCAGATGTCCGAATCACATCGTGCCCTCACTGGCGAACAGACGATTCTCGACCGCGAGCTGGCCGACCTCACTGAACAGCGGTCCGAAACCGAGCGTCGCCTGAGCGCAGCCCAACAGGCGTATACGAGCGCCGAAGCCGGCTTACGGGACGCGCGTGGCACGCTGGAACAGTGCGAGTCGGAGGACCGTACAGCCCAGAATGCCCTGGAACAGGCACGCCATGCGCTCACGGCAGCCCGGGAACAGGAAGCGGCTCTCGTGGTGCAGCGTCGCTCGACCGATGACCATCTCACGCAGCTTCAGGCCCGGGCCGAAGCACTCAGGGCACTCGAGACCGAGCGGGCCGGTCTGGCGCCGGCGGCACGACAACTCCTGTCCGCCCGCGAGCGATTCGAATCCGGCACCGTCATGGGGCCTCTGAGTGACTTCATCCGTACCGACGCCGGCAACGCGCGGGCGACTGAACGGGTGCTCGCCGAATGGTTACACGCCGTGGTCATCCGCGATGAACAGGTGCTTGAATCGATACGAGCCTGGCATCGGGACACGCAACCCGGTCCGTTGCTCCTGCTGCCCCTATCCCCCGGACCTCGCAACGGTACACCAGGTACACCGCCCCCCTTTGGTGTCGATGTCGAACACCGCCTCGAGGCGTGGGCCACCGCGCTCCTGGCGAACAACAGCACGGAAGATGACGACGCGACGATGATCCGCCGGGCAAACGGTGCCGTGTTTCTCCCGGGGCTCGAAGAAGCATCTGGTCCCCTCTCGCGCCGGGCGGAACTGACTTCCCTGGAGCGACAGACACAGGGGGTCAACGCAGAACTCCAACGCCTGATATCGGAACTGAACGACGCCACGGCGTCACATGAGGCGTGCGAGTCGTCGCTGGCCCGGGCCATCGAACAGGCCGACTTCAAGGCCACCGCCCTGCGCGAAGCACGCGGGGCGCTCGACGACGCGACGCGCGCATATCAGCGTTGCGGACGGGACCTTACCGAGGCACAGGAAACAAAATCCCGACTCGATGCGCGCATCGGAGAACGCACGCAAAGGCGGCAGGACGTGGTCAACGAGCTGCATGAGATCGAACGCAGCCGCGCAGAGGTCGAAGAGCGGCTCGATGCAGAACGGCATCAGCTCGCCGCGGCTGAAGCCGAACAGGAGACGGCGCGAGAAAAGCGTGTGCACTGGCAGGTCGAGGAAGCCCAGGTTTCCGCTCGTGAGTCGGCAGCGCAAGAGCGGCAGGAACGCGCCACAGCGACGCTGCGCGAAGCCGAGAGCACCATTGAGCGTCTGACCAGGGAGCTTGGGGAGATCGAGAACTCGACATCGTCGCGGGTCAACGAACGTTCAGCCTGGTCCGACCGGCTCGGCGAACGGCGTGCGGAGTTGACCCGGCTCGAACGTGCATCAATGGAGGCGGAAGCCAGAGTGAGTCACGCGCAGACGCAGCTGCAAGCGTGCGAGGAAGCCCTCGAGAAGTGCCGGCTGACGGTGCAGCAGGTCGGCGAGGATCTCCACAAGCTCGAGCTCGAGGCCTCGGACCTGTTCGGACGGCGACGCGCGCTGACCGAACGATTGGAGGCGGAGTGGCACAAACCCATTGGGGAGTTGCTCAACGCTGCCGAACCGATTGACGGCGAGGAAGAGGACCTCACGGCCGAGGCGGAGCGACTCGCCACCGCGATCGAGGCCATCGGGCCGGTCAATCCCCTGGCGGCTCGGGAGTACGAAGAAGAAAAAAACCGTCTCGAGTTTCTCCAGTCGCAGCGGGAAGACCTGGCAGAGGCCCGCTCCTCACTCGCCGCCGCGCTGAAGGAGATCGATCAAACCGCGCGCAGGCTCTTTCAAGAAACGTTTGAAGAAATCCGGCAAAACTTCCACCGGGTGTTCCTGACCTTGTTTGAGGGTGGCGACTGCGACGTGCGTCTGAGTGATCCAACGGACTCACTTGCGAGCGAGATCGAAATACGAGCGGCGCCGCGGGGGAAGCGCACCCAGCGCATCCACCTGCTCTCTTCAGGTGAGCGAGCCTTGGTCGCCATCTCATTGTTGTTTGCCATCTATCTGGCCAAGCCGAGTCCCTTCTGCCTGCTGGACGAAGTGGACGCGCCGCTCGACGACGCCAATGTGCAGCGGTTCATTCGCCTCATCACCGAGTTCAAAGACGACACGCAATTCATTGTGATCACGCACAACCCCCGGACTATGCAGGTGTCGGACAACGTCTACGGCGTGACGATGCAGGAACCCGGAGTCTCCACCATCGTCGGCGTGCGACTTGGGCAGCGGCAGACCGCGTAGGCGCCGCATCAGCGGCTTCTCGGATACACCTCGCGCATGCCCACCACAATCCAGCTAACCGTTATCGGCTCCGGGACGGTCGCCCCGTCGGTCAGCCGCGTCGCTCCAGGTCACTGGGTAACATGCGGCTCAACGAGCTTCCTGCTGGACTGTGGAGCCGGGATTCTGCATCGGGCAATGCAACTGGCTATTCCGTGGCCTGAGGTTACTCACATCGCGATCACGCATTTCCATGTGGACCATTGGGGAGAGCTTGCGCACTTCCTGTTCGCGCTGAGATGGGGCGTTGAACCTGCACGTTCGGATCCGTTGACGATCTTCGGCCCCCGCGGCATCGATGCCCGCCTGACAACCATGGCCGCCACATTCGGCGATTGGGTCCGCGAACCCGGTTACCCGTTGACCGTGACGACTGTCGAGCCGGGCGACGTGGTACAGGTCAGCGATGGCGTACAGATGGAAGCTGCGAAGACACCGCACACCGACGAAAGCCTGGCATTTGCCATACGGTCAGGCAAGAAACGATTGGTGTACACCGGAGATACTGGACCGAGCGACGAGTTGGCCGCCTGGGCCGCCGACTGTGACCTGCTGCTGTGCGAGTGCTCCCTTCCCCGAGAACGAGCAATCCCGATGCACCTGACACCCGAACAGGCCGGAGCCCTCGCTGCGCGAGCGAGGGCAAAACGCCTTGTCCTGACGCACTTCTACCCGCCGCTCGAGGGGACGAGCCCGGAAGTGACAGCCGCTCAACACTACGCAGGACCGGTGGTCGCGGCGCGGGACGGCGATACCTTCATCGCATGACGGAGCACGGGCTCGAGCTGGTAACGCGCGACCACAAGCAGACAGACACGGTCATCGCCGTCAGTCCCTCCGTGGCCATAGGCAACCGTGACGTGTGCATTATCGCGGGACCGTGTGCCGTTGAATCAGAGTCGCAGATCGTCGAACTCGCACACGTTCTCAGGGCCGCTGGCGCAACCATCCTCCGTGGCGGAGCGTTCAAACCTCGCACGTCGCCATATACGTTCCCTGGCCTGGGGACGAAAGGCCTCACCTCCCTGCGCCGCGCAGGAGACGAGACCGGGCTTCCGGTCGTGACGGAGGTGATGGACGTGGGGAGCGTTGAGGAAGTCGAGGAACATGCCGACATTCTCCAGATTGGCTCCCGCAACATGCAGAACTATCCGCTGCTGCGGCGGGTAGGACAATGCGTGAAACCGGTCCTTCTGAAACGCGGCATCGCGGCGACCCTGTGGGAATGGCTATCCTCCGCTGAATACATTGCCAACGGAGGGAACCTCGAGATCATCCTCTGTGAACGCGGGATCCGGGGGTTTGACCCGGCAACCAGGAATCTCTTCGACGTGACAGCCGTGCCGGCCGTGAAACGCCTGACCCACCTGCCCGTGATCGCAGACCCGAGCCATGGAACCGGAGATCGAACACTCGTGCCTCCGATGGCGTTGGCAGCCGTTGCGGCCGGCGCGGATGCCGTGATGGTTGAAGTACACACCCACCCGGACAATGCGTTGTCTGATGGACCCCAGAGCATCGAGCCCGCGGTCTTCGAAGAATTGGTGAAGCGACTCCGCCTCGTCGCAAGCGCCGTTGGTCGATCGGTCCTGCAAGCAACCAAACCGGTCCACTCGCCATGAAGCTCCTGTACGCCGTCGTGGTCGCCGCACTACCGGTCGGGTTGGAAGCACAGGACCCTGCACCCGTGCTGGCCGCGGCGGAGAGCCGATACGCCGAAATCCGAACGTTGACCGCTCATTTCACACAGATCATCGAGAACCCCATGCTGGGCGGTCCTGAACAAACAACGGGGGTCCTGTTTCTCTCACCGCCCGGTCGATTCGCAATGCGATTCACCGATCCCGAGGGGGACCGTATCGTTGCTGACGGCGAGTGGCTCTGGCTGTTCAACCCGAGCACGATCGACGACCAGGTCATTAGGACGGCGATTCCTGAAGTCGGCGCAGCAACGCCAAACCTCTTCGCCCAGTTTGTCGACAATCCACGGGAGCGGTATCACGTTACCAGGGTGGACGGGACGCGGACCGCTGGGCGAGACGTCCACCGGCTCCGCCTCGTACCGAAATCCGAGGACCTGCCGTTCCGTGAGGCGACCATTCATGTGGATGCATTGGACGGGATGCTTCGGGCTATCGAGGTTGTTGAACAATCCGGTCAGAAACGGTACCTGGAGTTTCGTGACTTCATCCAGAACCAGCCGATTCCGGAGGCAGAACTGATGTTTACGCCACCACCCGGCGTTCGCGTGGTAACGCCGCATGGACTCTGATCAGTTCGCCACGTCGGACCGGTTCAACAGTTCGGAGACGCTTTCAGGCCCGGCGAGGAGTTCACGCGCACGATTCACAACCGGATCATCAGCCGTTCTTCGCGACATCTCTGCTTCCGCGCCAAACACATAACGCAGAACCCGGTACGAAATCGTGCGGTCGATGTACGGTATTGCACGATTCCACGCATCTTCCTGTATCTCGATACCACGATCGATAATTCGCTCCCGCACGGCGGCCCGCATGCGGTT
>Ga0302046_10000715_pt1 | contig 32351 bp, 27 predicted proteins | sample RVTome_11_FD_200261 | JGI IMG/M metagenome (GOLD analysis project Ga0302046, IMG submission 200261) | Soil microbial communities from uranium-contaminated site in the Upper Colorado River Basin, Wyoming, United States - RVT147D111 (version 2) ...
GGATCCTTCCCTCCTTTGCTCACGTCTCAACGTGTGTGGCTCCTAGAAGCCGATCACCTTCTAATAGGTGAGAGGGAAGGGTCCACCCCATCATTTCGACCGAGCGCAGCGAGCGGAGAAATCTGGCCACCAACGAGTCCGGCATTAGCTCAGATTTCTCCACTCGGTCGCTGGCGCTCCCTCGGTCGAAAAGACGGCGTTGGTTGAACGAACGAGCACGGGAGGACGACGACCCCATGACTGAAACGACCAATTCGAGATTCGTGATCGCGCCGCACATGCGCCTGCATGAGTGGGTCGCGGAAGACAAGGGCTACTTCGCGGCGGAGGGGCTCGACTACGTCTTCGCCGATCCGTTGAAGTCGAAGGCGGGACGGGTGCACGACCTCGGCGACAAGGTCGGCGCCTACCAGACCTTCGAGGCGGGGCGGAGCTGCGACGTCTCCTCGGCCTGCCACTGGACGGTCAACGCCGCGGCGGCGGCGGGACACGGCCGCATGTACCGCGACGCCTACTCGGTCTCGCCCTCGGCGATCTTCGTGCCGCCGGAGTCGGATATCCAGAAGCCCGAGGACCTGGCGGGCGTGCCGATCTCGGTCGGCTACCAGTCGGGCAGCCACTACTCGACCATCCAGGCGCTCGAGCAGTGGCTGAAGCCGGAGGAGATCGCCCTCAGCTTCGGCGACGGGCTGCTGTTCAACCGGCTCGACCTCGCGGTCGACCGCAGGATCCCCGCGGTGTCGCTGTTCAGCGCGCCCTACTACGTCTGCGAGCAGCTCGGCTTCCGCAAGATCTGCGACACCACCTTCATGATGGCGGGCATGATCACCGGCGAGCCCGACATGGAGGACGTGCGCAAGTACTACCGGGCGCTGAAGCGCGCCCAGGGCGACATCGACCTGCGGCCCGAGCGCTACACGCACTTCTACCTGAAGGAGCTGCCCGAGCGCTTCCATTCGATGGTCGACACGCGGCGCATGGGGCCCGGCGAGCGCATCGTCTTCGAGCCCTATACGCGGGAAGTGTTCCAGGCGTCGCAGGACTGGATCGCCGCGCGCGACATCTTCCCCGACGGCATGAAGGGAACCGGCGCCTACGAGGAGGCGACGATCTCGGTGGCCGCGGAGTAGGGCCCCTCGCGTCCGCATGACTTTGCCCGGCCGTCCGGCTACGCTCGCCTGAACGGTCCTTCGGGGCGCGAGGCGGGCGGATCGGAGCATGAGCCAGGCGAGCTACGACGTCGCGATCGTCGGCGGCGGGGTGATCGGGTGCGCGGTCGCCTATTTCCTGGCGGCCGACCCCGATTTCGACGGCAGCGTCGCGGTGATCGAGCGCGACCCGAGCTACGAGGCGTGCTCGACGACGCGCTCGGCGGGCTCGATCCGCCAGCAGTTCTCCACCCCGGAGAACATCGCCATGTCGCTCTTCGGCCGCGATTTCCTCGCGGGCATCGGCGAGACGCTGGCGGTGGACGGCGAGGCGCCCGACATCGGCTTCGTCGAGCGCGGCTATCTGTTCCTGGCGAGCGAAGCGACACGGGGCGCGCTGGAGGAGAGCCACGCGATCCAGGCGGCGCACGGCGCCGACAATGCGCTGTTGGACCCGGCCGCGATCGCGGCGCGCTTTCCCTGGCTCTCCACCGACGGCGTGGCGATGGGCTCGCTCGGCCTGTCGGGCGAGGGCTGGTTCGACCCGGCGACGCTGCTCCACGCCTTCCGGCGGAAGGCGAAGTCGCTGGGCGCGACCTTCCTGAAGGACGAGGTGGCGGGGATCGCGCTCGGCGGCGGGCGCGTGCGCGGGCTCCGGCTCGCCTCGGGCGGCGACATCGCCTGCGCGGCGGCGGTCAACGCGGCGGGACCGGGCGCGGGGCGGGTGGCGGCGCTGGCCGGGATCGAGCTGCCGGTGACGGCGAAGAAGCGCTTCGTCTTCGTCTTCGACTGCCGCGCCGCGCTGCCCGGCTGCCCGCTGGTGATCGACCCCGCCGGCGTCTACTTCCGGCCCGAGAGCGGCAAGTTCATCGGCGGCGTCTCGCCGGGGCCGGACGAGGACCCCGACTGCTTCGACCTCGAGGTCGACTACGCCTGGTTCGACGAGCGGGTCTGGCCCAAACTGGCCGCGCGGGTGCCGGCCTTCGAGGCGATCAAGATGGCCGGCGCCTGGGCCGGGCATTACGACTACAACACCGTCGACCAGAACGCGGTGCTGGGCGCGCACCCCGAGATCGCCAACTTCTACTTCGCCAACGGCTTCTCGGGCCACGGCCTCCAGCAGTCGCCCGCCGCCGGGCGCGCCACCGCCGAGCTGATCGTGCACGGCCGCTACCGCACGCTCGACCTCGCCCGCTTCGGCTACGCGCGCATCGCCCAGGGCGCGCCGCTGCGCGAGCTGGCGGTGGTCTAGAGCATATTCCGCTCACGCGGAATATGCTCTAGCGCGCAATCGTGCAATCGATGATCGGATAACTATTGTCGAAGCATCGATTGCACGAAACGCAACATTCTTGCGGAATGTCGGGGCAGGCGGCGGCCGAATACGCTTAACAATCTGTTAACACGCGATAATTCGATATGATGGTCATCATGTGGAATTGCCCGGAATTCCGCGATTCGGATGGCCGGTCGGGCGACGCTCACCCGGCGAAGCGTTCCTCGGCCAAGCCGGCGACGCCGGGATGCGCGGCGAAGAGGCCGCCGGCGAGGGGCTCGGGCGGCGGGCCGTCCTTGAGCGAGCCTTGGCTCGCGGTGGTGATGTAGAGCGTTTGCAAGTCCGGGCCGCCGAAGGCGCAGCAGGTGACGCGCGCCACGGGGACCGCGATCGTCTGCACGAGCCGGCCCGCGGGATCGAAGCGGGCGACGCAGCCGGCGAGCCAGCGCGCGCTCCAGAGATGGCCCTCGGCGTCGACCGCGGCGCCGTCGGGAAAGCCGGGCGCGGCCTCCGGCGGGACGAAGACGCGGCGGTTGGAGAGCGCGCCGGTCTCCGGCTCGAGGTCGAAGGCGAGGATCGTCCCGGTCGGCGAATCGGCGAAGTAGAGGCGGCGGCCGTCGGGCGAGAAGGCGATGCCATTCGTCACGGTGACCCCGCCGAACTGCGGCGTGATCGTGCCGCCGGGATCGAGGCGGTAGACCGTGCCGGTCGGCCCCGCGTGCCGGCGGTTCATGGTGCCGGCCCAGAAGCGCCCGGCGCGGTCGACGCGGCCGTCGTTGAAGCGGTTGTCGGGCCGGTCGGGCTCGGGGTCGCCGATCGGCTCGGTCGCGCCGGTTTCGAGGTCGAGGACGTGGAAGCCCGAGGCCAGCGCCGCCACCGCCCCGCCGCCTTTGCTGAGCGCGAAGGAGCCGATGGTTTCGGCGACCGGGACGCTGGTCACCGCGCCGCTTCCAAAACGGTCATGGGGGTCGAGGCGGTGGAGCGCCGGGGCGCGGCAGTCGATCCAGTATAGCGCCCGCGCCTCGTCGTCCCAGATCGGGCATTCGCCCAGGATCGCGCCCTTGCCGCAGAGGTAGTCGGCGCTGTTTTCGGCGGCCGGCCCGGCCATGCTTTGCCTCCCCTTCCCGTATCACCTGTCGCCGACGGTCGATATCGGCCGATTGCGGGCGCCAATGCAGGCGCCGGCGGATCGTAGCAGGACATGGCGGCCTGGTTAATCCGGCCGGCGCGAACGACCGCTCCCCGGCGGCCTCCGGTTGAAGGGCGCCCACGAAAATGATAGGAGCATGGCCTTCGATCTTGCGGTCCCTCGAAGGCGCCCCGGCCGGGACCGTCCCAGGCAAGACCGACCCAGGCAGGAACCATATGATGCGTCGATTGATGCGCCGATCGCTCACCACGGCATGCGGCCCGACCCGGCGGGCGCCCGACCCCGCGCGGGCGACGGCCGCCCTCTGCGTGGCGTTGCTCGCCGCGGGCCTCCTCGCGGCGCCGCAAGCCGCCTTCGCCCAGGCCGCCAAGCCCGCCGACGCCGGCAAGACCGAGCCCAAGCGCATCTACGCGGGCCGGCACGGCGCCTGGGTGCTGCAGTGCTTCCTCAATCCGGAAAAGCGCGTGTTCTGCAACCTCGGCCAGGTGCACGTCTACCGCCTGCCGGCCAAGGAGATGAAGCAGCTCCGCGCCGCCAAGTTCACCGGCCCGCCGCGCGTCATCCTGCTGGTCCACGCGACCACCGTGAGCGAGGTCGTCACCTTCATCTCGCCGACCGGCTGGTCGAAGGAGAGCCGCATCATCGCGCGGGTCGACAAGGGCTTCGGCTTCGGCATCGACGCGCCCGAGCAGCGCGCCCTGGCGCCGATCTCGCCCGACGAGAGCCTCAAGATCATCGAGGCGATGAAGTCGGGCAACACGCTGCGGATCAAGTTCCTGCCGGCGATCGGCGACGTTCAGCTGGCGGATTTCGACCTGCGGGGCTTCACCGCCGGGGTCGGCCAGATGCGCGCCCTGGTCGAGCTGCACGGCAAGAACGAGCCGCCCGCCAAGCCCGGCGGCGGCCAGACCGGCGGCGGCCAGCAGTTCGGCCCGCGCGCGACCAAGCCCAACACCGGCGGCGCGACGAAGTAGCGGGGCCGCCGCCCGCCGCCCGCCGCCCGGAGAGTGCGACGCCGCGGCGCGCGTCTTGCCCGGCCGCCGGACGATATCATGTGATAGAATTCTGCTAATATTGGCAGGACGGCCGAGGCGGGCCCCGGCAGCGGGGCCCGGACGCGATATCGGGGAGACCGCACGATGCTGTTGACGGCGCCGGCCGAGCAACGGGCCTATCACCTGGGGCGCTATCCGCTGGAGGTCCTGCCGCGCGAGGACGCGCTGACCCGGGTCGAGACGGCGCGCCCGGCGCGCGCCCCCGCCGCGCCGCCACCCGACCCGCGGAGCCCGCTCGGCCAGGCCGTGCGGCGGTACCTTGAGCTCTTCCATCCGCTGGTCGAGGGCGAGGTGGCGCCGCGGAAGGCGCCGGTGCCCGACGACCTCGCCCGCCGCATGGTCGACCTCAAGGGCTACGGCTATTTCATGAACGCCGACCAGATCGGCATCTGCGCGATGCCCGACGCGGGCTGGCTGGTCGGCGTCGAGCGGCCGGACCACGGCGCCGATCCGGCGCAAGGCCAGGCGCAAAGCCAGGCCCAGAACCATGCCCATGACCATGCCCATAGCCACGCCGTGGTGATCCTGGTGGCGCATGGCCGCATCCCCGAGGCGGGCAACCCGGCCTACGACTGGATCGCGCCCGACGGCGCCGCGGCGGCGGAGCTGCGCGCCGCCGAGATCGCGATCTGCCTCGCCCGCCACGTCCGCCGCCTCGGCTTCGCGGCGCGGGCGCATATCGCCGGCGCCGGCGCGGTCGATGCCGAGCGCCTCGCCGTGCTGGCGGGCCTCGCGGTGCGCGACGGCGAGCGGCTGCGCAACCCCTTCATCAAGGGCGGCTTCGCGCTGGCGGCGATCACCACGGAATACGCGCTGGAGATCGACCGCCCGCTGGCGCGCAAGGCCCTGCGCAAGCGCGGCCTGCGCTACTGGTGGGGCATCCGGGGCGCCACCTCGGGGCGCGAGCGCCGGCGTCGGGCGAAACGCGCGACGCACCTGTCGGACTATCCGATGGAGCAGGTCAAGCGCGTCGAGCGGCCGACCACGCTCATCCTCGACGACGAGGTGCCGCGCGTGCCCAAGCGCGCCGCCTTCTTCGACCGGGCGCTGCGCGGCGACCTCGGCGCCAAGACCCAGGCCGAGCGCAACCGCTTCGCCTTCAAGCAGCCGCACACCAGCGGCATGATGGCGCCGATGCGCGCGATGGTGCCGGTGCAGGGCGGCGAGCCCGATGCCGCCGCCGATCCGTCGACGCACCCGGACCCGGCGGCCAACGCCCGCGCGCTCAAGTCGCTCAGCTACCACCTGGGGGCGCAGGTCACCGGCATCTGCGAGATCCCGCGCTACGCCTGGTACTCGCACGACGGCAACGGCGCGCCGATCGAGCCCTACCACAAGTATGCCGTGGTGATCCTGATCGACCAGGAGTTCGACACCATGGAGGGCGCCTCGGGCGACGACTGGATCTCCGGCGCCCAGTCGATGCGCGCCTATCTGCGCGGGGCGGAGATCGCCGGCGTGATGGGCGACGTGGTGCGCCAGCTCGGCTTCCCGGCGCGCTCGCAGACCAACGTCGACAGCGACGTGCTGCACATCCCGCTCATGCTGCACGCCGGGCTCGGCGAGATGAGCCGCATCGGCGAGCTCGTGCTCAACCCCTTCATCGGGCCGCGCATCAAGACCGTTGTCCTGACAACGGACATGCCGCTCGAGGTCGACCTGCCGATCGACTTCGGCCTCCAGTACTTCTGCGGCAACTGCACGAAGTGCGCCCGCGAGTGCCCCTGCGACGCGATCCCGTGGGGCCCCAAGATCATGTTCAACGGCTACGAGATCTGGAAGCCCGACGTCGAGCGCTGCGCGCGCTACCGGCTGACCAACTCCAAGGGCTCGGCCTGCGGGCGCTGCATGAAGACCTGCCCGCTCAACAAGGTGGTCGACGCCGACGGGCCGGTCCTGGAGCGCATCGCCAGCTGGTGCGGCATCAACGCGCGGTTCCTGAAACCCGTGCTGGTGCCGATCGCGGTCTGGCTCGACGACAAGATCGGCAACGGCAAGCGCAAGCCGATCAAGAAATGGTGGCTCGACCTGGAGATCGTCGACGGGGTCTGCGTCGAGCCTCTGGCCGGCGTCAATCAACGCGATATCGACCCGTCGCACAGGATCGATCCGGCCAAGCAGAAGATGGCGATCTACCACGCCGACATGATGCCGGCGCCCAACGACCTCGAGCCCCAGCCGGTCGACCGCAAGGCGGCGGTGGCGGCGGCGGCGCTCGCCGAGACGCCGGATGAGGCCCGCGCGCGCAAGGCCGCGGGCGGGCCGCCGCCGGCGCATTACACGCCGACCCCGCCGCGCGAGGGGGCGACGTCGGGGGCGACCTTCGACCTCGCCAACTACGGCAAGCCCGGGTCGGAGGCGGCCGGGGCGGCCGACGCCAAAGCCAAGCAGCCCGCGCCGGGGGAGTAACGGGCGCCGGAGGCGCCGTCTCCCGCGGGCCCGATGGTTAACGCCCGTAAACATTAACCTGCTGAAAAATCGAATCAATTTCCCCACGCCTGTGACCCCCGTCACAGCGGCGCGGCGGTCGCGTCCCTATCCTTCCGGCATGTCGTCGCCCATGCAGGGCGCCATCCCGACCGACCGATGCAACCGACAGGAGATCACGCCATGACCATCCGATCCGCTCTCCAGAAGACCGCGCTCTCCGGCACCGTGGCCGGCGTCGCGGCGATCGCCGCGGGGCTCTTCGCCGTCTCCTCGCTGCCCCTCTCGGGCGCGGCAGAGGCCGCGCCGCGCCAGCCCAACTACGGCGCCTACTGCGCGCGCCGGCATCCCGGCAGCTTCGTCAATCGCCTCCGCACCACGGGCGAGTACATCTGCACCCAGCGCTCGCGCCTGCAGATGCGCCACTACCGGGTGAACCTGGCGCTGGCCTGCCAGCTCACCACCGGCACGCCGGGCTACCGCAACCTCGGCCGCGGCTACGTGCTGTGCAACGAGCGCCGTGTCGTGTCGCCGGGCCCGCGGCCGGGCCTGCGTCCGCAACCCGGTCTTGGCGGCTTCGTGATGCGCGCGCCCAACGTCGGCGCCTACTGCGCCCGCATGCATCCGGGCAGCTTCGTCAGCCGGTTCCGCGCCACGGGCGAGCCGATCTGCACGCGGCGCTTCAACTATCAGCTCCGCCATTACCGGATCAACTTCGCCCAGGCCTGCATGATCACCTGGCGCACGACGAACTTCCGCTTCGTCGGCGGGCGCAACAACCCGCAATGCCTGGTGCGCCGCGCATAGATCGGATCGGATTTGGGCCGGATCAAGAATTGATCCGGCCCGAATGCGTGAATCCGATCTAACTATTTGATAATAGAGCAGAATCACGTGATTATGCCGGATCATAAATTAATCCTGCCAAATCACGACCTGCTCTAGCACCGCTGGCCGCCTGGTATATCGGGCGAGCCGCGCTCCCGGAGACGGGGGCGCGGTTTTGCTGTGCGGCGGGCGGCGCGGCGCTATAGTTCCGGGCCATGGCCGAACGCCCGCAAGGTCCCCGACTGACGCCCGAAGCCGAGCCCGCCACGCGGCGGCGGCTGCGCCGCTCGATCCTGGTGGTGGTGTCGGTGTTCGCGGCCTACGGCATCGTCACCTCGCTTTCGGACCGCGCGCCCGGCTGGGCCACCATGGGGCGGGAGGATTTCCCCGCCGGCCTGCGCGAGCTCGCCTTCGCCGACGGGGCGCTGGCGGCGGGCAAGCCCTACGTCATCCGCATCAGGCGCACCGGGCGCAAGCGCGCGCTGCCGCCGCGGCGGATGGCGCTCAGCGTGGTGGCGGAGACGCGCGCCACCTATCGCTGCGACAGGCGGACGCGCTGTCCGTGGATCCGGGTGGCGCCGCTCGCCTGCAGCCTCGATGCGGCGCCGACGGTGAGCTGCGGCTTCGAGCTCTTCGAGTTCGGCCGCACGGGCATCAAGATCCTGCCGCGCCGGCGCTGCCGCCTCACCCGCCCGGGCATCCGCGACCTCGACGTGCCCTGCCCGCGGGGGCTCGTGCTGGGGCGCAAGCTGGCGCCCCTGCCGGCGACCAGACCGGCGAAAAGACCGGCGGCCAAGCCGGCGCCCAAAGCGACCGACTAGCGCGTGCGGCGCGCCGAACCGGGTCCCGGACCGTGAGCGCGGCCAACGACGCCACGAACGATCGGTTCTACGCCGAGCTCGAGCCGTTCCGGCGCTTCGACGACTTCACCGCCTTCGACGCCTACGCGCCGGTGCCGGACGACTGGGTGGTGATGATCGCCGACGTCGAGGGCTCGACCCGCGCCATCGAGGCGGGGAACTACAAGGCCGTCAACATGGTGGGGGCGGCCTCGATCACCGCCGTGCTCAACGTGCGGGACGGGATCGAGATCCCCTTCGTCTTCGGCGGCGACGGCGGCACGCTGGTGGTGCCGGGGGCGCTGCGGGCGGCGGCGGGCGAGGCGCTGCTGCGCCTCAAGGCCGCCTCGACCGAGACCTTCGGGCTGGCGCTCCGCGTCGGCGCCGTGCCGGTCGCCGACCTGCGCGCGGGCGGCCACGACGTGCGCGTGCGCAAATACGAGCTCAGCCCCGGCAACCACCTCGCCATGTTCGCCGGCGGCGGGGTCGAGCGGGCCGACGCGCTGCTGAAGGGCGCGGGTGAGGGAGACGGCGGAGGTCGCGACGACGACGGTGGCGGCGCCGACTATGTGCTGGAAGCCGGCGGAGCTCCGGGACCGCCCGACCTGGAGGGCCTGTCCTGCCGCTGGGAGCCCTTGACGCCGCGGAACGGACGCATGATGACGCTGATGGTCCAGGCGCGGGCGGCCGACCGGGGCGTCGAGGGCAGGGTGCTGGGCGAGGTGCTCGCCGCGATCGGGACGATCCTCGGCGACCGGCTGCAGGGCTTCGCCCCGGCGAGCCCGCGCACGATGCGCTTTCGCTGGCCGCCGCGCGGGCTCGCGCTCGAGGTGCGGGCGGCTCGATACGGCGCGCAGGCGCGCGCGGGGAAGGCGAGCGCCGTCAAGCGCTGGCGCGCCGCGCTCTTCACCTCGCTGGTGCAGTACGTCTGCGAGCGCTTCGATCTCAAGGCCGGCGACTACGACGCGCCGGCCTACCGCGAGGAGCTGCGCGCCAATACCGACTTCCGCAAGTTCGACGGCATGTTCCGCGCCGTGCTCGACGTGAGCGCGGCGCAGGCCGCGCGGGTCGAGGCGTATCTCCAGGAACAGTACAAGGCGGGGCGGCTGGTCTACGGGCTCCGGCTCGCCGACGAGGCGCTGATGACCTGCCTCGTCTTCAACCTGGCGCAGAGCGAGCACGTGCATTTCGTCGACGGCGCCGAGGGCGGCTTCGCCATGGCGGCGCGCGACTTCAAGGCGCGGCTGCGGGAGCTGGGGTATTAATTCCGGGGGCCGTGCAGGCGCTCCAGGATGACGCGCTCCAGGCTGTCGACGGTGCGCGGGTCGAGGCGGTCGAAGTGGCCGGCGAGGGACTTGGCGGCGATCTCGACGCGGACGATCCCGGCGATCGCGAAGTGGCGGTACATCTCGCCGCCGGCGGTGGCGATGATGGTGACCGGCACCGAGGCGCCGGCGATCAGCCCGCCGGTGTAGGGCGCCAGCATGAAGCCGCCGAGCGACCAGTCGACGGTGGTGTATTCGGTGCCCTCGATCTCGATCTGGATCGGCGGCATCATGCGCCGGTGGGCGCGCCGGTTCTCCAGCTCGTAGCCGATGATCTTGCCCTGCTTCATGCGCGCGGAACCTGTCCTCGATCCGGGGGCGGGCGCGTGCCAAGGCGCCCCGAAGCCTATGGCCGAGCGTTGAGCCTATGCGCCAAGGGATAACGGAGTGTTAAGGAATTGGGCGTGCAAGGCCTTGGAGGATGGTGCCGATGGAGGGACTCGAACCCCCGACCCACGCATTACGAATGCGTTGCTCTACCAACTGAGCTACATCGGCGCCGTAAAGACCTGCGCGGCACGCGAGGCATATGGGGCGCGCCTCGCGACCGCGCAAGCGGCGCGAAGGCTGGTGCGCGCCGTCCTTCCCCGACCCTGACAGGCGAGCGGTTAAGAAGGCGTTTACCATGCGCGGGGCGGGGTCCGCGAGGGGGATTTCGCATCCGTGCTCGTTGGCATTCCCCGTCTAGAGCGAAATCCGAACGATTCGAATCGTCGTTTCGACCGAGCGTTAGCGAGCGGAGAAATCTAGGTTGAAGCCGTGCGCGGCGTCCGGCCAGATTTCTCCGCTCGGTCGCTCACGCTCCCTCGGTCGAAATGACGCCTCACATTGATCGAATACCGCTCTAAGTCGACGCACCAATCCCCTCTCCCGCGCGCGGGAGAGGGGGCGTTGGCCATCCTTCGCCCTCAATCCCGGTCGGGATCGACGGCGGCGGGGTCGCCGGCTTGCGGGGGCGGGGGGAGGACCGTCGCGGCGGCGGCCTCCGACGGGCGCGGCTCGGGCTTGGGCGGCCTGGGGGGCTCGCGGTCGATGGCGGCGATGGCCTTCTCGGCGACCGCCCTGGCCTCGCGCGCGGGCAGGGCGCTGACCCGCGGCGGGGTGCGCCAGGCGAGGCGGTCGAAGGCGCCGCAGTTGGCGCAGACCGCGCCCCACGCGTCAGCCACCGCCCCGCAATGGCCGCAGACCCAGCCGGCGTCGGGCTCGGCCTCGCCGACGCGGTTGTACCAGGCGCGCGCGGTGTCGGTGGCGCCGTGCTCGGCCTCCTCGACCGCGGCCATGAGGCGGCAGATGCCGGCGGTGAGCCCGTCGGCGGAGGCGGCCTTAAGGTGCCGGCGCGTCTCGCCCCAGAGCCGCGCGCCGAGCGAGGCCTCGGCCATCACCAGATGCGTGGTCGCGTGCTCGGGCGCCAGGCGCTCGAGCTTCTCCAGGGTCTTCAGGCGCTTGATCGGGTCGTCGGAGGGCAGGACCCGGGTGTAGAGCCGGGCCAGCTCGGGATGCGGCGTGCGGGCGTAGGCCTCCTCGATCACCTTGCGGGCGCGCCGGTCCTCGCCGCCGGCATTCAGGAGACGCGCGAAGCGGATCGCCACGGCGCTCAGCTCCGGGGCGTCGGCGAGCGCCTTGCGGGCGAGGAGGAGCGCGCCCTCGCGGTCGCCCTCCGCCTCGGCCTGGCGCGACTGCTCCATCAGCACGACGGCGCGCCGGCGCTTGCCGACCTCGATGTCGAGCACCTTGCGGCGCACCGCCTGCTTGACCGTGCGCTCGGCCGCCGCCCAGTTGCCCGCCTCGACCTCGAGCGCGAAGAGCTTGTCGGAGGTCCAGGCGATGTCAGGCCTGAGCGTCTCGGCGCGGCGGGCGAGCTCGAGCGCGCGGGGCCTGTCGCCGTCGCGCTCGGCCAGGGTGAGCAGGCCGCGCACGCCGAGGAACTCGGTCTCGCGGCGCTCGATGAGGTCGGCGTAGTAGCGCCGCGCGGCGGGGTCGTCGTCGTCGAGCTGGGCGGCCTGGGCGGCGAGCAGATGGGTGAGCGCCGGCTCCTCGAGCAGGTTGTCGGCGCGCCGGGCCTGGCGCCTGGCCTCGTCGGCGTCGCCCGCCGCCACCGCGACGAGGCCGCGCGAAAGCGCCAGATAGCCGTCGCGCATGCGGCGCTGGCCGCGCACGCGCCGGGCTACCCGGACGGTCGAGAAGAGCGCGCGCCAGAGCCAGTAGAAGAGCGCGAGCGCGACCGCGAGGATGGCGACGGCGGCGAGGACGATGCCGACCGAGGTGTCGATGCGGTAGCCCTGCCAGTCGACCGAGACCTGGCCCGGATTGTCGGTGAGCCAGGCGGCGAGGGCGCTCAGCAGCGCCAGCACCGCGAAGACGACGATGGCGCGGACGATCATCGCTCGCCGGTGGCAGGCTTGGTTCCGCCGCCGTTCCCGGACTTGGGCGCGCCGCCGGACTTGGCGCCGCCGCCGGCCTTGGCGGGGGTCTCCGCGGGCGGCTTGGCGGCGCCGATGCTCGCCAGGGCCGCGCGATGCAGGGCGGCGACCGCGTCGATCGCGGCGAGATGCGCGCGCGCCGGGTCGAGCCAGGGCTTGGCGGCAGCGGCGGCCGGGCCGTCGAGGCCGCCCAGCGTCGCCACCGCGCCCTTGAGGTCGCCGGCGCCGAGCTGCACCTCGGCGCGGGCGACCAGCGCCTCGGGGCTCGTGCCGGCGACGCCGGGGCCGGTGCGGCGGATCACCACGACCGAGCGCGCGCGGGCGACGGCGCGGTCGATCCAGCTCCCCTTGGCGGGCATGCGCGCGGCGCGCAGGATGGCCACGGCGGTCGCCGGGAAGCGCGCGCGCAGGCCGCGACCGTCGGGCACGCCCGTGGCGGCGGCGCTGGCGAGCAGCGTCATCGCCCGGGCCGGCGGATCCTTGGCCAGGGCGCGCACCGCGGCCAGCTCGTCGGCGTAGCGCCGGCCGTCGCGCACTGCCTCGCGGAGCTGGCCGATGGCGGCGACCAGAGAGGCCTCGCGGCCGCGCCCGGCGCTGCCGGCGGCGCTCGCGGCGACCTGGCGCTCCAGGGCGGACAAGCGGGCGGCGAGGCCCTGGGCGGCCTTCTCCAGGCGCGCGGCCTCGGACTTCAGCGCCGTCTCCAGCGCCTCGCCGCGCGCCTTGGCGGCGGCGAGGGCTTGCGTGTTGGCGGCGAGGCCTTGGGCGTTGGCGGCGATCTTGCCGGCGTTCTCGGCGACGGCGGCGGCCGGCGCGCCGGCGCCCCCGCCGGCGGTCTTGGCGAGCGTCTCGATGCGCGCGCGGAGCTCGGCGAGCTCCTTGCCGATCGCCTCGAGGCGGCCGGCGGGCGTCGCGGCGCCCATGCGGGCCTCTAAGGCGGCGAGGTCGGATTTGAGCGCGCCGGCGGTTCTGGCGGCCTCGGCGGCCTGGGCTTCGGCCGCCTTGAGGCGCGCGGCCTGGGCCTCCGACGGGGCTTCGATGGCCGCCAGCTTCTTCGTGGCGGCCTTGGCCGCGGCCTCGGCGGCGCGGGCCCGGCTCCCGGCGTCGCCGGCGGCGCCGCGGGCGGCCTTGGCGCCGCGCTCGGCGGCGGCGATGCGCGCGGCGAGGCCCGCGGCGCCCGTGCCGCCGCCTCCGGCCCCGCCCAGGTACCAGCCGATCCCGCCGATGACGGCGGCGAGGACGAGGCCCGCGAGCACGCCGATGAGGCCCGTGCGCAGGCTCGCGCCGGCGCCGCGGGTGCGCACGCTGACGGGCGGCGGGGTCTGGCGGCGCGCGGCGCCCAGCTCGACCTCCTCGGCCTCGACGGTCTCCGCTTCGCCCTCGTCCGGCGCGGCATCGGTAGCCCCGCCCTCCGGCGCCGCGGCGGCCTCGGCCGGCTCGGCGCCTTCGGTGTCCTTCTCGTCCTCGTCGTCGGGCTCGACGTCGACGGTCTGGAAGCCGTGGCCCATGGTGCGGCGGGGGCCGCGCTGGGGCGCCTCGCCGGCCGCCTCGGCGAGCTCGGCGGCGTCGAGGGTGATGCCCTCGGCCTCGGCGGCGGTGAGGATCTCGCCATGGCGCGGCTGGGGGATGGTGCCGCGCTCCTTCCAGCCCTGCACCGTGGTGACGGCGATGCCGAGCTTGGCGGCCATCGGGCGGATGCCGCCGAAACGGGCGATGATGCGTTCGGCCTGGTTCATGGCGGTGCTGCTTTCCTTGCCGCCCGGGTCCGATCGTGGGGTCGAACGGCGGGGGCGTCTTGGTATTCGACTAGGGGCTGGCCGCCGGCATGTCGGAGGCGATCCGCGCCAGCAGCGCGGCCTGGGTCGGTTCCACCGCGATCCGTACGTCTTTCCATCGTACGTCTTTGATGACCTCGGCGACCGCCGCGCTCAGGCAGTATGCGTACAGCTCGCCCAAGGCGTCGGTGAGGCCGGCGTCGTCGACCAGAATAGCAAAGGCTTGCGCGGTCCGGGGAGAAAAAAGCAGGACCCCGTCGAGCGCTCCGTCGAGCAGCGCGCGCCGCGCGGCATCGGGCAGCGTACGTACGACGGCGGCGCGGTAGTAGGTCTGGCGGCGGACCTCGAAGCCCTGCGCCTCGAGCGCCATCTTGAGCGGGCCGGCGACGTCGCGGCCGGCGGGATGCAGCAGCGCGCCGGCCTTCGCATCGAGCCGGCGCGCCGCGAGCGCGGTGAGGTCCTGCACGTCGCCGCCGGCGGACTCTATGTATGCGAACCCGGCCTCCGCGGCGGCGCGCGCGGTGGCGTCGCCGACGGCGAGGACGGGGAGATCGCGTGTATCGGCTTGCCCGGCGCCAATCTGCCGGATGAAGGCGCGGACGCCGTTGGCGCTGGTGAAGAGGAGCGCCTGCACGCCGGCGAGATCGACGGCGACGCCGGGTTCGGGCTCGATGGTCATCACCGCGGCGAGGACGGGCTCGACGCCGACGCCGCGGAGCGCGCCCGCCAGGGCGTCGGCGTCCGCGCGCGGCCGGGTGACGAGGAGGCGCATGTGTGCCGCGCCTCAGTCGGCGGGGTCGAAGAAGCCGGGGCCGCCCGCCGCGCGCAGCGCCGCCCCCGCCGCCGCGCCGACCGCCTCGGCATCGTCGCTCCTGCCCTCGCGGCGGTCGCGGTGGACGGCGCTGCCGTCGGGCAGGGCGATCAGCGCCTCGAGCGACAGGGTCTCGCCGGCGACGGTGGCGAGGGCCGCGATCGGCGTGCGGCAGGAGCCGTCGAGCGCCGCCAGCAGCGCGCGCTCGGCGGTCACGGCCTGGGCGGTGGGCGCGTGGTCGAGGGGTGCGAGAGTGGCGCGGGTCGCCGCGTCGTCGGCGCGGCACTCGAGGCCGATCGCGCCTTGCGCCACGGCCGGCAGCATCTCTGTGATCGCGATGGCGCGGTCCTCGTAGCCGGTCATGCCGAGGCGGCGCAGCCCGGCGAGCGCCAGAACCGTCGCGTCGACCTCGCCGCGCTCGAGCTTGGCGATGCGGGTATTCACATTGCCGCGGAAGGGCACCACCTCGAGGTCGGGGCGGGCGGCCAGGATCTGCGCGGCGCGGCGCAGCGAGGCGGTGCCGACGACGGCGCCCGCGGGCAGGCCGGCGATGGTGGTCGCGGCGCCCGCCAGGAGCACGTCGCGCGGGTCCTCGCGCTCGAGCACGGCGGCGATGGCGAGGCCGTCCGGCAGGTGCGTCTCGAGGTCCTTCATCGAATGCACCGCGAGGTCGATGCGGCGGCCGATGAGCGCCTCCTCGATCTCCTTGGTGAAGAGGCCCTTGCCGCCGATCTCGGCCAGCGGGCGGTCCTGCACCTGGTCGCCGGTGGTCCTGATCACCGCGATGGCGATGGCGTCCGGGGCGGCGAGATCGGGGTGGGCGGCGCGCAGGAGGGCCGCGACAATGTTGGTCTGGGCGAGCGCGAGGTCGCTGCCGCGGGTGCCGATGGTGAGGCGGGCGGGCGTCGATGCCATGGCGCCTGTGCTTAGCGGCTTGTGGGCCGGATGGAAAGGCATTAGGGGAAGGCGCGATGGCGTCGCGAGGCATCAGGAAACGAAAGCGCAAACTGCCCAAGCCGCGCGATCCCTTCTGGCGGCTGCGCCGGGCGCTCGGCGCGACGCGCGCGAAGAGCCGCAAGGCCTACGACCGCGCCAAGACGAAGCGCGCCGAGCGCGAGGCGGCGACCGGCGCGGCGAAGGACGAGGAGTAGGGCGTGGCGAAACCGCTCACGGTGCTCGGCATCGAGACGAGCTGCGACGAGACCGCGGCCGCGGTGGTGCGCGACGACCGCACGGTGCTGGCCGAGCGGCTGCTGACCCAGCTCGACGAGCACGCGCCCTACGGCGGCGTGGTGCCGGAGATCGCGGCGCGGGCGCATCTGACGCATCTCGACCGGCTGATCGGCGAGGCGATGGCGGCGGCGGGGCTCGGCTTCGCCGAGCTCGACGGGATCGCGGCGACCGGCGGGCCGGGCCTCATCGGCGGGGTCATGGTCGGCGTCACCACGGGCAAGGCGATCGCCGCGGTGCATGGATTGCCGTTCCTGGCGGTGAACCATCTGGAAGGCCACGCGCTCTCGGTGCGGCTGGTCGACGCGGCGGCGGCGTTTCCCTATCTGCTGCTGCTGGTCTCCGGCGGGCATTGCCAGCTGCTGTCGGTCGAGGGGGTCGGGCGTTACCGGCGGCTCGGCGGCACGGTCGACGACGCGGTCGGCGAGTCCTTCGACAAGGTGGCGAAGATGCTCGGGCTCGGCTATCCGGGCGGCCCGGCGCTGGAGCGGGCGGCGAAGGACGGCGATCCGGCGCGCTTTTCCCTGCCGCGGCCGATGGCGGGGCGGCCGGGCTGCGACTTCTCCTTCTCGGGGCTCAAGACGGCGGTGCGCCAGGCGGCCGAGGCGCTGCCCGCGGGCGATTTCGCGGCCGGCGACCTCGCCGATCTGGCGGCGAGCTTCCAGGCCGCGGTGGTCGACGTGCTGGCCGACCGCAGCGCTGCGGCCATGGACATGTTCGCGCGTGGTGCGGGGGTGCTGCCCGCCTTCGTGGTCGCCGGCGGGGTGGCCGCGAACGCGGTGGTGCGCGGGCGGCTCGAGGCGCTGGCGGGCGAGCGCGGCTACCGCTTCGTGGCGCCGCCGCCGGCGCTCTGCACCGACAACGCGGCGATGATCGCCTGGGCCGGGATCGAGCGACTGGCGCTCGGGCTGACCGATCCGCTCGACTTCAAGCCGCGTCCGCGCTGGCCGCTCGACGAGCTGGCGGGCGCTTGAGCTCACGTATTGCTGAAGGCATATGTTGCTCAAACGCTTACAGCGTTTGAGGGGGCCGTCGTTTCCGCATCTCGAAATCTGATAGACGACTTGCAGTCCTTTCCCTCGTTGGTGCCGGCCGCCATGATGGCGCGAGCAATCAACCCGCAACGAGGGAGGGGAGAGACCGATGGACAAGGCCCTGCTGGAGACCGGCCACAAGATCAGGCGCGAGGTGCTGGGCGCCGGGCACGTCGACCGCGCGACCGCCAACATGGACGCCTTCAACCGGCGCTTCCAGGAGTTCATGACCGAATACTGCTGGGGCGGCGTCTGGAGCCAGCCGGTGCTCGACAGGAAGCAGCGCAGCCTCAACAACCTCTGCATCCTCTCCGCGCTCAACCGCCCGGAGGAGTTCAAGGCCCATGTGCGCGGCGCCATCAACAACGGCTGCAGCGTCGACGAGATCTCCGAGACGCTGATCCAGGTCACCGTCTATGTCGGCGTGCCGGCGGGCGTGAACGCCTTCAAGCTCGCCTCGGAAGTGTTCAAGGCCGAAGGCGTGGCGGTGCCCGACTGAGGCCGGGCGGGGGCCCGGCGGGCGCCCCGGGCCGGCAGGCGGGATGGCGCCGGCGCTTATTTCGAGCTGCGGAATTCTGTTTCGCAACAATTGACGCTGGGATGCCGGCGCGCCAGAGTCGCCGCAACGGTCGCGCAAGCGGCCAGGCGCCCCGGGGAGGAGCGGCATGGCGACACGCGCGCCCAAGGTGGGCGACGGCGACGGCGGCGCGGCGGAACGCGCGCTCGCGAAGGCCCGTAGCCCTGCCGAAACTCGTGGCCCTGCCGAAGCTCGTGGCCCTGCCGAAGCTCGTGGCTCTGCCGAAACTGGCGGCCGCGCCGAAACCGGAAGGCGCGCCGAGACCGGCAAGCCCGGCGCGAAGGACCGCCAGTTCGTGACCGCGCTGGCGCGGGGGCTGGAGGTGCTGCGCGCCTTCCAGGACGGCGGCGGGCCGCTCGGCAACCAGGAGATCGCCAAGCGCACGGGGCTGCCCAAGCCGACCGTCTCGCGGCTCACCCATACCCTCAAGCAGCTCGGCTACATCGTCCACGACGAGCGGCTGTCGAAGTACCGCACCGGGCCCGGCGTGCTGGCGCTCGGCCAGTCGTCGCTCGCCAACATGACGCTGCTGCGCGTCGCCCGCCCGCACATGCAGGAGCTGCGCGAGCATTCCGGCGCCAGCGTGGCGCTCGGCACGCGCGACCGGCTGGAAATGGTCTACTTCGAGAACGTCCTCGGCAAGGCGACGACGGCGCTGCGCCTGGAAGTCGGCACGCGCCTGCCGATCGGCACCACGGCGATGGGGCGCACCTATCTCGCGGCGATGCCGCCGGAGGAGCGCGGCTATCTGATGAGCCACCTGGAGACGCTGCACCGGGCGCGCTGGCCGGGCATCCGCGGCGCCATCGAGGACGCGGTGGCGCAGTTCGAGGAGCGCGGCTTCTGCGTCGCCGCCGGCGAGTGGCAGCGCGAGGTGGCGGCGGTCGGCGCGCCGATCATGGCGCCGGGCGGGCTCGGCCTGGTGGTCTTGACCTGCGGCGCGCCGTCGTTTGTGATCGGCCGGGCCAAGCTGACCCGCGAGGTCGGCCCGCACCTGGTGCATGTCGCCGACTCCATCCAAGCGGAGCTACAGAATGCCTGACACGCTCGATAGGGGCGAGGCGCCCGGGGACGGGAGCGAGGCAGCGGGGCTCGACGCCGAGACCTTCGCCCAGCTGCTCGACACGGTGGCGCGCTTCGTGCGCGAGCGCCTGGCGCCACTCGAGGCCAAGGTCGCCGAGGAGGACGCGGTGCCGGCGGAGATCGTCGGGGAGATGCGCGCGCTCGGCCTCTTCGGCCTCTCGATCCCCCAGGAATACGGCGGGCTCGGCCTCACCATGGAGGAGGAGGTGCGCGTCGGCATGGAGCTCGGCCGCACCTCGGCCGCCTTCCGCTCGGTCTTCGGCACCAATGTCGGCATCGGCAGCCAGGGCCTCGTTATGGACGGCACCGACGAGCAGAAGCGCAAGTACCTGCCGCGCATCGCCAGCGGCGAGATCGTCACCAGCTTCGCGCTGACCGAGCCCGAGGCGGGGAGCGACGCGGCGAGCCTGCGCACCACGGCGAAGAAGGACGGCGACCATTACGTCTTGAACGGCACCAAGCGCTTCATCACCAACGCGCCCGAGGCCGACCTCTTCACGGTGATGGCGCGGACCGGCGCGCCGGGCTCGGGCGCGGGCGGCGTCACCGCCTTCGCCGTCGAGGCCTCGACGCCGGGGATCAGCGTCGGGCCCTGGGACAAGAAGATGGGCCAGCAGGGCGCGCACACGGCCGACGTGATCTTCGAGGACGCGCGGGTGCCGGCCGACGCCGTGATCGGCGGCGTCGAGGGCCAGGGCTTCAAGACCGCGATGAAGGTGCTCGACCGCGGGCGGCTGCATATCTCCTCGGTCTGCGTCGGCATGGCCGAGCGGCTGATCGCGGACTCGCTCGCCTATGCGCGGGAGCGCAAGCAGTTCGGCCAGGCGATCTCCGGTTTCCAGCTCGTCCAGGCGATGCTCGCGGATTCGCGCACCGAGGCCTATGCCGCGCGGTCGATGCTGCTCGACGCGGCGAGGCGGCGGGATCGAGGCGAAAACGTCGCCACCGAGGCCGCTTGCTGCAAGTACTACGCCTCGGAGATGGTGGGACGGGTCGCCGACCGCGCGGTGCAGATCCACGGCGGCGCCGGCTACATGGCCGAATACGGCGTCGAGCGCTTCTACCGCGACGTGCGGCTCTTCCGCATCTACGAGGGCACCTCGCAGATCCAGCAGCTGGTGATCGCGCGCAACATGCTGCGCGAGGCCGAATGAGCCCCGGTTCGGACTCCGCCGCCGCCGAGCTGGAGGCCTACCTGGCGGGCCTGCCGCGGTTCCTCCACGACATGCCCTACGGCTGGGCCGAGCGCCTGCCGCGCGGCGAGGCGCTGATCGAGGGCGGCACGGTCTGGACCTGGAAGCGCTTCGCGCAAGAGATCGCGGCGGCGGCGGCGGCGCTCAAGGAGGCCGGCCTGCGGCCGGGCGACCGGCTGATGTTCGTCCACGAGAACGGGCTCGCCGCGGTGACGCTGCTCTTCGCGGCGAGCGCCGCCGGCGCCTGGGCGATGCCGGTGAACGCCCGGCTCGCCGATGACGAGATCGACCACATCGCCGAACATGCCGGCGCCCGGCGGCTGCTCTTCACCGCCGAGGTCTCCGCCGATGCCGCGGCGCATGGCGAGCGGTACGGCGCCACGCCCTTCGCCTGGGACGGCGCCGGCGCGGTGACGATCGGCGCACTCGATCCGATTGGCAACGACACCGATCCCGAGCCGGTGACCGGCGATCCGGCGCGCGACGTGGCGGTGCTGCTCTACACCACCGGCACGACGGGGCGCTCCAAGGGCGTGATGCTGAGCCATCGGGCGATCGTCTACGTCGCCTCGGGGCCCGGCTCGCCGGCGCCGCTGACGCCGGAAGACTGCTCCTACGCGGCGTTGCCGATCTCGCACGCCTACGGGCTCTGCTCGACGCTCCTGCGCGCGGTATTTCACGGCGCCCGGTCGTTGATGCAGGCGCGCTTCTCGGCCCAGGGGATGCTGGCGGCGCTAGCCTCGGGCGTCACCATCTGCAACGGCGTGCCGGCGATGTACGCGCGCCTGCTGGAGCACCTGGAGAAGACCGGCGGCGCGTTGGACGCGCCGAAGGTGCGCGCGGTGACGGCGGGCGGCGCGCCGGTCGACCCCGGGCTCGCGCGGCGCGTGGAGGCGCTGTTCGGGCTCGGCGTCGTCAACGGCTACGGGCTGACGGAGGCGGGGCCGACGGTCTCGCGCAGCGCCGCCGGCGATCCCGACAGCTCCGGCGCGCCGATCACCGGCGTCGAGGTGCGCGCCATGGGTCCCGACGGCCGCGAGGTGGCCCGGGGCGAGCCCGGCGAGATCTGGGTGCGCGGGCCCAACCTGATGCTGGGCTACTACCGCGACGCGCAAGCGACGGCCACGGCGCTGACCCCCGACGGCTGGCTCAGGACCGGCGACGTCGGCGTGCTGCTGCCCGACGGGCGCATCAGCATCGTCGACCGCGCCAAGGAGATCATCATCCGCTCGGGCTTCAACGTCAGCCCCGTGGAGGTCGAGGAGGCGCTGAACGCCCATCCCGGCGTGGTGCAGTCGGCCGTGGTGGGCGCCGCGGTCGAGGGCAACGAGGAGGTCGTGGCCTTCGTCGAGGTGACGTCGGGCACCGAGGCGGCGGCGCTGCACGACTGGGCGCGGGCGCATCTCGCCCCCTACAAGCGGCCGGCGCGGATCGAGATCGTCGAGGCGCTGCCCGCAGCGCCCACGGGCAAGGTGCTCAAGGCCAGGCTGCGCGAGCGCGCGGGCGAGCTGGTGCGCGAGAAGGCGCGGGTGTGAGGGGAATTTCCCGGGGCTCCGGGCCATAGCCGATAGCCGCCCCTCGCCAATTCCATTCGCCGGGCAAGCCGGGTAGTATCCGCGCCGCCCGCGCGGGCGCGCGGCGAAACCAGGACAAGAATGGCCGCAGCCAAGCGCAAGCGGCCAGCATGAGGGAGGGATCCCATGTTCGGGCAGATGATGGACCGGCCGCTGCTGATCTCGCAGCTCATCGAGTTCTCGGCGCGCTATCACGGGGCGACCGAGATCGTGACGCGCACGGTGGAGGGCCCGATCCATCGCTACGGCTACGCCGACGCCCATGAACGCACCAAGCAGCTCGCCAAGGCGCTGACGCGCCACGGCATCGAGCTGGGCGACCGGGTGGCGACGCTGGCCTGGAACACCTACCGGCATTTCGAGCTCTATTTCGGCATCTCGGGCATCGGCGCGGTCTGCCACACGCTGAACCCGCGGCTCTTCGCCGACCAGCTCGAATACATCATCAACCACGCCGGCGACCGGCTGATCTTCGTCGACGCCATGTTCGTGCCGATCCTGGAGAACCTGAAGGGCAGGATGAAGACGGTCGAGGGCTTCGTCGTCATGACCGACCGCGAGCACATGCCCGAGACCGCGCTCGAAAACGTGATGTGCTACGAGGAGTTCATCGGCGCGGAGTCGGCCGACCTCGACTGGCCCGAGTTCGACGAGCGCACCGCCTCGTCGCTCTGCTACACCTCGGGCACCACGGGCAATCCCAAGGGCGCGCTCTACTCGCACCGCTCGACCATGCTGCACACCTTCTCGATCTGCGGGGCGGAGAGCTTCGGGCTGTCGAGCGCGGAGGTCTTCCTGCCCGTCGTCCCGATGTTCCACGCCAACGCCTGGGGCATCCCCTACGGCTGCGCCATGACCGGCACCAAGATCGTCATGCCGGGCGCGCGCATGGAAGGCGACAAGGTCTTCGAGCTGCTCGACCAGGAGGACGTCACCTTTGCGGCGGGCGTGCCGACGGTCTGGCTGATGCTGCTCGACGAGATGAAGAAGCAGGGCCGCAAGCCCGGCGCGCTCAAGCACATGCTGGTCGGCGGCTCGGCGGTGGCCCGCGCCATGATCGAGACCTTCGAGCGCGACTACGCCATCAACGTCTTCCACGCCTGGGGCATGACCGAATTGAGCCCCGTCGGCACCAACGCCCGGCTGTCCCACAAGATGGCGAACCTGCCGCGCGAGAAGCAATGGGACATCAAGGGCAAGCAGGGCCGCGCCATGTTCGGCGTCGACATCAAGATCGTCGACGAGAAGGGCGAGCGCCTGCCCGAGGACGGCGAGGCCTTCGGCGAGGTGCTGGTGCGCGGGCCCTGGGTGGCCAGCGGCTACTTCGCCAACGAGGAGGCGAGCAAGGCGGCGCTCGACGACGAGGGCTGGTTCCGCACCGGCGATGTCGCCACGCTCGACGGGGACGGCGTGATGCAGATCGTCGACCGCTCCAAGGATGTCATCAAGTCGGGCGGCGAGTGGATCAGCTCGATCGACCTGGAGAACGCCGCCCTCGGCCATCCCGACGTGGCGCATGCCGCGGTGATCGGCGTCGCGCACCCGAAATGGGACGAGCGGCCGCTCCTCATCGTGGTGCCGAAGGAGGGCAAGAGCCCGAAGCCCGACGAGGTCATCGAGTACCTGAAGGACAAGATCGCCAAGTGGTGGCTGCCCGACGACGTGCAGTTCGTCGACGAGATCCCGCTGACCGCGACCGGCAAGATATCGAAGCTCGACCTGCGCAAGCGCTTCGCCGACTACAAGCTGCCGACGGCGTGAGGGGGCCCGCCCCATCCTTCGACAAGCTCGGGATGAGGCTGCGGCTGGGATAGCCGGATGGAGCGACAGGCAAGGCCTCGTCCTTCGACAAGCTCAGGATGAGGCCTTCTTTGTATCCTCATCCTGAGCCTGTCGAAGGATGTCGCGCCGCTTGTCCGGCGTCCCAACGCTGTTCGGCGTCCGTGCGGACTTTGCGCTCGGCGTCCGTGCGGACGGGCCGGCCGGCGCCGATTCCGCGTGAGCGGAATATGCTCTAGCAAGCGAGGCTGAAGGAAAGGTTTCGGCGGGCGCTCGGGCGGAGCCGGCTGCGCCGGCGCTTTGCCCGGCCGGCCGGGCCGGATAGTATTGACGCCACGAACGCAAGCGAACGGGACAGGCGGGAAAAGCCGCGGGCCGCGCCCGGCAGGGGCCGGCTCCGCGCAGTCGAGGAGCGAGCAGGCGATGAACTTCGAATACACCGAGAAGGTCGAGGGATTGCGGGCCAGGCTGATGGCCTTCATGGACGAGCACATCTATCCCAACGAGCGCGTCTACGAGGACCAGATGGCGGCGCTGCCCGACCGCTGGGCCGGCTGGCCGAAGATCCTCGACGAGCTGAAGGACAAGGCCCGCGCCGCCGGGCTGTGGAACCTCTTCCTGCCCGAGAGCGAGCGCGGCTTCGGGCTCAGCAACCTCGAATACGCGCCCTTGTGCGAGATCATGGGCCGCTCGCCGATCGCGCCCGAGGTCTTCAACTGCTCCGCCCCCGACACCGGCAACATGGAGGTCTTCGAGCGCTACGGCACCGAGGCGCAGAAGAAGAAATGGCTGGAGCCGCTGCTCGACGGCAAGATCCGCTCGGCCTTCGTGATGACCGAGCCCAAGGTCGCGTCCTCCGACGCCACCAACATCGAGGCGCGCATCGAGCGCGACGGCGACGAATACGTGATCAACGCGCACAAATGGTGGGCGAGCGGGGCGGGCGATCCGCGCTGCAAGATCTTCATAGTCATGGGCAAGACCGACCCGGCGGCGGAGAAGCACAAGCAGCAGTCGATGATCCTGGTCGAGCCCGGCACGCCGGGCATCGAGGTCGTCCGGCCGCTGCCGGTGATGGGCTACGACGACGCGCCGCACGGGCACTGGGAGGTCAAGTTCACCGATGTCCGCGTGCCGGCGGAGAACATGCTGCTCGGCGAGGGCCGCGGCTTCGAGATCGCCCAAGGCCGCCTCGGGCCGGGCCGCATCCACCACTGCATGCGCACCATCGGCGTCGCGGAGCGCGCGGTCGAGGCCATGTGCGTGCGCGCCAAGTCGCGCGTCGCCTTCGGCAAGACGCTGGCCGAGCAGGGCGTGGTGATGGACCAGATCGCCACCTCGCGCATGGAGATCGAGCAGGCGCGGCTCCTGGTGCTGCGGGCCGCCGACATGATGGACAAGGTCGGCAACAAGGCCGCGCGCGCCGAGATCGCCATGATCAAGGTGGTGGCGCCCAACATGACCCTGCGCGTGCTCGACCGGGCCATGCAGATCCATGGCGGCGGCGGGCTGACCGAGGATTTCGGCCTGGCGCGGGCGTGGTCCTGGGCGCGGGTGCTGCGCCTGGCCGACGGCCCCGACGAGGTCCACACGGCGGCCGTCGCCAAGGTCGAGCTCAGGAAGCAGACGCCGCCCTGGGTCTATGTCGGCCAGGAGGCCGCGGCGGCGGAATAGGGCGCGAATTGGCGGGTGATTTCGCGGTGTGGAACGTAATTTCGCAGCTATTGACGGTGATCGCGCGCTTGTGAAACGGTGGCGGACGCGACCGTCCGGCGCGCGAAACCGGGCATCAAGCGAAGACGACCGACGGAACGACGAGACGAATGAGACCGGGCAGTCAAAGTAAAACCAGTCAAAGTAAAATAAAGTGGAAGACCAAGAAGAAACGTGAACGATACGACCGCCGAGCCCGAACGGGCGCGGCCGCCGAAGGGAGGACGAGAGGCGCGTGACACGGGCACGACATCGCAGCTATGCGCCGTCGCGGCGGCGGCCGGCGGCTTGTCGACCGGATCGCCGGGGCCGGGCGGGCCGGGCGCTGGGCGCATGAGCCAGGCCGCGAGCGCGCGCGAGGCGGCGGCGGCGGACGGCCCAGGCGGCCCAGGCGGCCCAGGCGGCCCAGGCGGCAAAGTGCTGCTCGAGGTCAGCGGGCTCACGGTGCGGTTCGGCGGCATCGTGGCGCTCGACCAGGTCTCCTTCACCGTCGAGCGCGGCCAGATCGCCGGCCTCATCGGCCCGAACGGCGCCGGCAAGACGACGCTCTTCAACTGCCTCAGCCGCATCTACAACGCCAACGCCGGCGACATCCGCTTCGAGGGCCGCTCGCTGCTCGCCCGGCCCTCGCACGCCATCGCCAAGGTCGGCCTCGGCCGCACCTTCCAGAACCTGGCGCTGTTCCAGACCATGACCGTGCTCGACAACGTCATGGTCGGCGGCCACAGCCGCACCGCGAGCGACGTGGTCAGCAACGCGCTGGCGCTGCCCTCGGTGGCGCGCGAGGAGCGTCGCCTGCGCGAGCGCGCGCACGAGGTGCTGGACTTCCTCGGCCTCTCGCCGATCGCCGGGGCCACCGTCTCGACCCTGCCCTTCGGCACGCTGAAGCGGGTCGAGCTGGCGCGCGCGCTCCTGTGCGAGCCCAAGCTGCTGCTGCTCGACGAGCCGGCCGGCGGGCTCAACCACGAGGAGGTGGCCGCACTGGGCGACCTGATCCGCTCGATCCGCGACCAGCGCAACGCCACCGTGCTGCTGGTCGAGCACCACATGGGGCTGGTGATGGACGTCTCCGACAAGGTGGTGGCGCTCGACTTCGGGCGCGCCATCGCCGTCGGCACCCCCGCCGAGGTGCAGCGGAACCCGGCCGTGATCGCGGCCTATCTCGGGACCGGGACCTGACCATGGCGCTGCTCGAGGTGAAGGATCTCTGCGCCTTCTACGGGCCGATCCAGGCGCTGCACGGCATCGACTTCGAGATCGAGCGCGGCGGCATCACCACCATCCTGGGCGCCAACGGCGCCGGCAAGACGACCACGCTGCGCTCGATCTGCGGGCTCATCCGGCGCACCGGCACGCTCTCCTTCGACGGCCAGGCGATCGGCCGCAAGCAGACCGAGGAGATCGTGCGGCTCGGCGTCGGCCACGTGCCCGAGGGCCGCGGCACCTTCACCACGCTCAGCGTGGAGGAGAACCTGCGCCTGGGCGCCTACACGCGGCGCGACCGCGACCGGGTCGACGAGGATTTCGAGCGCGTCTACGGCTACTTCCCGGTGCTCGCCGAGCGGCGCGAGCAGCAGGCGGGCACGCTCTCGGGCGGCGAGCAGCAGATGCTGGCGGTGGCGCGCGCGCTGATGCTGCGGCCGCGCCTGCTGGTGCTCGACGAGCCGTCCTTCGGGTTGGCGCCGATGATCGTGGAATCGATCTTCGACATCATGCGCGAGATCAACAAGGCCGAGAACGTCTCCATGCTCCTGGTCGAGCAGAACGCGGCGCTGGCGCTGGAGCTCGCCGATCACGCCTACTTGCTGGAGACCGGCAAGGTGGTGACCTCGGGGCCGGCCGAGGCGCTGCGCGACGACGAGGCGATCCGACGATCGTATCTCGGGTACTAGTGGTATGCTTCAATCGAATGGCTCCCGGCGGGAGCCATTCGATTGAAGCTGAATACCACTAGAGAATATGTCTGGTGGGCCGATTCACCTCGCAAACGATACCCATGGCAATGGGTATCGATTGCGAGGATCGGACCACTAGGGGGCGGGGGGCGATGGATCTCTTCGTGCAGCAGGTGTTGGCGGGGCTCGCGGTCGGCGGCATCTATGCCAGCCTGGCGCTGGCGCTGGTGATGATCTACCAGGCGACCGAGCTGGTGAACTTCGCCCAGGGCGAGATGGCGATGTTCTCCACCTACATCGCCTGGCAGCTGGTCCAGTCGGGGGTGCCGTTCTGGGTCGCCTTCTTCCTCACCATCGTGATCTCGCTGATCGGCGGCGTCGCGATCGAGCGGCTGATCATCCGCCCGGCGCGCAACGCCCCGGTGCTCGCCATCGTGATCATCTTCATCGGCCTGCTGGTGATCCTGAACAGCATGGCCGGCTGGATCTGGACCTACACCAACCAGATCTTCCCGAGCCCCTTCCCCGACCGGCCCTACCTCGGCGTCAACGTCCAGGAGCTGGGCGCGATCGGCGTCACGCTGGTGGTGCTGGCGCTGGTCTTCGCCTTCTTCCGCTACACGACGCTGGGCCTGGCCATGCGCGCCGCGGCGCAGAACCCGACCTCGAGCCGCCTCGTCGGCATCCGCGTCGGCTGGATGCTGGCGCTCGGCTGGGGGCTGGCGGCGGCGATCGGCGGGGTCGCCGGCATCATGGTGGCGCCCAAGCTGCAGCTCGATCCCAACATGATGGGCGGCGTGCTGCTCTACGCCTTCGCCGGCGCGCTGGTCGGCGGCATCTCCAGTCCCGGCGGGGCGGTGCTGGGCGGCTTCGCGGTCGGCGTGATCGAGAACCTGGTGGGCACCTACGTGCCGGTGGTGGGCTCGCAGCTCAAGCTCGCGGTGGCGCTCATCCTGATCGTCGGCGTGCTCACGGTGCGGCCGGCCGGCATCTTCGGCCGGTCCGTGGTGCACAGGGTATGAGCGGGGCGGGCATGAGCGGGACGGGCATGAGCGGGGGACGCCGCAATGGCTGACAGCTCCTCCCCCGCGGTCGAGGCCGTCGCCGTCGCCAACCCGCCGGCGCGGGCGATGAGCCCGGCGCGGCTCGCCGGCATCGCCCTCGCCCTGGCGGTGGCGCTGGGGCTGCCCTTCGTGGTCAGCGACTTCCATTCCTTCCAGCTGACCCAGGCGATCATCTACGCGATCGCGCTGTTGGGCCTCAACATGCTGACCGGCTACAACGGCCAGATCTCGCTCGGCCACGGCGCCTTCTACGCGATCGGCGCCTACACCGCGGCGATCCTGATCGACAAGGCGGGCGTGCCCTACTGGGCCACGCTGCCGGCCGCCGGCATCCTGTGCTTCGTCGTCGGCTTCCTCTTCGGCCTGCCGGCGCTGCGCCTGGAGGGGCTCTACCTGGCGCTGGCGACGCTCGCCCTGGCGCTGGTGGTGCCGCAGTTCCTGCGCTTCCGGCCGATGGAGGGGTTGACCAACGGCGTCCAGGGGATCTCCCTCGACAAGCCCGCCGCACCCTTCGGCCTGCCGCTGACGCCGGACCAATGGCTCTATTTCTTCGCGCTCTTCGTGGCCGCGCTCATGTTCTGGGCCGGGCACAACATGCTGAGGGGGCGCATCGGCCGCGCCATGATCGCGATCCGCGACCACCACATCTCGGCCGAGACGATGGGCATCAACTCGGCGCTGATCAAATCGACGACCTTCGGCGTCAGCGCCCTCTACACCGGCGTGGCCGGCGCGCTCTCCGCCGTCGTCGTGGCGTTCGTGGCGCCGGACTCGTTCGAGCTTTTCCTGTCGATCTCGCTGCTCGTCGGCATGGTGATCGGCGGGCTGGCCTCGGTCTCCGGGGCCATCTACGGGGGCCTCTTCGTCCAGTTCGTCCCCAACATCGCCGAAGAGGTATCCAAGGCGGCGCCGTGGGCGATCTACGGCGTGATCCTGATCCTCTTCATGTTTTTCATGCCCGCGGGCATTGCCGGTTTCGTTCGTCAGATCCGTGGCTGGCTGCGCAAGCGGCTGGCCGGATCGCCCGCGGACGGTTGAGTGAGGCCCGGATGTCCGGGCCCCTTTTGTGTTGTCTTACGGGAGGAAAGTATGAGCATGACCAGACGTTTGCTGTGCACGACGGGGCTGGCGGCCGCCGTCGCGCTGGTTGCGAGCCCGGGCCTGGCCCAGAAGAAATACGGCCCCGGCGTGACCGACAAGGAGATCAAGATCGGGAACACCAACCCGTATAGCGGGCCGGCCTCGGCCTACGGCACGATCGGCCGCACCATCGCCGCCTATTTCGAGAAGATCAACGCCGCGGGCGGCATCAACGGCCGCAAGATCACCTTCGTCACCCTCGACGACGGCTACAGCCCGCCCAAGACCGTCGAGCAGACCCGCAAGCTGGTCGAGCGCGAGAAGGTGCTGGTCATCTTCCAGGGCCTCGGCACGCCGACCAACTCGGCGATCCACAAATACATGAACAGCCGCAAGGTGCCGCAGCTCTTCGTCGCCACCGGCGCCACCAAGTGGGGCCAGCCCAAGAAGTACCCCTGGACCATGGGCTGGCAGCCGAACTACCAGACCGAGGGCGCGATCTACGCCAAATACGTCCTGCAGAACGTCAAGAACCCGAAGATCGCGGTGCTCTACCAGAACGACGACTACGGCAAGGACTACCTGGTCGGCCTGCGCGCCGGGCTCGGCGCCAAGGCGGATTCGATGATCGCCAAGTCGCTGTCCTACGAGGTCTCCTCGCCGACGGTCGACGCCCAGGTGGTGCAGCTCAAGAACAGCGGCGCCAACGTGTTCCTCAACGTGACCACGCCGAAGTTCGCCGTGCAGGCCATCAAGAAGGCGCACGACCTCGGCTGGAAGCCGGTGCACTTCCTCAACAACGTGTCGGTCTCGGTGAGCCGCGTGATGAAGCCGGCGGGCTATGAGAAGTCGCAAGGCATCATCTCCTCGGCCTACGCCAAGGACCCGACCGACCCGCAGTGGAAGAACGACAAGGAATACCTCGAGTGGGTCGCCTTCATGAAGAAGTGGTACCCGCGCGGCAACCTGAACAGCTCGTTCAACGCCTACGCCTATGCCGTCGCCAAGACCATGGAGCATGTGTTGAAGCAGGCGGGCGACAACCTGACCCGCGAGAACATCATGCGCACCGCGGCCAGCATGAAGGACGTGCGCGTCCCGATGCTGCTGCCGGGCGTGATGCTCAACACCGGCCCCGGCGACTTCCGGCCGATCGAGCAGATGCAGCTCATGCGCTTCGAAGGCGAGACCTTCAAGCGCTTCGGCCCGATCATCGACGCCGGCGGCAGCAGCTGACCGCGGCGTAGACGGGTCTAGCGTTTCTGGCCGCCGGGTGTCCCCCGGCGGCCATTTTTTTCGCCGCCGGCCGAACGCGGCATTCGTGGACAGCGCGGGCGCGTTGACTTACGCTCACGCAAATTGTTGGCCGCCAAACATTTAACATTTAAAATACCGGGCCGAGTGTGGAGAGGGCGGTTTGAGCAGCGACATCCTCGAGTTCCGGGACGTCACGATCCGGTTGGGCGGCGAGACGATCTACCGGGACCTCTCGTTCTCGGTCAGGCCGGGGGAGTTCCTGTGCATCCTGGGGCCGAGCGGCTGCGGGAAATCGACCTCGCTGCGGGTCATGGGCGATCTCCTGCCGGTCGACGAGGGCTCGGTCACGGTCGAGGGCGAGCCGGCGCACGCGGCCTGGTCGAAGCTCGCCTTCGTCTTCCAGCAGCCGCGCCTGGTGCCCTGGCGCACGGCGCTGGGCAACGTGATGCTGGGCATGGAGCTGCGCTTCGACAGGACGGGCAAGGCCGGGCGCGCCGGCAAGGCCCGCGACCTCCTGGAGATGGTCGGGCTGGGCCGCGACACGGCGAAATATCCCTCGATGCTCTCCGGCGGCGAGCGCCAGCGGGTCGCCATCGCCCGCGCGCTCTCGGTCGACCCGCACATCATCCTGATGGACGAGCCCTTCTCAGCGCTCGACCTCAACACGCGCCGGCGCCTGCGCGCCGAGATCATCTCGATCTGGCGGAGCACGGGCAAGACCGTGATCTTCGTGACCCACGACATCGACGAGGCGCTGGTGCTGGCCGACCGGGTGCTGCTGCTCTCCGACAAGCCGACGCGGGTGCTGGAGACCATCGAGATCGCGGCCCCGCGCCCGCGCGTCGTCGAGACCACGGACGAGCTTCGCCGGCACAAGGAACACCTGATCCGGCTCTTCCGCACGCTCGAGCAAAGAGCCGAGCGCAAGGGCGAGGGCGAGACGGCGGACGATCACGAGGAAACGACCGGGAACGATCCGACACACAAGGAGGAGGCATCGCTATGACAGCGACAACGAGGACCCTGGCCGCGGCGGCCGGCATCGCGCTGACGATCGGCGCATGGGGCGGCCCGGCGGCGGCCAAGGAAACCATCACCTACGCCTATCTGCTCGACCCGGCGCTCGAGGGCGTGCTCTACGCGATCAAGTCGGGCAAGGTCAGCTCCAAGACGGTCGAGATCAAGGCCTCGGCGCTGGCCATCCCGGCGCTCATCCAGTCGACGCCGGCCAAGCGCTACGACGTCATCATGAACGCGGTGATGGCGATCCCCTTCGCCAAGAAGCGCGGGCTCGACCTCGTGGTGCTGTCGACGGCGCTGCGCTCGTCGAAGGGCCGCCTCGGCGCCGGCATATGGGTCAAGAAGTCGAGCCCCTACAAGACGCTCGCGGACCTGAAGGGCAAGACGATGGGCAACTACGCGCTGCGCTCGACGGGCACGACCTGGGTGCGCATCGCGCTGTGGAAGAAGCACGGCATGAACGTCTCCTACAAGAACGGCGACTTCAAATGGGTGCAGATCCAGGCGCCGGCGCTCCTGCCCGCGCTCGCCTCGGGCCGCATCGATGCGGCGACCTTGATCCACGCCCAGGCCTATAAGGCGAAGAAATCGGGCGACTACCGGGTGCTCGCCTGGACCAACCAGGACATCAAGGCCCTGTTCGGCGTCGACTCGGTGGCGGCGGTGAACGTCACCTATCCCGAGAAGCTGGCCAAGCGGCCGGCCGCCTTCAAGGAGTTCAGCCGCATGCTGCGCGCCTCGGTGCTCTACGCGGTCAAGAACCCCGAGGAGGTCGGCAAGGCGATCGCGGCCAAGTACAAG
>Ga0302046_10000716_pt1 | contig 32312 bp, 25 predicted proteins | sample RVTome_11_FD_200261 | JGI IMG/M metagenome (GOLD analysis project Ga0302046, IMG submission 200261) | Soil microbial communities from uranium-contaminated site in the Upper Colorado River Basin, Wyoming, United States - RVT147D111 (version 2) ...
GAGCGCGGCTCCGAGCCTCTCCGCGAGCTGGGCCCCGAGCGCGAGCTCGCGCTCGGAGACCGGCGTGAAGTCGATCGGGCAGAGGATCGTGCCGATTGCCCTCATGACGGCTCACTCCTCCTCGTATACGAACGAGGCGTTCATCTCGGGCCGCTACCCATCACCTTGTACACCCTTTTCCAAAGTGGTGCCGCTCCCCCCGCGGGACGAAGCGTCATGCGTCACCGGTCGCGCTGATCTCCGTCATGGCGGCCCAATCGGGCGGTCTTAAGCTCGAGGGCAAGGAGGCAGAATCATGGACGCCCTACTACTAGCTGGTGCGATTCTGGCCCTGGCGGTTCTGTTCGTTGCCCTGCCGACGGGCCGCCATATGTACGGCCGGCTCCGTGGACCCCGGACGGTCGTCTGCCCGGAGACCAACGAGGCCACGGAGATCGAGGTCGACGCGAAGCTCGCGGCGATCTTCGAGGCGCTCGGCCGCAAGCCCGAGCTTCGCATCCAGCGCTGCGAGCGCTGGAGCGACGGGCATGCGTGCGACGAGGCCTGTCTCCGGGGCATGGACGAGGCGGCCATCGCCGGCGCGGAGGTGCCCTCGCGGCCAGAGGCCGCGGCAGCGGCGCACTGACGCGAGGCCGCGCGGCTAGCCTGCATGTCTCACCAGCTGCAGGCTAGCCTGAGGGCCGATTCCGATGCTCGCCGCCGGCGGGGCCGGCTGGCCCCACCGAAGGTTTCGGCACCGCTCCTACGAGAACGCGCGCGCCGCGCGCCGGCGGCGGCGGCCGGCCATGGGGCCGCTCGGCCCCTTTCGCCAAGGGCGATCCCGGTCCGTCGCCGGCTGCCTGCGAGGCGGCGGGCTCGTGCCGTCATGGGCACGCGTCCCGTGCCGCACGGGGGCGGCCGACGCGGCGTGCCCAACCTCGTGACGCTGCCGTGGCAGCGGTTGGCCTATGTGCCGTTCGATTGCCCGCAGGTGCGCGTGCTCCTCCGGCGCGGCGAAGCTCGACGCGCGGCCGTCGGCCTCGGCGCGCGCGGTGCGCCCGACCCGATGGACGTAGTCCTCGACCGTCCGCGGCAGGTCGAAGTTGATCACGCGCCGGATGCCGGCGACGTCGATCCCGCGTGCGGCGATGTCGGTGGCGATCAGGATGCGGTAGCGGCCGGTGCGAAATCCTTCCAGCGCCTCGCGCCGCTGGGATTGCGAGCGATTGGCGTGCAGCCGTTGGGCGGTGTGGCCGGCCTGGCGGATGCTCCGGACCAGGCGGTCCGTCCGGTGCTTGGTGCGGGCGAAGACGAGGACGTTGCCGTCGTCCTGTCCGAGGAGCAATAGGAGCAGCGGCGCCTTGTGGGACGGCTCGACGAGATAGACGTCCTGGACGGCGCGGCTCGGCGGCACCGATTGCGGGCCGACGGCGACGCGGACCGGGTCGCTCGTCTGCTTGTGCGCCAGGGCGACGACCTCGCGGGCGAGCGTCGCCGAGAACAGGAGCGTCTGTCGCCGGGGCGGCAGGGATCCGAGGATGCGATCGAGCTGCGGCTTGAAGCCCATGTCGAGCATCCGATCGGCCTCGTCGAGGACGAGGACGGCGACCTGGCCGAGCGACACCGAGCCGCGCTCGAGGTGATCGACGAGGCGCCCGGGGGTTGCGACGAGGAGGGCGGGCTTGCGCCGCAAGTCGGCGTGCTGCGGGCCGTAGGCGACCCCGCCGACGATCAGCGCTGCCGGCAGTCCCGCGCCGAGGCGCTGGCACCAACGGTACGTCTGCTCGGCGAGCTCGCGGGTCGGTGCCAGGATCAAGGCGCTCTGCTCCGCGGCGCCCGGCCGCTCGCCGCGGCGGCGGGCGGCGCGCAGGCGCTCGATGACGGGAACGAGGAACGCCGCCGTCTTGCCGGTCCCGGTCTGGGCGGTGGCGATGACGTCGCGGCCGGCCAGCACGGGCGCGATCGTGCCCGCCTGAATCGGGGTGGGCTGCCGGTAGCCGGCGGCCTGGAGGGCCGACAGCATCGTGGGAGAGAGGTCGAACGTTGCGAATGACGTTTCAGACGTTGCTTCAGAGTTCACGGAGCTCTTCATCCTTCTTGGTATGGGTTGGGTGGTGCAGGTTGATGGCGGGGAGGGGGAAGCCTCAGAGGCTCCGCTTTCGCGCGCGCAGGTTGCGACGGCTTCCCTTGGCCTTCAAGCGCTTCGGCGGCAGGTCCATCGGTGGCGCCGAGTCGAAGAAGTTTCGCGCCGGACGGGCGGTCCGCTCCTGCGCCTCGTTGACGCGGAGATTCCGGCCGTTCAGCTCGTAGCCGTCGAACCGGGTGATGGCCGCGGTCGCGGTCGGACCGTCGGCGTACTCGACGAACGCGAATCCCCTGGGCCGCCCGGTCGCCCGGTCGGTGGGCAGGAAGACCTCGACGACTTTTCCCGCCTCCGCGAACAGACGCTCGAGCTCGTCGCGCGTCGTCGTGAAGGTCAGGTTCCCGATGAACAGTTTGGTGCTGATGGCATTCTCCTTCCGGCGTGTGATGGGATCGGGGCGTCGGTCCGCGGCCGACGCGCCCCCGCGTGCACGCTCATGCCCTCTGGGTCGCGCGCGCCCGAGTCGCGCGCGCCCGGGGCGCGGGCGCCCGGGTTGCGGGTGCCCGGGTCGCGGGTGCGGCGGGCGGCGCGATCGGCACCACGTGAACGTGGCCGCCGCGGATGCCGTTCTGAACTTCGAGCCGTGTGAGCAGCGCGTCGAGGGCGGGCTTGTCGCGCGCCGCCACCGCGATGAAGAACAGGATGCTGCTCCGGCGGCGCGTGCGTCGCTGCGAGATGAGGATCAGGCGCTCGTGGCAGCGTTTGCTCCGCAGGTCGCTGTGCAGCACCGTCTCGCCGTACGCGAGGCGGCGGCGCAAGGGGTTCATCCTGGCCACCTCGGGCTCGTCCTCTCCCGCGCGGTCGCACTTGCAGGAGTAGCCGAGCTCGGTGATGTGCGCCTCGAGCTGACGGCGGAGGTAGGCGCGGGCCGGCGCGTCGCTCATGCGTGGGCGGCCGCGTTGCCGCGGCCCGTGCCGGCCGCCGCCGTGCGGACCATCCGAGCACTGTCGAGCTTCCATCTCATTGCCGTGACTCCTTGCATTTCATCGCTGGCGTGGTCGGTGCGAGGGGCCCGTCGAGGCCTCGCGCGTCGCCGATACACGGTCCGGACGCGCTTCACGCTGCGACGACGGGCGTCATCGTCGCCGTGCCTATCCTGAGAGTGGGAGCGAAAGAGGCACCGTCGGTGACGGTGTGCACGTGGGGAGCTTCTCGCGCCGACCAGCCAAAGGCCAGACGGTAGCAGGAAGAGAGGATACGCACAACCGGGAGTTCTCGTATCCCTCGTCTTCGCGTCTCGCCCGGAGCCGCCGTCCGCGCGACCGTCCCGGCGGCCGGTGGAGCCGTGCGCGCCTCTCCGGCTAAGATGCCGGCCGATGCAGTCCCGGATCCTGATCGCCGAGGACGACCGCAAATACGTCCGCATCCTCGAGATCCTCCTCGGCGACGAGGGCCACCACCTGACGGCCACCCGGGACGGCGCGGCTGCGATCGCGGCCCTCGAGCGCGAGCCGTTCGATCTCGTCCTGACCGACCTCCAGATGCCGAAGGCGGACGGTCTCGCCGTTCTGGCGCACGCCCGGGGGATCGATCCGGACCTGCCGGTCGTCGTGTTGACCGCCTACGGCACGATCCGCTCCGCCGTCGAGGCGATGCGGAGCGGCGCCTTCGATTTCATCGAGAAGCCCTTCGACGAGGGTGCGCTCAAGCTGCAGGTGGCGCGTGCCGTCGAGGTCCGCCGCCTGCGCCAGGAGAATCGCCGGCTGCGCGAGCGGATGGCGGCCGCGCACGGCTTCCACCGCATCCTCGGCCGGGCCGCCCCGCTGCGCGCCGCCGTCGACCTGGCGCGCAGGGTGGCGCCGACCGACAGCACCGTGCTCCTTCTCGGCGAGAGTGGCACCGGAAAGGAGCTGTTCGCGCAGGCCATCCACGAGGCGAGCGCGCGCAGCGGCGGGCCCTTCGTCAAGATCAACTGCGCCGCTCTGCCGGCGAGCCTGATCGAGGCCGAGCTCTTCGGGGTCGAGAAGGGCGCCTTCACGGGCGCGGACCGGGCGCGCGCGGGGCGCTTCGAGGAGGCGCATCGCGGCACGCTCTTTCTCGACGAGATCGGCGAGCTCGATCTGGCGCTGCAGCCGAAGCTGCTGCGCGCGCTCGAGGAGCGCGTCGTCGAGCGGCTCGGCGGCGGTGCGGCGCGCGCGGTCGACGTCCGGTTCGTCGCCGCCACCAACCGCGACCTCGATGCGGCGGTTCGCGACGGCGGCTTCCGGGCCGATCTCTTTCATCGCCTGGCGGTGTTCCCCATCACGCTGCCCCCGCTCCGCGAGCGCCGCGAGGACGTGCCGGAACTCGTCCGGGCGCTGGTCCAGCACTTCAACGAGGCCATGGGACGCGCGGTGACGGAGGTCGCGCCCGAGGCGCTGCACGCGCTCGCGCAGCGCCCGTGGTCGGGGAACGTCCGGCAGCTTGCCAACGTCGTCGAGCGCGCCATGATCCTGTGCGCGGGCGGGCGGCTCGAGCTCACGGATCTTCCCGACGTGCACGTCCCCGGGCCGGACGCGGCTCCGCCCGTGCTCGTCCTGCCCCCCGAGGGCGTCTCGCTCGAGGCGCTCGAGCGCAGCCTGCTCGAGCAGGCGCTGGCGCGGACGGGCGGCAACAAGGCACAGGCGGCGGCGCTCCTCGGGCTCACCCGCAACACGCTCCGCTACCGGCTCGAGAAGCACGGCCTCGGATGACAGCGCACGGCTCGAGGGCGGCGGCGACCGGGCCGATGCGGCCGGACGTCAACGTCCGTCTGGTGCGCACGATGTATCGCTACCTCGTCCACCAGATCTCGCCGGACGAGGGACGGCGCTTTCTCGCCACGATCGGCCTCGACGAGGACTACCTCAAGAACGAGAACAACTGGGTCGACTACGGGCTTCACAATCGGGCGTGGGCCGCGATCCGCGCGCAGACCGGCGACCCGGCGATCGGCCTCAAGATCGGGCGCTTCAACATCAGCCGCCAGAACCTGGGCTCGCTCTGGACGGTGCTGCGCGCCGCGGGCTACCTCGGTCGCGGCACGGCGGCGGGCTACCGGTTCGTTCCGCGGATCGCGAGCCAGCTCGGGCGCTCGGGGGAGTTCGCGATCGAGCGGCTGGAGCGCACCGGGGTGCGAATGCGTTGGACGCAGCGCGAGGGCTACCCGTTCCTCCGCCTGCACTGCGAGTACCGCCAGGGCTTGCTCTCGGCGGGACCGCAGATGGCCGGGCTCCCGCCGGCACGCATCGAGGAGCGGGCGTGCATCGCTCAGGGCGATCCAGCGTGCGTGTACGAGATCCGCTTCGCCAGCGACCGCGCGATCGCCGGGATGCGGATCGGCGGGGCGGTGGCGCTCGGGTGCGCCGGCGCGGCCGGCGCGGGCCTGCTGGCGTGGCCGCTCGCCGGGGCGCTGGCCGTGGCCGGGGTGGCGCTCGGCTGGGCGCGCGACAGCACGAGCCAGCTCTCCTTCACGACGGCCATCCTCTCGCACCAGCTCGAGGAGCTGGTCGAGGCGAAGATGCGCCTGCAGGAGGACTACGATCGGCTGCGCGACGCGCAGGAGCGCCTGCGCGAGTCCGAGCGCCTCGCGAGCCTCGGCCAGCTCTCGGCGCGCGTCGCGCACGAGCTCCGCAACCCGCTCGGGGTGATCAAGGGCGCGGCGCAGGTGCTCGGCGACGAGGCCAAGCCGGCCGAGGTCAAGCGCGAGATGACCGCCTTCATCCTGGAGGAGGCCGATCGCATGAGCGCATCGATCACCAACTTCCTGGTGTTCGCGCGTCCGAAGGCCTCGGAGCGCGCGCCGGTCGACGTCGAGCTGCTCGTCGAGCGGCTCCTGCTCGAGTGGTCGGTGCGATGCGAGGCCGAGGTGCCGGTGCGGTGGGTGCCGGGCGCGGCGCTGCCTCGCGTGCTCGCCGACGGCGGGCAGCTCCACCAGGTGCTGCTGAACCTGCTGCTCAACGCGACCGAGGCGATGCACGGGCGCGGCACGATCGAGATCACGGCGGCGCCGGTCGACGGCCGGCTCCGCATCGCGGTCGGCGACGAGGGGCCCGGCTTCGGCGCGGAGGCGCGCGCCCGCGCCTTCGAGCCCTTCTTCACGACCAAGGAGTACGGCACCGGCCTCGGCCTCACCAACGTGCGGCAGATGATCGAGGCCAACGGTGGCGAGGTGACGATCGGCGCCGGGGATGCCGGCGGCGGGCGGGTGTCGCTCTGGTTGGAGATCGCGCCGTAGGCCGTCCCGCCGCCAGGCGGCGGCGCGGTGTCGGCGCCGAGGCACGACGTTTGCTCCGCGGACGGGCGGTGCCTGACGCCGCCAAGCCGACCCTGCTCGTCGTCGACGACGATCCGAGGTATCGCCGCGTGCTGTCGCACGTCCTCGACCGGATCGCCGTGGTCGAGCTCTGCGCCGACGGCGAGAGCGCGCTGGCGCGCCTCGCCACGCGCCCGTTCGACTGGATGCTGCTCGATGTCGGCCTGCCCGGCATGAACGGCTTCGAGGTCCTGGCGCGCGTGCGCGCGGCCAACGCGGCGCCGCGCGTGGTGCTCCACACCGGCCTGGCGCTGCCCGACGGGCGCCGGCGGGCGCTCGCCGCCGGGGCGGTCGAGCTGCTCGAGAAGCCGCTCTCGCTGCCGCGTCTCGCGGCCCTGCTCGGGCGCTGAGCGGCGGTGGATATCCACCGCCCGCGGCTGAGATCCACCGCCGGCGGGGAAGTGGGGCGCCCCATCCGGCGGCTGCCTGCGGCCTCCTCCACTCGAAACCTCCCGCTACGGGGCATCACGCCCGCGCGCCGCTCAACCGGCACGGCACGTGCTCGGAGACGTCGCAGGTCCGCGTATGCATCGACGCTGAAGCCGGAGGTACCCCGACGTGAGGCTCCCGAGAACGCTCCTCGCTACCGCCCTGGTCCTCGTCGCGTTCGTGTCCACCGCGCGCGCGGGCGTCGTCGACTCCGAGCTCTGCGGCGACGGCGTCCTCGACGACGGCGAGGCGTGCGACGACGGCAACCGCATGAACGGCGACGGCTGCTCGGCGCTCTGCACGATCGACGCCGACTTCGCCTGCGCCGGCGAGCCGTCGGTCTGTACCTTCGAGGGCGACTGGGGGGCGCTCCCGGGGCAGTACACGCTGACGCGGATCGCCGTCGGCGCCGGTCTCGGCGCCGACGACGCCTTCCAGCGGGAGTTCGGCCCGCCGGCGCTCAACAACCACGGGGTGGCGGCGTTCTCGGTCACCTTCGCCAGTGGGGACTTCGGCGGGCAGGGCATCTTCCTCGCCGACGGCACCGAGACCGACCTCGACGACTACGTCGAGATCGCGCGCGCCGCGGTGACGCGTGATCCGACGAGCTTCTTCGGCATGAGCCGGGAGGTGGCGCTGAACGACGCCAGCCAGGTGGCGTTCTTCGCCACCGTCGACCGCGCCAGCACGAGCGACCCGCTCGGCACCGGCTTCTTCGTGGGCGTCGGCGGCGAGACGGTCGTCGGCGACTATACGTTCATCGCCGGCGACCGGGATCTCGTCGACGGGAGTGCGTTCATCGCCTTCGGCAGCGTCCCGGATACGAACCCCGAGGCTGCGCGTCCGCCGGCGCTCAATGCGGCCGGTCTGGTCTCGTTCACGGCGCAGTTCGGGACGAGCCAGGGGGTGTTCCTGGGCGACGGGACCGAGGACAAGACCGATCGGGGCACGTACACGACCATCGCCACCGCGAACGCCTTCTCGACGCTCTTCCACGGCGGCATGAACGGCCTGCGTCCGGCGATGACCGACGCGACGCCGCCGGTCGTCGCCTTCCCGGCCTCGCTGGCGTCGGACGAGAGCGGCGTGTTCACTGGGAACGGCGTGCTCAGCGCGCCGCCGGTGCTCGGCGACTACACGACGATCTACGACTCGGCGGGCGAGCTCGACGGCGGCTTCCGCGGCTTCGACATGAACGAGCACCAGCGGGTGGCGTTCCTCGCCGGCACGGATGCCGGCCAGGCGCTCCTCCTGATCGGGGACGGCTCGGAGACCACGCTCGCCGACTACACCGTCGTGGCGACCGAGATGCCCGGACGCCCGTTCGCCGGCGAGCTCGCCATGAACGACGCCGACATGGTGGCGTTCCGGGTCGGCGGCGGCGGCGACGTCGCCATCTACGTCGGCGACGGTGGGGTCGTGCGCAAGGTGATCGCGACCGGCGACGAGCTGTTCGGCAAGATGGTCGCCGGGTTGCTGCTTGCCCGCGACGCCATGAACGACGCCGGGCAGCTCGCCTTCCAGGCGCGCCTCGTGTGTGATCCCGACGACGCGCCGCCCGGGTGTGACGCGGTCCCGTTCGACGAGGCGATCGTGCGCGCCGACTTGACCGACTGCCCGGTGCCGACGCCGACGGCGACGCCCACGTCCACCGCGACCCCGACGCCCGTGCCGACGGCCACGGAGACGGCGCCGCCCACCGCGACGGTCACGCCGACCGTCACCGCCACCGTCACGCCCACGGCGACGCCGACCGTCACGCCGACCGCGACCGCGACGGCGACCGTGACGCCGACCGCTACCCCGACGGCGACCCCGAGCGCGACCGTGACGCCGACGGCCACCCCGACCCCGACCCCGAGCGCGACCGCGGATCCGACGGCGACCGCCGCGGCGAGCGCGACGCCCACCCCGGCCTCCACCCCGTCGATCCTGTGCGGCGACCAGGGCGGCGACGGCGACGCCGACGGCGTCTGCAGCGACGCCGACAACTGCCCGACCGACGCCAACCCCGACCAGGTGAACTCCGACTGCGACGACCCGACGTTCTTCCTCACCCCGGGCGCCTGCGATGCCCCGCCGGCGGCGCAGCGCGGCTGCTGCGACGGCGGCGACCGCTGCGATGCCTGTCCGGCGCGCGCCGACAACGAGCGCTGCGACCAGGGCGGCTCGGCCGCGGGCACGATCGGTCCGGCCGGTGGCCAGGTCGCGACCGCCGACGGCTCGGTCACGGTCGACGTGCCGGCGGGCGCCCTCGCCGGCGACACCACCATGTCGATCACCGAGAACGGTCCGGTGAACCAGTCGTTTACCTTGCGCTCGAGCGGCGTCCTGAGCGCCAGCCTGCGCCCCGAGGGGCAGCAGTTCGCCGTGCCGGTCCACGTGACGTTCCGCTGGGCCGACCGTGACGGCGACGGTCGCGTCGATCTCGGCACGTGCCGGGCGGGGACGGGCGCCGAGGCCGACGTCGGCCGCTCCTGCGACGAGCGCGGCGACTGCGCGTCGGGCGACTGTACGGTGACGACCGACGTGCCGGAGGACGGCCTCGTCCTCAAGCGCAACAACGACCGCTTCAGCGCCCGTGGCTTCGGCCCGGCGGCGGCGCCGTTCGCCTGCCCCGATCACCTCGCCGGCGCCTGTGCGGCCGCGGTCGCGAGCTGCGCCGACTTGCCGGGAACGGGGATTGCGACGGTCGCCAACTGCTGCGACCCGGCGGCGAACACCTGGACGTTCCAGACCTGCAGCTTCAGCGAGCTGACGCTCGGGTTGGCGGTGGCCGGCCTGGTTCCCGGAAAGGGGGCGCCGCGCAGCGACTGTGTCGCGGAGTGGGCGGTCGACAACCCGCTCAACGATCCGGCGGTGGACCGGAAGGGGCTGATCCACTACGAGCAGGGCTGCGTGGATGGCGACGCGGTGTGCGACCGTGACGGCGAGGCCAACGGCGTCTGCGTGTTCGGCGTCGGCGTCTGTCTGAACGCCGACGATCCACGTCTCGTTCGCCGCGCCGGTCCGGCATGCGTCCCAGCCGGCGTCGCGGCGTGGGCGCTCGAGCGGCCGCGCCCGGGCGAGCATCGTCCGGTCGAGGCGGGCAATGCCGCGCGGCTTCGCGACGCGGTGGCCGCGCTCGGGGCCTCGACGATCAGCGGGCGCCGCGCCAACGAGGTCGTCTTCATCACCGCCGTGACCGAGACGGCGTGCACCGCGCTGGTCGACGTCGCGGTGCCCCTCGGCGGCCGCGCCGCCGATCGCCCCGGCACGACGGAGCTCCACGCCCGCGCCAAGTCGAGCGCCGGCGTGCCCGACACCGATCGCCTCCGCCTGCTCTGCCGCCCGGCGGCCTAGCCTGCATGTCTCACCAGGTTTCGTCGCGAGAGCGTGGAGGCGCCTGTGCCGCAAGGCCGCACGGACCGAGGCGCCCGCAGGCATACTCGAGCAGTATGTCGAGGACGCCGAGGGAGTACGGCCTTGCGGCGCAGGCGCATCCGCGCTCGCAGCAGAAAGCTGGTGAGACATGCAGGCTAGGGATCTCCCCGGCGCCGCCGCGCGCCGGGCTACGGCAGCGGCGCCGCCTCGACGTCGTCGACGATGCTCTTCACGACCAGGAGGAAGTGCGTCAGGCAGATGTTGTCTCCCTGGCCGTTCTTGTGGAGGGGGATGATCCGGAGCTTGGGATTGTCGAGGGCGCGGGAGAGGCTCGCGATCTCGCCCTCCGTCAGGGTCTGGCCCGGACAGACGCTGCCGCCCCAGCGGTACTCGGTGACCGTCCCCTTGCCCTCGTCGATCCAGACGCTGCCGTGGAGCAGCGGGAAGTAGTCGCTAGCGGCGTTGACGTCGCGGAGACCGACCAGCTTCCCCGGGGTGCCGACGACGTCGGCGCCGGCGGCCGACGGAAGCGCCAGGATCGCTGCGACGAGAAGTGCGCTCACGCTTGCAGCACGCATGATGGGCTCCTTTCGCTCGAGGCGCCGCGCTCAGGACCGGTGCGGCCGCAGCGGCACGGACTCCTCGATGGCGGCGATCTGCGGATCGGCGCGCACGGCGTCGACCCGCTTCGGGTCCACGAGACCCCAGACCTTGTTCTCCGCCACGCGCTCGATCGCGACGCCGTGCGCGCGCAGGCGGTCGAGACAGGCCTCGTCGGCCACGGGGGCGTCCACCTCGATGATCACCTTCACGCGCCCGCGAGAGGCGCGCAGCATGTCGATGGGGCGAATCTTCACGATGACGGATCGACGCCGAGCAGGCGTTCGACATTCATCTTACCCCACCCCCAGCGCTCGTTCCAACACGGGTACGTGAACTCGTCCTCGCGGGTCGACTTGATCAGCCGGCGCTTGACCTCGGACCAGTACAGATGGGGATGCCGCTCCAGCAGGAGGGCGATGGCGCCCGCCACGTAGGGCGCCGCCATGCTCGTGCCCTGCAGGGCGGCGTAGGGGCTCCCGGGCATCCGCAGCCACGGCGGCATCTCGTCCTCGGAGGCCTGGCTCGAGAGCGCCGAGATCAGCCACTGCCCCGGCGCGGCGACCTCGGGCTTGTTCAACCGGTCGCGGTTCGGCCCGGGGCTGCTGAAGTACGAGATGTTCTCGAGGTTGACGGCCGGCATCGTGACGTCCGGGCGTGTCGGGTCCGCCGACTTCCACGCGCCGCGGGTCGCGTAGGACGCGACCGTGACCGCCGAGAACGAGGTTCCCGGCATGCCGACGAGGTAGCCGCGCCCGAAGCCGTCCTTGAAGAACCCCATGCTCTCGTCCGGGATCCACGCGTGCACGGCGCCGACGAGGACGCCCGGCGTCTTGTCGTCCTTGCGCACCTCCTCGACCACGACGCTCCATCCCTTGAGCCACTTGTTCTCGGGGATGGTGAAGATGCCGAACGTGGTGGAGTTGTCGCCGCTGTAGGGCGCGATCTGGTGCTCGGCGCTGACGGCGAACGTGCCGCGGTCGGTCTCCTGGCGTCCGGCGGCCGGTGCCGCGAACATCTCGCCGTTCGGGCTCCGCAGCCGGACGACCAGATGGTCCTCGTGCTTGTGCCACACCTGGACGAAGAGCAGGCCCATGAGCGTGCCGTCGACGACCTGACTCGTGACCTCGATGTCGGCGACCCAGCGCGCGGGCTCGGGGGTCCCGCGCTTCAAGACGGTGCCGGCGTGCACGCGCGTGTCGCCCTCGTTTCCGGCCGAGGCCACCACGATCCGGCCGGGCGCGTCGCAGAGCTGGTCGATCGTGCGCTCGATGACCGAGGAGCCGTCGTGCGGACCGGCGTGCCCGCCGAGGCTCAGGTTCACCACGCAGTCGCGCTTGCGCCGCTTCGCGATCTCGAAGATCCGTGCGACGGCGTCGGCGATGTCGGTCGAGTCGAACGTCGTCTTGACGATGGCGAGCTCGGCCTCGGGCGCCACCCCGGCGTAGCGGCTCTGGGCCGCGCCCGCGCCGTTGCCGGCGGCGATGCCCGCCACGTGCGTGCCGTGCCCGATCTCGTCGGGGGCCTGGTCGGCGTCGCCCCGATTGATCTCCGCCGGCGAGTACGTCTTGCCCGTGATCTGGTCGTGGTACTCGACGAGGCGCGTCTTGCCGCCGGCCTGGAAGGCCGGGTGCGAGGCGTCGATGCCGGTGTCGACGACGCCGATCAGCACGTGCCGGCCGCGCTCCGGGACGGTCCGTGCTCCCGCTACCGCCGACAAGCGCGCCGACGCGTGCGCGAGGTCGCAATGCGGCCGCAGCTTGGTGTTGGCCTCGACGTAGTTGACGGCCGCCATCCGCGCGATGGCGGCGAGCCGCGTGCGCGGCGCGCGCGCCACGATCGTCGACGCCGAGAGGCGCCGGCTCGTGCCGCCCCACGCCTTGATCGTCTGCTCGACCGTGCGATCGGCGGTGTCGATCAGCACCGGGACGACGTCGTCCCGCTCGAAGGCCGCGGCGGCCTTCCGCGAGCTCTGCGCGAGGACGCATTGCCGCCCGATCGACAGGTTGGACACGCTCCGTGCCGGAACGATCAACGAGCCCGTGCCCGGCGGCCGCACCTCCGCCGCGGCCGGGACGATCGGCCCTCCCGTCTCGGGCGGCCGCCCGCGCGCCGGCAGGACGCCCCGTCGTGCCCGTGCGCGCCCCCGCGGCGGCTTCGCGGCCGGCGGGATGAGCGATCCCGTCCCGCGCGCCTCCACCTTCGCCCGCCCCGCCGTCACGCCGAGACGGGGATCGAGGTAGGCCTGCCACTGGCCGTCCGGCGGCGCCTTCTTCGTGCCCGTGGCGGGCGCTGCCTTCGTTCCCTTCGCGCGGGCCGGTTGGCCCTTCCGACGCTTCGTGCCCTTCTTGCTCGCCATGACCATGATGGTCTCCTGGCCCGTGCTCCTCGATGCGCGCTACGCGCCGAAGCGGTGCCGGTCGAGGTACGCCGACCAGCCGGTCGTGCGGTCGAAGGCGAGCTGCCGGTAGGTCTCGACGACGTCCTCGTAGCCGTAGCCCGAGGTCGGGTACCAGAACGCCAAGCCGTGCGACGATCGCACCGCGCTGCCGAGCGCGATCGCGTGGATGCAGGCGGCGTCGAAGGCGGACCGCACCTCGTCGCAGGCCGCGCCGATCTCGTCGGCCCCGGCGGTCTCCTTCAGCCGCTCCGCGAAGTGGCGGATGTCGTAGGTGTCGTGGCGCGCGAACGACTGGGTGTCGGCGATCGCCAGCTTGACCCAGGTCATGCCCTGCCGTCCGTGCTGGCCGAGCGCCTCGATCAGCGACTTCATGGCGCCCGTGAGGGTGCCATCGGTGCGGAAGGCGCCGAGCGTGCAGGGATGCTCGCCCGGCCGGTCGGCGTAGCCCGCCTCGAATGCCTCGACGGCCTGCCGTCCCCACGCCGCGCCGTCGGCCGGCGGGGCGTCGCTCATGCGGCGGAACCACTCCTGGTACTCCCAGCCGTCGCCGGGCTCGAGATCCTCCGAGCCGACGACGACGTGCGCGAACTCCCGGAACTGCTCGGCTACCTCGATCATCCCGTTCAGGCAGGTGTCGGAGAAGATGAGGTCGATCTTGCTGCCGTCCTGGCCGGCCCGCGCGAAGGCGGCCTTGAGGACGCCGTGGGCCTCGTAGTTGGTCAGCACGCCGCCGTTGGTGTCGTCGTGCAGCATGGCGCGCAGGCGAGGGTGGGCCGCGAAGCGGGACGGGGAGACGAACAGCCGCCGCGCGGGGATCGAGCGGCTGCGGAGGTGGCGCGGCAGGAGGCGGAGGCGCCGCGGCAGGTAGACCTCCTGTTGATCGTGCTCGTCGAAGACGCCGCTGCCGTGGTCCCAGAAGCCGAGCGCCTTGTGGGGCACCCCCTCGGCGGTCACCAGCGCGCGGGCGAGGAAGCCGGCCAGGGTCTCGGGATCGCCGGTGTCGATCTCGCCCAGCGACTCGACCGTCTGGATGCCGCGCCCCGGCAGGAGCGAGGTGACGGTCGCCTCCTCGTCCTCGAAGTCGGTGAGCGCGATCACCGCGAAGGGGCCGGCGTTGCCGGCGGCCATCTCCTGAAGATCCTCCAGGACGTACGAGCTCAGGTTGTTGTCGCCGCCGAAGAGCTCGATGACGACGTGCGTGATACCGCTGAGATCGATCGGAAAGGGACTCGGCTTCGTCATCGGTTACTCCTCCAGAGCATAACGATTGAGCGGCTTGCGCCGCGCGACGAGGAGCGACGCTGCAAGAGTCCCGCCACGTCGGAAACGGCCGGCGCGACGACGCGTGAAGCTCCGAGGCGTCCTGCACCGAGGACATATTTCACGATCGAAATCGGTGGACCGATCCGTATTCGTCCGCTAGGCAGGAAGGCGGTCCATTTCATGCCACCGCTCTCGCGACCCCTGGCTGCTGTCCCTGCCCCGGCCGGGCCCCGCCGCATCGCCCACTACGAGGTGCAATCCCTGCTCGGTCGCGGCTCCATGGGCGTCGTCTATCGTGCCCGCGACCTCGAGCGCGGGCGCGACGTCGCCCTCAAGCTGGCGGCCCACATGAGCGAGCAGAGCCTTGCGACCCTGCGGCGCGAGATCCATGCGCTCACCGGCCTCGGGCATCCCAGCGTCGTCGCGATCCTCGACGAGGGCGTCCACGACGGGCTCCCTTGGTTTGCGATGGAGCTGCTCGAGGGCCGGAGCTTCCGCGACTGGCTGGACGATACCTGGCCCTCCAAGGGCATGCTGCGGGTGGCGGGCGGCCGTCTCGACGACCTCCTGGGGATCGTCGTCAGGATCTGCGACCCGCTGGCGCGGATCCACGAGCGTGGGGTCGTCCACCGGGATCTCAAGCCCGAGAACGTCTTTTTGCGCCAGAATGGAACACCGGTGCTGGTGGACTTCGGCCTCTTCGCGCACGCCGGCTCGATCGGTGGGCGCGAGGTCCTGGATGTGCCGCCGGGTCTGGCGGGGACGGACTCGTACATGGCCCCCGAGCAGATCATGGGTGAGCTCGTCGACGCCCGGGCCGACCTCTATGCCCTCGGCTGCATGCTGTACGAGGGGGTGACCGGGCGGCCGCCCTTCCTGGGGGCCTCGTCGGCGGAGGTGCTGCACCGCCACCTCGAGGAGCCGCCCGTGCCCCCTTCCGAGCGCATCGAGGGGGTGCCGGCATGGCTCGACGAGCTCGTCCTGCAGCTCCTCAGCAAGTCCCGCCGCGATCGGCTCGGGTACGCCGACGTCGTCGCCGGGCGGATCTCCTTCGCGCTCGGGCCGGCGGGGATCGCGGTCCCCCACGGGCGGGAGCCGCTCTACCTCTATCGGCCGGAGTTCGTCGGCCGCGTCGAGGCGCTCGAGACGCTGGCGGCGGCGATCGCGGAGGCGCGCCGGGGGACGACGGGCGCGGTCTTCATCGGCGGCGAGAGCGGCATCGGGAAGACGCGCCTCGCGATGGAGGCGGGCCGGATCGCGGCCGGGCGCGGCATGGCGGTGGTCGTCGGCGAGTGCGCCGTGGTGGGCGATGGCGCCGACGGGCGCGCGCGCACCGCCGCCGGTCCCCTCCACCCGTTCCGCCGGCTCTTTGCGATGATCGCCGACCGCTGCCGGGCGCACGGGCGCGTCGAGACCGGCCGTCTTCTCGGCGGGCGCGGCCCGCTGCTCGCTCCCTACGAGCCGGCGTTCGCCGGCCTTCCGGGCCAGGACGAGCATCCACCGCCGGCCGAGGTCTCGCCCGAGGCGGCGCTCGAGCGCCTGCAGCGGGCGGTCGTGGCGACGGTCGCGGCGCTGGTGCGCTCGGCGGGTCCGCTCTTCCTCGTCCTCGACGATCTCCAGTGGGCGGACGAGCTCTCGTTGCGCGTGGTGGGCGCGCTCACCCGCGCCGAGGCCGGCGACCTCCCCCTGCTCCTCGTCGGCACCTATCGTGCCGAGGAGCTCGAGGACGACCTGCGCCGCGTCATCGCGGAGCCCGGCGCGCGGACGATCGAGCTCGACCGGCTTGCGTTCGACGGGGTGCGGCGCATGGTCGGCGACATGCTGGCCATGGCCGAGGCGCCGCCGGAGTTCGTCGGCCGCCTGGTCGGCGACACCGAGGGGAACCCCTTCCTGGTCTCCGAGTACCTCCAGGTCGCGGTCGGGGAGGGGGTGCTCGATCGCGACGCGGCCGGGCGCTGGCGCCTCGAGGCCGGCGCGCAGCGCCGCACGCTCTCCATTCCGCGCTCGCTCCAGGGCCTCGTCCGCCTGCGCCTCGCCCGCCTCTCGCCGCCCGCGCGCCGCCTGGCGGAGATCGCGAGCGTTCTCGGGCAGGCCTTCGACGAGGCCCTGCTCATGCGCGCGACGGTGTACGGCGAGGCCGCGACGATGGAGGCGGTGCAGGAGCTGGTGCGCCGCCGGATGCTCGAGCGCAGCGACGCCGGCGTGCTCACCTTCACGCACGGCAAGATCCGCGAGGTAACCTACGAGGACATCGGGTCGGCGCGGCGGGCCGTCGACCACGAGACCGTGGCGCGCTCGATCGAGAGCTACTACGACGAGGACGAGCTCGCGAGCCGCCACGCCGCTGCGCTCGCCCACCACTGGCGGGAGGTGGCGGATGCGGCGCCCGGCGACGGCGCGCGCGCGCTGAAGGCGATCGACTGGCTCGAGCAGGCCGGGGAGCAGGCCGCGGGCGGCTACGCCAACCAGGACACGCTGCGGCTCTTCGGGGACGCGCTCCGCATCTACGACCGCGAGCGTCCGGCGCTTCGGCGCTACCCGCGGCCGCGGTGCGAGCACTGGGAGCGGCGGCTCGGCGAGGCCTGCTTCCGGCTCGGCCGCGTGCCCGAGGCCCGGGCGCATCTCGAGCGCGCGCTCGCCCTGCTCGGCGAGCCCCTCCATGCGGGACGGTCGCGGCTCTTCCTCGGCCTCGCGGGACAGGCCGCGCGCCAGCTCGCGCACCGGTGCTCGCGCGGCGCCCTCCTCGGACGCGCGGCCGGCGCCGGCCGCGAGCGCGCACTCGAGGCGGCGGCGATCTACGAGCAGCTCGGCCTGATCCTCTTCATCGACTTCGAGGCCCTGCGCGCCACGTACACGAACCTCCGGGCCCTGAACCTGGCCGAGACCTGCGGGCCGTCGTCGGCGCTCTCCGGCTCGAGCGCGCTCGCGGGGCTGTCGGTCGGGCTCCTGCTCGGATCGCGCGCCGCCGACCACTACTTCGCGCAGGCCATTCGCTCGGCCGAGGCCGTCGGCGACCGCTACGGCTACGGCCGCGTGTTCTACACGCGCTCGCTCGTGCTCGCCGGGCTCGGCGACTGGGAGCGGGGCCGGCGCGCGGTGGACGAGGCACGCGCCACGTTCGTCGAGGTCGGCGACATGCGCTGGCGGGACACGTCGACGATCGGCGCCGGCGTGCTGGAGCACGCCCGCGGGCGTTACCGGGAGGCGCTCGGGCTCTTCGCGGACGGGCTCGCGTCGACGCGGGCACGCGGCGACGTCCAGGCCTCGGCGTGGGCGACGATCGGGCACGCCGCCGCCGCGCTCGGCCTCGGGGACGACGAGGAGGCGCTGCGCGCGCTCGACGAGGTGGCGGACGTCCTCGGCGGCAGCGACTTCCACATGACGGACCGGGGTACCGAGATCAACTTCTACGCGATCCGCGTGCCGGCGCTGTTCCGGGCGCGCGACCCGGACGAGGCGTTCGCGGCGGCGGCGCGCGCGGCGACCGTGATCCACCGCTCGGCGGTGATGATGTTCTACACGTTCGCGGGCTACGCCGGGATCGCGGAGGTGCTGCTGCGCCTGTGGGAGCGCGAGGGTATCGAGCGCTATCCCGAGATCCCACGGCTCGCCCGCCGCTCGCTCCGCGACCTCGAGCGCTTCGCCCGCCTCTTCCCGATCGCGCAGCCATACGCCTGCCTGCTCCGGGGCCTCTACGAGTGGCAGCGCGGCCGGCGCGTGCGCGCCCAGGCGGCGTGGCGGCGAAGCGTCGGGCTCGCCGACGGGCTCGCGATGGTCCGGCCGCTCGGGCTCGCGCTCTACGAGCTCGGCCGCCACCTGCCTGCGGCGGACCCCGCGCGCGCCGCTCACCTCGCGCGCGCGGCGCGGCTCTTCGGCGACGGCGAGATGGCCTACGAGCGGGCGATGGCCGACGCGGCGCTCGCCGGCGCGCCCGCCTGAGCGCGACCCCCCGCCGTCAGTCGTCCTCGCCGACGACGTGGATCGGCACGCCGCTGATCGCGCGCGCGGCACGGAAGGCCGACATCACCGCCGACTCGACGCACCCGGCGCTCAGACCGGTGAGCGTCCAGTCGCCCGCGAGGTAGAGGTTCGCGAAGCCCGACCGGTCGCTCGGCAGGCGGGCGGCCATCGAGCCGGGCACGGAGAGCACGTAGCGCTGCGGCGGCTCGACGTTGGCGATCCAGAACTGGTGGCGGAGACGGTCCTCGCCGGCGCCGCCGGTGGGATCGACGAGCAGGCGCCAGTCGAGGTGGGCGGGACTGCCCGCCACCACTGCCCGCGGCCAGAGGTGGCGGACGTCGGACGTGAGGTACGCCAGCATGTTCCGGTACACGTCGGCCTTGCAGGCGCGGGGATACGCGGGGTCGTTGAACCCGGAGGGATCGGGCCGCTCGGGGAGCGCGCCGCACACGTACGCGACCTGCCGCGGCTCGTCGGCGGGCGTCCAGGCCTCGGCGCCGAGCGTCTGGCTCATGTCGGCCCAGGTGTCGAGCGGCTCGACGAAGGAGCCGAGCACCGTGCCGACGGCGAAGCCGCTCACCTCCGGCGGCGACTTGGTCATCCAGAGCTGGAAGGCCTGCGTCGGGATCGTCTTCACGCGCTCGTACATGCGCTGCCAGAGCGGATTGCGCGCGGCGAGCTCGGGGCAGACGATCGGCAGCGCCCCGAGCGAGATGCCGAGCACGAGCACGTCGAAGTCGCGGCCGCGCTCGAGGGTGCGGGGGGTCTCGCAGCGTTCGTCCCAGGAGCTCCAGTACGACTCGAGGTCGACGTACTTGGTGGGATCGCGCCGCATGGCCTCGAGCGCGGCGGCCTCCTCGAAGTGCTCGTAGCTGGGCTCGTTCGGCCAGCAGGATGCGCCCTTGACGGTGCGGAGGTACGGATAGTCGGGCAGCGGGTGGACCTGCTCGCCGATCACGACGCGCTCGATGGCATCGCCCGCCGCCGAGGGCTCGACGCGCCGCACGCGCTGGAAGAACTCGAAGGTGACGCCGCGGCGAGTGAGCAGGCGATAGAGCGGCTCGAAGATCGAGTCGCCCATCCCCGTCCGCATCTTCCACATCGGCGCGCCGCGGTAGGTGAAGAGCAGCCGCAGCAGGCCGCAGAGGGCGACGCCGGCGGCCGCGCGCGGCCGCTCGGGGTTCCCGTCCTCGAAGGCGAAGCCGAGGCCGTAGACGGCACGCACGAACGCCGAGGTGCAGGCCATCCGCGAAGCGCCGTTGTCGGCCAGCCAGGCCTCGAAGTTGCGGTCGTCGATCGCCGCGAAGCCGCCCGTCAGGACGCCGTCCGCGACGATCCCGCGCGCGGCGGCGAGGCCGAGATCGATCGTGACGAAGAGCCGGCGGACCTCGGGATCGCTCGCGACCCGGCGCTCGAGGGCGCCCAGGACCCATCGGGCCACGCGCTCGAGGATGTCGGGCACGAGGTCGTGGCGCGTCGGGCGGAGGCCGGGCGCCCGGGCGCCCGCGGGCGCGTCCTCGATGAGGCGCAGGCACGTGTCGAGGAGGTCGAGCGGGTGGTCGCGGGGAGGGGCGTCGCCTCGCGTGGCCAGACGCTCCAGCACGCGCGGCAAGACGTCGCGCGCATCGGTCGGCGGCCCCCCACGCCAGTCGTCGGCGACGTCCGCGATCGACTGGCGGATCCAGGCGAGGAGCCGGCGCAGGTACTCGAGCGGCGACGGCAGCGCGTCGCCGTCGCCGGGAAGCTCGTCGTTCGGCGGAAACGCCAGCTCGTAGGGGTGCCAGCGCCCGTCGATGCTCTCCATCAGCGTGAGCCGGTCGCCGCGCTCGAAGTGCCGCTCGAGGAGCGCGCGATCGTCCGCCGGGTGCGACGGGTCGGGATAGAGATCGCCGGTCTCGAGCGCGCGCAGGCAGCGGCGCATCATGCGGAAGGCGTTCTCGTAGAAGCCGAACCAGATGTGGAGACCGTGCTCCTCGATGCGCTCGCCGAGCGCGTGGTTGCGGCCGCTGGCGCCCTTGCCGCCGAGCCGCCAGCCGAGCTGGTACACGGTGATCGCGTAGTCGCGCTGCCAGTCGGGGCGGTCGGTGAGGGCGAAGGCGGTCGCCATGGCGCCGACCCCGCCGCCGAGGATCGCGATCCGGCGACCCTCAGGCAAGGAGGGCGCCGGAGTCTTCTGGTCGCTCATCGTCGAGGGATCCTTTCCGGGCCGAGAACAGGCCGTACAGCGCGAGGCGCCGGCGCCAGGCGAGGTACTGGTAGAGGGCCGCGCGCGTGTTGCCGGTCTGGATCTCGGTGCGCAGGCCGAGGCGCTCCGCGAGCCGCGAGATGGGGAGGGAGGGGAACGACATCAGGAGCAGGCGGCGCGCGGAGCGCGCGATGTTGCGCGTGAGGTCGGCGAAGCGGATGCCGGCGAACCCGCACGCGGCAAGGTCGCGCTCGAAGCCGGCGCGGCTCTCGAGGCCGGGCACCGCCCATCCGGCGAGCCAGGCGCGCATCCACTGCGCCTCGCGGGGGCTCGGGGTGTCCTCGACGGTGAACCCGTCGGCCACCACCAGCCGGCCGCCGGGGCGAAGCAGGCGGGCGGCCTCGCGCACGAAGTCGCGTTTGCGGGGCGCGTAGCACAGGCTCTCGAGCGCCCACACCGCGTCGAAGCTGCCGGCGCCGAACGGCGCCCGGAGGTAGTCGCCCACCAGAAACTCGGTGCGATCGGCGACGCCGCGGCGGCGGGCGTGCGCCCGCGCGCTGCGCGCCTGGTTGGCGCTGAGCGTGATCCCGACGACCCGACACCCGTAGCGCTCGGCGAGATAGATCGCGCTGCCGCCCACCCCGCAGCCGGCGTCGAGGACGCGATCGCCGGCGGCGAGGCCGGCCGCCTCGGCGAGGCGGCGGTTCATGCGCGCCAGCGCCTCCCGGAGGCTGCGGGTGGTGTGGTCCCAGTAGCCGAAGTGCATGGCGAGGCTGGATCCGAGGCTCCAGCACCAGCGGTAGTCGATCTCGCACTGGTCGTAGTAGCGGACGATGGCGCGATGCCCGCCGTGCGCGCGCGGCGGGTCGAGGGAGGACGCGAGGCCCACGGTCACACCAGCGGCGCGCCGGGCTCGATGACGAAGTCCATCTCGATCCACAGGCCGATGATCGACCGGTTGCTGGCGTCGAGGCCGAGCGTGGCGGCGATCGGATGGCTGTCGCAGTGCGGCAGCTGGAGCGTGTAGTCGTCGAGCTCGCCGCCGCGGGGACGGATGCTGAGCGGTGGGACGGTGACGGGCGCCTCGACGACCTGCTGGTAGCAGGCATTGCCCGAGTTCGCGATGTCGGGGAACTGCTTCAGGAAGACCAGATGCCCCTGTGGTGGCAGCAGGCCGCCGAGCGAGCCGAAGAGGGTCGCGCTGCGCGTCCCCAAGCCGGCGGGACGCGGAAGGCGCTCGCGCGCCCACGAGGCTGCGGCGTCGAAGCTGTCCCAGGGGGAGGTGTCGGCCGGCGTCGGGCCGGCGATCGACAGCACCGGCACCGGGCCGGCCGTCGAGCCGTACCCGAAGGTGTGGATGCCGTAGGCGCGCACGGTGACGTCGTTCGGCAGCGTTGGCGTACGCGCGAAGTCCGGGTCGAACCAGGCGAACTCTTTCGGGTAGCCGAAGATCTCCCGTCCCTGCTGCACCGCCGTCGGATTGTTCACGAACATGTAGGGGACGAACCACTTGAAGACGTCGAAGCCGCGCGCGTCGTGGTCGAGAACCGGCGCCCAGAACGCGACCTCGATCTCCGAGTCGGATCCCCAGCGCGCGTAGGGCTCGTTCTGCGAGCGCAGGCTCTTGACGCGCGCGACGGTGACGAAGACGTAGGGGAGCAGCGGGGAGAACCGGTCGGCCTGGCCGAGGGGCCCGTTCAGGTAGCGGTCGCACAGCTCGCGCCGGATGACGTCTGCGTCGGCGCGAAACACCAGGACGTGGAGCTGGGCGCCCTTGGCGTCCATGGGCTGCCAGGAGGCATGCGTGTGCCAGCGATCGACGTAGTGCTTCATGCGGCTCCTCCCCGAGTCCCGGATTGCAGAACGCGTCGTCTCGGTAGCAAGGCGCGGACCACCGCCGCGCCCGGATCCTTCCGCGCCGCCCGGCCGTCGCGTGACCGATGGGGCGGACGGTCGGCGGCCCGTGGGCGTCCTCGCCTGCGGACACCCGGAGGGCGGATCGTGCCGTCAAGGACGCCGGCGCCGGAGGCCGAAGGCCCGGATCAGCGTGTAGACGTAGGAGCGGGCGAGGTCGAGGCGCCGCGCTACCTCGGTTACGTTCCACTCGTGCGTCTCGAGGGCCTCCTGAAGGAGGCCAAACTGGAAGCGCCGCGTCGCCTCCTGGAACGTGAGCTCGCGCGTCGACGGCTCGTCACAGGCGACATCCCCCGGAAACACGTGCGAACGCTCGATCTGCGCCGCGCCCTCGCCGGCGGCGCGAATCGCCGCCGCCTCGATGGCGTTGGCGAGCTGGCGGACGTTGCCGGGCCAGGCCGCGGTCTCGAGCGCGCGCAGGGCGCCGCGCGAGATCCGCAGGACCGGCAAGTGATTGCGCGTGCACGCCTGCGTGCAGAAGTAGGTGGCGAGCGCCTCGATGTCCTCGACGCGCTCCGCCAGCGTCGGGACGCGGATCGGCACCACGTGCAGGCGATAGTAGAGGTCCTGGCGGAAGCGCCGCTCGGCGACGGCGACGTCGAGGTCGACGTTGGTCGCCGCGATGACGCGGACGTCGGCCCGCGCCGGCTTCGCGCTCCCGAGCGGGTAGTACTCGCGGGTCTGGAGGAGGTGCAGCAGCTTCGACTGCGCGGCGAGCGTGAGGTCGGCGATCTCGTCGAGGAACAGCGTGCCGCGCTCGGCGGCCGCCACCTTACCCTCGACGCGCCGGTGGGCGGTCGAGTGGGCGCCCGGGAGCGCGCCGAAGAGCTCGCTCTCGAGCAGCGTCTCGGGAAGCGCGGCGCAGTTGATGGCGACGAACGGCCCGCCCGCGCGCGGCCCGTTGTCGTGGATGACGCGGGCGAGCTGGCTCTTGCCGGTGCCGGATTCGCCGGTGAGCAGCACGTTGGCCTCGAGTGGAGCGATCAGGGCGCACTGCTTGACGGTGCGGGCGAGCGCCGCGCTGTGGCCGACCACGCCGGCGAGGGAGAGCGTCCGCCGCAGCGTCTCGAGCTCATTGGCGGCGCCGGCCCGCCGGCGCATCAGCAGGCGGTCGGCGAGCGGGCCCAGGTGGCGGGCGAGGATCTCGGCCGCCGAGCGGTGGTCGTCGGAGATGGTCGCTCCCGGACGTCCGTGGAGATAGAGGATCCCCATCACCGGATCGGCGCCGACCGGCGTGCAGAGCACGGAGCCGATGCGGCTGCTCTGCACGCTCTCGCGCTGGCTGAAGCGGGCGTCGAGAAGCGCCGCCGGGGTCACGATCGTGCGCCCGGTCGCGATCGCCTCGGCGACGATCCCGCGCGAGATCGAGTTCCGGACGCCGGCGATCTCGTCGGCGCTGAACCCGTGCGCCATCGACCAGGGCGGTCCGCCGCCGTCCTCTTGAAGCTCCAGGTAGCCCTGGTCGGTGCCCGTGACCTCGACGACCAGCGCCAGGGCGTCGCGGAGGAACGGCTCCAGCTCGGTCTCGTCTCCGAGCGCGAGCAAGCGTCGATAGAGGTTGCGCTCCTGCTCGACGGTGCTCACTCCGCCCGCTCCATAGCGAGTCGGCCGGGTGAATTTCAACCGCGCCGGGGGATTGGAGCTTGCGCGCCCCGCGATCGGGTGCTCGGCGCCGTGCTCAGCGAGAAGGAGTCGAGGTGGGATTGGGAGGGTCTTCGAGTCACGTTTCTGAGCTCACGGCGGGCGCGGCCGCGGCGCCCGGCGCCGGTCCGCGTGCCCCCAGGCAGCGCTTGCGGAACTCGCGGACGATCGGCATCGCGTCCAGCCAGGGCGAGGCGTCGGCGCGATCGGGGTCGTGCGGTCCCGCGGGCCCGGCGAACCCCGCCGGGATCTGGCTGTGGAAGCCCGGCGGGTCCACCGAGTCGTCGACGAAGTGGTACTCGTACCCCGGGCAGCACAGGTCGTCGTCCACCCAGACGTCGATCGTGCGCACCCCGTAGCTCGAGAGCTCGGTCGTCGTCGCCTGCGGGTTCGCGAGCCACACCTGGCGCGGGCCGGCGAAGAAGAGGTACTGGATCCGCCGGTTCACCGACACGATCCGGAAGCGCCGCAGCGTGCCGCCGTAGAGCACGCTGGTCGACGTCGCCCGCTCGACGACGCCGCGCCGGTAGTCCGGCTCGTAGCCCGGTACGATCGTCAGCGAGCCGGGATCGCGCGGGTCGCGGAACCACGCCACCCGCCGCCCGCCGTGCACGAGGTTCCGGCGCTCGGCCGCCGCCCGGCGTCGCGGCGCGACGAAGTCGGCGTACGCCTGCAGGCGGTCGGGGGGGGCGTTCCGGAGCACGAGTTCGAGGGCGAGCTGCTCGTTCCGCACCCGCACGGTCCGCCGCGACGCGACCTCGAGCGCGGTCTGCATCTCGAGCGGCAGGTCGGTCGTCGCCTCCGCCGACTTGACGTGCTCCATGGTGCGGGTGCTCCACACCCGGACGTCGCCCTTCCCGACCCAGAACTCGTCCGCCGACGACACCATGTGCGACGCCGCGCGCCAGACGAGCGAGCCGTCCTTGTAGAAGATGCGGGGGTGGATCGCCGCCCCGCCGGAGCGCCCCGCGCGCTGGACCACGTAGGCGACGAAGAACCGGAGCTGGGGCGTCTGGAAGTAGTCGGTCAGGTAGAAACGGGTGCCGAGGAGATCGACGAGCGTGGTCGCGGCGTAGCGGCCGCGCATGAGCCGCGCCCGCGCCTGCTCCGGCCGCCCGGCCGCGCGTACCACGGCCCCGCCGTCGATCAGGACCCGGAGCCCGCGCTGCGCCGCGCGCGGCGTCAGGTCGGCCAAGGCGACGCTCGGCACGATCGCGGTCGGGATGAGGCCGGTCGGGACCGGCGCGGGGGCGGCCGTGCCGCGTTGCGAGCGGGATCGTGCCACAGGGTCCTTTCTCCGTGGCGGCAACCCCGCCATCGTCGGGCGTCCCGCTATGCCAGCGCGCGGCCGGCTGTCAACGCCCGCGCGCGCTCGACCGCGGTTGCTGCTCCGGTGGGCGCGCACTGCCGCGGGGCGGCTATGCCGCGCTGACCCTCACGCGCGAGGTCAGCGGGCAGGTGAGCGCCACGCGCGTTCCCCGCCCCGGCTCCGAGCGCACCGCGAGGATGCCGCCTGACGCCAGTGCCCGCTCCTCCATGCTCGCGAGGCCGATCGCCTCCGGCCGGACGTCCGCGGCCTCAAACCCGCGGCCGTCGTCGCGCACCTCCAGGTGGAGCTCGCCGTCGCGTCCGTGCAGCTCGACCGTGATGGTGCGGGCCCCGGCATGGCGGACGGCGTTCACGATCGCCTCGTGCGCGATCCGGTAGACGGTGAGCTCGGTCTCCTCTCCGAGCCGGGGGATCGCCACCGGCACGTCGACCTCGATCCGCGTCTCGGCCGGGGCGAGCCCCGCGGCCAGCGCGCGCAGCGCTCCCGCGAGGCCGAGGTCCCGCAGTGGCAGCGGCCGGAGCTCGCGCGCCAGCGCCCGGAGGTGCTCCATGACCTCGCCCAGGTACCCGACGGCGCGCCGGAGGTCCTCGTAGCCGGGCGTGTCCTGGCCGATGCGTTGCGACGCCGACTCGATCATGATGCAGATGCCGACGAGCTCCTGGCAAACGTCGTCGTGCAGGTCGAAGCCGAGGCGCTTGCGCTCGGCCTCGCGGATGGCCGCCTGGCCGTGCGCCAGCCGGCGGAGCTTCTGCTCGCTGGCGCGCAGGGCCTCGAGCGAGGCGTGCAGGGCGTTCTCGGCCTTCCGCCGCGCGGTGACGTCGCGGCCGATCGCCTGGATCTCGACCGTGGTGCCGTCCTCGTCACCGACGCTCGCGAGCTCCCACTCGAACCAGCGCACGCCCTCCGGCGTGAAGCCGCGGTTCACGATCACGTCGCGATGGGGCGGCGCCTCCAAGCGTGCGAAGGCCTCCCGCAGGGTGGGATAGTCGTCCGGGTGCATGAGCGGGACGAAGCTCGCGCCGACGAGTTCCTCGCGCCGGCGCCCGAACTTCCGGCAGTAGGCGTCGTTGATGAAGTTGAGGATGCCCGCCTCGGTGCAGCGCACGACCAGCGCCTGCTGCGACTCCACGAGCCCGCGATAGCGGCGCTCGCTCGCGCGCAGGCTCTCGGTGGCACGGCGCTGCAGGGTCACGTCCTGGAGCACCGCGAGCGAGTGCACCGGCACGCCGCGCGCGTCCTTGATCAGCGACACGTGGACGTGTCCCCAGAGCACGCCGCCGTCCTTCCGGACGTAGCGCTTCTCGAGGTCGAACGAGTCACACTCGCCGGCGAGCAACCGGAGGTTCCGCTCCGCCGTGAGAGCGTGATCCTCGGGATGGGAGAGGGCGAAGATGCTGGTCCCCGCGAGCTCGCTCTCGGCGTAGCCGAGCATGTGCGCGAACGCGGCGTTCGCTTGCAGCACGCGGCCCTCGAAGTCGACCATCGCCATGCCGACCGCGGCGTTGCCGAACGCGCCCCGGAAGCGCGCCTCGCTCTCCTGGAGCCGCGCCGCCTGCGCGCCCTGCCGCGCCTCCTGCGCGACGCTCGCCGCGAGGCCCCGAAACGCGCGCTCGGCGATGACGACGAGGGCCGCCGTCGCGACCACGATGCCGGTGATGCACTGGACGGGCGTCAGGCCGAGCTCGCTCCAGGGCCGCGCGAGGGCGAGCCACGGGCCCCAGGTCGCGCCGACCATCATCAGCGTGGCCCTCCCCGGCCAGACCAGCAGGCGCGCGGGCGTGATGACGACGGCGAGGAGCATCATCGACAGGATCGCCACGTGCGCCCCGAGGTGCACGCTGTAGGCGGTGCCGGCGAGCGCGGTCGCGACCGAGATGCCGAGCGAGCCGGGCAGGAGATGGCGGGGGCGCCGCCGGGCGAGGAGGGCCGCGAAAACGAACAGCGTCGCCTGCACGGCGGTCAGGATCAGCCCGGGCGCGCGCGCGGCGGCGGACGTCCAGCCCGCGAGGCCGACCCAGACGATCGTCGCGGCGAGCCAGCCTCCCATCAGGAGCGGCAGCCGCTCGGCGAGCAGAGCCCGATGCGTCGTGACCAGGGCGGTGTCGATGCTGCCGGGGCGCTCCATGTGGGTCTTCCGCACGCGACGTCGTCGAGGGTGCGGCATAGTACGCCGCTCGCAAGGCGGGGTGTCAATCGGGCGGGCGGAGAAGACGTGCTCCATAGAAGCGCACTCGGGCACGCCCGCGCCCGCGCCGCGGTCACTCGCGCCGCCGCGGACGGTGGCGGACCCGGCTTCCCTCCCGCCCCGGGGCGACCGGCCAGGGGGGCCGGTCAGGCTTCCCGTCGGGTCCGCGGGCCGGGCCCAACCCGAGGCTTGCGGTCGCCCGGCTCATTCTGTAATCTGCGCAGGCAGTCTCGAGGTGAAGGTATTTGTTGCGGATCAAGCCGGCTTCCTGCGGCGTAGTAGTATCTGGCGAGCACCCTCTCCCGCAGACGAGTTTCGTGGAAAGGAGGTATCGCTCATGCCAGTCGGAACCGTGAAGTGGTTCAACCCCGAGAAGGGGTTCGGGTTCATCACGCAGGACGGCGGTGAGGACGTATTCGTGCACTTCAAGGCGATCGTCGGGGACGGCTTCAAGTCACTCGATGAGGGTCAGAAGGTCGAGTTCGAGGTCGTCAAGGGTCCCAAGGGCCTGCAGGCGGCCAACGTCCAGAAGCTGTAGTCCCGTAACCTTCGCCCCGGGGTGCCGTCTTCGGATGGCGCCCCGGCGGCGTCCCTTTCAGCGATCCGGGTCGCACGCGTGACCGCGTCCCCCGCCGGGCGCCCTGGCGTCCTCGCGATCCTGCTCGCGGTCCAGCTCGCGCTCCTGGCGCTTGCCGCCTGCACGCCGTCGGATGGCGGCCGGCCGGCCGCGCGCTTCGTCGTCCTCGAGGGCGGCGTCGTGCGCGACACGCGGACCGGCCTCGAGTGGACGCCCGACGACGGCGGGCGCAACCTCGACTGGCCCGCGGCCGAGCGTCGGTGCGCCGACCTCGCCCTCGGCGGCCGCGGCGACTGGCGCCTGCCCACTATCGACGAGCTGTTCGCGCTCTACGACGAGCAGGCGAGCCAGCCCTGCGGCGAGCGGACCTGCCGCGCCGATCCAGCGATCACGCTCACCTATCCCTACTTCTGGAGCGCCACCGGCCGCGAATCGTCGCGCCGCTTCTACCTCGACTTCCAGTTCGGCACGCGCCTCGCGCCGGTCATCCGCCCGACCCTCGTTCGGCGCGTGCTCTGCGTCCGCGGCTGACGGCGCGCCGCACCCTCATTGCACCGCTCCCGGGGATCGACTATCGCCGATCGCGGATGCCGTGAGACGCGCGGCGTCACGAGCACCAAGGGTACGAAGAGCAACAGGAAGGAGACCGACGATGGCCACCAAGAAGAAGCCGGCGCGACGCTCCGCCCGAAGCCACGGCAAGGGGAGGGCGCGGAAGACCGGGACGGCCAAGCGGAAGGGCGCCGCCGCCAAGCGCAAGGGCAGCACGAAGCGCGGCGCGAAGAAGCCGGCCGCGAAGCAGCCGGCCGCGAAGCCCGCGTCCCTCGGTCCGCAGCCCGTCAAGACCGGGCGCGGTCCCTCGCCGATGGAGGTCGCGACGACGGTCCTGGCGCTCCTGCGCGACGGCCGCTACCGCGAGGTCGAGGACGCGTGGCTGGCGCCGAGCATCGTCTCCGTCGAGGGCGTCGGCGCGTCGATGGCGTGGAGCGGCAAGAAGGCGGTTCTCGAGAAGTACCGCACCTGGGAGGGGGACCACGACATCAACGAGATGAACCTCGAGGGCCCGTGGGTAGGCGCGACCGGCTTCGCCATCAAGTTCAAGGGCGACGTCACGCAGCGCTCCACCGGCCAGCGGATGCAGCTCGAGGAGATCGCAGTCTACACCGTGAAGGACGGGAAGATCGTGCGCGAGGAGTTCCACTTCGCGACCGGCGCGTAGCGGGCCCGCGTCCCCGTCCGTGATGGGGCGGCCGGCGCCGGGACGTCGGCGCCGGCCAGCTCGGCCTCTCAGCTTCCCTCGTACTTGAACGACAAGTTCAGCCGGGCGCGGTACGCCTTCACCTTGCCGTTCTCGATCTGCAGGTCGAGCTTCGAGACCTCGGCGATGCGCAGGTCGCGCAGCGACTTGCCGGCTCGCTTCACGGCCGCCGCGGCGGCCTTCTCCCAGGACTCGGTGCTCGTTCCGACCAACTCGATGATCTTGTAGACGCTCTCGGCCATGGGGCCCTCCTCGGATGGGCTCGCCTCCCGCCTCACGCCGGAGCGTGCGCACGCGAGGTCGGCGGCGGCAACCGTGCCACGATCGCGCGCGGCTGGCCAGCACGCGGCCCGGCGGCGCGCGGCCGCGGCCCGCGCCCGCACGCTCGATTGTATGGCGCCGCCCCTCCTGCTAGGCCCTGCAGGCGATGCCGCTCCGCGCCCGCGACGTCATGCAAAGCGCCGTCGTCTCGGTGTCCCCGCGGACGACGCTCGCCGCGCTCGAGGACTTCCTGCTCGCCAAGCGCGTCGGCGGCGTGCCGGTGATCGACGGCGGCGAGCTGGTCGGGATCGTCTCGCGCTCCGACGTCGTGCGCGCTCTCGGGCTCGAGCGCTCGCTCGCCGGCATCGCCGCGGAGGGTGTCGAGCACGACGAGTTCGCCCCCGCGGGCGAGCCGCCCCCGCCGATCGTGTCCGCCCGTCCCGACCCGGCCAGCCGCACGGTGCGCGACATCATGGTGCCCGACGTCGTGACGGTCGCGCCCGAGACGCCGATCGCCGAGGTGGCGCGCCTCCTCGCCGCCCGCCACCTGCACCGCGTGCTCGTGACCGAGGGCCGGCGCGTGTGCGGCGTCATCAGCACGACCGATCTCGCGCGCCTGATCGCCGACGGGCGCCTGCGCGAGCCCGCCTGAGCCCGCCCGCTCCGCGCCCGCGCCGCCGCTTCCGGGACGCGCCGCGATGGAGTAGTCAGGGCCTACCATGCCGGATTTCCACTTCCAGGAGATGTTTCCGCACGGCGACGACCGGACGCCCTATCGCCGTCTCGACCTCGACGGCCTCGGCCGGGAGACCTTCCGCGGCGAGTCCGTGCTCACCGTCGCGCCCGAGGTCCTGACCGGGCTCACCGCCGCCGCCGTCCGCGACGTCTCGCACCTCTTCCGTCCCGGCCACCTCGCCCAGCTCCGGACGATCCTCGACGACTCCGAGGCGTCGCAGAACGACCGCTTCGTGGCGCTCAACATGCTGCGCAACGCTTGCGTGTCGGCGGGGATGATCCTGCCCTCGTGCCAGGACACCGGCACGGCGATCGTCATCGGCAAGAAGGGTCGCGGCATCTGGACGCCGGGGGGCGACGAGGCGGCGATCGCGCGCGGCGTCTACGACACCTATACGCGGACGAACCTGCGCTACTCGCAGCTCGCGCCACTCTCGCTCTACGACGAGGTCAACACCAAGACTAACCTGCCGGCGCAGATCGAGCTCTACGCCACCGACGGCGACGAATACCGCTTCCTGTTCGTCACCAAGGGCGGCGGCTCGGCGAACAAGACGTTCCTCTACCAGGAGACCAAGGCGCTCCTGAACCCGGCGTCGCTGCTGGCGTTCCTCGAGCGCGAGGTGAAGAAGCTCGGCACCGCCGCCTGCCCGCCCTACCATCTCGCGATCGTGGTCGGCGGCACCTCGGCCGAGACGACGCTCAAGACCGTGAAGCTCGCGAGCTGCCGCTACCTGGACGACCTCCCGACCACGGGCAACGAGCACGGCCACGCCATCCGCGACCCCGCCCTGGAGGAGGACGTGCTCGCGGTCACCCGCCGGCTCGGCATCGGGGCGCAGTTCGGGGGCAAGTACTTCTGCCACGACGTGCGCGTCGTCCGCCTGCCGCGCCACGGCGCAAGCTGCCCGGTCGGGATCGGCGTGTCGTGCTCGGCCGACCGCCAGGCGAAGGCGAAGATCACGCGCGACGGCGTCTTCCTCGAGCAGCTCGAGACCAACCCGGCGCACTACCTGCCCGACATCGACGACGCCAAGGTCGGCGGCGACGTCGTCGCGATCGACCTCACGCGGCCGATGGCGGAGATCCGCGCGACGCTCTCGCGCCATCCGATCAAGACGCGGCTCGCGCTCACCGGCCCGATGGTGGTGGCGCGCGACATCGCGCACGCCAAGCTGAAGGAGCGGATCGAGCGCGGCGAGGGCCTGCCGCAGTACGTGAAGGACCACCCGATCTACTACGCCGGCCCGGCGAAGACGCCGGCGGGCTACGCCTCGGGCTCGTTCGGGCCGACGACGGCGGGGCGCATGGACGCCTACGTCGACCTCCTGATGGCGCACGGGGGCAGCCTGGTGACGCTCGCCAAGGGCAACCGCTCGCCGGTGGTCGCCGAGGCGTGCAAGAAGCACGGCGGCTTCTACCTGGGCTCGATCGGCGGTCCGGCGGCGATCCTCGCGCAGGAGAACATCAAGAAAGTGGAGGTCCTCGAGTACCCCGAGCTCGGCATGGAGGCGATCTGGCGGATCGAGGTCGAGAGCTTCCCGGCCTTCATCGTCGTCGACGACAAGGGGAATGATTTCTTCGGGCGGTTGTAGGCGCCGCGGGCGGGGAACCGCCACATGGAGTACGTGCACCAGCGCGGCGAGTTCGCCGACGTCCCGATCGACGCCATCGCCGCGACCTTCCGTCGCGAGTACCCGCGGCTGGTAGCGAGCGACGACGAAGGGGACTTCGAGCGCGACGTCGCGCGCGAGACCTGAGAGGCTGTGAATCAATCCCCTCCCGTCGCCGGGCTGTCGCATCGCGGCGTCGCAA
>Ga0302046_10000717_pt1 | contig 32266 bp, 18 predicted proteins | sample RVTome_11_FD_200261 | JGI IMG/M metagenome (GOLD analysis project Ga0302046, IMG submission 200261) | Soil microbial communities from uranium-contaminated site in the Upper Colorado River Basin, Wyoming, United States - RVT147D111 (version 2) ...
CTCCTCGGCCGCTCCGCTCATGCAGAAACGATACCGCGGCCGGGGCGCCCGGCCGCCTCTATGCACGCAGTGCGTCGAGCCGCCGGAGCAGGTCGGGGGCGCCGGCGAAGCGGCCGTCGGGGTCCTTCTCCAGGCAGGTCAGCAGCGCCCGCTCGAGATCGCCCGGGATCTCCGGCCAGTAGGTCGAAGGCGGGGTCGGCTCCTGCTCGATCGCCGCCATCACCGCCTCGCGCGCGCTCTGGGCGCGGAACGGCAGCTCGCCGGTGAACAGCTCGTAGAGCACCACGCCGGCCGAGTAGATGTCCGAGCGCGGGGTCGCCTCTTCACCGCGGAGCTGCTCGGGCGCCAGGTAATGCGGGGTGCCGACGACCATCCCCTCCGGCGTGCGGTCGGGGTCGGGGCGGCGCAGCAGGCGGGCGATGCCGAAGTCCATCAGTTTGGCGTTGCCGTTGGGCTCGAGGATCAGGTTCTCGGGCTTGATGTCGCGGTGGACCACGCCGACCGCGTGCGCCGCCGCCAGCCCGTGGCAGAGCTGGCGCGACAGGCGCAGGCCGGCCGAGTACGGCAGCCGGTCGGTCTGGTCGAGCAGGTAGCGCAGGGTGACGCCGCGCACGTACTCCATCGAGATGAACGGGGTGCCGTCGACCATGCCGAGGTCGTAGGTCCTCAAGACGTTGGGGTGGGTGATCCGGCGCGCCAGCTTCAGCTCCTCCTTGAGCCGCTCGACCTCCTCCGCGCCGACCCCGCGGTCGGCGCGCAGCATCTTGAGCGCCACCAGGTCGTCGAGCTCGCGGTCGCGCGCCTTGAACACCATCCCCATGCCGCCCATGCCGAGCAGCGAGAGGATCTCGAAGCGACCGCCGACCACCGAGCCCGGGCGGATCTGCGACAGGGTTTCCCGATCGCCGCGCCGGGGTCCGACGGCGGTCATCGGAGTCGGAGAGGCGAGGTCGGAGGTCACCTGCGCCGCCTCGTCGGGGCGCACCAGGTAGAGCGGCTGCGGGGTGATGACGCCGCGGCGCTCGACCAGCGCCAGGCCGGAGCGGGCGAAGGCCTCGGCGAGCTCGTCGTGGACCCGGCGGTCGAGGACGATGTCGCCCGGCCCGGCCTCGCGGACCAGGCTCTCGAGCTGCTGCACCGGCGGCCCCGCGAGCGCCGGCCGCGCCGACCCGTTCTCCCCCACCGTGCCGGCCTCGGCCGGGCCCTCGGCGATCGCCACCGCGGGAGCGTTGAGCGAACGCCCGCCAGCGGCGAGCAGGTCGGCGGCGGTGGCGAGCGCGCGCTGGCAGCGCGCGGAGCCGCGGAACGAGACCCACGCCCGGTGGCCGGCCACCGCCTCGACCCGGCCGCCGCGCGCGACCGCCAACTCGCGCAGCCGCCGCAGGTCGCGGCCCAGCCCCTCGATCACCTCCCCCGGCTCCCCGGAACCGAGGCGGGCGCGGTCGCGGAACTCCGCGCCGAGCAGCGCCAGGCGCTCGCGCACCGCCGGGCGCACCGTCGGCTCGAGCGGCTGCACCGCCCCGGCGTCGGGCAGAGTGCGCGACAGCTCGGCGACGTAGGCCTCCATGTCGCGCTTCTCGCGCAGGTCGGAGAGCAGGTGGTCGAAGGCGCGGGCGAGCGAGCCGACCTCGTCGCCGCGGCCGGTGGGGATCTCCTGGTCGTAGTCGCCGTCGCGGGCGGCGGCGGCGGCGGCGCCGAGGCGGCGGATCGGCGCCAGCACCCGGCGCGCGAAGCCGAACGACAGCGCGAAGGCGAGCAGCACCGCCGCCAGGCCGGCGGCGAGCAGCGCCCGCTGGATCGCCCGGAAGGGCGCCAGCTCGCGGTCGAGCGAGACCAGCACCGCGCTCGCCCCGACCGGGTCGCCGGCGGCGTCGGCGAGCGGGGCGAACAGCGCGATCCAGGGCTCGCCGTCGAGGTCCAGCTCGACGCCGCCGACCGTCTCGCCTTCTTCGACTGCCCGCCGGTACGGTCCCGGCCGGGCGCGCAGAGCCGAGGCGAGCAGCCGCTCGCGGTCCAGCCCCAGGGTGCTGGCGGCGATCGCAAGGGCGCCGCCGCTCTCGATCACCGCCGCCACGTCGTTGCCCATCACGCGGTCGAGGCCGAGGTCGAAGCCGGTGACCAGGAAGCCGGCGAGCAGGCCTCCGGGATCGATCGGCACCACCGTCGCCTCGTACAGCGCGTCGCCCTCGCGCCACAGGCCGGCCGCGACGTACTCCTCCAACGCCTGGGCGACCAGGTCGCTCTCCTCCAGCTCCTCGCCGCCGCCGGCCGGACGGTCGGTGCGCGCCACCAGCCGGCCGTCGGGATCGAGCACGGCGGCGAAGTCGAACTCGAAGTCGGCGCGGCGCTCGCCGAGCTGGTCGAGGATCGAGGCGCGGTCGCCGGCCGGGATCGCCTCCGCGAGGTAGATCGCGACGCCCGGGTCGGAGGCGAAGATGCTCGCGTCGCGCAGCAGCGCCCCCTCGCGCTCGGTCCGGGAGGTCGTGAACACTTCGTGGCTGGCGCGCAACGCCTCGGCCGCCTGGTCGCGCGCGATGCGCCCGGCGGTGAACGCGGTGTAGGCGACCGCGCCGCCGACCGCGAGCACGATCAGCAGCGCGGTGATCAGGAAGATCCGGGTGCCCAGGCCGAGCCCCCGGCGCTCCTCCGCCGCCCGGCGCTCGACACCGTCGCGGGCGGCCGTCGGGACGGCGTCAGTAGCGGTCACGGCCCCGCCCGTAGGACTTGCCGAGCTTGTTGAGGTGGCGCGGCACGCGCGGCCGCGAGACTCCCAGCTCGACCTCGATCGGCCCCGGCGACGGCAGCGTCAGCTCGAGCGTCGCCGTGTCGGTCTGCTCGTGCCAGGCGATCAGCCGGCCGTGCCCGGCCGGCAGCCCGGCGAGGCGGAAACGGCCGGTGGCGTCGGGGTTGGCGTAGTACGGAGTGTCGACGACCATGACGTAGGCGACCATGCCGTGGTGGACGTTGCAGTAGATCCGCACCAGCCCCGGCTGCTCCAACGTCGTCTCCGCTCCCGGCCCCTGGCCGAGCAGGCCGAGGTCGAAGGCGTTGCCGCGCGACACCGAGAAGACGTTGTGGAGGATCGGGTCGCGGTTCGGGAAGCGCAGAGTGCTGCCGCGCGGCACCGCCAGCACCCGCGGCGAGAACGCCTTGTTGCGGGTCTCGATGGTCACGGTGGCCGCCTTCGGCGCTCGCGACCCGCCGGCGGGCTCGAACCAGACCACCGCCGCCGCCGGGTCGGTGCCGCGCGCGCCGCGCCCGGTCAGCTCGAGGGTGCCCGCCAGCTCGGCGGACGCGGCGGCGCCGGCGGCGGCGGCGAGCGCCAGGGCCGCCACCAGCGCAGCCGGGGCGGCGGGCCGGCGGCGCGGCCCCGGGGACGCGGCGGGCGCCGCCATCAGGTGCGCCATCTCAGGGTGATGAGCAGCTCGTCCTCCGAGCGCTGCGCTCCCGAGACCAGCGTGATCGTGTGGTCGGAGAACTCCGCGGTCAGGTCGATGCCGCGGACGATCGCGAGCCGCAGCCCCCAGTCGATCTTCTCCCACTCCCAAGCGAAGCTCGGCGTCGGGCCGCCGGCCGGGGGCAGGAAGTCGGGGTCGAGCCGCGACCAGCGGACCGCCGGCTGGATCGACGGGAAGAGCTGGCGGCCGCCGATCGCCGCTCCGACCGGCAGCTCGAACCGCCACGCCAACTCGGCCTCGGCGCCGGTCCGCCCGAGGCCGGCGAGGTCCTGGTCGACGTACTGGGCGAACAGGGTGAAACCGCGGAGGTAGAGCCAGACGTTGGCGCCGACCTCCTCCTTCTCGTTTCCGGTGATCGGGAACGGGAAGAGGTTCGCCGGGCCGCGCAGCAGGTCGAGGTCGCCGCCGTAGAGGGTGCCGTCGAACTCGACCGTCTCGGCGAGGTCGCGGCGGCGGCCGAAGACGAGGATCTCCATGCCGTCCTCGCCACCGGGGCGGCCGAAGCGGAGGCCGACGCCGGCGCCGAGCTGAGCGTCGCCGTCGGTGTCGAGGTCCTCGCCCTCCGCGTCGTAGGGGATCACGAAGCCGCTGCCCAGCTCCGGCGTGCGCAGGCCGAGGATCTGGTCGCGCAGGCCGTTGTCGCCGGCCAAGGCGTTGGGATCGCGCATGAACAGCGGGTTGCCCTGGGTCACCGAGGCCTTGACATAGGCGTAGCGGCCGAGGTCGACGCCGACCTCGACGCCGACGTCCTCGAAGCGGTTGAAGGCGGTCGAGACGACGCCGTAGCTCTCGAGGTGCCGGTCGTCCTGGCGCTCGAACTTGGGGAACTTGCCGACCTTCAGGTAGCCGCCGGGGTCCTCCGGCACCAGCGCCGGCTCGGCCTCCCGGCCGAGGCGCAGCCACGCCTCGTCGACGTCCCACTCCTTGTCGGTCGAGGTCGGGTTGCGGTCGTAGAGGTCGATGAAGTCGAGCTTGAGCCCGGCCGCCAGCGACTCGCCCCAGGTCGCATCGAGGTGGAGCGTGACCGTCGACGGCTCGATGTGCGAGCCGGGGTCGACCGTCGCCAGCTCCTGGTCCTGGATCTCCGGCGGCAGCGCCAGGATGCGCAGCGGGAACCGCTCCTCGTCGCTGTCGCGGAAGTGCATCTTGGCCTCGAGCGACCAGTCGATCTCGGGCCGCACGGACCGACCGGCGTCCTCCGCCTCCTCCTGCGCCGCCGCGCCGGCGGCCGCGAGACCGAAGACCAACGGCGCCAGCCAGCAGACCGCTCGCACGTGCCTCATACCCCCTCCACCTCCCTACGGGCTCTTAGTGCCATGCAGATGAACGGATTATAGGTCAGCTCGGTGAATCCGCCCCGGGCCGGCGGGCGCACCGCGCCGGCACCCCGTCCGGTCCGCGCGACCGCCCTCCGACCAGCGGCGATCGTTCGGCCTGGCCGTTACCCCTCGCCCGCCGGACGAGGCGCGCATCCCCGCCGCTCCGGCCGCCTCCTCCTTGCCGAAGGACAGCACAGACGCAATTCCGTGTCTAAACGTGCGTGAAGTTCTAACCCTTCTCGCCCCTCCGAGGGTCTTTCAGCGCGTATCGGGCGTCCTGCGGCGGCCGTGACGGCCGCCACCCAGAGTCGCCCGCCAGGAGGTGTCATGACTTGCACCAAGCGGACCTCTCGGATCATCATGGCCGCGGCCGTCCTCGCCGCCCTGATCGCGGATACCGCCCCGACGGCGGGCGCGGCCCCGCGCTCCCTCGACCGCACGGCGGTGGCCGCCCCAGACGGCGGCTGGAGCGCGCTCCTCGGTCCCTGGCACGCGATCGAGACCTGGCTCCGCAACGCGTTCGGAGCCGACTCCGGCGAGGGGGGTGAAGGTGGGGGCGAAAGCGGAGGCGGCGAGGGTGGCGGTGGCGAGACCACGGGCGGCGGTTCAGCCCAGGAGCCCCCGCCGCCGCCGACCTGCCCGCCGGGGCAGAGCGAGGGACCCTGTACCGACCCGAGTGGTTAGCCCCGCAGGGGTATTCCACCGGGCATGCGTCCACATCGGGTGCAGAATCGCTGCGGACTTGTTTCCGCAAATGCGAACCTGCATAATGCGATTGGATGATCGCTGATAGCGTGATGTCGACCGATCCGCTGGAAGCCGTCCTCATCCGCTTGCGTCGAAGCGCTGAGGATCTCTTCCGGCGGTTCGCGTTGTCTCCCGACGAGGCTCGCAACCTCCTCGTCGACGCACTGCCCAGGATCGAGTCGCTGCACGGAGCTGTTCCTGGGGCCGGACACCGGCTGCTCAAGCTGATGGAAGCGGCGTGTCGCCGGGCCCGGCCCCAGGGATCAGAGCGTCGAGGTCCAGGGGCCCTCGATTACCTGCCCGCGTTCGACGCCGCCATAGCGTACGTGCGTCAGAAGTGCTTCGAGAGCGAGCGCGCGCGGATTGCTAGTACAACTACGGTCGCCGAGGTGGAGCAGTCGTGTGTGGAGCATGGACCGATGGCCGCATGCGGGCTACTGACTCAGGAACTGTCGAAGGAGCTGCTGGTTGCGATAATGGACCGCGCTTACGAGCTCCGGAAAACAGATGTCCCACTCTCACTGGCCGTTGCCAGCTTCGCGCTCCGGCTCCTCCGCGAGCCGACGGCCGGGGCGGCTCTCCACGACCGATTGCGTGCTGATCTCGAAGCTCGAGCTCACGCCATCGCCGGCAACGCCAACCGCCTGCTCGAGGACTTCAGGGCGGCCGACCGCGAGTTCGTGGCGGCGCAGGCGGCGCTGGCACGCGGCAACCAAGATCCCCGCGAGCGGGCTTTCGTCCTCGTCGAACTGGCGACCCTCCGACGCGCGCAGGGTCTGTTCCCCGAGGCGCTGCGACATCTACAGCAGGCCGCGGCGATTTACCGCTGGACGCAGGAGCGCCACCTCGAGGGACAGGCCTATTCGCGGATGGCCACCTGCCAGGCGTACTCCGGCCAGCCGGAGCTGGCAATACCACTCGCCGAACAGGCCGCCCTGCTCATTGATCCCCAGCGCGACCCGAGCCTCGCGGCTGGCGTCGAGCACAACATGACCCACTTCCTATGCGCGGCCGGGCGGGCCGAGGAGGCACGGGCTAGACTCCCACGGGCGCGCCGATTGATGGCGAAGTGCGGAACCCAAAGCGACCTCCGGCTCCTCCGCTGGATCGAGGCCCAGATCGCCTTCGCCCTCGGCGAGCGCGACGAGGGCGAGCGGCTCCTGCTCGGGGTGCGGGACGAGTTCATCGCGGCCGGCAACCGGTACGACACCGCCCTCGTCTCCCTCGAGCTTGCCGCCGAGTACCTCGACCAGAGCCGGTCCGCGGACGCCCGGCGGCTGGCCGCGGAGACGCTGCCGATCTTCCAGTCGCTGGAGGTCCACCGCGAGGCGCTGGCGGCGCTGATCGCCGTGCAGCGGGCGATCGAGATGGAGTCCGCGACCGCCGAGCTGGTGCGCGAGCTGCTCGCCACCCTGCAGCGGGCGCGCAACGGCCCGCCGCCGCGTCCGGAACAGCCCTCCTGACGGTGCCGCGCGGGCGGCGCCACCCCACCCTGGCAGCGTTCCTGCACCTGCCGGATAGACAAAAAACGTCCGCCGTGTCACGGATTGGGCCGCGGCGGCACATATGGGAGTGACAGCCTGCCGGAGAGCGCGCGACGTCGCCCCCGTCCCGCCTCCAACCCGGTAGGCGCCGGACGTGACGGACCTGTCCGTCGAACCGTGTAGGTTCGAGACAGAAGCCAGGTTTCACTCCGCCGCAAGCATGGATTCGGCCGGCGATTCGTTCGCCGGCTATTTTTTTGCCCCAACGGGATCAGTTGTCGTAGGCGAGGCTCTTTTCGCTTACGCGATAGCGGCCGTCGGGCTCGGGCTCGAAGACGCTGCAGCGGGTCAGGTCGCCGCCGTAGACGTGGAGGGTGATCGAGGCCTCGTCGCGGGCGTTGGCGATGGTGTGGTACTCGAACGGCGGGATCAGCGCGCCGGCGGCGCCGACGCCGGTACACACCGAGTCGATGCGGCGGAAGCGGCAGCGGTCGCCGTGGCGCTCGAGCAGGTCATACTGGGTCACCTCGATCCGTCCCTCGATCACGCCCTCGACGCACCAGGTGCCGGCGTGGTCGTGGAGCGGCGTCTTCTGGCCCGGCCCCCAGACCATCGCCACCACGACGTAGCCGTGGTCGCCGCTGCGGTAGACCAGGCGGCGGGCGTAGTGCCCCGGCGCGGTCCGCCGCAGCTCCCCGGACAGCGCCAGCTCACCGTCGTGGATCAGGCGCGACATCCCCTCCTGCACGGCGCGCGTGGTGGCCGCCACTCCGTCCAGGCCGACCGCGCGGTCGACCAGCTCGATCAGGGGTTCGATGCCGCGCGGCGGCGCGGCGGTGGGGGCGGTATCGGCGCTGGTGGTCATCGGCTCCTCCGGTTCGCGGTCGTCGTCTCCGCACCAGGATAGTACGCGACGGCAGTCAGGTTAAGCTGCGGCGCCGTGGCAGGCCGTGCCCTCACCTCGCTCCTGCGCCCGGTCGCGGGCCGCCGCCTGCCGCGGGAGCTGCGGGCGCACCGCGTCGGCGTCACCGCGCGGCGCACCCTCGGCGGCCTGCGCGATCCAGCGCTCTGCAAGTTCATCTCTCGGATCGACGGCGGAGCGCCGATCCACCGCGGCAACCGCGTGAGGCTGTTCACCGACGGCGCGGAGGCGACCGCGGCGATGCTCGGGGCGATCGCCGGCGCCGAGCGCGAGGTGCTGTGCGAGGCGTACATCTTCACCGACGACGAGACCGGCCACGCCTTCCGCGACGCGCTGTCGGCCGCCGCGGTCCGCGGGGTGCGCGTGTGCGTGCTCGCCGACGCCTGGGGCTCGCTCTCCACGGGCTCGGCGTTCTGGCGCGGTATGGGCGCCCACGGCATCGAGGTGCGGCTCTTCCACCGTCTCTTCCGCCACCTCTGGTGGCAGGCGTTCCGCGACCACCGCAAGATCCTGGTCGCCGACCGCCGGCTCGCGTTCACCGGCGGCATGAACATCGCCGACGAGTACTCCGGCTCCTTCCGGAGCAAGCGCGCGGAGCGGATGCGCGACACCCATCTCGAGGTCGGCGGCTCGGCGGCGGTCGAGCTGGCGGCGGTCTTCGCCGAGGGCTGGGAGCGCGCCGGCGGCAGGCCGCTCGACCCCGAGCCCGCGCCCGGAAGAGCCGCCGGACGCGCCGCCGAGCCCGCGGAGGACGGCGGCTCGCGGGTCCACGTGCTCGACTCCCGCCCAGATCGCGGCCATCACGAGACGGCGTCGGTGCTCGCGACCGTGGTCGCGCTGGCCGAGGAACGCCTGTGGCTGACCGCCGGCTACTTCGCCCCCGGCCGGCTGGCGGTTCGGCTGATCACCGCCGCCGCCACCCGCGGCGTCGACGTCCGCCTCCTCCTCCCCGCGCGCACTGACGTGCCGATCGTCCGCCACGCCGGCCACGGCTGGTACCGCCGGCTGCTCAAGGCCGGCGTGCGGGTCTTCGAGTACCGCGCCGCGATCCTCCACGCCAAGACCCTGGTCGCCGATGGCACTTTGTCGATCGTCGGCTCGAGCAACCTCGACGTGCGCTCCTTCCGCTTCAACGCCGAGTGCAACGTGGTCGTGCTCGACGACGGCCTGGCGGGCGAGCTGGCGGCCGCCTTCGAGCGGGACCTCACTGAGAGCGAGGAGATCGACCTCGCGGCCTGGCGCCGGCGCAGCGTCTTCCACCGCGCGGCCGACCGGGTGGCGCGGTGGCTGTCACCTCTCCTCTAGGACCCCGGCGCGCGCGCACGCCGAGCGAGCTGCACTCTCGCCGCGGCTCCTTCCGACCCGTCCCACGCCCTCCTGCCGGGGAGGGTCGAGCCCACCTCGAGGGCGCCGGCCGTCCCACCTCTCCGGGTGTCGAATTCGCACCGCGAGGGTGCGAGAGCTGCAGGTCCCCGAGTGGGCGATCCTCCACGACAGCTTCGAGCGCGGCGACACGTCGGGGTGGTCGGCGGCCGAGCCCTGACCGGCCGGCGGCCGCTCGTCTACACTCGCCCGGTGACGAGCCGAGCCCGGGGCACGGGCCACGACGGCGGCCGCCCGCGTTCAGACACTCCGGAGCGGATGCCGGCGGCGGTCGAGGCGGCGTGGTCTCGGCCGGGCGAGGAGGTCCTCGAGGCGCTCGGCGTCGCCCGCGAACGCGGCCTCTCCCCCTCTGAGGTCGAGGAGCGCCGCGCCCGCCACGGCCCCAACCTGCTGCGCCGGACCCGCCGGCGCAGCGCCTGGAGGGTCTGCCGATCGTCGCCACCCTGGCGCTCGCCCGCGGCATGTGGCGGATGGCACGCCGCAACGCGCTGATCAACCGGCTCGCCGCGGTCGAGACCCTCGGCGCCACCACCCTGATCTTCACGGACAAGACCGGCACCCTGACCGAGAACCGGATGACCGTGCGCCGGTTCTGGCTGCCCGCCGGGCGCTACCGGGTCGAGGGCGAGGGGCTCGACCTCGACGGCGCCTTCCGGCGCGAGGGGGACGGCGACGGCGAGGGCCTCGGCGGCGGCGAGGAGGGCTCCGAGGTCTCCCCCACCGAAGCACCGGCCCTGCGCGCGGCTCTCGAGGTCGGCGTGCTGTGCAACAACGCCGCGCTCGAGGCGGCCTCCGGCGAGGCCGAGAACGGCGAGCGCGGCGACCAGAACGGCGGCAGCGGCCTCGACGCCACCGGCGACCCGCTCGAGGTCGCGCTCCTGGTCGCCGGCGCCAAGGCCGGCCTGCGCCGCTCCGAGCTGCTCGAGCAGGCCCCCGAGGAGCGCGAGGAGGCGTTCGACCGCGAGACCCAGATGATGGCGACCTTCCACCGCCTCGACGGCCGCTTCCAGGTGGCGGTCAAGGGCGCCGGCGAGAAGGTGCTCGAGGCGGCGACTTCCCTGCGAACCGCGGACGGCCGCGAGGAGCTGACCGCCGAGCTTCGCGAGCGCTGGCTCGAGCGCAACCGGCGGATGGCCGCCGACGGCCTGCGCGTGCTCGCCCTTGCCGAGAAGGAGACCGGCTCGGCCGGCGACGACCCCTACCGCGAGCTCACCTTCCTCGGCCTGGTCGGGCTCCGGGACCCGCCGCGCCGCGAGGTGCGTCCGGCGCTCGACGCCTGCCGGCGCGCCGGCGTGCGCGTGGTGATGGTCACCGGCGACCAGCCCGCCACCGCCGCCGCGATCGCCGGCGCGGTCGGCCTGGTGCCCGAGGACGAGGAGGCATGCACCGTCGTCGGCAGCGACCTGCGCTCGCTCGACTCGACCTCCGAGGAGGAGCGCGAGGAGCTGCGCCGGGTACCGATCTTCGCCCGCGTCGACCCGGCCCAGAAGCTCGACCTGATCGCCCTCCACCAGGAGGCCGGCGAGATCGTGGCGATGACCGGCGACGGCGTCAACGACGCCCCGGCGCTCAAGAAGGCCGACATCGGGATCGCCATGGGCCGCCGCGGTACCCAGGTCGCCCAGGAGGCGGCGGACATGGTGCTGCGCGACGACGCCTTCGCCTCGATCGTGGCGGCGGTCGAGCAGGGGCGGGTGATCTTCGGCAACATCCGCCGCTTCGTCCGCTACCTGCTGTCGTGCAACGGCAGCGAGATCATGATCGTCGCCGGCGCCACCGCGGTCGACGCGCCGCTGCCGATCCTGCCGCTCCAGATCCTCTTCCTGAACCTGGTCACCGACGTCTTCCCGGCCCTGGCGCTGGCGTTCGGCGAAGGCGATAAGACGGTCATGGAGCGGCCGCCGCGCGACCCCGACGAGCCGGTGCTGGCGCGCCGGCACTGGCTGGGGATCGCCGGCTACGGGCTCCTGATCACACTCTCGGTGCTCGCCGCGGTTGTTCCTCGCGATGTCGTGGCTCGGCTTCGGCGAACGCCGGGCGGTCACGGTCTCGTTCCTCACCCTCGCCCTGGCCCAGCTCTGGCACGTCTTCACCATGCGCGACCCCGGATCGCACCCGCTCCGCAACGACGTCGTGCGCAACCCCTGGATCTGGGGCGCACTGGCCCTGTGCGCCGGCCTGCTGCTGGCCGCGGTCTACCTGCCGGGGCTCGCCGGCGTCCTCGGCCTGCTCGACCCGGGCAGGCGCGGCTGGGCTCTGGCGCTCGGGCTGAGCCTGGTGCCGTGGGCGGTCGGCCTGGTCCTGCGCTCGAGGAAGCCTGGGTTGGCTACCCGGTGATCAGGTCGCGGTACGCGGGGTGGTCCTCGACCACCCGGCCGACGAACGGGCAGGTCGGCACCACCTTCAGACCCTGCTCGCGCGCGTAGTCGAGGCCGTACAGGACCAGCTTCTCGCCGAGCTTACGGCCGCGCAGCTCCGGGAGCACGAAGGTGCTGCGGAAGTCGAGGGTGTGGTCGTCGCGGCGCCGGTAGGAGAGGGTCCCCTCCTTGCCGTCGACCAGAACGACGAACCGCTGGCGTGCCGTCTCGTGCTGGACGTCGATCCCTTCGTCGGTCGTCTCGGCCATCGTCTCCTCCAGTCGTCCGGCGTCTCGTCCATCCTAATCGACGGCCGGCCGCCGCGGACGGTCTCTCCTTCCCCACGCCGCTGCTGACGCAAAAGCTGTGCCAGTCCGGCGCTCCCCGGTCCGAGAAAACGCCGAAGGCGGCCCCGGCGGAGGGCACGAGCCCTGCCGGGTACCGCCTTCGGGAGAGCGCCGGCGGCGGGATGCCGCCGGTGCCGCGTGACGTCGATCCGCTTACTTCGGGCTCGGGAGCGCGGCGGCGGCCCAGTTGTAGCCGAGCAGCTGGTTGTGGACATCGCGCACGATCACCGCCTGGACGTTCGCCAGCGGGAACGCCGGCGAGGGCATGAAGGTGCTGTAGAGGATCAGCGACCCCGAGCCGAGGAACATCGTGATCGTCCCGACGTCGAAGGTGCCGTCCTTGGTGACGACCTGGACGATCAGCAGGCTGTCGTCCGGCATGTCGCCGAACACCCGGACGCCGATCATCTCGACTCCGTGCTCGCCCTTGATCGTGCAAAAGCCGAAGGTGTCCTTCTGCGCGAACTTGGTCGGCTGCAGCTCGACGGTCTGCTTCCAGTCGCCCCTGGTGCCGGGGCCGGGGCCGGCGGCGGCCGCCGCCGAGGCGACCAGCACGACCATCAGGACGGTCGCCGTGAGGGTTCTGAGGCTGTTCATGTCCGTTCTCCTTGAGTCGTCGCCGTTGTCGTTGTCGTCGTCGTCCGTCCGCCGGGCCGATTGAACGTCATCCGAGGTGACGGCACGATGACCAGCTCGCGGGCTCGGGGCACGCGTGGGTCCTACCTGGTCGGGAGCGAGATCCCGGCGGCCTTCCAGGTGTAGCTGAGCAGCGGGTTTTCGACGTCGCGCACGATCACCGACCTGACGTTGGTCAGCGGGAACGCCGGCGAGGGCACGAGCGAGGTGCTGTAGAGGACCAGCGACGCCGAGCCGAGGAACATCCGCATCGTCCCGACCTCGAACACGCCCTTGTCGTTGACGATCTGCACGATCAGCAGCTTGTCGTCCGGCATGTCGCCGAACACCCGGACGCCGAGCATCTCGACTCCGCCCTCGCTCTTGATCGTGCAGTAGCCGAACGTGTCCTTCTGGGCGAACCTGGTCTTCATCAGCTCGACGGTGTACTTCCAGTCGCCCTTGGTATCGCCCGGATCCGGGCCGGCGGCGGCCGCGCTCGAGGCGACCAGGAAGACCATCAGGACGGCTGTGGTGAGAGTTCTGAGGTTGTTCATGTCTGTCTCCTTTGTCTTGAGGGGTCGTCGTCGTCCGTCTCTGGGGCCGATTGAACATCATCCAAGGTGACGGTACGATGACAGGACCCGGTTGTCTTTCCTGATCGATTGGACAACCGAAGGCCCCCGGCCGGAACAGCCGGGACCCTGGTCAAGCCATTCTGCCGTCAGTGATTTACGAGGATTGAGCCGAGAGCGGACCGAGACGAAACCCTTACTGTAACCCCCCCGGGATGACAAGGAGATGACGGGCTCGGATTCCCACGATCGATCGATCCCGCGCGGTCACCGCGTTTCGTTCGGGCGCAGCGGGCGGAGCAGCTCGAGCGCCGGACGCGTGTTGTAGGTCGCGCGCCAGCGGCGGTGCTCGGGGCCGTCCGGGAACGCCTCGCCCTCGGGGTACGGGTAGCGGCTCATGCCGTGGAACGGCAGCGGCTCGACAGCCTGGGAGAACGCGGTGTTGGCGTCGCCGTCCTTCGCCCAGCCGTCGACCTCGAGCAGGAAATCGCGCTCCCAGCCCGGGGGCAGCGGCGGCAGGGCGACGGCGTCGAACGCGAGGCGCAGCTCGTCGCCCGAGCCCATGATGACGAAGCGGTCGTCGACCGCGCCGAGCAGCGAGCGCACCGGCCCGTAGCGGGTGTAGAGCCCGGGCGTCTGGTTCCACATCGAGACCGGCATCCAGGTGTGGTAGTCGAAGCTCTCCGGCTGCTTGCGCTCGGGGTGGATCACCGGACGCGAGAAGCCGCGGAAGCGCAGGGTCGCGGCCGACGGTGACAGCACGGTGCGCACGAGCGGCGGCTCCGCGGCCTCGACGGCGAGGACGACCTCGTCCCAGTAGAGGCAGAGGTTGCTCTCGATCCGCACCTCGCGCGACGCCGAACGCCAGGCGCCGGTGAGGTCGACGACGATCGTCTTCGGCTTGCCGGCGGGGATGCCCATCTCGGAAAACGCGGTCACCCAGCGGCCGGCCTCGTCCTTGACCGACAGGCGCGGCATCTCGAGTCCGCCGCCCGGTCGCTGGGCGGCGGCGAGGAAGGTGCTGCCGTCGGCCCAGTCAACCCAGCCGTTGAGGACCAGCAGGCTCCGGACGCCCTCGGGGGTGGCCGCCGCGGCTCCAGCGCCGAAGTCGAGGTCGAGGTGGTGGCGCTCGGCGGCGCCGGCGGAGTCGCGCTCGAAGCCGTCCGGATAGGTGCTGTCACGGGCGAGCACGCGGTCGAGGACGTCGCGGCCGCGGTCGTCGCGGGCGGCGACGGGCGGGAACCGGCGCGCCGTCGCGTGCAGCCGGTGCGGCGGGAACGGCGGCGCCCGGAACTGGTCGTTGACGAAGACCTCGATCTCGCCGGGGTGGTCGACCGCGATCAGCCGCACCCGATCGAGGAACGCGACCTCGCGCAGCTCCTCGGTGATCCGGACCTCGTAGCGCCCTCCGCCCTCGACCAGCTCGTCGCGCTCGACCAGCCCGCCGCGCGGGATCTCGATCACCTCATCGTGGTCGACCGGGAAGTACTCGCCGTCGCCGGCGCTCGCCCCGAGCGGCGCCACCCCGAGGACGTCGCTGACGAACTCGAAGCGCTCGCCGTTCCAGGCGAAGACCATCGGGCACGAGCCGGAGAGCCGAGGCGCCTCCTCGATCGCCAGCTCCCCCGGCTCCTGGTTGGCCTCGTTCTGGACCAGGCCGTTCGGCCAGGTGATGCGGACGGTGTCGATCGTCTCGTGCCCGCCGAGCCCGAAGACCAGCGGTACGCCGCGGTAGGTCTGCTTCTGGTAGAGGCTCCCGGCCTTGACCTCGACCTCGGCGCCGGTGGCGCGCTTGCGGTTCTTGACCCCGTTGAGGCGCACGGTGAGGGCGGCGTGCTCGCCCGGCGCGGCGTTGACGTAGAGGCGCAGGACGCCGTCGCGCTCGACCGCGGCGAGGTCGGCGCGGCCGTCGCGGTCGAAGTCGGCGGCGGCGACGACGGCGGCCGGGGTCTCCTCGGGCGCGGAGACCGGCACCCGCCGGCCGGCGTTGTCGGGGTCGAGGAGGGCGAACGGCGGCTGCGGCACCGGCCGCCGCTCCCAGCCCTCGGCCTCGAGGTTGATGAGCAGCGTGTCGCCGGCGGCGATATCGACCCAGCCGTCGCCATCGAAGTCCTCGGCGTGGAGCGCCGCCTCCCCCGCCGGCAGCACGGCCAGCGGCTCTGCCTCGAAGTTGCCGCCGAGCCGGTCGCGGTAGAGGGCGCCCGGGCGGTCCGCATAGATGACCGCGAGGTCGCGCCCCTGGCTGTCGGCGACGACGTGGAGGCTCACCGCGGCGAGCGCCTCGCCGTCGACGAACGGGAAGTCCGCAGTCCGCTCTACCCAGCCCTCGACCGACCCGCTCCCGGGGTTGCGCACCAGCGCCGGCTCGGCGCCGAGCAGGAAGAGGTCGAGGTCGTAGTCGTGGTCGTAGTCGAGCCAGATGGCCGCGCGGTAGTCCCCCGCCGGCAGCGCTGCCGCGAAGCGCTCGAACCGCCCGCCGGCGTTGCGGTAGAGCGCGGCGCCCTCTCCCGTGACCAGCGCGAGGTCGGTCAGGCCGTCGTCGTCGAAGTCGCCGGGAACGGCGGCGCGCACCCCGCGGAGCCCGCCCAGGCCGCTCTCCTCGACCCGGGTGACCCCGTCCGCGAACAGCTCCGCGCCCTTCGACGAGTAGGCGAGCAGGTCGGCGCCGCCGTCGCCGTCCGCGTCGAGCACGACGAGCCCTGCGGTGGCGGCGTCCAGCCCGCGCGCCACTGCGCGAACCGTCCATACCGGCTCGGCCGGGGGCGGCGGCTCGGCCGGCGGCTCGACCGGGTCGTGCAGCTCGGCCCAGCGGTTCCACTCGAGGTCCTCGGGGACCGCCGCGCCCTCGTGGCTCTCCTTGAGCCGCCGGAACTCCGCCAGCGCGCGCTCGGCGTCCTTCGTGCGGCCGAGCGCCCGGTAGGAGTTGTAGAGCTGGTAGCGCGGACCCGCCAGCTCAGGGCTGGAGCGGGCCGCTGTCTCGAAGTGCTCGAGCGCCTTGTCGGGCTCGTCCTCCAGCTTGTAGAGCAGGCCGAGGTTGAAGTGGGAGATCGGCTCACCGGGCACCAGCTCGACCATCCGCTCGAGCTGCGCGATCGCGGCGCGATAGCGGCCGGCGCGCTTGGCGGCGATGCCGAGGTTGAACCAGGTGTGCGGCAGCGAGGGGTGCTGCTCCTGCACCCGCTCCAGCTCGGCCACCCCTTCCTCGGTCCGGCCGGCCCGCAGCAGGGCGAGCCCGTAGTTCAGGCGCTCGCGCGCCGAGTCCGGCGCCAGCGCTAGTGCCTTGGCCAGCTCCTCGACCGCCCGGTACTGAGTCGCCGGGTTCTCGTAGAACGCCTTGCCCAGGTTACGGTGGTGCCAGAGCAGCTCCTCCAGCGGCTGCCCCTCTCCTTCCCGCAGCGTGACGATCCGGCCGACCTCCAGGTCGAAGCTCTCGACCAGCCCGCTCGGCCAGCGCACCGTCGCCGAGTCGATCGTCTTCGCCGCGCCGAGACCGAAGTGCAGACGCTTGCTCGACTGGCTGGCGTAGCCGTTGCCGCCGTCGACCTCGCGGATCAGAATCGCACCGCCGGCGCGGACCGTCATCCGAGCGCCGATCGCGTCGCGGTTCGAGCGCGTGCCGACGAGCCGCGCCTGGACCCAGTGGCCGGGGTTCTCGGTGACGTTGCGGTAGAGCAGCGAGGGCTGGCCGGCGTTGCTGACGTAGAGGTCGAGCCGGCCGTCGCCGTCGAAGTCGGCCATCCCGAGGCCGCGGCCGTCGCGGTCGTCGTCGACGCCGGCGGCGGCCGCCACGTCCTTGAAGGCCTGGCCCTCGAGGTTGCGGAACAGCTTGGTCCGCTGGTAGCCGCTCCACGACCTGTCGCCGATCGGCGGCCAGCTCGCGGGATCGGCGAAGTCGACCCCTGGCCGCAGGACCATCTCGAGAAGCACCGGGATGTAGTTCTCCGGCCCCGCCGAGCGCAGGCCGTTGACCACGAACAGGTCCAGCCAGCCGTCGTGGTCGAAATCGCCGAACTTGGCCGCCCAGCCCCACAGGGTGTTGCAGGTGCCGGTCTCCCTCGAGACGTCGCTGAAGATGCCGTCGCCGTGGTTGTGCCACAGCATATTGCACTCGCGCATGTACTCGTCGGTGATGTTGGTGACGTAGACGTCGAGCCGGCCGTCACGGTCGAAGTCGCCGAAGTCGACGTTCATCCCCTTCCGGGTGTCGATGCCGATCGCCTCCTCGGTGACGTCGTCGAACGTGCCGTCGCCGCGGTTGAGGAACAGCCGGTCGGTACCGTAGTCGCCGGCGAGGTAGACGTCCTGGTCGCCGCCGCCGTCGAGGTCGGCGTGGCCGAGGTCGAGGGTCCAGCCGGTGTGGTGGGCGAAGCCGGCCTCCTCGGTGCGCTCGACGAAGCGGATCGCGGCCGAGCCGGGCGCCGTCTCGTTGCGCCAGAAGGTGACGCCGCCGCCGTTGGTCGCCTGGTCGAGATCGTCGGGCAGCACCCGCCGCTCGGAGCTGGCGAGCAGGTCGACCGGCTGGAAGTAGTTGCCGAGCAGCAGGTCGAGGCGGCCGTCGTTGTCGGCGTCGAACGCGATCACGGTGATCGTGTTGCCGAACTTCGTCAACCCGCTCGCCGCACTGACGTCCTCGAAGCGGCCGCCGCCGAGGTTGCGGTAGAGGATCGGGGTGCCGAAACGGGCGACCAGCAGGTCCTGGCGGCCGTCGGTGTCGGCGTCGAACCAGAGCGCGTCGGAGACGATCGAGCGCTCGTCGTTGCCGCCGCCGACGCCGGCCTCGGCGGTGACGTCGGTGAACGCGAGCCTCCCCTTCTCCGCCAGCTCGTTGCGCAGCAGCCGGTTGGACGGCCCCAGCTCGGAGTCGGTGACGAACAGGTCTTCGTCGCCGTCGCCGTCGTAGTCGCCGACCGCCACCGCGGCGCCGCCGGCCGTGAACATGCCGAGCACCTCGCCGTGCTCGCCAGGGAAGGTGCGCAGGTGGTGGACGAAGCGGGCGCCGGTCGCCCGGGAGACCTCCTCGAAACGGATCGCAGCGGGCCCGGCCGCGGTCTCGGGCTCCGCCGCCGAGGCACCCAGGGCGGACCCGGTGAGGGCCAACAGCCCGGCGGCTACAATCGCCCGCCAGGAGAACCCCGGATGCCCGAAGACCGCCTGCGCTACGCCGCCGCCGCCTGCCAGACCGACTTCCCCAACCCGCCGGACCGCAGCGGGACCCAGCGCCACGTCGATCGCATGCTGGCGATGGTCGACATGGCGGTCGAGGGCTACTCGCCGTTTCTGCCGGTGCGTCTGCTCGCGTTCCCCGAGTTCGCCCACGCCGCCCCCGTCTACCCCACCGCCCGCGAGCTGCTCGACAAGCTCGCCGTACCGATCCCCAACGAGCACACCGAGCGCTACGTCGCCAAGGCCCGGGAGCACGGAGTCTACATCCAGACCGGCACCTTCCTCGAACGCGACGACGCCTGGCCGGGCGTCGTCTTCAACACCACCTGCCTGATCGGCCCGGGGGGCATCCTCACCAAGTACCGCAAGGTCAACCCGTGGATCCCCTGGGAGGTCCACGCCAGCCCGCACGACCTTCCCGGCTATGGCGAGGAGATGTTCCCGGTCGCCGACACCCCGATCGGCAAGCTCGGCTGCGCGATCTGCTACGACTGGCTGTTCCCGGAATGCCTGCGCCAGCTCACCGCCAACGGCGCCGAGGTGCTGATCCGCGTCTCGGCCTACATGGACCCCTGGGGCGCCACCGCGCCGATGGACTGGTGGACGGTGGTCAACCGCTGCCGGGCGCTCGAGAACGTCGCCTACGTCGTCGCCAGCAACCAGGCGGCGAGCCTGTCCCACTACCCGCCGTTCTCGTGGCCGGGCGGCAGCCAGGTGGTCGACTTCGAGGGCCGCCTGCTCGCCCAGGCCGACCCCGGGCCGGGCGAGAAGATCGTCGTCGCGCCGATCGACGTCTCCGCCCTCCGCCACGAGCGCGCCACCCGTCGCGGCCACCAGACCCTCGCCCACCTGCGCACCGAGACGCTGCCGATGTACCGCCGGACGTTCTACCCCGGCGGGCGCGGGGCGGAGAACCTGACCATCGAGCGCATCGACGAGGCGATCGGCGAGGCGAAGGGCAAGCTCGGGTATTGAGCTGAGAAAGCGGCGCCAGGGTCTACGAAACCCACCTGCCTCGACGCACTTCCCGGACAACGGCAAGGTCAAACACGAGACGCGAGCCAACGAACCGGCAGCCGACGCCGAGATCGCGACACGCCTCGGACGTACAGCCGGGAGCGTGGCCCAGAAGCGTCTCAGAGATGGGATTCCGCCGCTCTCTTCCACGCCGGCCGCCAGACTGCCGTGGAGCTCCTGCGTGCCGCGGCTGGTCAAGCGCACGCCGCGGCGCGCGCCGGTGCGAGGGGACGTTAGTCGTCTTCTGGATCCAAGGGGTTGGTACCGTTGGCGATCTCCGTGCCGTCATCGACGCCGCCGCCATCGGTGTCGGCGGCGATCGGATCGGTGCCATGGGTGAGCACCTCGTCGCCGTCGAGGAGGCCGTCGCCGTCGGTATCCGCGAGCGAGTTGTCGGTGCCGAACGCCGCCTCGAGCCACGGTGCCAGCCCATCGGCGTCTTCGTCCGCATTCAGCCTGCGCAGGAACACGAGGTGCTCGCCTGGGCCCAGCGGGTCGAAATCGCGCCACGCCAGATAGGAGGTCGGCGCTGCGACCGCGGGGACCAGCGTCGGTGCGCTGCCTCCTTCGTCGACATCGACGGCCACTTCCTGCGACGGGATCACCGGGTTGCCGAGGAGGTCGAAGACCCCCAGGCGGATGTCGACCGCGTCGAAGAGCGGCGGGACATCTCCCGGGCGGACGTCGACGTAACCGACGTGCAGGTGGCCACGCGCGTCGACGCGGGCGCCTGGCTGCTCGGCCCACAGCGTTCCGGTCACGAGCAGGGTCGGAGCCTGGAACAGGATCTCCGCGAGATCGGCTGGGTTGCCATCGCGGTCGTCGAGCGATGGGTTGAGACGCAGCAGGAAGACCGCGCTGCTCTCCGCGGGTCCGTCTGACCCCGCACGCGGCGCGCGGAGGTGAGGGCCGAAGACGGTGCCGAAGATCACCCCGGAGGGCTCGAGCGCGACCACCAAATCGAGGGTCTCGCCCGGCAGGAGGGTCGAGTTGCGGCTGCCGAACAGGTCGCCGACCGCGCTGCGCGCGGTGGCGGAGCGCGGACCGGCCGGGAACCCGGGGAACACCGCCATGCCGTCTTCGCCGACCACGGTTGCGCCCGACCCGCTGCACTCTCCGCGCCCGAGCGCCGTGAGCCGGGCTCCCACGGCCGGAGCGCCGCCGGCGAAGGTCACCAGCACCCGCAGCGTGCCCAGGCCGTTGAGCACCAGGTCCTGGGTCTCGACCTCGAGCGGTGCGTCGAGTGTTACCCGACCCATGCCGCAGTCGGCGCTGCCCGGGGGTCGCGCGACGAGTCCGTAGGTGCCCAGAGGCAGTCCCTCGATCAGGTAGTCGCCGTCGGCGTCGGTCGCCTCAGTTTCGAAGCCCGGGCCGATCGCCGTCACCGTGATCCCGGCCGCCGGCGTGACGCCGTCCGGCGCGAACACTCGGCCGGTGACACCGCCGTTCTCCGAGACGATGATCGTGACCTCGTCGCTGTCGCCCTCGTTGCGGATCTCGCCGCGGGCGGCGCCGCGGAGGCCGGTGACCAGGTTGCGCGCCGACGCGACGAACGGCCCGGCGAAGACGCCCGGTGCGCTGAAGCGTCCGTCGGCGCCGGCGGTTGCCGGGACGACCTGGTCGAAGATGCCGAGGCTGGTGATTGTGACCACCGCACCGGCGATGACGCCGCCGCTCTGGCCTTCGACCAGACCGGTCACCGTGCCCTTGCCGAGGAAGACGACATCGGCCTCGATCCGCTGATTTGTTTCCTCGACCGTCACCGTCGCGCGGCCGCGGTTGCCTACGGCGTCGAGAGCGTCGATCTGGTAGGTCCCCGGCGGAAGGAAGTCGAACCGGTAGGCGCTGTCGCGGTCGCTCAGCGTCATCTCGAGCGGCCCGGCGGCACCGCTGCGTCGTACCTCGACCGCGACGCCGGCTCCGGCCGGCGTCTCGCCGTCGCGACCGAGCACCCGGCCCACCGCGGCGCCGAACGCGCCGAGGCGGACATCGGCGACGATCTCGCCGTCCGGCGGCAGCGTCGCCGAGCGCCGGCCACGCAGACCGGTCTCCGGGTCGATCGCCTCGACCACCGCCCCCCCCGCGCCGAGCCGGTCGAAGAGGAAGAACCCGGTCGCGTCGGCCTGCACGCCCCGGGTGTCGGTCCCCATGCGCAGCGTCACCCGCGCTCCCGGCACCGGATCGCCCCGCGGGTCGAGCACCGTGCCGCTGATCCGGCCGTCCATCGGCTGCACCCGGATCAGCCCGGCGTCGGTCACGCCGCCGGCGACCGGTGCGAGCGCCGCACTCTCGCCGTCAAGGAGCACCTGCCGGCCCGCGCCCGTTCGGAACGCGCGGGCGACGACGACGAGGGGACCGAGATCGGCGGGCACGGTGTCGAAGCGGAAACGGCCGGCCGCGTCGGCCGTGGTCGTGAACCGCCCGAAGACGATCAGCGACGCGCCGGCGGCGACCACGTCCCGCTCGTCCCGCACCGAGCCGACGACACCGGTCGTGGCGTTGGCGGTCAGCGGGTCGCTGCCGATCGCGACCTCGTCGCCGTCGCCGAGTCCGTCCAGGTCGGTGTCGCCGGCGAAGGGGTTCGAGCCCCGGGCCAGCTCTTGCCCGTCGTCGAGCCCGTCGCCGTCGGTATCGGGGTCGAAGGCGAGCGTGCCCAGCTCGACCTCGCGACCGTCCTTGAGCCCGTCACCGTCGGTGTCGTCGCTGAACGGATCGGTGCCGAGCTCGAACTCCTGGAGGTTGTTGAGGTTGTCGCCGTCGGGATCCTCCAGGGCATCGTCGGGATCGTTCGGATCGAGGCCGAGCACGCTCTCGTACTCGTCGGTCATGCCGTCGCCGTCGGCGTCGTTGGGGATCGGGAGGTCCACCTCGACCGCGCCGACGACACCCTCGCGCCGCGCGCCCACCAACACCCGGCCGCGCTCCTTGGCGACCAGCACCACCCTGTCGTCCGGGAGCCTGGCCAGACCCGCGACGCGTGGATTGCTGACCCAGTACTCGGTGCCATCGGCGGCCGAAGACATGTCGACCTGCGAGCCGTCGCTCAGGATGCCGGTGACCAGGATGGCCGCTACCTGGCCGACACGGGTCAGCGTCGCCGGCGAGACCTCGACGTCGATCGCCTCCGGGATCGGCGTCAGGGTCGTGAAGTCGATGCCCGTGAGAGTGACGAGGCCGTTGGGGATCAGGTTGAACAGCGCCGACTGGCCCTGGCTCAGAGGCATCCCCTCGGGCGCGCAGTGGACCCGCACGCGATGCAGCCCCTGCTCGGCCGGCACGCCAGCGAGCTCGAACCCGCCGTCCGGCGCGACCTGCACGCTGCGGTTGAGGAGGCTCGCGGTGCAGGCCTCGTTGAGCTGCGCACGGGACGGTGGCGCGCCGGCGAGTGTCATGCCGACCGCAGCCATGGCCAGAGCGCCCCGAGCAGACAAGACGCGCCGGAGCACGGCCGCCGCGGTCACGCCTCTCCCCCGTCGGCTCGACCCGCCCAGCAACTCTCCTCCGTGGGGAGAGGCGCGTCGAGCGACTGCGCCGCGCCAAAGCCGCGCTCGGCGGACTCGAAAGGCAACCGGAGAAGCTCCTCGCCGGTTCTCTCGGGCTCGCCCTGGGCATTCCGGCGCCACCATCGCCGCCAGAGCACGAGGTCCGGCCGGCCGTCGCCGTCTGGATCACCGATCAAGGAACACACGGTTGCCCAGGCGTCGTCGGGCAGGGGTTCGCTGGGTGACGTCGATACAGACTGCGTAGCTCCGTACCCGTCGTCGCCGCCGGCGGTCATGTGGGTCAAGTCCCGCTCGTCGCAGGGAGCGTCCAGATGCCCGTCGCGGAAACGGCAGATCCACAAGAACGGTCTCGTCGGCGGGTCGTCTCCCAGCACGCGATAGGAGGCCTCGACGAGTAGAACATCCGTCGGTGTAACTTGGGTCGCACCTGGTCGAGCGCCGATGTCGAACCGGCTGAGCACGATGCGCTTCGCCAGCACACTACGGCCCTTCCAACGCCGGAGGACCAGGAGCAACTCCAGCTCCCCCGTTCCACCGCGAGCGGCGACCAGCGCAACGTCCTCGATGTCGACCGGGTACACCACGACCCCCGAACTCACCGCGAAACCGTCGAGCTCAAGCGGCGGCGGCAGCTCCAGAGACTCGGGTGGGGCCTTTTCCGCAGCTCGAGCCTCGTCGGGGAGCATCAACGTCCGCGACTCTGGTACGGCTAGCTGCGCAGCCCGCCGGTCCGCTCCCGCGCACCCGCCAAGAGCCAGCACCACGCTCAGCCAACCGATGTGCGCCATGGTCGACGTCATCCCTCAAGGCCCCCCCGGACAGATGCTGGACGCCGGCGCCTCCGTACCTGGTGCCGCGGGCCTCTCCTTGAAGAGGTGGCGCTCCGGGTCGAACCTGAGCCAGGACAGCTCCTGGGAGTCGACCGTCCACTCGTCCCCGCGCATCCCCGCTCGCCGGTACTCATCTACCGATTTCGAACTGTAGTGGCGCCGCCAGAGGAGGATGTCGGCATAGCCATCGCTGTCCTGATCGCTTACCACCGGGCAGGTCGCGCTGTACCGGCCCGGAGCCGAAGAGTCCACCGCGTTGTACAGCCACTCCGTCTTACGGGGGACGCCGGTGTCCGTCTCGTTATAGCGGTATGCGTAGTAATCGGAGGTGCCAACCTGCCATTCTTGGCACCGACCTTCCGGCCTTCCTTCGCGTAGCACGCAGACACCTAGATGCGCCTTGCCATCGGCAAACCGGTGCGAGCCGCTGCCGTAGTAGACCTGGAAGACGAAGGCCCTGAGGCGCTCGGTGGGCCGGATTTCGAACGATCCCACCCAGGGCGGATGAAAGGCTTCGAGACCGCCGCCGGGACCGGATGACGGCAGGGTAGTCAGCCGGAAGAGGCCCTCATGTTCTCTTGTGGAGAGCAGGAACGCACGGCTGCGCACGACGTGGACGGTCGTCTCGGCGTCGATCGGCCACGCGGCCACCTCGTCTCGCGGCTCCGACACCTGGCGGCCCGAGATGCTCGAGTAGGCGTCGGCGGCCCCGGCGCATTCCGGGGTCAGCGCCAGGAGGAGAGCACCCCCGAAAAGGTTCCGCCAGATGCGAAGCCTTGCGAGCCTCATGGCAGGATCCTCAGAGGAATGGCGCGCTGGCGAGCGGTGGCCCAGGACAACCCGTCGCGCCAGTCGCTCTCCTGGTAGTCGAACGAGAACTCGCGTAGCTCGTCATTGCCCACCTCCGCGGAGTGCAACGGCTCCCTCGCCGCCGAGACGATGCAGACCTGGCCGGGTCCACCGCCAGGCGCCGGCGGAAACGTCGTGTCCCTTGCGTCCGCGGTCGCCGCTGAATCGCAAACGTCATCGGCACCGGTGGTGATCGCCTGATCGGTCCACTCCCAGACCCGGCCCGCGTCAGGGAACCCCGCTTCGTGGAGGATGTCGAGCGCGTACCGCATGGCTGTTTGTGTACCGAAATCCGTGGTCGGGCCGGGCGGGTCGTTGTTCTTCAGGATTTCGGGCCAGGTGACTCTCCTGAACGCCAGGAGTCCCGAGCCCCGGTTGTACGACATCACCCCCTTGGTCAGGCGATCACGATGGTCGTCCATGTACATCGCGCCGATCCGGGGATATCCCGGGAAGACTGTGGTCACCTCGTAGTCGTTCGCGGGGATCGGCTCGATGAACGCTCGGTGCATGCCGCCGCCGCCTTCCACGAATGCATCGGAGTCGTTGAGGAACGCTGCCACCCCGTTAATGTTCTCTTCGGGGTGGTACAGGTTGAGCGCCTCGATCGACGGGATGTTGTCGGTGCCGTACTTCTGCGTGTTGAGGATCTGGGTGAACCCGATGCTTCCCAACTCGTCGGCACCGCCGAGGATGATCCGGAAGTTGACTCCTCCAGTGCCCCAGTGCCCGACGCGGGCTTCTTGATCGATCCACGCCTCTGGGAGGTTCCGGTACGGCACCAGCGGAGCCACGCCCACGTGGATGTCCGCTGTGTAGGTGTTCTGGAGGACAGTCGCCGTCGAGTCGATCCAGTCGGGGAAGTCGGCGTGCGAGGCAAGGATGTTCGCGTCCTCCGGGTAGGCTTCCTGGGCGACGCGATAGTCCGTCCAGTGTTCCTCCAGCGCCTCTAGGACCTCGTCATCTACCACCGTCTCTGCGTCGTCGATGCAGCGCCGGTACGCGGCGCGGATGGTCTCGTCCTCACCCGGAATGCAGCGGCTTGGCAGATCGTCCCGCACGCCGAAGCGGCGGACCGCTCGACCCGTCCCTTCCCCAAAGATCCCGTCCACCGTCACCGCCCGTCCGAGATACCCGCGCCTCGCGCTTTCCGATACTCCGATCATCCGGAGCAGGTGCTGGATCATCCGTACATCGTCGCCTTGGTCGTCCTGGTCCAGTTCGCGCGACACCATCCGCGCCTTGCCGACGACGCTGCGTCCGTTGGCCAGTTCGGCCTCGACCTCGACGGTGAGATCGACCTCGTTCGTCCGGTTGGCCTCCCAGTACACAGCCGTAAGCTCGGCACCCTCGAGGCCGTCCCCGGTGAGCACCATCGCGTCCGTCGCGAAGCCGTCGAAGAACCGGCTGTCCCCGGCCGCCCCCGACGCCGACCACCGGTACTCCTGCACGTCGTCGCCCAGGTCGACGCCCTCGCGGACCCTAAAGTGCTGCCGCACGCCGCCCAACATGCGGAAGAGATCGTCGGCCTCTCCGTCGCCGTCCAGATCCTCCTCCGCGATGGTCAGCGCCTCGTCCTCGCCCTCGTCGATCCGCCGGTAGGAAACCTCGGGAGTGAAGTCGATGACCTCGATGTCGATCGTGTCCTCGGCCGGAGCGGCGGTGCAGCTCGAACACGACACGCTGAGCCGCACCGTGTAGTCGCCCGGCTCGGCGTACTCGTGGAACGCGATCGAGCCATCATCCGTCTCGCCGTCACCGAAGTCCCAGACGAACTCCAGGTCGGCCAGCGGACAGGTTTGAGTCAGATCCCCGGCCAGACCCGACGCCGTGAATCCCACCTCCTGAGCAGTGCCGACGACCACCTCGTCGTCTTCGGACTCTCCCTCGACCTTCGCCGTGACGCTGCGGATCTCGCGGTCCTGGCAATCACCCCCGACACACCTCTCGCAGATCGGGTGACAACGGGACTCGAGGCGTTCGACCAGGACCGCGGGGCCACCGCCCTGCGCCACACCCCCTGCCGCCGCGAGAACGCAGCGCGTGCAGACCGCCCGGCTGGCAAACGTTGCCGGGGGGCGCCGGAGGCGGCACGCAGCCGTGCCACCCGGCCTTGATGACGCCGGAGCCCGGGTTGGTGACGATCTGCCGGCCGTCGGGGGTCACCGTTGCGGTCCCCACCGGCACGAACTCGCCGATGTCGTGGTCGAAGCTGAAGATGTCGACTACGGTGCCGGCCGCCTCGCCCGAGTTCGGGATCGAGAGCCTCGCCGGGGGATCGAAGCGCACGCCCGCCGGTTGAATCGTCCAGGCGAGCATGAAGTTCGAGCCCATCGGCGCCTGCATCGGCACCTTGTCGCCGTGGACCTGGGTCACCAGGACCTCGCCGGTCGGGGAGCCGTCGGCGAAGGTCGCGGAGTTGGCGAACACCGTCAGCTCCGCGCCCGCCACCCCCGCCATCGGGATCGTCACGTCGGTCGGACCGCCGACGATCCGGGCTCCTGCGTCGTCGAGCGGCAGCAGCCGGATCGGCATGCCGAGCTCGTTCTCCTGCCCGGCGATCGTCGTCAACTGGAAGTGCAGGTGCGGCCAGACGCCCGGCCGCGTCGTGGACGTGCCGTCGACGTCGAGCTCGACCGTGCCGACCGGCGCACAGGCGATCCGGAATCGGCCGTCGGACCCGCTCACCGCGGCAAGCGAGGTGCCTGTGATGCCGATGGTGACCCCCTCGACAGGCTCGTCCTCGTTGTCCAGCACCAGGCCTCTCACAGCGGTCGGCGCACCGGGGCGCGGCTCGAGCCCCGAGATCGCCAGCGTCACCGGGGTCTCGCTCAGGCCCTCGAAGGAGGCGCGGACGAGGTTTGTCTCGTGGCCGGGGTCGGGGCCCAGTGTGAAGCGCGCAAAGGCGATCCCGCGGTCGTCCGTCGGCGTCTCGATCGACGGGCTGCCGCCGAACGACCCCGCGCCCTGGATGACCTCCCACAGCACGGAAACGTCGGGCACCGGGTTGCCCAGGGCATCGAACACCTGAACGTAGAAGGGCTTGGCGTACGGCTGCCCGGCTGCACCGGCGAGCGCCCCCGTCTGGTCGTTGCCGACGACCCGCACGATCCTGAGCGGCTCGCTCGTCGTCGCCGAGCCGCAGAAGACGACCCGCTCGGCCAGACCGGGCGAGCTGGCGACAACCTCGTGGCTCCCCGCACCGCTGCGCCCGCCGAGCGTGAACGGGACCCGGGCGATGCCCTGTGCGTCGGTGCGTACGGTCAGGGCTGCGGCCTCCTCGCCGACGGCTCCCACCCGGCCGGCGCCGCGGGTCACCCCGAACCGGACCTGCCGTCCGGCGAGCGGGCTGCCGAAGGCGTCCGACATGCGGACCGTCAACGGTTCGGGGAGAAGTCCGCCGGCCGTGCCCTCCTGGCCGTTGCCCCCGAGCTCCTCGAGGCGGACTGGGGCGTCGGGCCGGGAGATCACGGTCACCTCCCCCACGCCCTGGTTGCCCGCTTCGTCGGTCGCCGTCACCCGGATGCGGTTCTCGCCCGGCCGTAGCAGGTAGTCCTCGACCACGAAGGAGCGCTGCTCGACCGCCGCCGGCAGCCCGCCGACCTCGACCGCGGCCGGGGCCGTCGCGGTCGCGCTCGAGGACGCTTCGTGGTACTCGCCGGCGACGATGAGCTGAGTCGACGAGGTGACAAGGCCGTCGGGAGGGGTACGGACGACCACTCGCGGGGCGGTCCTGTCGCGCACCAGGGTGATCGTGGCGGTGCCGATTCCGCCCTCGGCGGTCCGCGCCACCACCGTCAGCGTGTTGCCCCCTTCGCGCAACGGCACGTCCTCGGCCACGAACGAGCCGGCTCCCAACGTGGCCGCCACGCCAGCGACCTCGACCGAGTCCACCGTTTCCGGCACGGTGCCGGAGATGTCGATGCTCTCCTCGCGGGTCAGCAACCCCGCCGTCGGCGAGAGGATCTCGACCGGAATGTCCAGCGTGACCTCGAAGACGAACTCGGTGTTCCCGAGGTTGCCGCGCTGATCGCGGATCTCCGCGACCAGGGTGTGCCAGCCCGGCGCGAGCGCGGGTAGCTCGCAGGTCGCGCGCTCCGCCTCGACCATGCACGCGCTGGTCACCTCGGCCTCGTCGACGAACGCCCGGAAGCTGCCGAGGTCCATGCCCGATCCCCGGTCGACGTAGCCGATGACGATCTCGGGCGTGGCGTCGCCGACGATCCGGTCCTGCTCCGGAGAGACGACGAAGACGGAGGGCGGGATGTCGTCGTCGATCACCGTGAAGGTCAGGCTTGCGGTGCCCCGGTTACCCCGGCGATCGGTGGCCTCCGCCTCGAGCAGGTGCGGTCCCAGTTCCAGGGCGGTCACCGGACAACGCAGTGGAGAGCCGGTCGAGCACGTGAGTTCGATACCGTCGAGCAGCACCCGGCTCTGGCCGCGCGGGACTCCCGTACCGTCGTCGTGATAGCGGACCTCCACCTCGGACAACAAGTACCGCCGCACGGTGTCGCCCGCGGGCTGGTGAATCCTGATCTCCGGGGGCGTGGCGTCTTCGGGCAGCAGGTCCACCTCGAACGCCAGTGAAGCCTCGGCGAGGTTTCCCTCGTAGTCCCGAACGCTGACTCCCACCTCGTGCTCGCCGTGATCGAATGGCAGGTCCGGACAGGTGACCGTCAGCGCCGGCCAGCAGTCCGACCCGAAAAGCCGCCGGCCGTCGATCGCCACGCTCAGGCTGCTCAGGTCGACTCCCGACCCGCCGTCCGCCAGCTCGAAGGCGACCGTCGTGATGACCGAAGTGACGACCTCGCCCTCGCCAGGAGCGATGAAGCGGATCTCGGGCGGCACGGGATCCGGCTGCGAGCGGACGATCTCGAAGTCGAAGAAAGTCAAGACGCCGTTGCCGTGCAGGTCGCGCACCGAGGCCGACACCCGCTGCGGCCCCTCGTCCAGCGGCAGCGGCTCGCAGACCGCCTGCGCCGGGCCGATATCGCAGTAGGGAAGCGCGCTCTTGGTGCCGGCGAGGATGCTCAGGGTGCTGAAGTCGATCCCCGATCCCGCGTCCGAGTAGGACACGACGATCTGCGGCGTCGCGTCGTCGACGATCATCGGCTGGTCCGGGGCGACGATTGTGAGCGTCGGGCGCTCCCGCTCGACTTCAGTGGCTTGGATACTGAAAACCCGGGTGTCCTCGGCTACGCCGAAGGTCAGGTCGAGGATGCGCGCCGTCAACGTGTGCTCGCCGAGCTGGAGCGGTGGCGGCTCGCAGGTCGCGGAACTCGGGCCGATCTCGCAGCGGCCGGTCAATACCACGCCCTCGGCCTCCTCCTCGTCCCAGTCGAGCAGCAGCTCGAAGTCCAGGAGGGAGACGCCGCTGCCGATGTCGGAGTAGGTGACGATGATCTCCGGTGTCGGATCGTCGACGATCTCGGGCGTCGACGGCTCGAGGATGGAGATCTCCGGCGGCGTTGGGTCACCGGTGATCCTGGGTCGGACGCTGAACTCACTCGCCACGGTGGCACCGTTGCCGGCCGCGTCCTCGACGCTCGCCCGCAGCGTGTAGAGACTCCCATCCCCCTGCAGTGCCGGCGCCTGGCACGCGGCTGCGGCCGGACCGACGCTGCAACGGGACCTCAGATCGAAGATGGGAGACTCCGACGGGATCGGCTCCGCCCGTTCGATCGAGATTTCCAGGCTGTCGGTCACGACGCCGGACTCGCTGTCGCTGTATTCGATGACGATCTCGGGCGCCGAATCGTCGAGTTCCGTGCCGTCAGCCGGTGCGACGACCACTAGAACGGGGAGCGTCACGTCTTCCGATTCGCCGGCCGGAACGAAGACCACAGTCAGCCGCGGCGCGGTCGCCGCGCCGGTCTCTCGGGAACTGTAGTCCACCCTCCCCGAGCTACCTTCCTGCGCCTTCTTGATCAGCCAGCCGCGATCGGTCGCGACCCCGGCGAGAAACGCCTGCACATCCGCTGTCACGTCGAAGCTGACGCGGCCCTCGAGGCCGTTGGTGTGGAGCAGCAGATCGCTCGCCACCGGCTCGAAACTGCCCCCGTCCCACTGCGGCGAGCAGTCGGGCTGCTGATTGGTGACGTCGGTATCCGCGCCGCAGTTCCAGGTGGCCTCCAGCTCGGTCCAGGCCCCGATCACGCGGTGGGCGCCGACCTCCCGGCCCTCCGAGCTCCAGTTGTCGCCGTTGTCGGCGACATGGAGCTCGAGGTGGGCCGCGAGTACGCTGCCGGTGCCGACGATCGCCGCCAACTCGCTGGCGTCGAAGCGCACCAGGGCGCGGTTGTTGCCGCTCTGCCGCACGCGGAGCAGGCTCTCGCCGCCCTGGTTCTGGTTGGGCTGTCCCTGCCGTAGGTAGCTGTCGGCGATCGCGGTCAGGGTCGCCATCAGCGGACCCGGCCCGAGCAGCAGCTCGAACTCCAGGCTGGCGATCGCCTCGTTGCCCGCGAGATCCCTGACCGTTGCCGTCGCGAGATGGTCGCCGTCGGTGAGCGGGCCCGGCTCGCAGACCGCGGCGGACGCGCCGACGGTGCAACTTGCCGTCACATCGGCGCCGTCGATCTGGATCTCGACGCTCGCCAGATCGACCCCGCTTCCGCCGTCGGCATACTCGACGACGATCTCGGGCGTCGGATCGCCCACTACGATTGCCGGCTCCGGCGCGGTGAAGGTCACCGCCGGCGGCACCTCGTCGAAAGTCGGGCTCTCGACCACGACCACCAGCCGAGGCGCAGCCGCGGCTCCACCCTCCCGCGAGGAGTACTCGACCTCCCCTGAGGCGCCCTCGTCGAACTTCTTCAGTAGCCACCCGTGGTTCGGAGTACCAGCGAGGAAGGCTGCCACGTCGGCGGTGACATCGAAGGCCACCGTCCCGCTCATGCCATTCGCGTGGAGAGCGCTATCGGTGGCGTCCTCGTCGAAGGCGCCGCCGTCCCACTCGGGATCGCAGTCTGGACTGGAGTTCGAGGGCTGTGAGTCGTCGGCGCAGTTCCAGGTCGGTCCCGCCTCCGTCCACGCCGTGGTCAACCGATGGACGTCGACCATCCGACCGTCCGGACCCCAGTTGTTGCCGATGCTGTCGATCGTCAACTCGAGGGTGGCCGACACCAAGCTCCCACCGCCGACCGCGGTCTCGATCGAGGCCTGATCGAAGCGCACCAGCGATCGGTTCCGGCCGCTCTGGCGGATGATGAGGACGCTGTCGTCCCCCTGATTGCGGTTGGGACTTCCCTGGCGAAGGTACGTGTCCGCGGTCGCCGGGAGGCTCTGGGTCTACGCGCCAGCCGCTCCCGCGCTCAGCAGCAGAGCCGTCAGAGCAATGCCCCCCAAGCAGCGGCAGCATCTGGGCCGCCAGACCCCGATCCCACCGGTCTCCCTCCGGTCCCTCAACCCAAGGCCCTCCCTCAAAGCCCGGCCATGCGCTTCTACGCCCCTGCGTGGAGGGGTCGCTGTCACCCGGGTATACCGCCGTATTTATATATTCACAGCTCGACTGAAGAGGACCCTAGGCCAAGCGCCCACCCGATGTCAACCCCCTCGGCTGCCTCGGCTGCAACCTGACGAGGACGTTGCGCGGCTGACTGCGGCCCGAGCGTTTTCCGACGAGGATCTCTGTCATCGCGATCCGCCGTCTTACTCTCTGAAGCGCTTTTCCTCGGGCAGACTGGTAGCTCCCCCTTACG
>Ga0302046_10000718_pt1 | contig 32257 bp, 24 predicted proteins | sample RVTome_11_FD_200261 | JGI IMG/M metagenome (GOLD analysis project Ga0302046, IMG submission 200261) | Soil microbial communities from uranium-contaminated site in the Upper Colorado River Basin, Wyoming, United States - RVT147D111 (version 2) ...
CGGTTTAGGGTGCGCCACGGCAGCGTCCCGGTCGGCGTGAGACCCTCTTTAGCCCTTCATCCGGGGATCTGTCAGACCCGGCCGGTAGGTTAACAACAAACTAAATGAGCGAAATGCGACTCGAAAAGGCAGGGGGGCGCCTCACACGATGCCAGCCTCGCCGCTCGCGAGGCAGACAAGTCAAATGCCGTGCCTCTTAACCTGAGCTTCAAACCAGCCCTTCATCCAGCCCACTCAGCTACACGCGGGAGGTCCATCTAGGCAGTATGTAGTAACAACACTTGCCATTAGTTGACTTTAGCTATACGTGCTGGTAGATTCAGCATCCAACTCTATCCCTGCATTCTTGTGCAGCAGCAGTCGTATGATTCGCGTCCTGTTTAGCGTTCTGGCTGTCGTGGTTGCGGTGCTCGCTATCGTCCTGGAGCAGCCCCTCCTGTACGCCGCCGCCGCCGTCCTAGTGGTCGTCGTGGTCATCATCTGGCTCTCGGTACTCCGGCGACGGCACCAACAAGCGATAACGACCTACAAGCCGACAACCACCGCTCCGCCCTTGCCCGAAGAAGACCTGAAGTCGCTCGGCATCATGGAGATTCGCCCCAAAGAACGGGTGACCAAGCCGCCTCAAGATCCGGCCGGCACGGAGGGCAGGACCGAATCGCCCGGCATATCCTCGGCGCGGCCTGTCGCGCCCCCACCCAAGCCGACGGCGCCACTCAAAGAGTTTGTGACCGCATTCGACGAATCCGAGCCGCCGGTGCTGCACGTCATTCAAGAAACGATGCAGGAAACTGCACGAGAGCCCGAGATGCCTTTTTCCTTCGGCGATGCTGTTCTGGCCCCCTTCCTGCAGTCGCTCCGGGCCGCCCTCCATGCACACACGGTCTGCGTGCTGAAGCAAGAAGACTTCGCGCCGGATTATGAGGTGATAGCACACGTCAGCGACGCCGCGGCACGGCTATACGACGCCTTCTCCACCGAAACACCCCTGCTGACGGCGAGCATGGCGCGGCACCCCGTTACCGTCCGCGCCGTGGATGCAGGCGACCTCCCGCACAGCCACCTGGCCTATTATCGCACAGCACCGGACGGTATCCGCCAGGTGGCGCTGGCCCCCGTCCCACGCCCGTCGGCCCTCGAAGCGTACGTCCTCCTTGCCGACACGACCGAAGCCGACGGGCTCAGTTTCCATCGCGCACAGACCTTGCTGACGCAGTTCGCCCGGTCGCTCGGCACCCTGCTCGACGTTCCGGAACAACGCCCGGCTCCTCGACCAGCGTCCGGAGATGCCCTGGGCCTGATGCACACCGAACCGCCTACATCGGAAGGATCGATGCGCCCGCGCCGCGAGATCATCGCCGAAGAAATGGAACAGGCGCGTAACGAGGCATCCCCGCTGGCGCTGGCGCTCGTCTATCTCAACCGCGCCGAAGCCATAGCCGACGAGGGCGAAGCAGCGGTCCTCCAGGTGGAGGATCAACTGGAAGCACGCCTGCGGCAGACTACCGGGCATCGGCGCATCGAGCGCTTCGGCGAGTTAACCTACGGCATCTTCTACGACGGAACCCTCCTCCAGGTAGAGGCCTGGGGCGCCGAGGTGCAAAGAACCCTCTCCGAAGAAACCGGCCTCCTCCAGGGCGGCGTCAGCATCGGTATTGCCATGCTGCAAGACCGTCACGAGACCGCCGACGACTTCCGGGCAGACGCCACTGAAGCCCTGCGCGAGGCCTACGAAACGGGTACCTGCACCATCTTAGAATAGCCCGCCGCGAACGCAGCTCCCTGCGTAGACGCAGGAGCAATCCCGCGCCGGGCGCATTTCGCAGGACGAGCGGCGTGTGTTCAGCCTGGGCCGTACCGCCCTTCCTCTCCGCCTTGTGCCATGCTCTTCGTAACCATCATCCTCGACGGCGTCGGCATCGGTGAGCAGCCGGATTCCGGGGCGTTCGGCGATGCGGGGAGTCATACCCTGGGCCATATCTGCGCTACTGCACACCCCGTCCTGCCCAACCTGGCGCAACTCGGCCTGGGATGCATCGCGCCGCTGGAGGGCGTCCCGCCTACCACGGTACCCCTCGCCAATGTGGGGCGGATGCGCGAAGTCTCGGCCGGCAAAGACAGTACGACAGGCCACTGGGAGTTGGCCGGCCTGCGCCTCGAACACCCCTTCCCTACCTACCCGGACGGCTTTCCTCCCGAGGTGATCGACGCTTTTGTCACCCGCAGCGGGTGCGGCGGGGTGCTGGGCAACACAGCCGCCTCAGGTACGGTCATCATCGACGAACTCGGGGCCAGGCACCAGCGCACGGGCTACCCGATCGTCTACACCTCGGCCGACAGCGTCTTCCAGGTAGCCGCCCACAAAGACACGATCCCGCTCGACGAACTCTACCGCATCTGCCGGATGGCCCGCACCGAGGTCTGCGTGGGCGAGCACGCCGTCGGCCGTGTCATCGCCCGGCCCTTCGTGGGCATGCCCGGTGCGTACACGCGCGTCTCGGCCGAACGCAAGGACTTCTCGTTGCGTCCGCCGTGGACCCTCCAGCAAGCCCTCCAGCAGCACGGCGTGCGCACGGTGAGCGTCGGCAAGATCTACAGCCTGTTCGACGGCGTCGGCTTCGACGAAGCCTGGCCGACGAAATCGAATGTGCAGGGCGTTGCGGAGACGCTTCGCCTGATGCATGCCCACCGCCCGGACGACGCACCGGCGTTCATCTGGGTCAACCTCGTCGACTTCGATGAGTTGTACGGCCACCGCAACAATCCCGACGGCTTCGCCCGGGCGCTGGAAGCCTTCGACCAATCCATACCGGACCTGCTTGACGCGCTCCCCGAGGCGAGCCGCCTCGTCATCACGGCGGACCACGGCAACGACCCCACCACGCCGTCCACCGACCACAGCCGCGAATACGTGCCGCTCCTGGTCTACGGCGGCGACGCCGGGCGCGACCTCGGTATTCGCCTCTCGTTCAACGACCACGCCGCTACCGTAGCCGCCTACTTCGGCGCTCCGTTCGAAACCGAAGGCACATCGTTCGGGTGAGCCGTGCCGAAGGCTATATCGTTGAGGCTTGCCTTCTCGTTTTCGTGCCGTGTGGGGGGAGAAAAACGAGGACCGAAGATGGAGGGTCGAGGATAGCAAGCGCCTTCGAAGAAGGTTCTCGACCAGGGCTTCCGGCCCGAACAGGGCGTAGACCTGCCGGATGTACGGAAACTCCATCGTCGGCGTGTTCTTCGTCCAGTCCTCGCCGTCCGAGTAGCCCTGACGCAGAGACACCGCGCCCGGCTCGGCCGCCGGGGATATCAGCACAAAAACGGCGATGACGCCCAGCAAGCCTGACGCCGCGGCGAATGCGAGCAGGAGACGGAAGCGTGTGGGGCCGGGCATGGACCCGTAGGGCAGGGTTGCACCGCTGCAAGATAATCAATGGCATGGTCGTCGAAGCGGACCGAAAACCATTCACTCAACGAGGGCATTTTATGTATCTCCGTTTGTACTTTACTCCGGGCGCTGGTTGGCCTTCCTGTGGGTCTCCATCGGTATAAAGACCCGCTGACGCGACGCAAGACAATCCTTTACGAGATAAAGCCGATGATCCTGGGCAAAGTCGTAGGTACCGTGTGGGCCACGCGGAAGGATGAGCAACTGGTGGGCATGAAGCTGCAAATCGTCCAGCAGGTCGAACTCGATTATGCACTCAAGAGCAACTTCGTCGTCGCCGTCGACAGCGTCGGTGCCGGGGTCGGCGAGATCGTGCTCGTAGCGCAGGGATCGAGTGCCCGGCAAACCGCACAGACGCACAACAAGCCGGTTGATGCCGTCATCATCGCCATCGTCGACAAGCTCGACGTATCCCAGGCGCCCCTGCTCCAGGAAGAGCAGGAAGAACCAACCGAAGCATGAACCTCGGACGCGTCATCGGCAACCTCTGGGCAACGCGCAAATACCCGGCGTTGAAGGGCCGGCGGATGCTCATCGTGCAGCCCCTCACGTTTACCGGCGCACAGGCAGGCAGCCCCCTCATCGCGCTCGACACGGTCGATGCCGGCGAGGGAGACGTAGTCCTCTACGCAACAGCCAGCGAGGCCGCCATTCCCTTCCACCCCGGCCTTACACCCACCGACGCCACCATCGTAGGCATTGCCGAACGGATCGATCACCGGGATCGGTCGTGGCATACGGCCTGAGCTACCCATTAGAAACAAGAGGAACGAAGCGGAAGGTGTGCGTTTCTTCGCGGTCGTAGGTGTTGAGCCCCGTGCGGGTGATGCGCGTCATCACCTGGCCCTGCTCGTCGCCGATCGGCACGACGAGCCGTCCGCCGAGCCGTCCCTCCTCGGGCAGGCGCAGCTGATCCAGCAAGGTCTCCGGTACATCCGCCGCCGCCGCCGTGACGATGATGCCGTCGAACGGCGCAGCGGCCGTCCAGCCCAGCGTGCCGTCGCCGTGGCGGGTGACGATCCGATACCCCAGGTCTTGCAACAGGGTACGCGACCGCCGGAGCAGCGCCTGGTGTCGTTCTATCGAGAAGACACGGGCTCCCAGTTCACAGAGGACGGCCCCCTGGTACCCGCTGCCGGTGCCGATCTCCAGGACCCGGTCTCCCGGGCTCGGGTCGAGCATCATCGTCTGATAGGCTACCGTGAACGGCTGCGAGATGGTTTGCTTGAGACCGATCGGCAAGGCTTCGTCCAGGTACGCCCGGTTGCGCAGCGCCGGCTCGACGAAAAGGTGCCGGGGTACCCTGCCGATAGCCTCCAACACCCGCTCGTCCCGGATGCCTTTCTCGCGCAGCGTGCGGACCAGGTCGGCGCGGTGGCGCTGATATCGTCGGTCGTCCTTCAACATGGCGTAGAGTCCTTTGCCCTCAGGTTTCGGCCGCGCCGACGTCGGCTTCGGGCGCGGCGGGGAGGCTGAGCGCTTCCGTGAGGTGCGTGTGGAGTTCAGGCAGCGTCAGGTTGGAAATCAACTCACCGTGCTCGGAGACCGAGATGTGGCCCGTCTCCTCGGACACGACGACGACGAACGCGTCGGTCTGCTCGGTCAGCCCGACGGCAGCACGGTGGCGCAGGCCCAACAAGGGGCTCAACCGCATGCTGGTCGACACCGGCAGGATGCATCGGGCCGCCTCGATCCGCCGGTTGCGAATAACCACAGCGCCGTCGTGTAACGGGTTTTGCGCATAGAAGATGGTGATGACGAGGCTGCGGCTTACTTTAGCCTGGAGCAACTCGCCCGTCTCGATGTAGTTACGCAACCCTGAGGAACGTTCAAACACGATCAGCGCCCCGATGCGCTGCTGGTTCATGAGGCTGACCGCCGCTACCGTCTCGGTAATCATCTCTTCAACCTGCGCGTGCGAAGAGATGAAACGCCGCAACAACGGGTTCTGCCCTACCAGCAGCAGCACACGGCGTATCTCCGGCTGAAATACGATGATGACGGTCAGCACAAAGATTTCACTGAGCGAGCCGAAGAGGGCCTGGAAGATCTTCATCTCGAACGCGCCGACGACGACCTGAACCAGATAAATCGCCATCAACCCCAGAAACAGCGACACGGCGAGCGTACCCCGCATCCACAGATACAGCTTGTAGAGTAGATACGCAACGAGGGCGATCTCGACGAGATCGACGAGCCGAATCGGTATGATGCCAAAGATAGTCACCGCGTCCGCATGTCTTCGAAGAGATACCGGGGCTGTTGTTTTACTTCGAGGGAAGGCCCCCCGGTAGGTGTGCGCGATGTGGTAAAGGTTCTTCAAGAGAAGCCGTCAGCTTTCAGCGGTCAGCCCGTTTTTTTAAGGCTGATCGCTGAAAGCCTTGTATGCCCGGCTTCACCGCTTACCGCACACCTACCGGGGGCCCGTAAATTCGAATATCGACGGCCGAAATCCTAATGTTGACCCTCGAAATCGAAAATCGAGGCCGCCAGCACACGCACCATCTCTACCGTGGGGCGGACGTCGTGCGTCCGAACCAGGCTAGCACCCCGCAACACGGCGACGGCCGTTGCTCCGAGCGTTCCGTAGAGACGGGCTTCCACCGGCACGGGCGCCCCCGGCTGCCCCAACACGACCCCGATGGTCCTTTTCCGCGAGATGCCGACCAACACCGGCCGGCCCAGCGCCACGAAGGTATCCACGTGGTTGATGAGCTGCAGGTTTTCCGCGGGCGTTTTCCCAAATCCAAACCCCGGATCGGTGACGATGTGCCGCACGCCGGCCTCTTCGGCAACACGTACCGACTGCCGGAGCGCCGTTCCTACCTCTTCGACCACGTCTGCATAGCGATGTTCATGCGGCATATCGCCCGGGCGGCCAAGGGCGTGCATCACGATGAGCGGCGCACCCGCTTCGGCAGCGAGGGTGCCCGTCTCGGCATGATACCGCAACCCGGTGACATCGTTGACCAGATGCGCCCCGGCCTCCAGGGCGGCGCGTACTACGTCGGGTTTGTACGTGTCTATCGAAACCAGCGCCTCGGGAAAACGCCCCACAATCGCTTTGATGACGGGCTGCACCCGGCGAATCTCCTCCTGCGCCGACACGGCCTCCGCCCCGGCACCGTAGGCCGCCCCACGCGGCCGGGACGACTCGCCCCCGACGTCGATCAACACGGCCCCTTCGCCGAGCAGTTCCTCCACGCGGCGCAAGGCATCATCGACCTGCAGGTATCGCCCACCGTCCGAGAACGAGTCCGGGGTGACGTTGAGGATCCCCATCACCTGCGCACCCTCCCGCCGGCCCGGCCGGCAATCGAGCCGACGCCCTCGGCAATCCAGGATAAAACGTTCCGGATCGAATTTCATGCGGTTGGCACGTTGCGGGTTCTACGTTGCAGGCTGGCAGGTTGTGGGCAGGAAAAAAACAACCTGTAACCCGTTAACCTGCAACCTGTAACCGCAACTACCCACATGCGGGATCCTCGATTGGCCTTGTGCCGTTGACAGGCCGCAATATCCTCCCCGCCTAACGGCCCCCGTAATGCCCTCCCCGTGGTACGGTTCGCTGCTGTCCAGGATGCCGGTTGGGCCGCTCCGCCCGGTACGGCGTTTTATCGCCCGGCCGGTCGAGATGCAGACGCGCCTGCTGCGCAACCTGCTCCAGCGGGCGAAGGATACCGAATGGGGCCGGCGCTTCGGCTTTGCCGAGATCGCACGCACGCCGGACGTGGCGGCGGCCTACCAGGCCCGCGTCCCGCTGCATCACTACGACGACATCCGCGCCGACGTCAACCGCGTGCGCCAGGGGACAGCCGACGTATGCTGGCCGGGCCGATTCAGCCATTTCGCCGTCTCCAGCGGCACCGCTTCGGCGGGCAAGATCATCCCGGTCAGCCACGAGATGCTGGTCAAGAACCGACGGTTCAGCATGGGCGTGGGCCTTCAGTACCTCGTGGAGACCGGCAACATGCGCTTCCTCTTCGGCAAGCACCTGACGCTGCCCGGCCGCATCGAAGAAGATCCTCGGTTTCCCGGTACGCTCGTGGGTGAGGTGAGCGGCCTGCAGGCCGAGTATGCCCCGCCGCTCTTCAAATACCTGCTGCAAGCCTTCCCGAACGAAGTCGCCTTCCTGCCCAGCTGGGAGCGCAAGCTGGAGGCCGTTATCGACCGCACGCTCGACCTCGACATTCGCCTGCTCGTCATGGCGCCCACCTGGGCGCTGGTCCTCTTCAAGTTGCTCCTGAAACGATACAACGAGAAGCATGGAGCCGCCGCCACGACCGTAGGGAGGGTGTGGCCGAACTTGCAGGTTTTTATCTCCGGCGGCGTCGCGCTCAGTTCGTACCGCACCGTGCTGGAAGCACAGATCGGCCTGCCGGACATGCACTTCCTGGAGAGCTACGGCGCCTCGGAAGGCTTCTTCTCATTCCAGACCACCCTGGACGACCCGGCGATGCTGCTGCACCTCGACAACGGCGTCTTCTTCGAATTCGTCCGCATGGATGCTTTACACGACGCGAACCCCCGCCGGTACACCCTCGCCGACGTCGAACCCGACGTGCGCTACGCGCCTTTTTTGACGACGTGCAGCGGCCTGTGGGCGTACGGCCTGGGCGACGTGATCCGTTTTACGCAGACGGCCCCGCACAAAATCCTGGTGGCGGGCCGCACCAGCGAGATGATCGACAAGCACGGGGAAGCCGTCTTCGGCGAAGAGGCCCGCGACGCGCTGGAACAGGCCTGCCGCCAGACCGGCGCCCTGGTGCGCGACTTCCACCTGGCCCCGCGCCCGGCCAGCGTCGAGCACCTGCCCACCCACCAGTGGCTCATCGAGTTCGAACGCGCGCCCGACAGCCTCGCCGGCTTTGCCGCCGCCATCGATACCTCGTTGCAGGAAGTCAACCGGCATTACCAGATCCGACGCGAAGCCCGCGCCTTCGATGCCCCGGAGATTGTGCCGCTGCCGCCCGGAACTTTTTACGCCTGGTTGAAAAAAACAAAGGGGACCGTCAGTAGCCAGACGAAAGTGCCCCGTATGAGCGAGGAACGCGGGATTGCCGATGGCGTTCTGGCTCAAGCCGGAAACATTCGCTGAACGGCGTGCATTCTCCTGCAAGGAGATAGAACTTTCAAAGAAACAGGAACTTCAATCCGGCTGCACGCGTGAGGAAACGCTGGCCGGTGCTTGTTTATCGGCCCTGCCCGTAGCGGGGTTGTCGATGCCACACCCACCGAACGGCAACGCCATCGACGCATCGGTGCCACTCATCAAAATCGAAGAAGGCCTATGTACGTCCCTCGCCAGCAGCGGATGCTGGATCAGTATCTCCAGGAGATCGGCCAGATCCCGCTCTTGACCCCGGATGAGGAAGTCGACCTGGCCCGCCGCATCAAACAGGGAGACCAGGAGGCCCTCCACAGGCTCACCCGCGCCAACCTCCGCTTCGTCGTCTCGGTCGCCAAGAAGTACCAGGGGCAGGGTCTGAGCCTCGCCGACCTGATCAACGAAGGCAACTACGGGCTGATCAAGGCGGCGCAGCGCTTCGACGAGACGCGGGGGTTCAAGTTTATTTCGTACGCGGTGTGGTGGATCCGGCAGGCGATTTTGCAGGCGTTGGCGGAGCAGAGCCGGGTGGTTCGGTTGCCGCTCAACCGCATCGGCACCATCTCAAAGATCCGCAAGACGAGCGCGCGGCTGGCCCAGGAGCACGAACGCGCCCCCAACCTCGAAGAACTGGCCAACGAGCTGGAAATCGACGTCGAGAAAGTCCGCGAGGCGATGCAGCACACGGGCCGGCACCTCTCGATGGACGCGCCGTTCAACGAGGAGGACGACAACAGCCTGCTCGACGTGCTACCGAGCGAGGAAGGGATATCACCGGACGATTCGCTGCTGGACGAGTCGGTGAAGATCGACATCGAGCGGGCCTTGAGCCTGCTGCACCCCCGCGAGGCGGAGATCACGCGGCTGTACTTCGGCATCGGCCGGGAGCATCCGCTGACGTTGGAGGAGATCGGCCAGCGCTTCGGCCTGACGCGGGAGCGGGTGCGGCAGATCAAAGAGAAAGCACTACGCAAGCTGCGTCAGAAACACCGCCGCGAAGAACTTCAGATGCATATCGGATAGATTTTTCGCAGGGCGAAAAATCTATTAGGGTTTGAGGAAGGCGCCTCCGAGGGGGTGCCTTTTCTTGTACGGGGGTGATGCATCGGATCATCTGGACATCTTCTTATGAACCGTCCATTCCTTACGGCTCGGTGGGAAAACCTCGCCTTGCTGACCTACGCCGTGCCGCCCGAGATCCTGACGCCGCACCTGCCGCCCGGCCTGGCGCTCGACCGGCGCGACGGACAGGCCTTCGCCAGCCTCGTCGGCTTCGACTTCCTCGACACGCGGGTGCTGGGGGTGCCGTGGCCCGGCTTTCGCACCTTTCCGGAAGTCAACCTCCGCTTTTACGTCCGGCACGGGGCCGAACGCGGGGTTGTCTTCATCCGTGAGTTGGTACCCCGGCGGCTGGTGGCCTGGATAGCCCGTACCGTCTACAACGAGCCGTACGCGGCCACCCCTATGAAAAACACCCGCGATGAAACGCCGGACCGCCTGACGATGACCTATCGCTTCTACTGGAAAGGCCGGCCGCAAACCCTGCGCGTGACGGGCCGCAAACCGGCTACCACCGAGCCCTCCGACAGCACGACGCATTTCTTCAAGGAGCATCGATGGGGCTTCGGCACCACCCGAGGGGGCAAGCCGGCACGCTATGAGGTCTCCCACCCTGTCTGGCAGACCTACCCTGTTACCTCCTTCGACCTGGACCTTGACTGGGCCCACGTCTACGGCCCGGCCTGGCGTTTCCTCCAGGATGCCGAACCATATTCCGTAGTCCTCGCCGCCGGTTCGCCGATAGCGGTATCCCGGCAATCTACGCGGCTCCCTGAAGGCACCTGATTATTATTTTTTCTCCGCCAAGCGGAGAAAAAAAATAGACGGTTCAATGGGCGATGTTCTTCTCGCGAAGGAACTCGAAAACAGGATGCAGGACGAGCGGGTGCAGGCCATATCGCTCCTGGGGCATCAGACGGCCCGGGAACCCATCCATGGCACGACGGGCTTCCGCGTCGGTAGGCTCGATGAGACGCAGGTTGAGCAACGACTCCAGAATATAGGTGCTCTCGGCGTCATTCATCCGGAAAATGCGGTTGTGCTCTTTCAGCGTCAGCGTGTTATGCAACAGGAAGGCTTTGAGCGTAAACGCATGGGCCAGGTCGAACGACTGGAAGAATTTGAAGCTGATGGGCTCAAGCGGTTGTACGATCAGCGTGCCTTCCTCGGTCTCGAAGTCGACGCAGCGAAGCCAGTAGTACAATGCCAGCATCACGTTCTGCCCGCTGAGCTTGAAGAGGCGGTCAAAATAGTGCTCCCGCAAGAGGGTCTGCCGGGCTTCTTCCCTTTTCGCCCGCCGCAGCCGCTGCCGCATCACGGGTGAAAGATCTTTCGGTTCGGAGAAACGAAGCGACAACCCGCTCCGGCGATGCCGGTTGAGGATGATGGTTTCGAGCGAGCGGCCGTCCAGCGGTTCCAGTTGATAGGCCGTAACCAGGCTTGAGGCCGGCCCGACGATCCGTTCGATGAACCGCCAGGAAAAAAGCCCCATGGTAGCCAGCCAGTAGACATGCGCATCGGTACGCGCCAGGAACGTTAAAACACACTCGATGAGGCGGGTGCCCTCGGGCGCACGCAGGAGCAAATGTTCCAGGTTGTCGATCAGGCAGATGCGGGCGGATTGGGAAGGGGACACCGCCAGCAACCGCGCCTCCAGGGCTTCCAGCGTGACGGCCTCTTCCATCTCAAGGCCGAGGGCTTCGGCCACACGTACGGCGAAATCCGACGGGTCGAAGAGCCGTTCGTCGAGAGAAAGCATCCTTACGTCGGCCCCGTCGCCAAGCTCGGTGCGCAGCACGTTGAGCAGGCTGGTCCGCCCGCTACCCAGCGGCAGCGCCAGGATCAACGCCCCGGTGGCATGAGCCGTCTTCCATCGTTCAAAATGACGCCCGACGCGGCCGCGAATGCCCGCCCGGCCGTCGAGCAAGACCGGCTCGAGGACCGGATCGAACGAGAAGAGCTTGCGGTAGACCAGCGGCAGGCGGCTGTGCAACGTGCCGATGGTGTCCGGCGCCAGGGTGTCGATGGCCCGCAGGCGTTCCTCTTCGGTAGCATCGACGGCGCCGACGGCCGACCGGCCGCGCTCGATGAGGTCGCGGGCCTGCCGACGGCCGAAACGCAGCAGCCGGGCGCCTTCATGGGTATATCGACGCCGTAGCTCTTTGCTGTAGCGACGCAGGCGCTGGCTCCGCCGCCGGACCCGCAACCGCAGGTCGAACCACTGTTCCTCGGCAAAAGCCTCCGTGCGTAACCCCTGATGGATATCGATCCAATCCTTTCGAAAGACCTCAAAGACCGCCTGCGCCAGCACCTGCCAGGGCGCTTCCAGAGATCGCGCCAGCTCTTCGAGCTTAGCGGCGGCCCGGCGCAAGCCGTCGGTAGCCAGCTCGCGCGCGTTGGCCACCGGGTCGGAAGCGGGCTCCTCGGTAGCCGGGATGGCCGCCTCGTCCTTCGCCGCCTGCGTCAGCTCCTCCAGGGCTGCATCGAGGTTGTACTGCACGATGTGGCTGACCTGCTCGGTCTCTCCCCAGACCGTCACGATCTGCTTGTGTAACGGCTCGGCGGATTCGGTCAGCCGCTCCGCAAAAGGATCCAGCATGTCCTGCACGACGGTGCGAATGTCCAGACGCCAGGGACGCTGTTCGGGGACCAGGGCTTCCGGAGCACGCACGACGGTATGGACGCGTAGCGACTCCGGCAGCCGCTCCACGATCCGGGCCAGCATGTCCCACTCCCGGCGGCCCGGCTCGGCCAGCGCTTGATCGCCCCAGACGAGACCCGGCAGGTTACTCAGCGCGTCCTGCACGGCCTGAAGGCTGTCGCGCTGAACACCCCGCAGCGTCTCGCTCAACGCCTCCAGATCCTGCCGCGCCAGCGCCGCGTCACAGGCCTCCGAAACCTGCTTTTCGGCCCTTTGCAGCCGCTCGATCAACGGCTTGAACGCCTTTTCGACGGGGCCAAGGGTGGCCTCCGAGACACGGCGGATCAGGGCGTCGTTGAGGCGGAGCGTCTCTTTCCGCAACATCAACAGGCTGCTGTTCAGATCGAGCCGGTTGACGACCTGGTCGTGCCAGGCGACCCAGTGCTGGCTGCGCGCCTGCGTCTTGGCAGCCGGCCGCGCTTCGGGCGCAGGCACCGTGCGCTGGCTCAGCTTGAGCAGGAACGTACCGGCCCGGCTCAAGTCTTCCTCCAGGGCATCCGCACCCTGCTGCAACACCGCCTCGACGGCATCGTCCGGCAAGGCGGCCGTCTCACCCACTTCGTTCAACGCCTGTTGCAGCGCCCCGGCCGCCGAGACCAACGCGTGTACGACCTCGACCTCGGCCGGCTCTTCCGGTGCACGGGGCGGCGCGCCGGCGTGAAACCCCTGCAACACGGGAGCCTGATGAAACGTCGCCTGATTCAGACGCCGTTCGACGTCGAGCACGGCATGCGTCCAGTCCGTGAGCGCCGCTTCAAGGCGGCCGACCTGCCCGGCCGTATGCCGCTGGACGGCTTCGTGACACGGATCCAGCACACCGGGCAACCGGACGTGGACGTGATACGCCAGGAGGTCGCGCAGGGGCACCAGGCGTCCGGGAACGCGAAGCGATTCAAGCTCTTGCCGGAACAGGCGCCTCGCTCCTTGCGCCAGGCGCCATTGCATCTGCCGCAGCGCATACCGGGCGCGCACCAGGCCCTTGCCCATCCGCCGCAAGAGACGATCCTGCTCTGCCGGGGCGTACAGGGTAACCGGACGCGGCAGGGTGCAGTTGTACAGCGCCTCGGCTGCCAGCGGCGCCAGGCTGTCCAACACCTGCCCGTAGCCGATCCCTACGGTGTCGCCGATTTTCTGGCGCGCCAGATGAGCACGCAGGGGGGCCAACACCGATGCCCCCACACCCTCGCGATAGGCGTTTACGCGCTGCCACAGGTCTGCCGCCGGCATCGCCTCGTCTTCAAGGGCTGCCTGAGTCACGAGGCGCCGGTGTGCCGAGGCTGCTTGCCGGGCCGCTGCGCCGAGCGGCGTCAATACGGCCCTGGATACCCGGTCCGTCCATCCCTGCCACTGGGTGCGGACGGCCGCATCGATGGTCGCCGCCAGCGCCCGAACCTCGGCTTCCGCTTCGACCCACGCAGGGTTCGGCACCGGCGCCGGTTCGCGCGGCTCAGGCGACGAGGCAGGCATCCCTGGAGGCGAGGCAATCTCCGTCATGATCCGTTGGTCTTCGACGGACTGTCCGGCGCGCCGTTCGCCAGATCCGCCGCCGGCCGTACGTCGCCGATGGGCTTCATCCGTCCTTCGCCTAGAAGCTCGCTGTTGGCAGCCTCGGTCACGTCGCTCGCGAAAATAAACTCGTAGCGCGTATCGAGCACAATCGATCCCGCAGGATACGACGGCAATACCCCCGAATAAACACTGATCATTCGGGAGGCCTCCCCCAAGATACGACCTGGCGAGGAGTCTCTCTATGCGTTGCCCGAGACGAGGCCCCTACCGAGGCAACACGCGGAAGGTGACCCGCCGGTTGAGTGTGCGTCCGGTAGGGGTCTCGTTGCCGGCGACGGGCTGCGCCTCGCCCACCCCGCGCGGGGTGATGCGATCCGGTGCGAGGTCGAAATGATCGAGGAGGTACCGCCGCACGATCTCGGCGCGCTGCTCTGAGAGTCGCTGGTTGTAGGCTTCCGGACCGATGCTGTCGGTATGGCCCGTCACTTCGACGTGCAGGCCGGGATAGGCGGTCAGTACCGCACCGACGGTGTTCAGCAAGCCCGTGGTGGCCGGCAACAGCGCACGGCCGTCGAAGGCGAAGATGACGTCGAGGCCGCCCAGCAACCCGGTTTGTATCAAGGCTTGCTCCACGATAGCGGCCTCCTGCTGCTCAGAAAACGCAGCCACGGTATCCGCCGGGATGGGCGCGGCGGCGGGCGGCGGCCGGTCGCGGTAGACGACCGTATCCCGGTAGACCACCGCCCCCCGGTAGATGACCGTATCCTCGTAGACGACCGGCAGCGGGTAGACGACCCGGCTCCCGTAGCGTACCGAGTCCCGGTAGGCTACGACATCCTCGTAGACGACGCGATTCCGGTAGACGACCGGCTCCTCCCGGTACGCCACCGAATCGCGAACGACCGGCGTAAGCTGGTCGCGCAGGCGTGCCAGCACACGCGAGGAATCCGCACCCTGGGGTACGATCACGATGATCGGATAGACGATCTGCCGGACCACCCCGCCGGTGCGGATCGCAGCGATGCGACGGCGGACGCGTTCCAACCCCGCCGGTGTGACGGTCAGGGAGTCGCCGGAGAACACGACGACGCTTGCCAGCGAGTCCGAGGCACCGGCTCGGTTCACCGGAGGCGCGTCCTGGGCACCTGCGGTGGGGACGCCCAGGATCAGCATCCACAGGCCGAGCGCGACGAAGGAGCTTCGCATCATCAGAACCGGAGGCGATAGCCGAAAAGCACCCGGCCCACCTCGAGAAAATCGAAGGTGCTATACTCGCCGAAGAACGTCATGCCGTCCCGCACCGTGTACTCGACGCCGCCGAGCAGGTTGAGCGCGAGGTTCAACCCGGAGAAACCGGCATCGCTCAGCAGGCCGATCCCGGCCCCGGCATACGGGTTGATGCGCCCGTTCGGCGCGAGCGGCAGGACGACGTTGCTGGCGGCATTGATCGAGGTGCCGTCGCCGAAGCCGAGGGCAAACTCGGGCATAAACCGCAGCCGGCGCCCACCGACGCGGTAGTGGGCACGCACCCCCAGGAGCACCTGGGACGGCCCTTCACCGGACCGATAGCCGAGATACGGCGAGATGCCTTCGCGTTCACGGCGCCCGATGCCGCTCAAGATGCCCTCTTGCCGTACCGGCGCGGGCCTGTCCTGGCCGGCCTCAGGGCTCGCCGCCTCGCCGGACGGGGTAGCCATCTCGGTACGGAGCCGACGCGCTTCTTCGGCCAGGCGGCGCTCCAGGCGGGCCTCCAGGGCCTGCATGTTCGCAGCCAGTTCCTCGGGCGTGAGGGACTCGCCCTGCGACGCCAGGGCCTGCATCTCCTGACGAACCAGCGCCTGGATCTGTGCATCCGTCAGGCCGCTCGCCCCGAGCGAGTCGCCCTGCCCGAGGGTGATGACCGTCGGCGGGGCGTAGACCGTCTCGACGCGCGGCGCCTCCGGCTCTCCGAACCGGATGTAGATCTCGCCCTGCTCGGGAACGGGCACCGTGATCGTCCGATCCGAAATGTTGCTGCGCGCTTCGGCGACGCCGGACTCGCGCATCACCACCATCGTATCGCCCTCAACGACCATCGTGTCCGCCCGCAGCAGCGGCATCGGCCCGGCGGCGGCTGTGGTGCCCGGCACCGCCCGCACCGCCTCCAACGAGTCGAGGCGCGCCTGGAGCCGGGCCAACGCGCGTTCCAGGGCGGCGTCCCGGTCTCGGCTCTCGGCCTGCGACGAGGCGATCTGCCCTTCGATGAGATCGCCGGCTTCGGCACCGCGCCCGCCGAGGTGGAAGTTGAGCCCGGCGCTGTACATGAAGCTGGCGAAGACGTTGCCGGGCCGGCTGAGGTCTTCGACGTCCTCGGTGCTCATCAAGAGTGAACGCACGTTGCCCTGGAGCTTGAGTGACGCCGAGACCGGTATCTCTACCCCGAGCCCCCCACTGGCGAAGTAGCGATTTTCGGGTTGCAAGCCCGTCTGCTCAACATAGTTTTCGCCGATGTCGACGTAGCCGCCCCCGAGGAGCAGGTAGGGCGTAATGCCGCGCCCGAGTTGGCGCCCAAAGCTCAGGTTGAGTTCGCCGCCGTAGAACTGGAGGTCGTACAAGTCGTCCGGCAACCCGTCTTCGAGCAGGCTCTCTTCGTTGGTGGCGCGCCAGTAGAACGCCCGCAGCCCCACGTACGCGCCCAGGTCGAACCCGACGCCCAGGCCGACGAGCGCCTGCGACTGGGGAAAATCGAAGGCGTCGTTGAAGTCGATCTGACCGTAGAACGGCTCGACGGCCAGGCGAAAGCGGTTCCCGCCGAACTGCCGCTGGAGCGCCTGATCCAGCGCGGACAACTCACCCGGCTGGCGCCCGCCGAGGTAGAGCTTCAAGGCCAGCGTGGCCGCCGGGTTGTAGACGGTCTGCTGGGAAAAACCATCGATCGTCAGCCCGGCCTCGTTCAGTTCCGCTTCCGTGAAGAAGGTCGTACCGGGACTATAGCGATAGACGGTGTTTTCCGCCGCCAGGGAGAGCGTATAGCGATGCGCCAGGCTGACGGCGAAGCCGACGCTGGCATCCAGGTAGATGCTCTCGCTGCGGTCCAGGTCCACGGGCGCGAAGCGAATGATGCCGGTACCTGCGCTCAGGAACGGGACAACCTTGCCCCGGCCCAGGTTGAACTGAAACGTGCCCACATTGAGGCGCAGCCGCCCGCCGAAACGCCGCACGTCGACCGTCCGTGCCGGCAGGGTAGCCAGGATAGCGCGGATCGCTTCATCGGAGGTAAGCATCGAAAAATCCGTCTTGAAGTCGTCGCCGAGGACGTAAAGCCCGCTGAGTTCGAGCGCTTCGCCGAAGCCCAGGCCGAGTTCACCGCCATAGACGAAGCCTTCGTCGAGCCCGGCCTCATCGTCCCAGAACACGCGGGAGCCGAGGCCGGAAAAGGTATAGCTGAGCCCCGTGACCTGGGCGCTGGCCGGGCCGGCGGTGAACAGTACGAAGGCAACAAGGACGATCCGGGCGCAGCGGCGATGCAGACTACCCGGAGACGATGTATCGTAACTAGGAATCATAGAATTCCGGCGGCATGATAAAACGGTGGGCGAGCGCGTGTACGCTGGAAATGTTACACTTCGGTGCACCCGAGCGATCCGGATCGGCCACTAATATGACATGAATGTTGCAGTAGTCTGGCCTCTATTTCCTGTACGTCCTCGGAAATGCAACGAGCGCCTTACCCAGGCTGTGCGTCAAAGTTCACAAGGGGTTAGACCGCTCGATTCTCGGTATGAGACCCCCTCCTTTCACCGCATCGTCTTCGTAAAAACAGGAATATCCCTGCCATGAGAAAGGATCCGTACAGGACCATGAGAACCGGTATCGCCGGATCATTCAGAAATGGATTGACCACGCCGATCAGGTGCCCGTATGGAAACTTGGCGTGGCCCAGGTTCGAAGCTATCGCGATGCTAACCCGCTGCCCTGGATAGATGGCAAGCACGGCGGTGCCTCCAGAAGCCGCTCCGAAGTGAAAATGAACGCGTCTGAAGTGCAGATCCCGCGCGGTCATCCAACCCATACCGTACCCGGCGATCGTACCGAGCCCACTACGAGGTGTGAAAAGTAAATCGAGTGTTTTAGCCTGCAGAAAGCCGCGATTCATGGGTACCATATGGGCCGAACCGATAATCACCATATCTTCGGCCGTCGAAAGAAAGCCGCCGGCGGCCCACTTCGCGCTGAAATCGTTGTAAGGAGACCGCACGACGGTCCCGTCCAGGGAGAAGGGCGTTTCATGGTCATAGAAGGCACTCTGACCGGGGGCAGAGCTATCTGCACGATTTTCAACCGTGTGGAGCATCCGAAGCGGCTCGAATATGTGACGATGCATGTAGCCCAAGAAATCTTCTCCGGAGGCTCCTTCAAGGGCCGCGCTCAACAGTACGTATCCGTAATTGGAGTACAGAAAATCGCTCTCCGGTGCGAAGACCAGCGGATCATCCCTGAACTTTTCGAGGCTTTCCGCGACGGTCGCATAAGGCTTCGTGTTAATGGCCTCACGGTCGTCTCGATAGTTTCGAATGCCACTGCGATGACTGGCAAGCTCGCGCGCTGTAATCACATAGCCCTTATCGGGGAAACCGGGAACGTAGCGTTGGATGGGGGCATCGAGGTCAAGACGGCCTTGCTCATAGAGTTGCGCCATGGCCGCAACCGTGAATAGTTTCGATACACTGCCAACCCGGAACCGCGTCTCCGGACACGCCCGGACTTCAGCTTCGCGAATAGCGTATCCCAGCCCCTCCGACCAAACGATCTGACCATCGACGGCAACGGCAACCGAAAGACCAGGAATCTCGCGCTCAACCATCATGGCTCGAAGATGGGCGTGTGCCTTCTCTATGGCCGGCAGGTAGCGCTCATCCGTACGTTGTGATGCGCACGAAGGCAGAGCGGCATCCGTGTTGAGCGTCGTCCTCTCGGTAAGCCATAGGAGCAGTCCCCAGGCTATCGACAAGAGGCAGAGTAGAGACAGGCCGAGATAGGCGAGCCGCCTCATCCATCGTCGGCGCGACGAAAGCACAACACGCGGCTGCGGATGGGTTCGTACCATGATTCACAGGCTATTGTCTGCAACATAATGAGCTTTATAATACAAAGTACTTAACGAACATTTCTCTATCAATAGCACGCCAAGCTCCCTATCAGAACGGCACCGCCGCCCGGATGCGGTAGTAGACTTCGTAGTTTTCCTGGTCGAGACCCTCTGTGTCGAAAGGTAGGGCGATGCCGACGGCGTGGCCGAAAGTCAGAAAACTCCCTAGCTTGACCGCATTCTTCACCTCGGCCCCTACCCCCAGCCGCTCCACCCGCCGACCAAAGGCTCCTCCCGACCAGACCAGCCCTCCGTCGGCAAAGAGCGCCAGGGCCGTGCTTTCAAACGAGACGAGACCCAGGATCCGCGTCTGCAGATCTGTCAGCAAGGGTACCCGGTATTCGACCGTGCCGAAGAGTACCCGGTCGCCGACGGCAAAGGTGCGATAGCCGCGCACCCGGTCGGCCCCGCTGAAAGCCAGGGGTACAAAGCCGGGTAATTCGAACTGCAACCCGTCGTACCGGGGAAAGCCGATGTAATCCTGGGCGCGCGGGCGACCCGTCTGGGCCTGCACCCGTCCGTAGACGTAGAGCCGCTGATGCCCCAGGCTGGGCAGGAGGGTGTAGGCCTTGAGGTCTGCGCGTAAGAATTCGCTATCGGTGCCGAGGACGCGTGCCGCGCCGGTCACGCGCAGACGGATGCCGTTGCCGTCGAGCGGGTGGATCAGGTTGTACCGGTAGGGCCGCCTTTCGCGCCGCGTGAAGGAAAGGCGCGCTTCCGCTTCCTGGCCGGCCTCGGGTGCGGGGAGATCCACACCCTCCTCGAAGTCCTCCGGGTTGAGCGGCTCTATCGCCGCCACGCGGAGGCGGACGGAGAACGACTCGGCCACATAGGGCCGTTCGGACCAGTCCAGGGGCCAGACGAACACGGCATCGCCGCCGAGGAAGTCTTCCACGAGCACCTCTTCGCCGTACCCGCGCGCCGAGCCCGGAAAGCGAAACACGTTGAGCTGGATGGTGGGCGTGTGCTGCCGGTTGACGTAAGAGCCCAGGACGAAGGTGTTGTCGTCGAAGGTGTTGAACGAGACGCTGCCGAAGAGCGCGAAGCGGTGTTTGCCGAGCGGCTCGACCCAGGCCGTTCCGCCGAAGAGGCCCCAATCGTTGGCGTCGTTGTAGTAGGGAAGCACCAGGGAAGCGGCGTGGGTGAGGTTACGCAGGGCTCGGTAGCGGTAACGCGCTGTGATAAGCGAGGCGTCGGGCGCCACCGCCGTTGCCACCTCATGCGGCGGGCGATGCCGGGTCCACGCTGCATAGGAGCCGGGCACTGCGGGTGGGCCGCCGTCCACCCTGCGCGCTGCATCGATGCGATAAGCTCGGTCGCGTTGCTTGGTGACGGTGGAGATGACGACGAGCGTCCCGGCTGCGTGCACGGAGTCCGGCGGCAACCAGTCGAGAACGGTCGCCCCCGTAGCCAGGTGCGTCACCCGTCGATGGGTGCCGGAGGCGAGGTCCAGCACGAAGATGTTGGGCACGTCGTCGCGCAGCGACGTATAGGCCAGCTGCTTTCCGTCGGGGCTCCAGACCGGTCCCCGGTCGTCGTGCACGCCGTCGGTGAGGGGCACGAGGGCGGCCTGCCCCTCGCTGTGCGCTGTGTGGGACGCCACCACAGGCGTCGTCATGTCGAGCAAGACGAGGTCGCGCTTTCCGGCGGCGTCGATGCGGGCCAGGGCGAGCTGGTCTTTTGCCGGATGCCACCGTACGCCGGTGATCTGCACGTCGCCCGTGAACTGCGTCAGCGGCCTCTCTACGCCCGTCTCCAGATCCAGCATGAACAGGTTGGCCGTCCCTCCCTCGACGCCGACGAAGGCAAGCCGCCCCGTCGAGTCCGGAGCGAATGCGGGCGACGAAGCCCGGCGGTTGCGCGTCAACCGGCGGAGGTGCCCGCCGTCGGCATCGACCGCGAAGAGGTCGTTCAACAACGACCCGTGGCGGCCCCGCGCGTTCCGGGCAAATACGAGCCGTTTCCCGTCCGGGCTCCAGGTCACGCCGGGCTTGATGGCTCCCTCCGCGACGATCCGCCCCTGCTCGGCCGCAGGATCTACAACCACAAGTCGCTGCACCGGCTGGTCCAGTGAGGTGAGCGACACCACGGCGAAGCGCGTCGTATCCGGACTGTACCGGACGTCGTAGAGATACTGGCCCGGCGCCGTCAAGGGCTCCGTGCCGAGCGAATCCACGGTCTCCATCTGGCCGGCCACCGTGTTGTAATAGACATTGACGTGGCGCCGCCAGGCGTCGTAAAAGTCGCGGTAGGTCTTGCCCGTGACGGCTTTGAAGGCAGCCTCCAGGTCGTGCACGCGGGCAAGGCCGAGGAGGGTCTTCTTGCGGTGGCGCAACAGGGCGGCCAGCGTAGAATCTCCGTACTGTTCGGCGAAGTAGCGCACCTGGGCGTTGCCGACGGCGTAGAGGAGCCGTCCGTTCCAGATGGAGCGTCCGTCTTCGTACGAGAGCCGATCATCGAGGACGGCCGTGCGGAGCCATCGGTCGCCGCGCTGCGCGTCCCAGCGTTCGGTCTGGTACTGGGCCAGCCCTTCGGTCCAAAAGCTGGGGAGCGGGTTACCGAGCGTGATGTTGAGCAGATACGGCTTCACCGCGACGGCGCGGTAATGAAAGATGTGGGCCAGTTCGTGCGCGATGACCTTGCGCAGCCACTTTTCGCGGCCCGTCCAGGTGGCCGCCCAATCGTTTTGCCGAACCCAGATGTTGGTGTATCCGTTGCCGAGCGGCACGGCAAACCCGTTGTCGATCTCGTCTTCGTCCGAGAGGTAGATGCGGATCTTTTCCTCGAACGTGACGCCCAGGTTGGCCGCGAGGGCTTCGTAGCTGGCCTCGGCGATAGGCGCCGCCTCCACCTCGATGCCGGCCAGCCGTTGCGGGTACATGATCTTGAAATGCGCCGTCTCGGCTACCTGCCAGTCCAGTTCCGGGTGGTTGCGCCCGTTGAGCATGCTGAAACCCTGAGCCCACCCGTCCACCGCAACGGCGAAGAGCAAGGCAAGCACCACGCCGCAGCGAAGCACACGGAGGATGGGGATCACACAATCCATTCGATAGACCGGTACCGGCCCGTATGTTCTCCAAGGATCGACGTCAACCTGCCCCGCCACGGGCAACACTCGCCCCAGCATAACACCGCTCATCCCTTGCCCCTGGTTGACGACCCGCGCGGTGCCGTATCCTGGGTTGTGGACATCCCTTCTGCATAAAACAGCCCGTAAACATGCCGAACCGTACCGTCTACCCGAGGCTGCTGGCCGGATGGTGCCTGCTCCTGGCCGTAAACACCGCCCAGGCCCAAACCGCGCAGTGCCAGGGCCCCACCACGCGAGACGCATCCTGGTCGCCCGACGGCACCCGCCTGGTCTTTGACTCCAACCGGGACGGGAATCAGGAGATTTACGTCATGCAGGCCGACGGCAGCAACCTCACCCGGCTCACCCGCACGCCCACGGCCGACTACTACCCCTTCTTCTCGCCGGACGGATCCAAGATTATCTTTTTTGCCTCGTCGAACGAGACGTCTGTGATCTACCTCATGGATGCCGACGGCAGCAACCTTACCCGCCTGACCGACGAAGGGGCTTTCAACGCAGACCCCGCGTGGTCGCCCGACGGACGTAGTATTGCCTTCTACTCCGAACGCGACGGCAACGCGGAAATCTATGTGATGGATGCCGACGGAAGCAACCCGAGACGCCTCACGCGGACGGAAGCCGCCGAAACCACCCCGAGCTGGTCGCCCGACGGCGCGGGGATTGCTTTCATCACCGAACGCGACGGCAATGCGGAAATCTATGTCATGAACCCCGACGGCAGCGACCCGCGTCGGCTGACCGACAGTCCCCTGGGAGACCGCGTGGCGCGCTGGTCGCCCGACGGTACCCAACTCATCTTCTACGCCCGCGACAAGGCGTGGGAAGGCGCGGAGATCTACACTATCGACGCGGATGGCAGCAACCGCACGCAACTTACGCATGATACCCACCGCGATCAATCGCCGGTCTTCTCGCCCGACGGGTCGAAGATCGCCTTCACCTCCTGCGCATCGGGAAGCCTGGAGATTTACGTCATGGACGCCGACGGCTCGAACGTCGAGCGGCTCACCTTCACCAAGGCGGACGGCCCGTGAGGATGCCTTACCGCAGCGTGTACGAGACCAGCGTCTCTTTGAACACGACGGCCCCGTCAACCCGCGTGGTCCACCCTGCATAACCCACATCGAGCGCGTAGGCCAGCCGGTGCGCCGTGCTTGCATCCGGGCGCGCTTCAAAGACCACGAGGCTGAGCGTGCGCCCTCCGACCTGAAGCTGGTCGGTGGTGCTGATGCACGTCCACGTCCATGTGCCCGTCTCGACGAAGTCCTGTTGCCCGGCGTCGTAGCTAAAACGCGGCTCCTGAAACGTATCGCCGACCGCGACGGGATAGATCGCCCAGGTCTTGCGAGCCAGGAGGGTATCGCCCTGCACGATGGCGGCGTAATGGATCACATGGCCGTCCTCCAGGCCGATGAGGTTCGTCTCGCGCACCTGCCCGTCGGCCTTTACTTCCCACTGGTACACCCCGCCCCGCCGATCCGGGACCGAGGCGGTTCCGGGTATCGAAATCGTCAACGGACTCACTGCTACGTTCTCGCTGAATACCGAGTCCACGAACGTCCACGTGCTGCCGATGGACAGCGGCTGAATCGTGACCGCCGCCTCATCCATCGTATCGCAGCCCAGCGCCGCCATCAGCAGCCCGGTTCCGACCAGGTACGGCATGAAAAAGGCGGGGCCCGTTGTGTTGCTTTGCATGGTTTTCAGTGCTGATACCGCAACGCCTCCACCGGGTTGGTCAGGGCTGCCCTGACGGCCTGGTAGCTCACCGTCACCCAGGCAATCACCAGAGCCGTCAGGCCCGCCAGCAGAAAGGTAGACCAGGCGATGTCCACACGAAAGGCAAAGCCCGCCCGCCATCGATCCAGGACGAAGTAGGCGAGCGGCCATGCCACTAGGATGGCTACCCCGACCAGCCGAACAAATTCTTTGGAGAGGAGGAGGACCAGGCCGGCTACCGACGCCCCTACGACCTTGCGAATGCCGACCTCTCGGGTGCGCTGCTCGGCGGAGAAAGCCGCCAGCCCGAACAGGCCCAGGCAGGCGATAACCACGCTGAGCGTCGCCTCGCCTTTGTACATCTGGTCGAGGTCGTCGTCCAGGAAAAAATAGTCGTACGGATGGTCGGGCAGGAACGTGTGCCACTGGTCTTCCAGAAAAGCCGAAAGGAAAAGCGCCGGATACAAGCCGGCGCAGACCCCGACCAGTGCCGTCACACCGACGACCGTGAGCGCCAGAGGGCTATCTCTGAATAGATCGAACGCCAGCTGCTTGCCGACGAGCTGGTTCAGGAACGGCAGGCAGACGTAGATCAGCGGCAGAGCCGCCAGCAACGCCAGGAAACTCATCAGCACCGCCTCCCCGAGGAATTGCCTGGCAAGCTGCATCCGACGCGCGCCGAGCACCTTCCGCATGCCCACCTCGCGCGCCCGCCGGGCCGAACGGGCCGTCTTCAGGTTCATGAAGTTGATGCACGAGATGAGCAAGAGGAAGAGCGCCGTCACCGAGATGATGGAGACGTACGCCGCGTCGCCGTTGGCGGCGATCTCGTAGTGCAGGCGGGAGTGCAGGTGGATGTCCGTCAGCGGCTGCAACGCCAGGTGGGTCTCTGCTTTGAAGCTCTCGGGGAAGTATCGATCGACGAACGCAGGAAACCGCTCGGTCAAGGTCTCGGGAAGGACGCCTTCATGCAGCAGCAGGTAGGTCCATGCCGGGTTCCACTGCCATCCCTCCAACCATCGCGGGTTGGGCACGATGCCGTGATAGGTGGAGAACGAGACCAGAAAGTCGAACTGAAAAATCGAACACGTCGAAGACGGTCGAGTCCACAAAGAAGACGCGCGGTTCGTTGTAGGAGACTTTTTCTCCCGACGGGGCTTCGTATTCCACGAGCAACGAGGGCGCCTGCATGTTGAAGAATCGAACGGACGCTTCGATCAGATGGGGAAAGTCCTGCCGGAGCGTCGGCCCGGCTGGAAAGGGCTGGCTGGCCGACTCCTCGGACCCCTCGATGATCTCCACTACGCGATAGATGCGATCCGCCTTGCCGTGGTACCGATCATAGGAGCGTTCATCCTGCACGTAGAGCAGGATCAAGACAAAGCTGGCGAGCCCGACGGCAAAACCGACGATGTTGATGAACGAGTAGCCCTTGTGCCGGCCCAGGGTGCGCAGCGCGATCGTGAGGTAGTTCCGGATCATCGTTCAAGCCTCCCCCATAGTGACTTTCTGTTTCGCCCTCGCCAAGCTGATATACACCGGGCGAAATAGCAAGCCTAAAAATAAGGGAGCCCCCGTAGAGCCGGACGTGCTCAGATAACGACCCGTATCACAGGCTCCAATCCGAAATCCGCATCTGCTGGGTCTCCTTCACCCGAATCGTTACCCGAACAATCTACGCAACGCCTCCTCGCTCAGGACGGTCTTGCCCGTCTCCCCGAGCTGCACAAAGCGTCCCTCGAAGAAGAACGTGACCTGGTTGCCGAGGCGTGCAAAGGCGCCGGCGGAGGGATAGCGGCGCAGAAACGAGAAGTACGCCTCGGAGGCAAACTGGATCTGGACGACCGCGTCGCGGGTCGGCTCGAAGGCATCGTCGATCCAGGCTCCGTTCTCCGTCAGACGCAGCGTGCGGCCCTGCACGACGGCGTGGCCGGCCTCCTCCGGCGCCGCGGGGGCGGCATCAGCCTCCTGCATCGCGCGGATCTGGCGGCTGGCCGCCACGGCCTCCCGGCCCGACGTCTCGGTCATTGCCTTTTCGGCGGCGACGCCGTGAACCTCCGGAGGCGCCTCCGGCACGAACCGCGTGTCGGCCGCCATAACCTCTTCTTCCTGCACAAGGTACGACGTGTAGGGCGTCACCAGACCGAACTCCCGCGCCAGGGCAACGACTTCATCCTTCAGCTCCTTGTTCTCGCCGTGGAGCCGAATCTCTTCGAGCAGTTGCCCGACGCGCCGGGTGGCCCAGAGCCGCGCTACGAAGTCGCGTTTCCGTTCGCGTTCAGCAAGACGGAACGTGTACCGCCGTACCGTCCGCTCCCCTTCGAACGTACCGCGCAACGTGACGGTGGCCTCGCCCGGACGCCGGTACCGCCCGGCCACGACCAGTTGCTGCCCTTTGTAGAGCGGAGGCAAGGCCCCGGGCACGACGGCATAGACGTCGGCGCCGTCCACGGCAAGGTCGAGGTCAGTCATGACGGGATAGCGCACCTTGTCGAAAAACGCCCCCACGCGCTGCTCGATGCGCTCTTCGGGCGAGATGTAATCGGCGAAGGCACCCGAGGCACCGGAGAGGCCGTCGAGCAGGCGGGTGTTGACGTCGTAGCCCACGCCGAACGAGAAAACCCGCACGCGCCCGCCGGTGGCCTGGTGCACGTTGGCGCGGATGCGGCCTTCGTTCGTCTCACCGATCGACGGCAGGCCGTCCGTCAGAAAGACGATCAAGCCGTTGTCGCTGTCCGAGAGCAATCCGGCGGCAGCCATCAGGGCCTCGTTGATGTTGGTTCCTCCGTTCGCTTCGAGCCCGTCGACGAAGTACAGCGCGTCGTCGCGGGACGAGGCCGGCCGCAACACGTCGCGAAAGGCATCGACATCGGTGCTGAACGCAATGATCCCGAAACGGTCGCGGCGGCCCAGGTGGTTCAGGCAGTAGCGCAGGGCGTCGCGGGCCTGCGCCATCTTCTCGCCGCGCATCGAGCCCGACGTGTCCAGCACGAAAACCACGTCCTGCGGCTGGATCTGCCCCTCGTCGAGGTCGACCGGCGGGTCGAGCAGGAGCATGAAGTAGCCGGCGCGGTCGCTGTAGGGTCGATGGGCCAGCAGCGTGGCGCCTACGTCGTTCGGGTCCAGGTTGTAGTAGAGCACGAACTCGCGTCCATCAAGCACCGCATCGCTTTCGAAGACGGCCTGGGCCCGGCGGTCGCTATGCCGCCGGACATCGACGCCATGAGACGGCGAGTAGACGTTCCGCACGCCGGTCTCCGTCTCGATCTGCACATGGATAAGGGTCTGCCCGGCAGCGGGTCCGTCGCGTTCGGCCTCGCGGCGGGGTGCTCTCGGTTGGCGCCCCGGTCTGCCGGCGGCGCGGTAGGTCAACGAACCCTGAAGAGGATAGCGGAACGTAGCGGTCCGCCCTTCGAGCGGGAGCGTGGCGTCGTAGCGTAGCGTGATGGTGCGGGTAGCGCCGGGCGGGATAGGAAAGACCCGCGCCCGGAAGGTGCGATAGTCCGCCATCTCAAGCAGGGCCGGGTCGAGGCTGCGGCGCACGATGTCCTCATAGATCGCGCGGGCTTCGTCGGCGGACAGCAGTTCGCCCTCCATCACCTGGCCGTCTACGGTCATCGAAAACTCCGAGATCTGGGCATCGGGCGGCAGCGGAAAGAGAAAGGTACCCTCGACCGTCGCGCTGCCGGTGTTCTGGAACACATGTTCGACGGTGACGACGGCGAGGCGCTCCCGGACGTCGGCTTCGACGCGGTGGTCGCGGAGGGTCAGCATCACCGGGCGTCCATCCCGCCCTACGACGATGCCCTGGGCCTGGGCCGGCCAGGCCGTCACCATCAGCCCCAACCCTACCAGCATCAACCAGCCAAGCCGCCTTCGTGCTTTCATCGTGCACCTCGTACTACGGTTAGAAAAGTAGGACAACACCCTGCCTTCCGGAGCGGACAGGGCACGCTCCGGTACCCTTCTAACGAAACGACAGGGCAAAATCGTATTTCTTAACCATGCCGCCCGAAGCGTATGACACGATGCTGTCACAGGAGCATAGGTATCATGTACGCAGAACCTATTGAACCAGCCTGGAGGGCTGTCCCATGCCTGAAACTACGCTTCTTCATACATCCCCACGCCTGACGAAGGCCTCCCCGGAACCCCATCATCCGCTCATCGAGCCGTCGTTGTTCTATGATCCTCCGTACGAGCGGCCGCTGGAGGACGAGTTTGCCTGGCATCTGGTCAAATACCTACAACCTATCACCGGCCTCCGGTATCAGGTGAAGGTCGAGACGCCCTGCACCAACGCCTGGATCGACTTCGTCGTCGAGCACGGCGCGCGGCGCATCGGCTTCGAGATCGGCAACCTGGAAGAAGAAAAAGACGAGGAGCAGATCGGCTATCGCGACGCCCTGGTCATCGGCTCCGGGGCCCTCGACGTCCTGTACCGCTTCCGCGTAGCCGACCTGCTGTATCGGCCCCACGACGCCCTCTACCTGGCGGCCGCCTGGGACCCGACGCTCTTCAGCAAACGTGGGCACATCAACCTGCATACGCTGGCTTCCCCGGAAGCACGCCCCTGTCGTCCCCGGCCCCACCAGACCATTGCGCAGGTCTCCTACGAAGCCCCTGGCGTTGATGACCTCGACGAAGGCGAAAACCGGACGGCGTCGGAGCTTCAGGACGTACCGCCGATGCTGGTCGTCAAGCGGCTCAGTCGCGCCAACTCCGGCGCCTGGCTCCGCGAGTATGACGCAGCCCTCGTGCATTTCGGCGTATCCGACGAACGCCTGGAGCACCGCTGGGCCAAGAGTGCGTGACGTCGCTCGTTGTCCTGTCGAGCGTGCTCTCGCTCCCCGCGTCAGTCGCCCAACGGTTCGCGGGCGGGCCGGCCGGCCCGATAGCGTGCGAGGTTGGCGACCAACGGGGTCTCCAGGTCGGCCCTGCCGGCTTGCCGTGCGGCTGCGAGGGCTTGCTCCTGGAGGTTGACGGCCTCTTCGAAACGGCCTACCTCGGCCAGGGCCATCGCCAGGACTTCCACGTTGAAGAGGGATCGTTCGACCTGCACGAGCCCCCGGGCCATCGCCAGCGCACGCGCCCCGTCGCGCAAGGCCGCCTGAGGGCAGGCCGCCAGCATCCGCGCCAGGATATTGACAATGCCGGTATGCTCGGGCAGCAGGGCATAGCTTTCTTCGAGCCAGCCCGACGCCCCTTGCCATCGCTTCTGGTGGATGAGGGCTACCGCCCGTCCGTAGCGAGCCGCGCCGTTGCGATGGTCGGCCTCGACGACGCGGAGGAAATGGGCCTGCGCTTCCTCGAAGCGCCGGAGCCGGAACAGAGCATTGGCCAGGTTAAAGTGTGCATCCTTGTAAGCCGGATCGCTCGCCAGGGCTTGTTGGTAGTGCGAAACGGCTGGCTCGTCCCGGTTCTGCCGGGCCAGCAACGTCCCCAGGCTGAAGTGAGCACGGGCGTTGCCGGGTTCGAGGCGAAGCACCTCCCGGAACTGCTGCTGCGCCGCCTCGAGGTTATTCACCTGCGAAAAGGTTGCCCCCAGATTCAGCCGCACTTCGGCGCTCTCGGGATCGATCTCCAGCGCTTTCTGAAAGGCCGCTATCGCTTCCTGATAGTTGCCCTGCATATACGCCTCGTTGCCGAAAAACTCGTAGGCCCGTCTTCCGGAGGCAAGCACCTTCACGGCATCCATGAGGGAATCGTGCTGAGGGACGCGACCCGTGCCCCGGCGTTCGAGGAAGTAGCGGGCTTTATCCAGCGCGCCCTGGGCCCGGTATGCCAGCCCGAGCGGATAGTGGATCTCCGTAGCATCGGGGGCAAGCCGGCGCGCGGCTTCGAGGTAGGTCACCGCCTGGTCGGGATCGTCGCGCATGGCCGAGAGGCGGCCCAGCCCCACCAGCGCTGAGGCGTTGTTCGGATCTTTCTTCAACACCTCGCTCAACAGGCGCGTCGCTTCGTCTAACTGATTTGTCTCAACGTGCAGTTCGGCAAGCGCGAGGTAGATCGGCAGGTAGTCGGGATCGCGTTCGAGCGCCTGTTCGAAATGGGCGCGGCTCTCGTCGGCGTGGCCCGCCTGGCGAAAGAGGTGCCCGAGAAAGTAAGCCCAGGCAGCCTCCCGGGGCGCGAGGCGCAGGGCATTGACGAAACAGGCCTGCGCGGCCTGCTCAAACCGATAGGCAAAGTAGAGCTTGCCCTGCTCACCGAAGAGACGGCTTAGTTCCGCCGGGTCGTAGGGGTCGGCGGCCAGGGCATCGTCGAGCCGAATCTGCATCGTCTCAATCTGGTGCCGGACGTGCGGTTCGAGGCTTTCGAGGTGGGGCCGGGGAATTTCGACCAGGGCAGCCGGGGCCGCTGGTGGCGCTTCACGGTCACAGCCGCCGAACACCAACGCGAGCACGAGCAGCCAGCCTCCATACGCTGCCCGGCACCTACGGCGAGGATGATGAAAAAGTGAAGAGGGCACCATCGTCATCAACCTGATCCGCCCACGGCCCGGCCGGATCCTTTTTCCAGGGTGTAATAGCGATTCAGGGAGAACGCATCCTTCGACCACTGCTCGCGGGTACCGTCGGGCCACTGTACTTGAATCGCACAGGGCTGGGAGGAGGTGTTCAGGCCGAAGAGCAGCCGTGGGTCATGGGCGGAAGCATAGCTGCCGTCGGTCCGTACCTGTCGCCATAGCGTGAGGCCGGACGCCAGGGTGCAACCGACCCGGGTGCCCACCTCGTCGCGACCGCCTGACTGACTGATCAGGCGCAGGCCGAGCCAGGCGTTTCGGGAGCCGGCCTGGTTCACCAACAACCGGGCCGGGCCGTTGTTGTTGGTGATCAGCACGTCGGTGTCGCCGTCGGTGTCTACGTCGCCGAAGGCAGCGCCCCGGCTCACTTCGGAGCGTTCAAAGACAGTACCGGCGGTTGCGGTCACCTCTTCGAAGCGTCCGCCGCCGCGATTTCTGAAGAGCTGGTTGGTCTGAGCGAGCGAGAAGATTGTGTCGGTTTGGTCTGATCCCTCGGCGATCTGGATCTCCCCATTGACAACCAGCAGATCGAGCAGCCCATCGTTGTCGTAATCGAACCAGGCCGTACCGAAGCCGGTAAAGCCCCGGCTGGGCAGCCCGAGTTCCGCTTCGAAGGTGTAATCCTCGAAGAGACCGGTCCCGTCGTTGCGGTAGAGCGTATTGGTTTCTTCGTTGAGGTGGGTCATAAACAGGTCTTCGTCGCCGTCGTTGTCATAATCAGCCACGGCGATGCCCATACTGCCCTGGGCCTTTCCGAACTCGTTAAAAGCGGTGCCGCTGACGAGGGCTTCGTCGGTAAAGCGCCCGTTCTGTTGATTGATCCACAATTGGTTGGCGCGTGCGTCGTTAGCAACATAGAGATCAGGCCATCCGTCGCCGTTGAAGTCCGAGGCCACTACGCCGAGGGCGCCTCCCGCTTCGGTGTCTATCTGCGCTGCAGCCGTGACCTCCTCGAAAGTGCCGTCCCCCCGGTTATGAAAGAGCCGGTTGGGGTAGGGGTTGTAGCTGAGCGGGCCGCAGTAATCTACCGCACCCGCCGTCGTGTAGCAGGTTTTGTGGGTGGCGAGGGTGTAGTTGACGTAATTGCCGACGTAGAGATCGAGCCATCCGTCCCGGTCATAGTCAAAGAAGGTAGCCGTCGTACTCCAGCGTTCGTCGTCGGTACCGGCAGCGGCCGTCACGTCGGCGAAGGTGCCGTCCCCGTTGTTGCGAAACATTCGGTTTGGGCCAAAATTGGTCACGTAGAGGTCGGGATAGCCGTCGTTGGTAAAGTCACCGACTGTGACGCCCATTCCGTAGCCGGTCGATTGAAGGCCGGCAACCTCGGTGACCTCGGAGAAGGCGAGGCGGCCGGTCTCGACGAGGTCGTTGCGAAAAAGCCGGTCGCGCAGCCCCGGATCCTGTGCGCCGTCGAGGGTGCTGCCCTGAACCAGATAGGCATCCAGGTCGCCGTCGAGGTCGTAGTCGAACAGCGCGCCGCCGGCACCCATGATCTCCACCATATAATACGCGCCTGTCATGCCGTTAGCATGCACGAAGCCGAGCCCAAGCTCCTCCGCACGGTCTACGAAAAGACCGTCCTCGGGGGCAGCGTGATCCTGGGGTTCGGGCTGTGCAGGCGCCTCTGCCTGGGGCGAGGTACAGCCCGGGCCGTAGAGCATGAAAGCAAAAAGAAGACCACGCGGAGGCATGATCCATCTACAGGAACGAGAGGGCATGGAGCGTGTCATCTGGGATTATGCAAGTGGCGTCTAAGCTCGACTTTAGCCATTTAGAACTATCGAAAATCGCCGTTTCCAGCGTTTTTGAGGGGTTTGGGGTTTTTTAGATGTCTGGGTTTTCAGGTCAGACATCCAAAAACTCCGGACACCCTTCGCAAATAAGCTAATTTCGGCGATTCAGTTTCGGCAAATGGCTAAAGTCGAGCTTAGAAACGATCTCAAAACACCCGGCCTGTCATTCCGACCGAGCGCAG
>Ga0302046_10000719_pt1 | contig 32251 bp, 24 predicted proteins | sample RVTome_11_FD_200261 | JGI IMG/M metagenome (GOLD analysis project Ga0302046, IMG submission 200261) | Soil microbial communities from uranium-contaminated site in the Upper Colorado River Basin, Wyoming, United States - RVT147D111 (version 2) ...
CTGGTGCGGGTGAGCGGGAACACGGGGAGGCGGGCCTCCGCAGCGGTCACGGCACGACGCCGGTAGATGCGCTGTTTCTTGTCCCTGGCTCGGAAGAGCTTCGCCGTGTCCACTGCCTCCGAAGTGCCGAGCACGAGAATCCCTTCGGCGGTGAGGGAGTAATGGAAGAGCGCCAGGACATCCCGCTGGACCTCCGGCTGGAGGTAGATCAGGAGGTTGCGGCAGGCGACCAGGTCGAGCCTCGAGAAGGGCGGGTCGCCGAGCAGGTCGTGCTGCGAGAACAGGACCAGCTCGCGCACCTGCTTCCGGACCCGGTATCCGCCGTTTTCGGCCTGGAAGAACTGCTCCAGCCGCTCCGGGCTCACGTCGGCTTCTATCTCTGCGGCGTAGAACGCGTCGCGCGCTCGTGCCAGGGATGGTTGGTGCAGGTCGGTGGCGAACACCTGGATCCGGGGCGGCGCAGAGTGGCGCGTAGACTCCTCGAGGAGCAGGATGGCCAGCGAATGGGCCTCCTCGCCCGTGGCACAGCCCACGCTCCACACCCGGATGCTGTCCTGCGGGCCTTTCCCTTTGAAGAGCCGCGGCACGACCTGCTCCGCCAGCGCCTCGAAGACTTCCGGGTCCCGAAAGAAGCTGGTCACGGTGATGAGAAGATCGTCGGCGAGGGCCTCGACTTCGCCCGGATCGGTGCCCAGGAGCTCCAGGTACGCGTCCAGCTCCTCGACCTGACGGAGCTGCATCCGGCGGGCGACGCGTCGCAGCACGGTCGGGCGCTTGTAGCGGCTGAAGTCCCGCCCCGTTCGTGCCCGGATCAGGGCGAACACCTTCTGGATCAGTCGCCGGTGGCTCCCGTCGCCGGTCGATTCGCCCTCCCTCATCGGCACCCGCGGCTTCGTACCGATGAAGCGCAGTACGGCCTCTGGGATCTCCGCGACCGGGAGCACGGCATCCACCTCGCCCGTCGCGATGGCGCTCCGCGGCATGCCGTCGTACTCGGCCTCCTCTGGGTCCTGCACCAGCGTTATTCCGCCCTTGGCCTTGATCTCGCGGATGCCCTGCGCGCCATCCGAGCCCGTGCCCGTGAGGATCACGCCCACCGAGTGGCCGTGGTGGGTGCGGGCGAGGGTGCGGAAGAAGTGGTCCACCGGTCCGCGCCGCGCCGCCTGTACCTCCAGCTCCGACAGCCGAAGGTGGGTGTCGACGGCGTTCAGATTCGCGTTCGGCGGAATCACGTAGATCTGGTCCGGCTCGAGCGCGGTCGTTTCCGAGATCTGCCGTACGGGGATCCCCGCGTGCGGCTGGAGAAGCTCCGAGAGGTGGCTCTCGTGCGTCGGAGACAGGTGCATCACCACGACCCACGCCGCCCCGCTGTCGGCAGGAACCCGGGGAATAAAGGCCTTCAGCGCGGCCAAGCCACCTGCCGACGCCCCGATGCCTACTACGGTCAAGTGAGGGCGCGCGTCGGCGCCGGCGGGTTCGCGGCCGCGATCGCTCGACATCTCGGCCATCATGGATGAACTCCGGCGTAGATCGGTACGAGGACCGAGAAGAGTCCCGTCCACCATTGTAGCAAACCGGCCCGGACCTGGGTCTAGGTCCCTGCGCCCTGGGTTCGTCCGCCCAACGATCGCGGCTCACCCGCGGCGGGCGCTCACCGACCTCTCGAAGTACCCCACGTTGCCCGCGGCCGCCGTCGGGTGCAGCCGGTGTTGGGCCGCCCGTTGCTCCGCTATTCGATCACGGACCGCGGCGGGTTATGCGGTTTCGCGCTTCCGGTTGTCCGTGGGCGCGTCGTCGCCTGAGCGAGCTGGGCGTCAGAGATACTGCTGGAACACCACCATGAACACGAGGGTGATACTTACCAGGAGGCCGACGCCGGAGCGCTCGCCCTCGATGTAGGCGTCGGGGAGGAGCTCGACGAGGACCATGAAGACCATGGCGCCGGCGGCGAAGCCCATGCCGTAGGGGAGCGCCGGGCGGAAGGCGTCGACGAAGAGGAAGGCGGGGACGGCGACGAGGGGCTGGGGGATCGAGGAGAAGAAGCTCCACCAGGCGCAGGACAGGACGGTGGCGCCGCGGGGGCGGAGGACGGCGCTGATCGCCAGGCCCTCGGGGACGTTGTGGACGGCGATGGCGCCGGTGATCAGGGCGGCGAGGGTGATGTCTCCGGCGAAGGACGCGCCAATGGCGACGCCCTCGGCGGCCGAGTGGACGGTCATCACAATGACGATGAGGGACATGCGTTTGGCGTCGACGCCACGGATGTTGCCGAACTCGATCTCGTGATCGTGGAGGTAGCGCTGGGTCAAGAGGATGAAGCCGACGCCGAGGACGGCGCCGGCGCCGGTCTGCAGGCTGCCGAGGGCGGCGCCTTCGGCGACCAGGCTGTAGCAGGCGCCGAGCATCAGGCCCGAGGCGATGGCGTTGGCGTAGGCGATCGTCCGCGCCGAGAGCCGGCGCACGAACAGGAACGGCAGCGCCCCGAGGGCGGTGGCGACGGCGGTCAGGAAGGCGTAGAAGAAGACTGCGGTGGCGCCGGTCATGGCGTTCCCGCCCCGCGGATCAGTGCGAACGCGCCCATCGCCAGGATGGTGACCAGGGCGATGCTCGTCGGGCCCGCCTGGCGGTAGCTTTCGGGGAGCAGGTCGATCATGACGAGGTAGAGAACCGCGCCCGCGGCGATGCCCAGGGCCCAGGGGAGGGCGACGGGCGCCGCCTCCAGAATGGCGAACGTCGAGACCGCCATCAGCACCTGGCTGGCGTTGCTGATCACCGCCAGCGCCGCAGTGCGCCGCATCGACACGCCGCGCGAGCGGAACACCGCGGCGAGCAGGGTGGCCTCCGGCATGTTGTGGAGGGCCAGGGCGACGGTCACGAAGATGCCGGCCGACAGGTCGACCGCCATCAAGGCGCCGATGGCGATCCCCTCGGCGGCGCTGTGCAGGCTGCTGACCAGCAGGACCTCGTAGCCGTAGGCGAGGCTGGCCTCGTGGAGCTGGTTGAGCGCCAGCTCCTTGGTACCGGAGAAGGCCCGGCTGGCGTGGATGAAGGCGATCCCCAGCAGGGCGCCGAAGCCGAACGACAGGGTGGCGTCGGCGACGCCGGCGTCGGCGAGCACGAAGGTCGCGGCCAGCATCATTCCGGCGGCGGCCGCGTTCGACCAGCCGAGCCAGCGTCCCGGGACCTCTTCGCGGCCGATGAGCGGCAGGACGCCGAGCGCGGCGACGAGTGCCGCGGCGGTGGCGCAGATGAGGACGACGAGGATCGGCTCCATGGGCTGATAGCGTACCCCGGCGCGGGGCGGGATTCGTGCGGCTGTCCGAGCCGCCGTCGATCGGGGCGATCCGAACGCACACCCGCCGACCGCAGCCCCGGTTCCCTTCTCGATCCTGGTCCGTTACGTGACTGTAACCAAGATCCGAGGCCGAGCCTGTAGCGTCGTTCCCGGACAAACACGCTCGACTTTGCATACACTGGTTCCGCCATGCAGATGTCGAACCCGCTTCACAGCCGCCAGGAGGACGAAGCCATGTCTCCGATCCGTTCCCCCCGTGTCATCGTGACTCTGGTGCTGACCTTGCTCCTGCTCCCTGCCCTCGCACCGGCCTACGTCCCGCCGGCGGCGGCGCAGCAAGGCGGCGACGAGACGATCAACGCCCCCGACCATCCGTTGCTCCAAGGCTTCCGCTGGCGCTCGATCGGGCCGGTCGGCCAGGGCGGCCGGATCGACGACATCGCCGTGCAGGCCGGCAATCCCAAGACCTACTTCATCGGCTTCGCCACCGGCGGCCTGTGGAAGACGACCAACAACGGCACGACGTTCCGGCCGGTCTTCGATACCTACGGGACCCACTCGATCGGCGCCGTGGCGATCGCGCCGTCGGATCCGGACGTCGTCTACGTCGGCACCGGCGAGGCCAACAACCGGCAGAGCTCGTCGTTCGGCGACGGCGTCTACAAGAGCACCGACGGCGGCGAGACCTTCACCCACGTCGGTCTCCGGGAGACGCAGAGCATCGCCCGGCTGATCGTCCATCCCGACGACCCCGACACGGTCTGGCTGGCGGCCAACGGCCACCTGTTCGGCGCCAACCCCGAGCGCGGCGTCTACAAGAGCAGTGACGGCGGCGCCACCTGGCGCAAGGTCCTGTACGTCGACGAGGACACCGGCGCCACCGACCTGGTGATGCGTCCCGGCGATCCCGACGTGCTGTTCGCCGCCACCTACCAGCGGCGCCGCACGGCCTGCTGCTTCGTCGGCGGCGGTCCGGGCAGCGGGATCTGGCGCTCCGACGACGGCGGCGAGAGCTGGGAGCGCCTGGAGGGCGACGGCCTGCCGGTCGGCACCATGGGCCGCGTCGCCCTGGCCATGACCACCGCCGACCCCGACGTCGTGTATGCCCAGATCGAAGCCGCTCCCGACCGCGACGAGCCGCTCACCGATGTGGAGCGACGGGAGTGGCAGCGCCTCGCCAACGAGGGCAACCTGCCGCCGGATCCGCAAGCCTCGGGCGTCTGGAGGTCGATGGACGGCGGCGACAGCTGGGAGTTCCGCGGCAACGAGAACGGCCGGCCGATGTACTTCAGCCAGATCCGCGTCTCGACCGAGGACCCCGACCTCGTCTACGTGGTCGATCAGCGGGTGCACAAGTCGCGCGACGGCGGCGTCACCTTCGAGCAGCTCAGCGGCTTCGGCCACGTCGACCAGCACGCCTTCTGGATCGACCCCGACGACCACGACCACATGATGATCGGCAACGACGGCGGGTTGGACGTGACCTGGGACCAGGGCGAGACCTGGGAGTCGCTGCGCACCTGGGCGGTCGGCCAGCCCTATCATGCCTCGGTCGACATGCGCCGGCCCTACTACGTCTGCACCGGCCTGCAGGACAACGGAAGCTGGTGCGGGCCGAGCTCGGTTCGACAGGGTCAGATCATCGCCCAGGACTGGTACCGCATCGGCGGCGGCGACGGCTTCTACACCGCCGTCGATCCGACCGATCCGGCGGTCTTCTACTCGGAGTCGCAGAACGGCAACATCCGGCGCGGCGACCTCCGCGAGGGAGGCGCGCAGAGCATCCGCCCGCAAGCGCCAGAGGACGACGACCCGGAAACCAACATCATGCCGGTCCCGCCGATCGACCTGGAGATCCGCTGGAACTGGAACACCCCGTTCATCCTCTCGCCGCACAACTCGCGCACCATCCACGCCGGCGCCAATCGCTTCTTCACGTCGCGCGATCGGGGCGATACCTGGACGATGAGCCCCGAGCTGACCAAGAACATCGATCGCGACGAGATCATGATCATGGGCATGTACAACGCCCTGCCCCGCTGCCAGCCCGACGAGCGCGGCGTCGAGTGCATCCTGTCGCGCAACGACGGGGTCGGTAGCTGGGGGACGATGGCGTCGGTGGCCGAATCGCCGCTGGTGCCGGGCATCCTCTGGGCCGGCAGCGACGACGGCAACATCCAGGTGAGCCGCGACGGCGGCGCCTCCTGGACCGAGGTCAGCGGCAACCTGCCCGGCGGCACGACGCAGTACTACGTGTCGCGCGTCGAGGCCTCGTACCACGATCCCGCCACCGCCTACGTGTCGATCGACGGCCACAAGAGCGACGACCTGGCGCCCTACGTCTACGTCACCCGCGACTACGGCGAGAGCTGGACCGACATCAGCGCCGACCTGCCGGAGAGCGGCAACGTGAACACGATCCGCCAGGACCCGCACAACCCGCGGCTGCTGTACGTGGGGACCGAGTTCGGCTTCTTCGTGTCGCTCGACGAAGGAGGAAGCTGGCACCGCTTCATGCCCAACCTGCCGGTGGTCCGCATCGACGACGTCCTCGTGCACGCGCGCGACAACGACCTGGTGCTCGCCACCCACGGCCGCAGCGTCTTGATCATGGACGACATCACGGCGCTGCAGGGACTGACCGCCGAGGTGATGAACAGCGACGTCCATCTCTTCGAGCCCCGCGACGCGGTCGATTGGAGTGGCGACGTTCGCCAGAGCCGCTCCGTGACCGGCAACAAGAACTGGACCGGCGAGAACGCCCCGCCCGGCACTGCGATCTCGTACTACCTGGCGGCCCCGGCGCGCGGCGTCACCCTCCAGATCACCGACCCGCTCACCGGCGAGGTCGTCCGCGACCTGGAGGGCCCCGGCGCCGCCGGCCTCAACCGCGTGCAGTGGAACCTGAGCAGCAACCCCGATCCCGACGACGAGGACGACGACGAGGGGCCGCCGGTGGGGCCGGGAAGCTACCGGGTGACGCTGCGCGCCGCCGGTATGGAGCGCTCGACCATCGTCACCGTGCTCGAGGACATCTGGATGTTCGAGATGCGCTGAGCGGCCCCGTCCCGTTGTGTCAGCGCCGTCACAGGCGGTAGATTCTCGCCGTCCGTAGAGTAGCAGCAGGGTAGCAGCAGGCGCGGTGCACCGGCCCGCAGGCGGGCCGGACCCGGGCCGCACACGGGAGGCACGATGGCGACGGCGACGAAGAGATCGGCGATGACCAGGACGACCGGAGCGCTGGCAGCTGCAGCGCTCCTCGTTTTTGCGGTGATTCTCCCCGCATCCACAGATGCGGCTCCGGCAGTACCCTACGCCTCCGGTCCGGCGTTCGCCGCTACGAGCGAAGCATTGGCCAACGCCGCGGCCCCGGCGTCATTTGCCACCGCCGCGACGCCGGCGGCGTCGGGCACGGCCGCGATCCCGCAGGCTTCGGGCTCCGGCCCCTACACGATCGAGCAGATCCTGGCGCCGGGATATCCCGTGGAGCTGGCGGCGGCCCAGGGCACCGATCGCATCGCCTGGGTCGCCTACGAGCGCGGCATGCGCAACATCTACACCGCCGCGGCGCCTGACTTCGAGCCCGTCAGGCTGACCGACGTCGAGATCGACGACGGCAACGACATGACCAGCGTGCGGGTCTCGAACGACGGCTCGATGATCGTCTTCGTGCGCGGCCACACGCCCAACCGCGAGGGCTGGATCGCCAACCCGACCAGCGACGCCGACGGCGCCGAGCGGGCTATCTGGGGCGTGCGCAGCAGCGGCGGGCCGGCCTGGAGGATCGCCGAGGGCGCCGGCCCGGCGCTGTCGCCCAACGGCCGCTGGGTGCTGTTCACGCGCGACGGGCAGATCCATCGCGCCCCGGTCGATGCCAACCTGGCGGCGGCGCGCGACGGCGACGCCGACACCCGCCTGTTCACCGCCTTCGGCAACAACGGCAACCCGGTCTGGTCGCCTGACGGCAGCAAGATCGCCTTCGTCTCGCAACGCGGCGACCACAGCTTCATCGGCATTTACGACGTCGATCGCCGCAAGGTCAGTTACCTGGCGCCCGGCGTCGACTACGACTCGAGCCCGACCTTCTCTCCCGATGGGACGCGGGTCGCCTTCGTCCGCCGGCCGGGCGAGCCGTTCGGCCAACAGGTTGCCGGTGGTGGCGGCGGCGGCGGCGGTCGGGGCGGCGGCGGTCGGGGCGGCGGCGGCGGCGGCGGCGACCAGGCCCCCGGCGGCCTGCGGCGGGCGGCGTTCGCCGGCGGCTACACGCTGTCGTTCTGGGTCGCCGACGTGGCGACCGGCGCGGGCCGCGAATTCTGGCACGCCGCGCCCGGCGACAACAGCTTCGCCCCGAACGGCTTCGAGTGGGCCGGCGACAACGTCATCTTCCGGGCCGAGCCCGGCAACTGGCGGCATCACTACTCGGTGGCGGTGCCGGCGGCGGCGGAGATACCGGCCAGCCCTTACGGCCGCGTGTTCAGCACCTCGGAGCCCTCCGGCGCCTCGACCGCGACGCCGATCGACCTGACGGCCGGCGAGGGCATCGCCGAGTTCGTCTCCGTCTCGCCCGACGGCCGCTATCTCTTCTATGCGACCAACGTCGGCGACATCGACCGCCGCCACATCTGGCGGACGCCGACCGCCGGCGGTGAGCCCGTGCAGATCACCCGCGGCGACGAGATCGAGACCTATCCGGCGGCGCTCGCCTCGGGCGGCTTCGCGACCTTGACCGCCTCGTTCAACCGGCCGCTGTCGGTGGCCGTCGTCCGCGAGGGAACGAGCGACCCGGAGGTCATCTACCCCGAGCTGTCCGAGGAGTTCCCGGCCGCCCACCACGTGGTCCCGGAGAACGTCGTGCTCACCGCCGCCGACGGCCTCGAGTTCCACAACCAGCTCTTCCTGCCGCCCGACATCCAGCCGGGCGAGCGGCGCCCGGCGATGCTGTTCACCCACGGCGGCCCGGTGCGCCAGATGCTGCTCGGCTACCACTACATGCACTTCTATCACATGGCCTACGCGATCAATCAGTACTTCGCATCGCAGGGCTACGTGACCATCTCGGTCAACTATCGCAGCGGCGTCGGCTACGGCCGCGAGTTCCGCAACGCCCCGGACACCGGCGGCCGCGGCAACTCCGAGTACCAGGACGTGCTCGCCGCCGGCCAGTACCTGCAGTCGCGTCCCGACGTCGATCCGGAGCGCATCGGCCTCTGGGGTCTCTCGTACGGGGGGATCCTCACCGCCCAGGGCCTGGCGCGGAACTCCGACATCTTCTCGGCGGGGTTCGATCTGGCCGGCGTGCACCTGCGCGGCAACTCGATCGAAGATGGCGACGTCAGCTACGAATCATCGGCGATCGGCGCCATCGACGGCTGGCGCTCGCCGGTCCTGCTGCTGCACGGCGACGACGACCGCAACGTGGCGTTCGGCCAGACCGTCGGCCTCGTGCAGCTGCTGCGCGCCAAGGGCGTCTACCACGAGCTGATCGTCTTTCCCGACGACGTCCACGACTCGCTGCTCTACGACCGCTGGCTGCTGGCCTTCAACGCCGGCGACGACTTCTTCCACCGCTTCCTGGTCGAGAAGGAGACCACGCAGCAGCAGCAGTAGGAGTAGGCGTAGCAGCAGCGGTGGTGGGAGCGATGCCGAGTGCCTTGCCGCCGGCGCGCCGGCCAGCGCTCGTAGCGCCGCGTGGCCTCACCTACGTCGGCGTGAAGCCCGGGATCACTTCACCAGCTCGAAGACGACGGTGACGGTCAGGATGACGTCGACCGGTTGGCCGTTGTGGAAGGTGGTGGTGTACTTCCACTGCTTCACGGCGTCCATGGCCGCTTCGTCGAGCCCCAATGCGAGGCTGCGCAGGATCCGGGCATCGCTGACATTGCCCTGCTTGTCGATCATGGCCTCGAGGATCACCGGACCTTCGATGCGGGCGCGGCGAGCCAACTCCGGGTACACGGGGCTGACGTAGACGATCCTCTCGGGCTGCTGGATGTCGCCGCCGACCCGCATTGGCCCGCCGGCCTCGGCAGCGGCCGGGTTGTAACGCCGGACGACTCTGCTCGGCGTGCGGAACCGCACGTGCAGCGTCGAGGAGTCGAGGACCTCGAAGAGGATGGCGCTGTCTTCGGCGAGCAGCGCCAGCACCTCGTGGACCGGCGTGTCCGAGACGATGATCGTGATCGGCCGGCGGGGATCGAGCGAGTCCATCGCCACCGCGAAGCCGGCGACCTGCGACAGGTGGGTGATGACCTCCCGCACGTCGGTATCCCGGTATCGGAGGCTGACCCTCTCCCCCGCCCCGACCAGTCGGCGGAGATCGCCGGCCTGAGCGACGGCCTGGGGCGTTGCCCGGACGCTCCGGCCGGCGCTCTGCTCGCTCTGGCCGGTGCTCTGCTCGTTCTGCTCCGCTTCGCCGGCAGGCCCGGCCGCCGTGGAGTCGGCGGCGCCGGATCCGCTGCCGGGGACGCCCAGGGCGCGGACGTCGGTGAGCAGCAACAGCGACAGGGCCACGACGAAGGTGAAGGCGACGGCGACGACGACACGATGGTGCATCATGATGGGGAACCTCCCGGGTGAACGTAGACGAGCCAAACGCTCCTGCAGACACGACGCCGCGCCGACCCCCAGCGCGCCGCCGCCGATGACGGCGCCGAGGCGCGGCGTGGCCGGCAGCAGGCCGAGCCGCACCGATTTCGCCAGGGCCGCCTCGTAGACGCGGGGGTCGACCCCCGCCCCCAGCACCGCCTCGTCACAGGCCATCTCGGCGCTCCGCCGCAGCCGGCGGACCATCCACCAGGCCGGCGGGTAGAAGAAGAACAGGCGGACGGTCAGCCCGCCGAGGACATCGCGCCAGAGGTCGCCGCGGGCCCGGTGCGCCTCTTCGTGCAGCAGCACGGCGCGCAGCTCCTCGCCGCTCAGCCGCTCGACGAGCCGCGCCGGCAGCACGACGACGGGGCGAAACAGCTTGCGCAGACACGGGGTCGCCGCCGCTTCGCTGACCCGCACCCGGCCGAGGGCGACGTTCGCCGCCGCGGCGGCGCGCTCGAGCTTCTCGAAGACGCGCGACGGCCCCTGCCACGGCACCAGCGTCGCCGCCGACACCCGGCGGGTGCGCCAGCACCACAGGCAGGTCAACGCCACGAAGCCGAGCGCCCAGACGGCGGTCAGCGCCAGCGCCAGCGGGCTCGTCGCCAGCGGCGTCGGATCGGGCGGCGGCGCGGTCAGGACGCTGGGCTGGGCGATGCTGCCCAGCGTCGCCAGCGCCGGATCGATCGACGGCTGGGGCCCGATCAGCCGCCGCCACTCGGCCAGGCCGGGCCAGGCGATCAGGAGCAGCGGCATGGGCACCAGGAGCTTGAGGAGGCCGGCCGACCACAGCCGCTCGCGGTACCGCGCCGGCGCGCGGCCGAGAAAGCGGTCGAGCAGCAGCAGCGCCGCGAGCACCAGCGACGTCTGCCACAGGTGCGCCGCGACCCCCCACCACAGCGCGCTCATCGGTCCGACTCCTCGTCGTCCCGGCGCCCCTGCCGCAGCGAGGCCTCCAGGTCGCGCAGATCGTCCAGCGACAGCGCCTCCATCTCGGTCAGATGGGCGACCAGCGGCTCGGCGGCGCCGTCGAAGAGGCTGTCCAGGAAGCGGCGGATCTCGCGGCGGATCATCGGCGCCGGCGGCACCGCGGCCCGGTACACCCAGGCCTTGCCGTCACGGCGAACGCGATCGACGGCCCCCTTCTCCTCGAGCCGCCAAACGATCTTGCGGACGGTCGAGTAGCTGGGCGGGTCGTCGAGGCGGTCGTGGATGTCACGCACGGTCGCTTCGCCCTCGTCCCAGAACATGCTCAGGCACTGCAGCTCGAAGCGCGACAGGTCCGGCAACGGCTTCTTCGGCATCGGAGGCCCCTTTCATCTGCGACGTATGTCGCAGCTATAATGCGACAACTGTCGCACTTCGTCAAGGGCTGATGTTCACGCTGCCGTCGCCGCCCGCTCCGGGGCTGAGTTCCGCGGCGTCCGCCTCCGCCGGCGCCCGAGGGGTCGGGTCTCGTGAAACGGGGACCTTGCCGGGGCGTGGCCCCGGCGTCGAAGCCGCGCTGGCAGTCGAGGGGGCACCATGGCCGCCAGCGCGCCCCGGGGGCACCCGAAGTGACAGCGCGGATGCGCCGCCGGCGCCTCGGCCGCCGTCTACTTCCTGTTGCGCAGCAGCGCGTCGAGGCTGTACTTGCCGGGGCCGATCAGCGAGGCGCCGGCGAACAGGAACAGGTTCTTGATCGCGTGCGCCGGTGTGCCCTGCCCGCTCACGATGTGGTTGGTTGCGGCCGTGAGCATCACGAAGGCGAGCAGCAGGCTCACCGGCCGGAAAAAGAGGCCGGCGGCGAACAGCAGGCCGCCGACCGACTCGGTCAGCGCCGCCATCAGGCCGAAGAACGTGTGGCCGAAGCCGATCCCGAAGTTCTCCATGGCGGAGCCGTAGCCCGCCCATGCCTCGCTGCCGCCGCTGATCTTGGCCCAGCCGTGAAACCAGAGGAAACCGAGTCCGACGCCGAGGCGGAGGATCAAGAGGCCGAGGTCGGTGTACTTCTCCAGCGAAACCTTCATGTGCGACTCCTTGTGGCTCCGAGGCGATCTCTTCGATTGTGATGGCTGGCCGCGAAGCGGCCTCAGCAGCAAACAGAGGTTAGCCTGCCTCAGGGCGCGCCCGAGCGCCAGCCGGTCGCAGGCGCCGACGATCTCGGGGCGCTCGCTATCTCTCATGGCCCGGCCTTACTAGCATGGGAAGGCGAACAAAGCCATCGGTGACCAAGAGGCGTCAACAGGAGCCTGAAGCGCCCTGTTACCATCACGTCTCGCGGAGGCAGGCTTGCTCATCATCGACAAGATCAAGCAACGAATCGAGGAGAAGAAGACCTTCTACTCGTTCGAGTACTTCCCGCCGCAAACCGAAGCGGGGCTGCACAACCTCTATGCCCGCATCGAGCGCATGGCGATGCTGGAGCCGGTGTTCGTGGACATCACCTGGGGCGCCGGCGGCTCGACCAGCGACAAGACGCTGGGGATCTCCGAGAACCTGCAGAAGTTCTTCGGCCTCGACGTGCTCATGCACCTGACCTGCACCAACATGCCGGTCGCCAAGATCGACGAGGCGCTCGAGCAGGCCCGCACCGCCGGGATCCGCAACATCCTGGCGCTGCGCGGCGATCCGCCCCGCGACTCCGGCGAGTGGCAGCGGATCGAGGGCGGCTTCAGCTACGCCTACGAGCTGGTCAGCCACATCCGCGAGCGCTACGGCGACGAGTTCTGCATCGGCGTCGCCGGCTATCCGGAGGGCCACCTGGAGGCGAAGGACAAGGACGCCTGCACCGATTACCTCAAGCACAAGGTCGGTTGCGGCGCCGACTTCGTGATCACCCAGCTGTTCTTCGACCTGAACGAGTACGAGGACTTTCTCGAGCGCTGCGCGGCGCGCGGCATCGACTGCCCGATCATCCCCGGCCTCTTCCCGATCCAGACCTTCGACCGCTTCCGCAAGTTCGTCCAGTTCACCGGCGTCAACGTCCCCCAGCAGATCTGGGACCACCTCGAGCCGATCCATCAGGACGACGCCGAGGTGCGCCGCTATGGCGTCGAGCTGTGCGTGCAGATGTGCGAGCGGTTGCTGGATCTCGGCGTCCCCGGCTTCCACTTCTACACGCTGAACCTGCAGTCTCCGGTGATGCGGATCCTCGAGGGGCTCGACCTCGCCAACGGCCGGGGCGCCGACCGCAAGCTGCCCTGGCGGCCGTCGACCTTCCCGACCCGCCTCGAGGAGGACGTGCGGCCGATCTTCTGGAGCAACCGTCCGAAGAGCTACCTGGCGCGCACGATGGACTGGGACGAGTTCCCCAACGGCCGCTGGGGCGACCGCCGCAGCCCCTCGTTCGGGACGCTCAACGACTACTACCTGCTGCGCCGCGGCATCGGCCTGCAGGAGCAGGACCAGAAGCTGCGCGAGGCCTATGGCGAGCCGGAGTCGCCGGCCGACGTCTTCGAGGTGTTTGCCCGCTTCTGCGCCGGCGACATCGACGTGTTTCCCTGGGTCGACGGCGAGATCCAGGCCGAGACGCGGCGGATCTCCGCCGAGCTCGTCGCCCTCAACCACGCCGGCTACCTGACAATCAACAGCCAGCCGCAGGTCCCCGGCGCCCCCTCCGACGACCCCGAGGTCGGCTGGGGCGGCCCCGGCGGCACTGTCTACCAGAAGGCCTACCTTGAGCTGTTCTTGTCCGGCGACAAGCTCGAAGCCTTCCTCGCCAAGGTCGGCGACTTCCCTACCCTCACCTATCAGGCCGTCAACGCCGCCGGCGAGGAGCGCACCAACCTGCGGCCCGGCGCGGTCACCGCAGTGACCTGGGGCGCCTTCCCCGGCAAGGAGATCATCCAGCCGACCGTCGTCGACTTCGAGACCTTCCTGATCTGGAAGGACGAGGCCTTCGAGATCTGGCGCCAGGAGTGGGGCTCGCTGTACCCGGAGGACAGCGTCTCCCGGAAGGTGGTCGAGGAGATCCACGACAGCTACTGGCTGCTCAACCTGGTCGAGAACGACTACACCGGCGGCGACGTCTTCGCGATCTTCCGCGAGCTGGGGGTGCTGGAGTAGCGGCGAGATGCGCCCCGGTCGCGAGCAGGCCGGGGACGGGAAGTGCCCTGCTTCCTCTATGAGACGGCCACCGTCGCGCGGTTCTCCGCGCCGACGCCGCAGTCGGGGGTCTCCAGGCCATCATTGGGCGAGCTTGGATTCGCGCGACCGCGGCAAGGGGCTGGGACGGCCGCCCCCCACGAGCTACAGCTCTGGCGCCGGTCAGCGCGTCCGGCTCAGAACGGGGCGGCCAGCCAATACCGGACCAGTACCTGCTCGCCGGTGTCGGGATCAGTGCTCATCCGGTAGACGAACTCAGTACTCGCTCGGGTGGAGCAGGCGGATGAAGCGCGCGGGGCCGCCGGGCGCCGGCTCGAGGTCGATTCGCAGGACCTTGCCCCAGTCGTCAATCCAGGCGCGCGCGAAGCCGGCGGCCGGTATCGCGGTGGCGCTCGCGCCGGCACCCGGCATTGCGGCCGCGGTCGGGCCGGCGGCCGGCATTGCGGCCGCGGTCGGGCCGGCGACCGGCGCGGCAGCGGCCGTTGCCGCGGGAACGGGGACCTCGATCGCCAAGGACAGGGCCTCCATGCTGCGCGGCCCGACCTCGATGCGCTGGCGCTCCGACAGGGTCAGGTGGCGAACGAAGAAGTAGCGCCGCGGGTCGCGGGCCCGGTCCCTGTCTCCGGCGACCCTGCCGCCGCCGAAGAGGCTCTCGAAGCTCAGGCCCGGCAGGATATTGCCGAGGAACCGCGAGCCGGGCGTGTTGGGGATGATCGGGATGATCGGCGCGAAGGTGATCGGGATCCGGTTGGCCTCGCCGCGCACCAGGTCGGGCCGCAGCGGCGCGAACAGGACCAGCTCGCCGTCGCCGCGACGATCCCATAGCGCCGGCATGGCGAGGCTGAGCAGGCCGGGGTTGGCGAAGGCCGGGTCGGTGTTGAGCTCGTTGCAGAAACCCACGGGGGTGGACATGTCGGCGGCGTCCGTTTGATCGGCGGCGACCTGATCGGCGGCGGGCTGATCGACGTCGGGCTGATCCGCGGCGGGCTCTCCCCCGTCCCCACGTCCTCTGCCGGCCGCGGGGTTGCCCGCGCCGGGCGCGCCGGCCGCCGCGGGCTCGCTGCTGGCGGCGGTCGGAGTGTTCGGCGAGGTGTCGCCGCTGCCGATGCGCCGCTCCATGCGGGCGCCGACCTCCCACTCCATGCACTGCAGCGCCGCGGGCGCGAAGGCGAACAGGCCGGCGGGCCGGCGCGGGTCGAGATCCGGTTGCTCGATCATCTCGACGTCGTAGTCCCAGCTCCACCCCTGCAGCGCGACCTCCTTCTTGTAGCGGCCGCGGTCGTGGCTGTAGGTGACCTGAAAGACCTCGTCGCCGACGTCGTAGATGTGGCGCTGCGAGACGTACTGCAGCGACAGCGGTGCACCCTGCTCGTTGACGGTCAGCTCGGCTTGGACCTGGGCGTTGACCACTTCACCGGGAGCAGGCGGGTCGCGCGGCGTGCGGGGCGCGTCGCGCCGATGCTGGAGCTTGAAGACGAAGCGGCGATCGCGGCCCGCGCCTTCGACACTCTCCAGCATGATGATCCAGAGGGCCATCTCCCCCGCGGCGAGCGCCTCGTCGGGCCCGAGCACGTAATGGCGCGATTCCCCGACCGCGAAACCGAACGGATCCTCCGTCTCGGCGAGGGCGCCCGACGCCCACGCCCCGTCGACTTCACCGAGGACCGGAACCCCCGCGCCGCCGCGCCACTGCTGGCCAGCCACGGCGGCACCGGTGCCGCCCGCGTCGCGCCCGCCAGCGACCATCACCGCAACGAGAATCCCCCAGCCGATCTTCTGGACCAAACACATGCGAAGACGGTAGACCATCCGCTGAGAAGCCCGCAATTAGAAGCCGTTCGGCCGCCCCATGCGCCGAGACCGAAGGCCAACAGTGCGCCGTTCAATCCGATCGGAGCGCCGCCAGCGGATCGACCGCGCTCGCCCGCCGCGCCGGCACGATGCCGGCCGCCAGCGCGGTGGCGACCAGCAGCAGCACCGCCACCCCGAAGGTCAGCGGGTCGGTGACGCTCACCTCGTACATGAAGATCGACAGCACCCGGGTCAGCGCCAGCGCGCCGGCGAAGCCTAGCACCAACCCGATCGCCACCTGCCGCAGGCTCGTGCCCGCCACCAGGCCCACCACCTCCTTGCGGCGCGCCCCCAAGGCCATGCGGATGCCGATCTCCCGCCGGCGGCAGCCGACCGCGAAGGCCATCACCGCATAGATGCCGAGGCTCGAAAGGAACAGCGCGGTGGCGCCGAGGATGAAGAATAGGACCGAGACGATCCGCCAGCCGATCGTCACCTCGTGGATCAGGGCGGAAAGCGGAGCGATGTCGAACAGCGGCAGGTTGGGGTCCAGCGCCTGGACCTCGCGCCGCAGTTGCCCGGCCAACGACTCGACGTCGAGCCGCGAGCGGACCATCAGGCCCATGTTGCGCCGCGGCTCCTGCTTGAAGGGCGTGTACACCGCCGGCGGGTTGTCGGACCAGGCCATGGGAATCTGCTGGAGAACGTCCGGCACGACGCCGATCACACGCATCCAGCGCGTATCGGCCTGGCCGACCCAGCGCAGCCGCTTGCCGATCGCTTCCTCCCCGGGCCAGTAGCGCTCCGCCAGGCGCCTCTCCACGAGGATCACCGGGTCGCCCGCGAGCCCGTCGTCGTCGGTGAACAGCCGGCCGCGCAGCGCCGCCGCTCCGGCGACGTCGAAGTAGCCCGGGCTGACGATCATCTGCGAGAGCTGCTGCACCGGGTGGCCGTCGCTCACCGGCATGTCCTCGAGCTCCGCCGAGACCGTGTAGGCCCCCGATCCGGGGAACGTCGAGGTCAACGCCGCCGCATCAACACCGGGCAGCGCTTCCAACCGCTGCCGCAGCTCGTCGTGGAAGGCGATGACGTTCTCGTTGCCGGGGTAGTCGGCGGGGGTCAGCGCCAGGCGCATGATCAGGACGCCGTCGGTATCCAGGCCCCAGTCGACGCCCTGGATGTTCCGGTTGGAGCGAATCATCACGCCGGCGCCGGCGAGCAGGACCATCGCCAGCGCGAGCTGCACGACCACGAGGGCGCCGGTGAGGCGGCGGGTCTGGCGGCCGCTGGTGCCGCGGCCGCCGTCGGTCAACGAACGAGCGATACCGGCGCGGGTCAGGTGCAGCGCCGGCGCCAGGCCGAACAGGACGCTGGTCGCCAGCGACAGCAGCACGATGAACGCGTAGACGCTCGGCCGCACGGAGAAGTCCCAGTACTGCGGGGGGTTCGCGGCCAAGATCGCGTCGGCGAGCGCCGCCGCGGACCACCGCGTCATGATGATCGCCGCGGCGCCGCCGAGCAGGCCCAGCGGCAGGCTCTCGACCAGAAGCTGGCGGATGAGGCGCCGGCGGCTCGCACCCAGCGCGGCGCGGATCACCACCTCGTGGCCGCGCTGCGCGGCGCGCGCGATCAGCAGGTTGGCGACGTTGGCGCAGCCGATCAGCAGCAGGAAGCCGACGGCGCCGAGCATGACCAGCACGATCACCCGGTTCGGCGTGGAGGTGAAGCGCTCGCCGAAGGTTTCCACCACGACCCCGACGCCCTCGTTGGTGGCGGCATGCTCGCGGGCGAGGCCGTCGGCGAGCTGCTCGAGCTCCGCGCGGGCTTCGGCGCGGGTCACACCATCGCGCAGCCGGCCGATGACCAGAAACCGGTTGCGCTGCGCGCGCTGCGTCCGAAGCTCTTCGCTGGCCACCAGCGGCAGCCAGACGTCGGGCTGGAAGGGCGTCGCCCGCAGTTGCGGCGGCAGCACCCCCACAACGGTCGTCGGCCGGCCGTTGACGTTGACAGTGCGGCCGAGGACGTCGCCGGCGCCGCCGTAACGGTCCTGCCACACCCCGTAGCCGAGCAACGCCACCGCCTCGGCGCCCGGCTCGGTATCGGCGTCCCGCAACGGGCGCCCGACCTCGGGCCCCACCCGCAGGACGTCGAACATCGACGCCGTGACGAAGGCGCCGGCGAAGCGCTGCGGCGCGTCGACGCCGTCGCCGACGTTCACGCTCGCCTCCTCGAGGGCGGCCAGCGAGGCGAACGCTCGGCTGGCGGCCGCCAGATCGGCGTAGTCGGGATAGGAGACCCGCATGTGATCACGGCCCTGTGAGAGGTTGTTGCTGGCGACGAACAGCAACGCGCCGGGATCCTCGACCGGAATGTCGTTGAGGATGATCGTGTTGGTGAGCGAGAAGATCGCGCCGTTGAAGCCGATCCCGACGGCCAGCGTGATGATGATCACCGCGCTGCTGGCCGGGCTCTTGGCGAGCATCTTCAGTCCGAAACGGAGGTCCTGCATCCAGTTGAAGGCCAAGGGGGCCCTACCTTTCTCGGGAAACGACGCGATGGAACGACTCCAGACCCGGGGGTGAAAGGCGCCGGCGACCTGGCGCCGGTACCAGCGGCGGGCGCCGCGCAGCCCCATCGGCGAGGCGGCATGGGCGGCGAACTTCTCGTCGAGCTCGGCCACCGCCCCGTCGCGGTCGGCGGCCGGCAGCAGCAGGCGCAACAACGCCCTTGTGAATCGCGGCGGGCGAGGGCTCATTTCGCCCCCAGCTTCAGGCCGTCCCAAAGCTGGTCGAGCAGCTCGCGGGACTCCTCGAGCGCCTCGCGCCCCTTACCGGCGAGTCGGAAGAAGCGCTTGGCGCGGCCGCCGCGGGTGGGCGACGGTTCCCCCATCTCGGAGGTCACCAGGCCCTTCTTTTGGAGCCGCGACAGGGTCACGTACACCGCCGGGATCGACACCGACTTGCCGGTCGTCTGCAGGATCTCGTCGTGGACGGCCACGGCGTAGGCCTCCTCGCCCACCCGCGCCATCGCCAGCAGCACGACATGCTCGAACTCGCCCAGAAACTTACGCCCCATGGTTCCCTCTCTCCCCGTGCGCTCGATCGGCGGCGAGGCCCGCTTGTCCGCGCGCGCTCGACCGGCACCGGGGCCCGCTCCCCGTGCGCTCGATCGCCGACCCCCGGCCCGCTGCGCTGCTCTCGGCGGACGCCGGTTTCCTCAACAAGTCTTAGGAATATATTTCCCAAACAACTCAAAGTAAATACGGGTCCCCCTGGAGACAGGTTTCAAACCGCTTTCTATGCCTTGTGCTCTCATGCATAAGAGTTTTATGCTTGCGCGGATCGTGGTCCGTCCACTCGGGTCGGGCGGCAGGGATCTTCTTCGACGGAGGCGCCAATGGAGCTGGTCAAGGGCACGCTGGACGTACTCATCCTCAAGACGCTCGGCGACGGGCCGCTGCACGGCTACGCCATCTCGCGGATGATCCGTGAAGCCTCCGGGGACGTGCTGAGCGTCGAGGAAGGAGCGCTCTACCCCGCCCTGCGTCGGCTCGAGAAGAAGGGCTGGCTGCGTTCGCGCTGGGGCCAGACCGACACGGGCCGCGAGGCGAAGTTCTACGAGCTGACCGGCGCCGGCAAGGAGCAGCTCGAGAAGGCCATGAGCTCCTGGGGCCGATACGTGCAGGCCATGGGCCGGGTCCTGTACGGCGGCGACCCGTCGTGACCGAGATCCGGCGGTGGCGCCAACCGGATTCCGAGGACGGAGGAAGGTTGAGCACCACGCGGAGGCAGCGATGAGCGACGCGCGGAAGCGCGCCGGCGAGGAAAGCCCGCCTCCCACCATCGCCGAGGATGTCGAGCGCGAGCTGGCCGCCCACATCCAGATGCGGGCCGAGGAGTTGGTCGCGGCGGGCTGGCGAGACGACGACGCTCGTCGCCACGCCGAGCGAGCGTTTGGAGACATCCCCCGGATCTCCGCCCAGTGCCGCCATATCACCGAGTCGATGACCCGTCGCCATCGGCGACCCCGGAGGTTAGCCGAGATGATCGACACGCTGCTGCAGGACGTTCGCTACGCGCTTCGCACCTTGTCGAGGTCGCCGGGCTTCACCGCGATCGCCGTCCTGACGCTGGCCCTCAGCATCGGCGCCAATACGGCGATCTTCAGCGTCGTCAACGGGGTGCTGCTGCATCCGCTGCCGTTCGCCGATGCCGACCGGCTCGTCGTGGTCTGGGAGCACGGCACGCGCGGCACGGACGTGCACGTCACCTGGCCGAACTTCGTCGACTGGCAGGAGAGCAGCACCACGCTCGAGGCGATGGCCTTCCAGCCGACCTATGCCTTCGGCGGCGCCTACACGGTGCTCGGCGGCGAGCAGGCCGTGCGCGTGCGCGCCGGCGCCGTCTCAGCGCGCTTCTTCGAGATCGTCGGTGTGCAGCCAGTGGTCGGGCGCCTGCCGTTGCCCGAGGAGTTCCCGCCGGCCGGGGATCCGGTGCTCGTCGTCAGCCATGCCTTCTGGCTGACGCAGCTCGGCGCCGACCCCGACCTGTCGGACCGCTCGCTGCAGGTGAGCAGCTACGAGCTGCCGGTCGTCGCGGTGATGCCGCCGGGCTTCCGCTTCCCCGACGACACCGACATCTGGCTCGCCGGCTACGGCTCGGGCGACAGCCGCACCTCCCACAACTATGCCGTCATCGCCAAGCTGAAGGAGGGGGCGACCGTCGAGCAGGCCGACCAGGAGCTCGATGCGATCACCGCGTCGTTGAAGGAGCAGCTCGGCGACGACATGTACGCGCTGGGCGTCAACGTCCGCTCGCTGCGCGACGAGCTGGTCGGCGGCGTCGAGCGGCCCCTCTACATGCTGCTGGGCGCCGCCGGGCTGGTGCTGCTGGTGGCCTGCACGAACGTCGCCTCGACGCTGCTGGCACGCGGCTCGGCGCGCCGGCACGAGATGGCGATCCGCGCCTCGCTCGGCGCCGGGCGCGGCCGCCTGGTCCTGCAGTTGCTCATCGAGAGCCTGATCCTCGCCGTCGCGGGGGCGACGGCGGGCTTGCTGCTCGCCCAGGGCCTGCTCGGCTGGCTGCTGGCGATGAGCCCCGACTCCCTGCCGCGGATCGAGGAGATCGGGCTGGACGCGACGGTGCTCGCCTTCACCGCCCTGGCCACGTTGCTGACCGCCCTGCTGTTCGGCCTGCTGCCGGCCCTGCGCGGCTCGCAGACCCGGATGGCCGGCGCCCTGCGAGGCGCTTCACGGGCCGCCACCGGCGAGCGCAACTGGGTGTGGAGCGCGCTGGTCAGCTCGGAGGTGGCCTTGGCGCTGGTCCTGCTGATCGGCGCCGGCCTGCTCATGCTCAGCTTCGCGACCGTGATGGCGATCGACTCGGGGTTCGATGCCGAAGGGGTCCTGACCGTCGATCTCTCGCTGCCGGACACCGTCTATCCCGACGACGCCTCGATGGCGGCCTTCTACGAGCAGTTGCTCGCGGACCTGACCGCGATGCCGGGCGTCGAGTCGGCCGGCCTCGTCAACCACATCCCGCTCGGCGGCGCCTGGATCAACGGCGCCTTCCGGATCGAGGGGCGCAGCGACGAGGACGCTGGCTACGGCGAGTATCGGGTCGCCGGCGGCGACTACTTCGAGGCCATGGACATCGCGCTGCTGCGCGGCCGTTTCTTCAATGCCGCCGACCGCGCCGGCGCGCCCGGCGTGGCAATCGTCAACCAGGCGCTCGTCGACCGCTTCTTCCCCGACGAGGAACCGCTGGGCAAGCGCATCGGCTCGCTCTCCAACGATGGCTGGGTGTATGGCGAGGAGTGGCTGACGATCGTCGGCGTCGTCGGCAACGTGCGCCACGACGGCCTCACCGCGGAGGCGCGCCCGGAGACCTACGTCCACTACCTGCAGCGACCGATGCGGGCGCGAGGAGCGAACGTCACGCTGGAGACGATCGGCGAGCCGACCGCGCTGGTTGCGGCCGTGCGCGAGCACATCCGCCGCCTCGACGACCGGGTGCCGATGGACTTCTCCTCGATGGAGTCCCTGCTCGGCCGCTCGCTCGCCGAGCGGCGCTTCACGATGGCGATCCTGGCCGTGTTCGGCGCCGTGGCGCTGGCCCTCGCCGCCGTCGGCATCTACGGCGTCGTCTCGTACTCGGTGGCCCGCCGCCGCCGCGAGATGGGCATCCGCATCGCGCTGGGCGCCCAGCCGCGCGGCGTCCGCCGCCTCGTGGTCCGCCGGTCGATGACGCTGGTGGCCGCAGGGATCGTAATCGGGGTCCTCGGCGCCCTCGCCCTCACCCGCCTGCTCGAAACGATGCTCTACGAGGTCAGCCCCACCGACCCCCTCACCTTCGCCGCCGTCACCCTGCTGCTCGCCGCCACCGCCTGGCTGGCCAGCTTCATCCCGGCCCTGCGCGGCTCGCGCACCGACCCGATGATCACCATGCGGGAGCAGTGAGGCGATCGAACGCCGGCGGCGTTCGGCGCGCGGAGGTCGCGCGTCGGCCCCGACCCGCTGCTGTTGCGCCGGGACGGCCGGAAACCCGCCGGCCACTCACTTGCCACTCCGATCCGCGTCTGATCGACGAGCATCAGTCGGCGCGCATCGCGCTCAGTGGATCGACCCGCGTGGCGCGGCGCGCCGGCACGTAGCTGGCCAGCAGTGCCACCGCCGCCAGCAGGCCGAGGACGACGACGTAAGTCAGCGGGTCGGTGGGGCTGACGCCGTAGAGGAAGCCCGCCAGCAGCGACGCCCCGGCGAGCGCGGCGGCGAGGCCGAGCGCGCCGCCCAGCGCCACCAGCACGAGCGCCTGGCGTACCACCAGGTAGCGCACGCCGGCGGTGTGCGCGCCGAGCGCCCGGCGGATGCCCAGCTCACGGGTGCGGCGGGTGACTCCGTAGGACAGCACACCGTACAGGCCGACCGTGGCGAGCAGCAACGCGAGCAGCGCGGCGAAGCCCACCAGCCCGGCGAGGAGCCGCTCCTGCAGCAAGGTCTCGGCGAGGTGCTCGCCGAGCGTGCCGATGCGAAAGGCGGGCACGTTGGGATCGACCTCGTGCAGCGCGGCACGCAGGGCCGGCGCGACTCGTTCGGGCGGCACGCCGCGGGTGCGCGCCAGCAGCGCCAGGGCGTACCAGCTGTCCTCCTGCTGCTCCGCGGCCAGGTAGACCATCGGCTGCGGCTCCTCGCGCAGGCTGCTGTTCTTGCTGTCGGCAGCGATGCCGACGATGCGGGCGAACGGCCCGTTGGGCCCGTCGAAGCTCAGGCGTGCATCCATCGGGTCGCCGCCGGTCATGCCGGCGAGCCGCTGCGCGCCGGCCTGGTTGACGACCAGCACGGGCTCCGCATCGGCACCGTCGGCGCGGGTGAAACCGCGGCCGCGCAGCAAGGGGATGCCCATGGTCTCGAAGAAGCCGGCGCCGACCACCGTGACGTTGGCGACTTGACCGTCCTGCGGCCCCTCGAGGCCCTGCACGCGGAAGCTCAGCGCGTCGCCGCCGCCGGCCGGCAGCACGCTGGTCAGGCTGACGGATTCGACCGCGGGCAGCGCCTCGACGCGCTCCACCAGCCGGCGGTAGAAGGCGCGTACCTCGGCGCCCTCGTAGCCCTGCAGGGAAGGATCGATGCCGGCGACCAGCACGCCGTCGGCGTCGAAGCCGAGCTCGGTGGTGCTCAGCTCGACGAGCGTGCGCACGAACAGGCCGGCGGCGACCAGCAGGACGAGCGACAGCGCCACCTGCGCGACCACCAGGCTGCCGGCGAAGCTGAAGCGCCGGCCGCTGGCGCGCTCCGGAGCGCGCCGCATCGGCGAGGCCAGGTCGACGCGCGTGGCGGCAAGCGCGGGCACGACGCCAAAGCTGATGCCGGTGAGCACGACGACGGCCGCGGCGAACCCCAAGACGCGGGCGTCGAAGCCGAAATCGAGGGCGAAGGGAAACGGCAGCCGCTCCAGCAAGCCACGCGCGACGTACGCCATGGCGAGGCCGACGGCACCACCGACGGCCGCCAGCGTGAGGCTCTCGATGAGGAGCTGGCGCACCAGCCGCCGACGATCCGCGCCGAGCGCCTGGCGCACGGCGATCTCGTGGCGCCGGGGCAGGGCGCGGGACAGCATCAGGTTGGCGACGTTGACGCAGGCGACCAGCAGCACCGCGCCGACCACCGCGCCCAGCAGGTTGGAAAAGCGCACCACGACGGCGCGGTCGGAGGGCTCCAGGGTCCCCTGCGGCAGGGCCTCGAGGCTGTACTCGCGCCCATCGGTGAAGCGCGGGTAGGTCTCACGCAGCCAGGCGCCGATGCCCGCGAGCTCGTCGCGCGCCTGCTGCAGCGATACCCCTTCGGCCAGCCGGCCAACCGTATAGATGCCGCTCCAGCCGCGGCTATCCAGCAGATTGCCGGACGACGGCATGAAGTGCGGCTGCATCATCATCGGCACGAACAGCTGCGGGCGGCTCTCCAGCGAGGTGCCGCGAAAGCCGGGCGGCGTCACGCCGATGACGGTGAACGGCAGGCCGTTGAGACGCACCACGTCGCCGGCGACCCCCGAGTCGCCGCCGAACGCCGTTTGCCACAGGTCGTGGCTCAGCACCACGACCGTCTCGGCACCGGGCTCGTCGTCTTCGGCGGGGGTGAAGAACCGGCCGAGCTGCGGCTGCACGCCAAGCACATCGAAGTAGCTCGCGCTCACCATCATGCCTTCGATGCGTTCCGTACTGCTCTCGTCGGTGAGATCCATCGCGCGCGGCTTGAAGGCGGCGAACGCCGCCAGCGTGCGGCTGCGCGCGGCGATGTCGCGGTAGTCCATGTATGACGACACGCCCGGCGCGCGGTCGAACTGCCCGCCGGTGAACATCACCACCAAACGCGACGGCTCCTGCACCTGCGGCAACGGTCGCAGCAGCAGCGCGTTCACCAGGCTGAACACCACCGTGTTGACGCCGATGCCGATGCCCAGCGTGAGCACGGCGACGGCGGTGAAGCCGGGGCTACGCAACAGACTGCGGCAGCTGTAACGCAGGTCCTGCAACAAGCGGTCCATGGCATTGCTTCGCTTTCGGGGGAGCAGGGTGTGGTCGTCCTTCAGGCGTCGTTGGCGGGCGGCAGGTCGGTGCGCGTCAATGCGCTCGAGCAGCGCGGCGCGCGCCACCCCGGCGAGCGTCCGGACCCACAGCGCCAGCAGGCCGGCCGCTCCACGCCGGCGGCGAATCTCTTCGCGGCGGTGCGCGAACACCTCGCGCATCTCCTCTCCAAACGCGGCGCGGAACTCAGCGGGATAGAGGCGCAGCAAGGCGCGCAGAAGCGCGTCGCGACTCATGTCTCCTCGCCGCCGATGAGCGCCTGGGCGCGCGCCGTCTCGATCACCTCGGCCAACCGCCGCACCTCCGCCGCCGCCACCTCGCGGCCCAGCTCGCTGATCTTGTAGAAACGCCGCGGCTTGGGTCCGCGGCTCGACCCCGACGCGGCACCGCCATCCGGCGGGCCGTCGTCGGATTCCTCGATGAGCCGGTTGCCGAGCAGCCGCTTGATGACGCGGTACAGCGAGCCGACCTCGAGCCGCACCTTGCCGCGCGATTGCTCCTCGACCGCCTTCATCAGGCCGTAGCCGTGCAGCTCACCGCCCGTCAGGACGAGGAGGATCTGCAGGTCGACCGCGCTGAGCGGCAGGACTGCGTGCGGGTCTGCGCGGGTGGAAATCGGGGCCATGACTCGCGTCCCTCCATGGTATGAGAAACGCGAGTATATTCGAAATACCTATAGTGTCAACCCGGCCGCGCGCCCGGCGCCCGTCGTCGCGCGTGGCGACAAGCCGCGCGGCGTCCCCCGCCTGGTAATCCGCAGCTCGATGGCGCTGCTGGTGGGCGCGGGAATGGAGATCGGCATCCTCGGCGCGCTGGGTGCGTCGAGATCGTGTGTCAGCCGGAGGCTTGCTTGGTACGTCGAAGCCGAAGAACCTCGCGCAACGCGGCGTTGACCGAATCGGAGCTCGGAAACGCCTCCGCCACGTCGGGTTCGAGCACCACGATATTCGTGCTCGCTGCGTAGCGCCCCGCGTACTTGCCGCGAACGCCACCAGAGAAGTCGTATTCCTGCCGCATTTCTCTGACTTCGGATTCGGCTTCAGGCTTCTTCTTCATAGGTTTGTCGCTCATGGCGGGTAGCCCGGCGCGCACTGATGATTCGTATTGTACCGGTTGGCGTCGGCCTTGTTCGCGTCCCATCGAAATACGAGAGCCACGATCTTTGTCACATCCTCGGATTGACGTCACGCTGGCGGCACGTCATGGACTTGCGAGGCGATCTGCGAAACGCGTTCGTAGTGCGCGTCGGTGGTAACGAGCAGTAGCCCGAACTGCATCGCGCTGGCGGCAATCCAGATGTCGTGGGTCGGGATGGGCATGCCGGCGCGCCGCAGTGAGTCGTGAATCAGCGCGTAGCGGTCGGCGGTTTCCGGGTCGATGCCGAGGATGCGAACCCGGGGGGAATCGAGGAAACGGCGCAACAGCTTCCGGTTTTCGTCGTACCTGTTCCCGCCGCGGAACCCCGCGCCAAGCTCGCCGAGAACGATCGGGGTGACGGCGATCCTATGACACGGTGTCGGCGCCTGTTGCTTTCCGTTTTGATGCACTATGCATCATCTTACATCGAAACGTGATGCACGCGAAGACCGGCCGCGCGATGGTGGCGGTCGAGATCAGGCGCTAGGCGCCTGCCAACGAATCCGAGCCTCGGCCATACAGCGCTTCCGGCATGGGATAATCGGACCATGAAGCGCGTCGAGAGTCCGAGCGAGCGAGCCAGGCGGCGAGCGGCGTGGCCGGTCGTCGTGAGTCGACTCAGCGACCCGGTCGAACTGGAGGTCATCGGCACCGTGGAGTCTCGCCTGCGCGCGGTCGGCGAGCTGACCGAGCAGTGTTGGACGCTGGCGCGAAAGAGCTTGCCGACCTACGCGCGCCACGAGATACCGGTGCGGCTGACGCGGTTGAGCTCGCAGGACGACGGCGAGACGTGAACGAGGATTTCACGGACTTCCTCGCCGCTCTGATCGCGGCGGGAGCGCGCTTCCTCGTAGTGGGGGCGCACGCCCTGGCGGTGCACGGCGTCCCAAGGGCCACGGGCGACCTCGACATCTGGATCGAGGCAACGCCCGACAACGCTTCGCGGGTTTGGGCCGCGCTGGAGGACTTCGGCGCGCCACTGCAAGCGATCCAAGTCACCGTCGACGACCTCGTGCAAGCCGATCGCGTCGTTCAGATCGGCTTGCCCCCGCGACGCATAGATCTGATCACCGAGGTCTCCGGCGTGGAGTTCGGCGAAGCGTGGGAAGCCCGCTCGGAGCAAACCGTGGGCTCTCTCGAGGTCCCGTTTCTGGGCCGTGCCCATCTCGTTCGCAACAAGAAGGCAGCTGGCCGAAGGAAAGACCTCGCCGATCTGGAGAGTCTCGGCGAGCTGGGCTGATGCGCGCGCTTGCGGCCAGCCGCCCGCCACTGAGACTCCGCGTGAACCGTTCACGTCATCAGGCTGTGCGATCCACTCGGCGGGTGCGCGACGAGCCATTCGCGAAGCTGCAGCGCGTGCATCCCCATGCTGCTCCAAGTCGCCCGCTGCTACCATTCGCCCGATCTGATCTACCGTGAATCGGGAGCCACGGATGAGCCTGAGCAAAGCTCGTCAGAGCCTGCTCGAACGCCTGCGCCGGCGGCATCAGCGCGACCGCGAGGGCTGCTTCGTGGTCGAGGGGGTGCGCGGTGCCAAAACCGCCTTGCACGCCCGGGCCGGGGTGCGCTTCGCGGTGATCTCGCCGCGGCTCGAGGAGCTCGACCCGGGGGGTGAGATCCCGCTGCTGCTGGCCGCTGCCGGCATCGATGTCACCGAGAGCGACGACACCGAGCTCGCCGGACTCGCCGACACCGTAAATCCGCAGGGGGTCCTGCTCGTCTGCGACGAGCCGGAGGCGACGCTGGCGACGCTCGAACCGTTCGTCGCCGCTGCCACCGGCATTCTGATCGCCGATGCCATCCAGGACCCCGCCAACCTCGGCACCATGATCCGCACCAGCGCCGCCCTCGGCCTCGCCGGCGTGATCGCCCTGGACGGCACCGTCGACCCGTGGAACGCCAAGGTCGTGCGCGGCACCGCCGGCGCCTGCTTCTTCATCCCGATCGTGCGGGCCCGCTGCGAGGAGGTGCTCCCCTGGGTTCGCGAGAAAGGCATCCGGCTGTTCGGAGCCGCCGGCGAAGGCGTCGACATCCGCGAGATCGCGCGCGGCGGAGCGACGGGGCAGCCCGGCGAGCACAAGGCCGGCCGAGGCGGAGCTTCTCGGGAGCCGAGCGAGGCCGAAGCCGGCCGCGTATCAGCCACCGAGGAGCCGAGCGAGCCCGAGGCCGACCCCGGCGGAGCTACCGAGGAAATGAGCGGCCCCACCGTTCGCGGCCGCGGCCCCTGGGCGCTGGCCGTCGGCAACGAGGGCGCCGGCCTGCGCGACGAGGTCCACGCCGCCGCCGAGCAGCTCGTCGCCGTGCCGATCGACCGCGACATCGATTCGCTCAACGCCGCCGTGGCCGCGGCGATCCTGATGTGGGAGATGGTCCGCTAACGCCTCTCGCCGCAGCGTACAATACAGCCAACAGGCCGCCCGATTCGGACGCCACTCGACCATCCGATCGGCAGCATCGGGCGCGGGCTCCGGCCCGCGCCCGATGTCTGTCGCGGTCTGGACGGATGCCGCCGCCAGGCCCAGCTAGTCTTGGCGGAGCAGCTCGGCGGGATGGACGCGGCACGCCGTGCGTGCCGGGCGCCAGCAGGCCAGGAGGGTCGCGGCCAGGATGACGCCTACGACGACCAGCCAGCTCATCGGATCGTCGATCGCGCCGCTGGCGTTGCGCGGCTCGTGCGTTGCCGTGAAGTTGTCGATGATCCGCGCGTCGGCGAGCGTGAAATTGCCGCGGTTGAGCACCGTTCCGCACAGGCACGGCGTCGCGATGTGAAAGCCGACCTTCGTCAGTCGCCGCGAGCCTTGCGCAGGATTTCGTCGACGAACGTCTCGATCGAGGCGGCGAGGTCGTAGTACCTGCGCGGGCTCTGCTCGGCGTTCAGAAGGTCGCTGTCGCGCTCGAGGATCATGCGCTTGACCTGCTCGCGCGCGGTCAGCGGCTCCACGCGAGCTTCCGGGTCGTCGTCCTCGTACAACCTGGCGATGGCCCGCTGCGCGGCCTCCGCCGTGGTTATGAAGGCGTTGGGTCGCATCCCCGCGGCAAAGCGCACGTGGGCCATTGCGACGAAGTCGGTGGGGTCGACCATGGCCACGTCGACAACGTCCTCGCGCACCCCGAACGGAACGATCAGGCTGCGACGCGCGAGCTCCGCGGGGATCAGCTCGGCAAGGCTCGGGTGCAGCTCGATCTCGTCGAGCTCCACCGCCGGCACGCCGTGCTGCTTTTCGAGCACCTCCAGCAGGGTCGTCTCATCGAGATAGCCTTCGCTGACCAGCACCGAGCCGAGTCGCTCGCCGGTCTCGCGCTGACGCCGGAGCGCTGCTTCGAGCTGGGACTCGGACAGCAGCTTCTCGTCCAGCAGCAGCAGACCGAGCCGGGTGCTAAGGCGACGGGTCATGTGGGTGCCGTTGGGATGCCCCGCGGCCGACTTCTCCGGCGGATCCTCGGGCGCGAGATCGGTTTGCGAGTCCGCGGAACGGGGTTGAACTTCGTTCGCCGCTTCCGTCGGCCGGAGCTCCTCAGGCTCGGACACCGGCTCCAACCTCTCGGCCTCGGGCGCCTCCGGCTCGAACGTCTCCGGCTCAAACGCGTTCGGCTCGGGCTCATCGGCGATGCGGTGGGTGGTGCCCGTCAGACCGTGCGCGGCATCCTCTCGCTGGGCGTCGAAGGCCGGATGCTCTCGCACGGCGGCGCTGTCCGGACCCTCTCGCTCAGCGGGAAGATCGGAGGCCTCGCTCTCGGCGCGGTGGTCCAGCCGGGGTACATTCGTTGTCGGCCCCGCTCGTGCCGATTCGCGGAAGCGGGCCTCGCGGACGATCTCGTCGGGATCGTAGTCACGACGATTCCGGCGGGGCGGTGTGTTGCGCGCGTCGTCGTCAGCCGGCGCAACCGGCGCTTCCGGGGAGCGCTCCCTCTCGAGCAGATCACTGACTCGTAGGCGTCGCTCGCCGCCCTCGGGCAAACGCGTCGAGGGCCGGATGTCCGGCGTTTCCCGCCCGGCCTCTTGGGTCGTGCGGTCGGCGGGCGACTCCGCTGCGCCGGACGAAGGCTTGCCTGTCCCGTGGCGCACGAGGAGCGTCTCGACGTGGTTGAGCATACGGTCAACGGCGTCATCTTCCCTGTGATCGCTCAATTAGAGGCCCCCAAGCTGCTTGCGATGCCGACATCCTCGACGAGCGTTTCCTGACACCTTAACCAACCATAGGCGACCTCGCAGGGCGAAAGAAGCACAAACTCACCGCCCTTCGGGCGCCAGGCCCCTCGTGATACTTTTTCGGCCTCGGCGGAACCCCGAAGGGAGTTCCACTGCCCAGAGGGCCGTCGGAAACAGGCACTTCCAACAAGCCTTCTCCTGGCCAAGATCATGTCCTCCTCCGAGTCTCCAGACGAGCAGGCACAAACGCCCGAAGCTCGCCTTCAAACGCTGGAACGTAAAGGACTGCAGGCCCTCGACGCCGGCGATTTCAATGAGGCGGCACGGCTGCTGCTCCAAGTGGTGACCGGCTACGAAAAGACCGGCAACGCGCTGTTGACGAACTCGGCCGGCTACTACCTCGGGGTCGCCTTTGCGGGGCAAGGCAGGGAAGAGCGCGCGGCACGGGTCTGGGAGGAGATCATCGATCGCGGTTGGGACAGCCCGGCGGCGTTCAACCAGCTCGTGCGGTACTACGAGGCACGCGACAGTCCGGACGACGTGGAGCGCCTGTTCACGCGGCTGCATCGGGCCGCCCATGAGCGCACGGGCGAGTTCTTCGCCCTTCCTGCGGTGAACGAGCAGGGCTCACGGGCCGACAGGCCGATGGATCACGCCGCTCCCGGCAGTACCCACCGCGTCCTGGTGGTCGACGACGAGCCGGAGATCTGCGCGATCGTCGAGCGCGTGCTGGGGGCCGCCGGCTTCGACGTGAAGCGGGCGATGACCGGGATGGACGGCCTCAGGCTGGTGCTCAACACGCGGCTGGACGCCATAGTCCTCGACCACTACCTACCGGGCTATACCGGCCTCGACATTCTCTACCGCATGCGCGGCGCGGGCATCGAGACCCCCGTGCTGATGATCTCCGGGCGCCACGAGCCCCAGATCGTCGAGGACGCCGGACGCCTGGGCGCACGCTGGCTGGCCAAGCCCTTCGATCCGGACGCCGTGGTCGAGATCGTGCAGAAGTCGGTGCGTGCGGACTGAGGGCACCTCACATAGTGCGCCTCACGCGGCCCAGCAGGTCCGCAGCCGGCCGTCTGCGCCGCGGTGCGCGAGCGGGCCACCGCGGCCGGCGAATTCGCAATCATGACCACGAGAATCAACGTGACACACCAATACCAGGAGGTGTTGAGCGGCGCGCTCATGCGAGCGAAGCACCGCCGGCCGCCGCGACGATCGCGGCCAGCAAGACAACGAGCGGCAGGATCTTACCGTTCATCGGCCGTCCGGCGGATACGTCAGCCCCGCCGCCGTTGGGAGGATCCGATAGACGGTCGGGAGCATCTCGTCGGCCTGCTCGTCCCAGACCATCGTCAGCAGGTGGCCGCGGATGATGTTGGTCCCGCGGGGTGTCAACGCTTCCTCCGGCCAGTCGGTCATGCCGATGTACTCGCCGCGGGAATCGATGATCCGAAACCGCGGCCGGGTCTCGATCGGGGCCTGGCCGATGGTCGCGAGCCCGGTATCGGCAACGGACACCGGGAGCCACAGCCAGCCGGCGTCGTCGATGATGGGGCGCCCCCAGAAGGCCTTGGTCTCCGGGTATTGGACCTCCTGCTTGAGGTGGAGCAGGAACTCGTCCGGTATGACGTCACCCCCTGCGGAGCGCCTTTCGCGCTCGATCCGCTCGTCCCAGAGGTCCTCGACCGCGGCTCGGTCGGCCTGGGTGACGGGCTCGGGCGGCAGGTCGAGGCGCGCCTTGCGCAGCGGCCGCCCGTCGAGGCCATGCCAGGTGATGACCGGTTCGGCGCCGGTGGTGGCGACGATCTCCTCGGCGGGCGTCAACATGACGCTCGGCGCGCCTTTGTAGGCCAGCATGGAATCCATGCGGATCTGCGGCGTCTCCACCAACGCAACGACCTCGCCGGCCTCGTCGACCACCTGCCCGCGGGCCCCGAAGTAGTTCATTCCCTCGCGGGTGCTCCGGGTGCCTCCCTCGACGAACAGCGATCCGTCGCGCGTCGGCTGGGCGAAGCGGCCGGCGGGACTGGAAAGGACGTCGACGAGGGTGCCGTCTTTTCGAAAGATCGTCGTGCTGCTGTCGAAGACCAGGACCTGGTCGCCGCGAACCTCGACGAGCAAGG
>Ga0302046_10000720_pt1 | contig 32227 bp, 27 predicted proteins | sample RVTome_11_FD_200261 | JGI IMG/M metagenome (GOLD analysis project Ga0302046, IMG submission 200261) | Soil microbial communities from uranium-contaminated site in the Upper Colorado River Basin, Wyoming, United States - RVT147D111 (version 2) ...
AGAGCACGGGCTATCCGGCCATCGTCAGGCCCTCCTACACGCTCGGCGGCACCGGTGGCGGCATCGCGTACAACCGCGAGGAGTTCGAGGCGCAGGTGCGAAAAGGGATCGACGCGTCGCCCATCCGAGAGGTCCTCATCGACCGCTCCGTGCTGGGATGGAAGGAGTACGAGCTCGAGGTGGTGCGGGACGGAATCGACAACGTGATCATCGTCTGCTCCATCGAGAACTTCGATCCCATGGGCGTGCACACCGGCGACTCGATCACGGTCGCGCCCGCGCAGACGCTCACCGATGTCGAGTATCAGGAGATGCGCGACGCGGCCATCGCCATCATCCGCGAGGTCGGCGTCGAGGCCGGGGGCTGCAACATCCAGTTCGCCGTGAACCCCAAGGACGGCGAGATGCTCGTCGTCGAGATGAACCCGCGGGTGTCGCGGTCCTCGGCGCTCGCGTCCAAGGCCACCGGCTTCCCCATCGCCCGTGTCGGCGCCAAGCTCGCGGTGGGCTATCACCTGCACGAGCTGCCCAACGACATCACCAAGACGACGCCCGCCTCCTTCGAGCCCGTGCTCGACTACGTGGTGGTGAAGGTTCCGCGCTTCGCCTTCGAGAAGTTCCCCGAGGTCGACGACACGCTGGGCATCCAGATGAAGTCGGTCGGCGAGACCATGGCCATCGGCCGGACCTTCCGGAGCGCATGGCAGAAGGGCTTCCGGGGCCTCGAGACGGGGCGGGCCGGCTGGGTCACGGGGGCGCGCCTCAGCGAGGACGGCCTGCACGAGAGCGGCCTGCCGGAGGGCGGCGCCGCCGACGCGGATCGCTCCGTCGGCGGCCGCCTCTCGGACGACGACCGGGGCGCGCTGCTGGCGGCGTTGCGGCGACCGACGCCCAACCGTCCGTTCCAGCTCAAGCGCGCGCTCGCCGCCGGCCTCCCGGTCGACGAGATCTTCGAGGCCACGAGGATCGACCCGTGGTTCTTGGACCAGCTCCGGCAGATCCTGGAGTGGGAGGCACGCTATCAGGAGGCCGGCGAGGTCACGACCGAGCTCCTGCGATCCATGAAGCGCGAGGGCTTCAGTGATCTCCAACTCGCCGCGCTGCGCGGCGAGAAGGAGTCCGAGGTGCGGGCGCGGCGCTGGGAGTGGGGCGTTCGGCCGACGTTCAACGTGGTGGACACGTGCGCCGGCGAGTTCCCCGCCGCCACGCCCTACTTCTACTCCTCGTACGAGGACGAGACCGAGAGCACGCGCTCGGACCGGGACAAGGTCGTGATCCTCGGGAGCGGCCCCAACCACATCGGACAGGGGATCGAGTTCGACTACTGCTGCGTGCAGGCCGTGATGGGGCTCCGGGCGGCGGGCTTCGAGACGATCATGATCAACTCGAACCCCGAGACCGTCTCCACCGACTTCGACGTCAGTGACAAGCTGTACTTCGAGCCGCTCACGCTGGAGGACGTGCTCGAGATCCTGCACCTCGAGCGGCCGAAGGGGATCATCGTCCAGCTCGGCGGCCAGACCCCGCTCAAGTTGGCCAAGGCGCTCGAGGAGCTGGGCGCGCCCGTGCTCGGCACGTCGGTGGACGCGATCGACCGCGCGGAGGACCGCGACCGCTTCGACGAGGTCTGCCGCAAGATTGGCGCGCGCACGCCCGACAACGGAATCGCCGCCAGCCCGGAGCAGGCGAAGCGCGTGGCGGCCGGAATCGGCTTTCCGGTGCTCGTGCGGCCGAGCTACGTGCTCGGCGGCCGCGCCATGCGGATCATCTACGACGAGCCGTCCCTCGAGCGATACTTCGGGGAGGCCGTGCAGGCCTCGCCGGACCATCCCGTGCTGATCGACCGCTTCCTCGAGGACGCGTTCGAGGCGGACGTCGACGCGCTCTCCGACGGGACGGACGTCGTCATCGGCGGGATCATGCAGCACATCGAGGACGCGGGCGTGCACTCGGGCGACTCCGCGTGCGTGATTCCGCCCTACCTGCTGTCCGGCCCAGTGCTCGACGAGATGCGGGAGCTCACGCGCAAGTTCGCGCTCGAGCTCGGGGTCGTCGGGCTGCTCAACGTGCAGTACGCGATCCGCGACGGCGTCGTGTACGTGCTGGAGGTCAACCCGCGCGCCTCGAGGACGATTCCGTTCGTGAGCAAGGCGACCGGGGTGCCGCTCGCTCGCCTGGCTGCCCTGGTCATGACCGGCGCGCGCATCGCCGATCTCGACGTGCCGGACGAGCCGGCGGTGGCGGGTGTGGCGGTGAAGGAGGCCGCGTTCCCGTTCAACCGCTTCGACGTGGACGTCCTCTTGGGACCGGAGATGCGCTCGACCGGCGAGGTGATGGGGATCGACGATTCGTTCGGGATGGCGTTCGCCAAGGCCCAGGTGTCGGCCGGCAACGTGCTGCCCGAGCGCGGCGTCGTCACCGTGACGGTGAACGACAACGACAAGGGCACGGTCACGCCCATCGTGCGGCGGCTCCGTGACCTCGGCTTCGACATCATGGCGACCGGAGGCACGCGCGACTATCTCGCGCGGCTCGGCGTGCCCGCTCGGCTCACGTACAAGGTCGGCGAGGGGCGCCCCAACATCGTGGACCACATCGTGACGGGCGATATCGCGCTGCTCATCAACACGCCGCTCGGCAAGAAGTCCCAGTACGACGACTACGAGATGCGGCGGGCGGCCATCACGTACGGTGTGCCGTACCTCACGACGATGTCCGCGACCTCGGCCGCGTGTGACGCGCTCATCGCGCTCAAGTCGCGGGTGCGCGAGGTGCGCACGATCCAGGAGCGCATAGCGTCGCTGTCCACGCCGGTCGGTGCGGATTAGCGGCGGTGGGCCCGCGCTCGCCGGCCGCGGCGCTCAACGAACCCGGCCCCGCACGTGTCCCTTCAGGACGATTACGGGCATCGCCGGAGCCACCATCGCCGGAGGCGGAGACACCGCCGCCGTAGCCCCGTGGAGGCGCGAGAAGAGATGAGAGCCATTGCCGCGGGTATGCTGGGGATCGGGATGGTCTTCACCGTGGCCGGCGCCGAGCACGCGTCGGAGCCGCACGCCCGGGCGCGCCCGCTCCGGCCGGCGCAGGCCGGCTCCGAGGCGGCCCCCATCTCGCCCGAGCTGACCGCCGTGGTGCGGCAGTACTGCACGCGCTGCCACAACGAGCGCCGGCTCTCGGGCAACATGTCGCTGGAGGACTTCGACGTCGCCGAGGCCGCGTCGCGGGCCGAGCTGGCGGAGAGCATGATCACCAAGCTTCGCCTGGGGATGATGCCCCCGCCGGGCGCGGCACGGCCCGGCGCCGACACGCTGCTCGCGCTCGTCCAGACGCTCGAGCGGACGATCGACCAGGCCGCCGCCGCCGCCGGTCCCATGCCCGGGAGCCGGCTTCCCCAGCGCCTGAACCGGGCCGAGTACGAGGCGACCGTGCGGACGCTCCTGGGCATCGACGTCGATGCGGGCGCGTTCCTGCCACCCGAGACCATCAGCGACAACTTCGACAACATCGCCGACGTCCAGAGCATCTCCTCGGTCCTTCTCGAGGGGTACATGCGCGCCGCGGCCCACGTGGCGCGCATGGCGGTGGGCGACCCGGAGGCCACGCCGGTCCAGACGCGTTATACCGCCATCAAGACGCTCTCCCAGCTCGACCCGGTCGAGGGCGCACCCTACGGCTCGCGGGGAGGGGTGTCGGTGGTCCACACGTTTCCGGCCGACGGCGAGTACTTGTTTCGTCTCGAGCTGCACCGGGAGGTCGAGGACTTCCTGTTCGGGCGCACGGCTCGCGACGAGCGGCTCGAGGTGTCTCTCGACGGTGAGCGCGTCGCGCTGCTGGAGGTGGACCGCTGGATGTCGGAGCAGGACCCGCTCGGCCTCATCGTCAGCACCGATCCGATCTTCGTTCGCGCCGGACCCAAGCGCGTCTCCGCCGTGTTCATCCCGACGTTCGAAGGTCCTGTCAACGATCTGATGGCTCCCATCGAGCACACGATGGCGGACACCTGGATCGGCCGTGACCTGGGCATCACGACCCTGCCACATCTGCGTGACCTGGGCATCGAGGGGCCGCACAACGTCACGGGTGTCTCACAGACGCCGAGTCGGTCCAGGATCTTCACGTGCCGGCCGCTCTCGCCCGACGAGGAACGCCCCTGCGCCGAGGAGATCAGCCGCCGCATCGCGGAGGACGCCTACCGGCGCCCCCTGACCGACGAGGACGTGGAGGGACTCCTCCGCCTGTACGACCACGGCGCGCGGGAGGGTGGCTTCGAGACCGGCGTGCGGACCGTCCTCCAGGGCATCCTGTCGAGTCCGTACTTCGTGTTCCGTTACGACAGCCCGCCCCGCGACGTGGCTCCAGGAGACGTGTTCCCGGTGCCCGACGTGGCGTTGGCCTCGAGGCTGTCCTACTTCCTGTGGGCGCAGCCACCGGACGACGAGCTGATGGCCCTGGCCGAGGCGGGCCGACTGCAGGACGCCCGCGTGCTCGAGGAGCAGGTGCGGCGCATGCTGGAGGATCCCCGCTCGGAGGCGCTCGCCACCCGCTTCGCCGCTCAGTGGCTCCGGCTCCCGCGGCTGGACGTGATCCATCCGGACCCGCGGCGCCATCCGGAGTTCGACGACGGCCTCCGCGTGGCCATGCGCCGGGAAACCGAGCTTGTGTTCGACAGCCTGGTTCGCAGCGACCGTGGCCTGCTCGAGCTCCTCGATAGCGACTTCACGTTCGTGAACGAGCGGCTCGCGCGACACTATGGGATTCGCGGCGTGGTCGGGCCCGAGTTCCGAGCCGTCCCCGCACCGGAGCGCCGACAGGGGCTCCTCGGCCACGCCGGCATCCTCACCCTCACCTCCCACGCGAACCGCACGTCACCCGTGGACCGCGGCAAGTGGATCATGGAGGTCCTGCTCGGCACGGAGCCTCCTCCGCCACCGCCGAACGTGCCGGACCTGGAAGTGACCGAGGTCGAGGACGCCGAGTTGGGCCGGAGCCTCACGGTGCGCGAGCGTCTCGAGAAGCACCGCTCGAATCCGTCGTGCAACTCGTGCCACCAGTTCATCGACCCACTGGGCCTTCCCCTGGAGAACTGGAGCGGGACGGGGCTGTGGCGCATCCGGGACGAGGGGACGCCGCTCGACACGCGCGGCGAGCTCTGGAACGGCACCCCGGTGGAGACGCCGCAGGACCTGCGCGAGGCGCTCCTGGAGATGGAGGTGCCCATCGTGCGCAACTTCACCGAGAACCTGATGCGCTACGCCATCGGCCGCCGCGTGCTGACGGAGGACAAGCCCGCCATCCGCAAGATCGCGAGCGACGCCGCGGCCAACGACAACCGCATGTCGTCCTTCATCCTGGGCGTCGTCCTGTCCGACCCGTTCCGGTTGAGCCGGGCCGAGGGGCGCATGACGGACCAGGACCCGGCGGACGCGAACCGGTAGCGCGGCGGACGCGCGAGCGTCCGGGGCGCGACCAAGAGAGACCCGAGGAGAGTCACACGATGCCCTATCTGACGAGCAAGCACCTGCCGCGGCGGACCTTTCTCGGTGGAATGGGAGCGGCCGTCGCGCTTCCCTTCCTAGATGCAATGGTGCCGGCCGGATCCGCGGCGCACAGGCTCAGGCGCGCGCTGGACGGTCCGCGGCTCATCGCCATGGAGATGGTGCACGGCGCGGCCGGCTGCGGGAACCAGCCGGGCGAGGAGAAGCACCTGTGGAACCCGCGCGGAACGGGCCGCCACTTCGATCTCACGGGGACGAGCCTGGAGCCCCTGGAGGCGTGGCGCGAGCACGTGACCATCGTCAGCAACACCGACGTGCGTATGGCGGAGGCGTGGGACGCCGACGAGATCGGCGGCGATCACTTCCGGTCGAGCGCCGTCTTCCTTACGCAGTCCCACCCGCGCCAGACGGAGGGCTCGGACGTCTACGTCGGGAAGTCGCTGGACCAACTCTACGCCGAGCGATTCGGCCAGGAGACGCCGATCCCTTCGATGCAGCTGTGCATCGAGAACGTGGACCAGGCGGGAGGCTGCTCCTACGGCTATTCCTGCGCCTACACGGATTCCGTGAGCTGGTCCTCGCCGACCCAGCCCCTGCCCATGGTGCGCGACCCCCGCGTCGCCTTCGAGCAGCTCTTCGGTGCCGGCGCCACGCCCCGGCAGCGAGAGGCGCGCGTGCGCACCCAGGGAACGATCCTGGACTGGGTCACGGGCGACCTGGCCCGCCTGATGCGGGAGCTGGGCTCCAGTGACCGGGAGCGCATGGACCAGTACCTGGAGAACGTGCGCGAGCTCGAGCGGCGTCTCCGGACCGTCGAGGAACGCAACGCGAGTGGGGAAGAGCGACAGCTCCCGGGCGCCCCCGCCGGCGTGCCCGATTCCTTCGACGAGCACGTGAAGCTCATGTTCGACCTGCAGGTGCTCGCGTTCCAGACGGACATGACCCGGGTGTTCTCGTTCAAGCTCGGACGCGATGCCTCCGGACGCGTCTACCCGGAGAGCGGGACGGATCGGCCGTTCCACCCCACGTCCCACCACGGTGAGAACGAGGAGTCGCTCCGTCACTTCGCCATGATCAACCGCTATCACGTCAGCCTGGTGCCGTACCTCATGGAGAAGCTGCGCGACAGCGTGGAGGGCGACGGCAACCTCCTGGAGAAGACGGCCATCATCTACGGCTCGCCGATGGCCGACGGGAACAATCACAGCCACCGCCGCAACCCGCTGTTCCTCGCTGGCCACGCCAATGGGGCGCTCGGGGGTGGGGTGCACCTCAAGGCCCCCGACGGCACGCCCATGGCGAACGTCTTCCTGACCTTGCTCCACGGGCTGGGCCTCGACGACCTCGGCCACTTCGGGGACAGCACGGGCGAGTTCGGGCTGAGCACTTGAGGAGATCGTTCCGGCCGCCGGAAAATAGGAGCGTAGCGGAGATGAACACGCGCGTTTTGTCGAGATTGGCCGTCTGCGTGTGCATCCCGCTGATATCGGCGCCCGCGCCCGCGCCGGACGCCCCCGTCGCCGACGCCGTCATGAGGGGAGACCTGGAGGCGGTCCTGGCGCTCATACGGCAGGGCGCGGACGTGAACGAGGCCCAGGGCGACGGCATGACCGGTCTTCATTGGGCGGCTCACCACAACGACGTCGAGACGGCCCGGCTCCTCGTGTATGCGGGCGCGAACCTGGCCGCCAGGACGCGCATCGGCGCGCACACGCCCCTCCACGTGGCGAGTCGGCTGGGTCACGGGGAGGTGATGGGCGCGCTCCTGGAGGCCGGGGCGGATCCGAGCGTGCGGACCAGCACGGGAGGCACCTCGCCGCTCCATTTCGCGGCCGCGTCCGGCGACCCGAACGCCGTCCGGGTGCTGCTCCAGCACGGCGCCGAGGTGGACGCCAGGGAGGACGGCTCCCACCACACGCCACTGATGTTCGCGGCGGCCTACGACCGTCCGGCGGCGGCGGAGGTGCTCCTGGCTCACGGCGCCGACCTGTCCCTGACCAACCGCGTCATGGACATGGGCGCCCGGGAGCGCGAGGACCGCGAGCTGCGCCAGAGACGCGAGCGGCGCGTCGAGTTCCTCGAGGAGCTCAAGAGGGAAGCGGCCGCGCCCCCCGCGGGTGGGGACGAGGTGCCGCCCTGGAACGCCGACGCCGAGGAGGAGGCTGCGGCCGCGGAAGACTCAACGGCCGCGGCCGACGAGGACGCAGCGCCGGCCGATGAGGACGCGCCGGCCGACGAAGACGTCGCGGCCGAAGAGGAAGAAGAGCCCGAGGAGGAGCCGTCGCCGCTCAGCTACGCCCAGCTTGTGGGCGAGCACGGCGGTTATGCCGCGTTGCATCTGGCCGCCCGCCAGGGCAGCGCCGACGTGGTGGCGGCGCTGCTGGCGGCGGGAGCCGACATCGACCAGCCGAGCGAAGGCGACCACACGACGCCGCTGCTCATCGCGGCCATCAACGGGCATTGGGATCTGGCGCTGGACCTCCTGCGGCGCGGCGCCGCCCCGAACATCGCGAGCGATGCCGGCACGACCCCACTCTACGCGGTGATCAACCTGCAGTGGGCGCCTGCCGCATTCTACCCGCAGCCCACGGCGCAGCTGAATGAGCGGACGACCTACCTGGAGGCCATGCGGGCGCTGCTGGAGGCAGGAGCCGACCCGAACGCGCGGCTCGAGAAGCACCTCTGGTACATGTCCTACAACTTCGACCTCCTCGGTGTCGACACCTACGGGGCGACGCCGTTCTGGCGGGCGGCCTACGGCACGGACGTCGAGGCCATGAAGCTCCTGGTCGCCTACGGTGCCGATCCCACGATCCCCACGAGGAAGCCCGCGCAGCGGCGGCGTCGGAGCGACGACGACCGGGAGGATCCCTCGGGGCTTCCCCCGGTGCCGTACGGTGGGCCTTCGGTGACGCCGCTGCACGCGGCCTCCGGCGCGGGCTACGGGCAAGGGCGTGCGGGCAACTCGCACCGCCATGTGCCGGGCGGCTGGCTGCCCACGGTGCGCTACCTGGTGGAGGAGCACGGCCTGGACGTGAACGCCCGCGATCATTTCGGCTACACGCCCCTCCATCATGCCGCGTCGAGGGGCGACATGGACGTCATCCGCTACCTGGTGGACCGGGGCGCGGACCCCACCGCGGTGGCTCGCTCGGGCCAGACCACGGCGGACATGGCGAACGGGCCGGTTCAGCGCATCCGGCCCCACCCGGAGGCACGGGACTACCTGGTATCGCTGGGCGCGATCAACAACGACAACTGTCGCTCGTGCTGAGCGGGGACGAGCCGACGTAGCCGCCATCCGCCTGGGCGGATCGGCTCCAAAGTGACCACGACCGGCTTCTTCCTGCACCCCGCCTCACCGCTTCACGACCCGGGCTGGGGCCATCCCGAGCACCAGGGCAGGTTGCGCGCGCTTGCCTCGACGGTGGGGCAGGACCTGCTGGCGCTGCATGGCAACGTCGAGCAGATCGACGCCCGCATGGGTGACGTGGACGACCTCCTGCGCGTCCACACGCCGGGGCACGTCGAGCGGGTCCGGGACGCGTGCAAGATCGCCGAGGAGCGGGCCACCCTCGTGACGCTCGACGCCGACACGAAGGTGTCGGGCGCGTCATGGGAGGCGGCGTTGGGCAGCTCGGGCACGGCGATCGCCGCGGCGGAGGCCGTGTCCGGCGGGCAGGTCCGGAACGCGTTCGTGGCGACCAGGCCACCCGGGCACCATGCCACGCCCGGTCGCGCGATGGGCTTCTGCCTGTTCAACAACGTGGCCGTCACCGCCCGCTCGCTCCAGCGGGCCGGGCGGGCCGAGCGAGTGCTGATCGTGGACTGGGACGTGCATCATGGAAACGGCACCCAGGACGCCTTCTACGACGACCCGACCGTGTTCTTCCTGTCGCTCCACCAATCGCCGCACTACCCGGGCACCGGCGCCGCGGAGGAGAGGGGCACCGGCCCGGGCGAGGGCTATACGCTGAACGTGCCGCTGCCGGCGGGCACGCCGGCGGACGCGTACCGGAGCCGTTTCGACGAGGCGCTCGACGAAGCGCTGGCCGTGGCACGGCCCGACTTCGTGCTGGTGTCGGCGGGGTTCGACGTGATGGCCGGCGACCCCCTCGGAGACATGCTCCTGGAGCCCGCTGACCTCCACGCCATGACCCGCCGGTTGGTCGAGATCGCGGACTCGGTGTGCGACGGCCGGGTGGTGGCGCTCCTCGAGGGTGGCTACGACCCGCCGCGCCTGGGGCAGGGGGTGGTGGCCGTCCTGCGGGCGCTCGCCGGGCTCGAGCTTCCGCGGGGCTGAGCGGCGGGGGCGGCCCGGTCGTTGCCCATCGGCCACCGCTTCCTACCTTTCCCTCCATGCCGTCACACGACGTGGGCGCCGACGGCCGCACCCGCGCGGTCCCCTCGATGCTCGATCTGATCCGGCTCAGCCCCCGCCGGCTCCTGCCTCCCGGAGGCCCGGATCTCTATCGACAGATCGCGCTCCTCACCGAGATGACCGAGGGCCATGAGGTCCTGGGCGTGGCATGCGGCAAGGGCACCTCCATCGAGTACTTCACCCGCGAGCACGGGGTGGTCGCCTCCGGCGTCGACATCGATCCGGCCAACATCGAGGCGGCCGAGGAGTGGAGCCGCGGGGCGGGCCTCGGCGACAGGCTCCAGTTCCAGACCGGCCGTTCCGACGCGCTCCCATACAGGGACCACGTCTTCGACATCACCCTCGGTGAGGTGGGGCTCGCCAACCATTGCGATCCGGCCGATGCGGTTTCGGAGCTCGTGAGGGTCACCAAGCCGGGCGGCCACGTCGTGCTCGTCCAGCTCGTGTGGAAGGCGCCCGTCGACCCGGAGCGGCAGCGGGTGCTGTCGGAGCACCTCGGCGTACGCCCGCTGATGCTCGTCGAGTGGAAGCGCCTGCTTCGTGCGGCGGGCGTCGAGGGCGTCCACACGGAGGACTGGTCGGACGAGGAGACGGCCTTCCGGCGCGGGGTGGTGAAGCCGTTCCCGGACTTCGCCGAGGTGTTCACGCTCCCCGAGAAGGTGGACATCCTGCGCAGGGCCTGGCGGCAGTGGGGGTGGAAGGGCGTGCGCTCGGTGCTGGAGCGCGAGAGCGAGGTGCACCGGCTCCTCACGGCGGAGCGGATCCTCGGGCTCGACCTCCTCAAGGGCCGCAAGCGGGTGACGGAAGAAGCGGGGTCGGAGCAGTGGGTGGGTCCCCGCGCCCGGTCGAAGCTCCACCGCCCGAGCGACGAGCCCACGCCCGTCGCGCAGGGGGCGCCGGCGCGCGAGCCCCCGGGCGAGCCGCGGGAGACCGCCGGGCTCCCGCTGTTCGGAGAACGCGGCGAGGCCAGCCCGGAGTGAACGCGCTCCTGTGCACCGTGGACGGCGTCCGCGCCGTCCAGCAGGTGCTCCGCGACCAGGAGCTGGACGGCTGGCTGCTGTACGAGTTCCACGGCCTGAACCCCATCGCCGTGGCGCTCCTCGGTCTCGAGAAGACGACGCGCCGGGGCTTCGTGCTGGTGCCCTCGGAGGGCGAGCCGGTGGCGCTGATCCACGCGATCGAGGCGTCGGCGTGGCGGCACTGGCCGTTCGCGCGGTGCACGTACTCCGGATGGAGGGAGATGGAGGAGCGCCTCGGCCAGATCCTGGACGGCCGCCGACGCCTGGCGATGGAAGTCTCGCCGGGAGCGGCGGTCCCGACGCTCGACTACGTGCCGGCCGGCATCGCGGGGCTCATCCTCGGCGCGGGCGTGGAGGCGACCAGCTCCGGAGATCTGGTCTCGCGCTTCCACTCGGTTTGGAGCCCGGAGCAGCTTGCCGGCCACGCGAGGGCAGCGGAGATCGTAGCGGTGGTGGCCCGGCGCGCGTTCGACCGTGCCGCCGAGGCGGTGCGCCGGGGCGCGCCGACCACAGAGGGAGGCCTGTCGGAGTGGATCCGCTCCGAGCTGCGATCCGCCGGGCTCGTCGAATCCGTGGACTGCATCGTGGCGATCGGTCCGCGGGCTTCGGACCCGCACTACGCGCCCGAGGGCGAGGGGGAGACGATCGATCGCGGTAAGCTCCTGCTGATCGACCTCTGGGGTGCGCTGGAGGGCTCGGTTCCCGCCGATCAGACCTGGATGGGCATGCTCGGAGCGTCGCTCGACGCCCGCACACGCGAGATCTGGGAAGCCGTGCGCGCCGCCCGCGACGCGGCGCTGGAATTCTTGCGGGAGCGGCACCGGGACGGCGTCGACCTACGCGGCTTGGAGGTGGACGACGTGGCGCGCGCCGTGATCGCCGAGCGTGGCTACGCGGAGCACTTCGTGCACCGTACCGGACACTCCATCGACACCGACCTGCACGGCAGCGGACCCAATCTGGACAACCTCGAGACGCGTGACGACCGGCGGCTCGTGAGCGGTGTCGGCTTCTCCGTGGAGCCCGGCATCTACATCCGTGGCGAGATCGGCGTTCGGACCGAGGTCAACGTGTACTGGGGTCCGGATGGTCCTGTGGTGACGCCGGCGGACGTCCAGCGGGAGATCTTCCTGCTGCTCGACCGATGAAGGGGTGTTGAGCGGAGCGGACTCGATCGGCGCGACCGCGGCGTCGAGCGGCGCGGGCGCTGCGACCTCGTTCGTCGACGTCGCGCTCCCCCTGCCGATCCGGCGCACGTTCACGTACCGGCTCCACGGTCCGCCGCCCGCCGCGGGCACGCGCGTGCTGGTGCCCTTCCAGCGCGACGCGCGCATCGGCTGGATCGTCGGGGACAGCGCCGAGCCGGGCGCGCCCGAGCGCCTGAAGACCGTGCTGGCGGTCCTGGACGACGTCCCCAGCGCCCCGCCCGATGTCGTCGACCTCTGCCGGTGGATGGCCGACTACTACGTGACGCCCCTCGGCGTCGCGCTGAAGACGGCGCTCCCGGCGGCCCTGTCCGACGTGTCGCGCGACTACGTGAGCCTGTCCGAAGGCCCGCCGCCGGCGTCGGGTCCGCTCAAGCCACGCGAGGGGCGCCTGGTGGCCGCGCTCGAACGAGCGGGCGGGCCGCAGCGGGTCAAGACGCTCGGAAAGCTGTTGGCCATGGGGTCGCTCTGGCCCGAGATCCGGGCGCTCGCGGCGGCGGGCGTGCTCACGCACCAGACCGTGCCGCCGGCGGAGCCATCCGTCAGGACCCGCCGCGTCGTGCGCATCGCGCGCCACCTCGGCACGCTGGCCGAGCGCGACGAGGTGTTCGGCAGGGCGGATCGCCAGCGCGAGGCGTACAGCCACCTGGAGGCATCGGACGGCAGGGCCGAGCTCGCGCACCTGACCCGGCGGCAAGGGTTCAGCAGGGGCGTCCTTCGCGCGCTCGAGCAAAAGGGGCTCGTGCGCGTCGTGGACGAGGAGGAGCTCCGGGATCCGTTCTCCGGCACGGCCGCCTCCGAGCCGCGCCGGCTCGTGCCGACCGAGCGGCAGCGGGCGGCGCTCGCCCGGCTCGTCGAAGCGCTCGATCAGGAGCACCCGCGGCCGTTCCTGCTGGAGGGCATCACGGGGTCCGGTAAGACGCTCGTGTACATCGAGCTGCTCCAGGAAGCGCTCGCCCGCGGGCGCGGCGCGATCGTTCTCGTGCCGGAGATCTCGCTGACCCCCCAGACGGTCGCGCGCTTCCGCGGCCGCTTCGGTGAACAGGTCGCGGTGCTGCACTCGGGCCTCTCCGACGGAGAGCGCTACGATGCCTGGAGGCGGCTGCGGAGCGGCGACCGGCCCGTCGCGGTTGGTGCCAGGTCGGCGCTGTTCGCGCCCGTGCGGAACCTGGGGGTGATCGTCGTCGACGAGGAGCACGACGCCAGCTACAAGCAGTCCGAGGCGCCACGCTACCATGCTCGCGACCTCGCGGTGGTGCGGGCCCGCGCGGCCGGCGCGGTCTGCCTGCTCGGCAGCGCCACGCCGTCCCTGGAGAGCTGGAGCAACGCGCGCTCCGGCAAGTTCTGCCACCTCACCCTTCCCGAGCGGGTCGGGGGAGGCAGGCTTCCCGCCGTTCGGGTCGTCGACCTCCGTACCGTCCGCAAGCGGCGGGAGGAGGCGGGGCAGGGGTCGCCTCGCGGTCGTGGCGTGCTCTCCGAGGAGCTCGTCACCGCCGTCGACGCCACGCTCGCGCGGCGCGAGCAGATCATTCTGCTGCTGAACCGGCGTGGCTACTCGGCCTTCGTCCAATGCCGCGAGTGCGGCGAGGTCGAGCGCTGCGAGAACTGCTCGGTCTCGCTCACGTATCACCGGCTGACCCGGCGGATCGTGTGCCACCACTGCCGGTACGAGGCCCCCGCGCCCACCCGATGCCCCCGATGCGGCTCCCAGGACCTGTCGTACCGGGGGCTCGGCACCGAGCAGGTCGAGCGCGTGGCCGCCGAGGCATTCCCGGAGGCGCGCATCGCGCGCATGGACGTCGATACCACGTCGGGCAAATGGGCGCACCAACGGATCCTCGACAGGGTCGAGCGGCACGAGATCGACATCCTTCTGGGCACGCAGATGATCGCCAAGGGGCTCGACTTTCCGCGGGTGACGCTCGTGGGCGTGGTGAATGCAGACACGGGCATCCACCTGCCCGACTTCCGTGCCAGCGAGCGCACCTTCCAGCTTCTGAGCCAGGTGGCGGGCAGGGCGGGCCGGAGCGCGCTCGGCGGCGAGGTGCTCGTCCAGACGTCGCTGCCGGAGCACTACGCGATCCGGGCCGCCGTCGCGCACGACTACGCCGGCTTCGCCGAACGGGAGCTGGCGGAGCGAGAACGCCCCCGCTACCCCCCCCATCTCCGCCTGGCCAACGTGATCGCGAGCAGCCCCGATCAGCGCCTGGCCGCCGCCGCGTCGGAAGCAGCGGCCGCGTGGCTGAGGCGGTGGCTCTTGGAGCGCGCCCGCGCCGGCGTCGATCCGGGTGGCGTCGACCTCGTCGGCCCGGCGCCGGCGCCGATCGAGCGCCTGCACGGGCGGTGGCGATGGCATTTCCTGATGCGCGCCGCCTCGGCCGCCGCGCTGGGCGCCGCGGCCACGGCCCTGATCGACGGGTTCACGTTGCCCGCGGGCGACGTGCGGCTCGCGCTCGATCGCGATCCGGTCGCGCTGCTGTAGCGGCGAAAGCCCGGCGCGAGGGACGGCGCGCAGTCTCCCGCGAGGCCCACGACCCATTGCAGCGAGGTGAAGTTGCGGAATATCTTCGGTCCGGGACGGGTTCGTGCCGGACCCGGATGCGCCGACGCAAGAAAAGTCCGTCGGACTTCGTTCGTAGGGGGATCAGGAGGGGTCGTGGGTTGCCTGGCGTTGAACGCCTCTTTCGAGCCGCTCACCATCGTGCCGCCTCGGCGTGCGGTGCGTCTCGTGCTGGACGGAAAGGCCGAGGTCCTCGAGGAGGACTCAGGCCGCGCGTTCCGCTCGGAGCGCCGCGTGCTGCCATGCCCGGCCGTCATCAGGCTCGTGCGCTACGTGCACGTGCCGTACCGCTTCCGCCGCCAGGTCACCAACACGTTCCTGTTCGCGCGGGACGACTACACGTGTCAGTACTGCGGCCGCCACCGCAGCGAGCTTCGCGGGAGGCAGTTCCTGACGCGTGACCACGTGCAGCCGCTCTCGCGTGGTGGCACCAACGACTGGGGAAACGTCGTGACCAGCTGCTCGAGCTGCAACAACAGGAAGGGTGGCCGGCTTCCGCGCGAGGCCGGGCTTCGCCTACGCGGCGAGCCGTCCGAGCCGAACTACGTGCACCTCGTGTGGGTTGTGCGCCGGGTGACGATCACGCAGGCGAAGTACATTCGGATGTTCTACGGAGAGGAGGCGCTCGACGCGGTATCGGACCCGCTTCCCGGGGAGCCCGACCTCATCGAGGGTGGCGGGCCGGTCGCGGCAGGGCCGGCGTCACGGGCGTAGGGGCGGTCAGTCGTCCAGCCAGGCGTAGGGACGCTCGCAGAACTGACCGTACCCGCGGACGGTACCGCGATTGGTGTACTCCTTCCAACAGACGATCCAGCCGCGGACGTGATCGTGGACCACCTCGTAGGTGAACCCCGGCTGATCGGCCCGCTCGGCGAGGAAGCGCTGCAGGTACGCGGGCATGTTCGCGATGCCCTCGATCTCGAAGGAACCGTCGGGGTCGTCGTCGATCACGGCGCGGATGTGGGACTGCGAGAGCTTGAGGGCCCGGATGGCCTCCTCGACGGAGGTCTTGATGTCGGAGAGATCGGGCGCCGAGCCCGTCCGGCTCCGGATCTCCTTGACCAGGCCGTCGGTGCCGGGCGAGAGGAGCTCGTCGCGAGCGCGCGTGAACTGGATGAGAAGCTGTTCGTGCAGGCGCAGGAGCTGCGTGTACTCCCGCTTGGCCTGGCGCTTGTTGTTGTTTCGGTCGGCCATGTGCCGCTCGGAGCTACCGGGGGCCATCGGTCCCATGGTTCGGGCCATGAAACGGAGTAATAACGTGGCTCATCCTGGGTCCGGCAACTCCCGTGCCGGCGTGCCCGCCACCGGGGAGGGGCGCCCGTGAGCCGGGAGGAGGGCGGGCCGATGCGTGAGGAGGCTCGCCTGATCCGGCGCGTGCGCTTCCGGTCGAGCCACCATTACAGGCGGGACGAGTGGACGGACGAGCAGAACCGGCGTGCGTTCGGAAGCCAGGTGCGTTCGCACGCCCACGACTGGACGCTGGTCGTGGAGGTCGTGGGGCCCATCGACGACCAGACCGGCTTCGTCACCGACCTCGCCGCGTTGGACCGTGCGCTCGCCCAGCTGACCGAAGGATGGGACTCGGGCGATCTGAACCGTCTCGTCCCGGACGTCCGGGCGGGCTCCATGATCCCCACCACGGAGTCGCTGGCCCGGTGGGTGCACGAGCGTCTGCGCGGCGCCGTGCCCGCGCCGGCGCGCCTGGACCGGGTGCGCGTGTTCGAGAGCCAGGAGCTGGGATCGCAGTTCCCGGCGTGAGCGGTTCGCCGCCGCTACGCGCGGATGTTGCGATGCGTCCGCGGGCGCTCATCTTTCAAGCCACGAAGCCCACCCAGCCCAGGCCCATCCATGGACGAGCAGTCGGACAGGGACGAGCAGTCCGACGAGGAGGAGCGCGCTCCCGCGCGTGCGCGGCCGGACGGCCGCGCGCCGCCCACGCCGGCGCGCAACGGACCACCGCCGCCTCGCCCGACGCGCCCGCGCGCCAACCGACGCCACGAGCACGCCGGTCGAGGTCGCGAGCGCGACGGGCAGGCCAAGCCGACGCCCGCGCGAGCCTTCGGTGGCAGCGGCGGCCCCCCGAACGGGGACGTGGACGCCGCGGAGGCGGTGCTGGAGAGCGGCGGCCGCACGTGGACCGTGCGGGTTCTCGGCCGTTCCGGTGGTGGACGTGCCCGGTCAGGAGCCGTGCCCCTGCTCCTGCTCGGGTTCTGGGAAGACGGGCGCGACGGCGAGAGGCCGGCGCTCGAGGCCATCGTGGTGGGGCGAACGCTCGCGGAGTTGGCGTCGGAGCGACTCGAGGCCGCGTTGGCTGAGGCACGCCCGTCCCGTGAGGACCCCCATACGTCCACCTCCGACCGATCCGTGGCCGCACCCACGCCTCCTCCGGACGGGCGCATGTCCCGGCGGCGATCACGGCCTTAGGTTTCGGATGGAAGCCCCCCGAGGGATCCCCCGCAGCCAACCTCAACACGGTGCCTCATCGCGGTGTCATCAAAGGGGCCCGAAACGCCGACCGACGGTGACCTGGTCCGCCGTGCCAGACGGGGCGAGGAGCTCGCGTTCAGTCTGCTGGTGGAACGGTACCAGCGGCCCGCATACGCGGTCGCGCTCTCCGTCACGGGTCGGCACGAGGACGCCGAGGACGCCGCCCAGGAGTCGTTCCTGGTGGCGTTGGCCCGACTCGGCGAGTGCCGGAGTCCCGAACGGTTCGGGGGGTGGTTGATGACCATCGTGCGCAACCGCTCCAAGAATCTGGTCCGGCGGGAGGCGCTGCGTGACATGGACCAGGTGCCGCCCAGCGCTCGCTCGCGGACGCCGGGGCCGGACCGGGCGGCTGAGACGGCGGAGTTGAGAACATTGCTGGAGGAGGCGCTGATGCGCCTTCCGGAGGTACAGAGGCAGGTGGTTCTTCTGCACGACGTGGAAGGTTGGAAGCACAGGGAGATCGCCGAGCGGTTGGACCTTCCCTCGGGGACGGTCCGGTCTCACCTACACTTCGCGAGGAAGGCCTTGCGTGCGACGCTCGAGCGCGTGCCGGGCGTGCCCGAAATCATGAGGAAGGCTCAATGAGGACTCGATGGAACGGGAACGAGAGGAGCGACGGGCTCGGCCGCGACATACAGCTGGCCCGGGCGCTCGAGTTGCTCGACCCCGCGAGCCGCGACGCCACTTACTGGTTCCGCTTCCGGAGCTGGGTGGTGGAGAGCGCCGCCGCCGAGCTGGCCCGCCGACGCCTCATGACACGGCTCACCGTCGGGGACGTACTGAACTCGTGGGCTCGCACCGTCGTGCCGACGGCGGTGCTCGCGGCCGCGGTGGCGGGTATGCTCCTGGTCCGCGCGGAGGCGCTCGTCGCCCCGCAGCCCATCGGCGTGGAGGAGTTGCTGTTGACGGAGATCGAGGGCCTGCCGATACCGGTCGCGCTCGACCCCCAGAACGCCATCGTTTCGGCCCTGGAGAACTTCTGAGATGGAGCGGGAATCCCGAGCTCGTCTGCTCAGCGCGGTGCTCATCGCCGCCGTTTTCGGATCGGGGCTGCTCCTCGGCGTGGCCATGGATCGCAACGTGGCCGCGACGCGGGTCGCTCAGGCGGCCGAGGCGGGGGGTGAGCAGGAGCGACCGCGCCGCACGCCCATGTGGGAGCAGATCGGGCCTGCGGAGGAGCAGCGGGTCCGCATCGATTCGGTCCTCAAGGCCCATCGCAGGCGCATGAACGCGCTCGACGAGGAGTTCCGGCAAGCGTACAACCCCCGGTACGACGCCATCCTCCACGACACTCGGGAGGGCATCAAGGAAGCGTTCACGCCGGAGCAGGCCGCGGAGTATCAGGCGCTGCTCGACGAGTTCGACCGGCGGCGCGCCGAGGAGCGCGCGAAGCGTAACCGGGACTGACGCTCGGGTAGGGTGGCGAGGGGGTAGGGAGAGCACCACACGTCGCGGCCTCGGTTCCCTCCGAGGCGCCGTTCGAGTCGAATCCGCGGGGGGAAGAAGCCGTGAATGAAGGCATCATACGCACCGAAGGCCTGACGAAAGACTACGTCCTCGGCGCCGAGACCGTCCACGCGGTGCGGGGGGTCGACCTCGAGATCGAACGGGGGTCGTTCGTCGCGGTGATGGGGCCCTCGGGGAGCGGCAAGTCGACCGTCATGAACATGATCGGCTGCCTGGACACGCCGACCGCCGGTAGGTACTGGCTGAACGGCCAGCTCGTGAGCGAGCTCTCCGACGACCAGCTCGCTCGCGTACGGAACCGCGAGATCGGCTTCGTGTTCCAGACGTTTAACCTCCTTCCGCGCGCGACCGCCCTGCACAACGTCGAGCTCCCGCTGATCTACGCGGGCGTGGGAGCCCGGGAGCGGAAGAGGCGCGCGGCCGAGAAGCTCGACCTGGTCGGGCTGGGCGACCGCATGGGCCACCGCCCGCCGGAGATGTCGGGCGGGCAGCGCCAACGGGTCGCCATCGCCCGGGCGCTGGTCAACGACCCGGCGCTCCTGCTCGCGGACGAGCCGACCGGGAACCTCGACTCGGTCACGGGCAACGAGGTCATGAAACAGCTCGCCGATCTTAACGAACAGGGGCAGACGATCGTCTTGGTTACACACGAGCACCACATCGCCGCGTACGCCCGGCGACAGGTGCATCTGAAGGACGGACTCATCGAGCGGGATTTCGTGAACGAGCCTGCGGGGGCGACTGCATGAAGAGGATCAGTGGACCGGTGGGCGTGATCGCGGTTTGGGCGCTCACATTGCAGGCGTGTACGAGCGGGGAGGCGGAGGAGCCGCCGACGTTCCAGACCGTCGAGGTGTCCCGCGGCGACCTGAGCATCCGGGCGGAGGCCACTGGTGTGGTCGAGCCCGTCCGGAAGGTGGAGGTGAAGTCGAAGGCCTCGGGCGAGATCCTGCGCCTCCACATCGACATCGGAGACGACGTGGAGCCGGGCGCGCTCCTCGCCGAGATCGACCCCCGCGACGTGCGCAACCGCTTCGACCAGGTCGAGGCCGATCTGGCCGTCGCGCAGGCGCGCGTGGAGATCTCCCGTGCCCAGCTCGATCGCTCGAACCAGCTGCTCGAGGCGCAGGTCATCACGCAGCAGGAGCACGAGGGAACGCGGCTGGAGTACGCGAACGCGCAGGCGAACCTCGTGAAGGCGCAGACGAACTTCGAGTTGGCCGAGCTGCAGCTCGCGGACGTGCAGATCCGCGCCCCCATGGCCGGCACCATCATCCAGAAGAACGTGGAGGAGGGAGCCGTCATCCAATCCGCCTCGCAGAACGTGTCCGGCGGGACGGTGCTCTTCCTGATGGCGAACCTGGCGGAGATGCAGGTACGCACACTCGTCGACGAGACGGACATGGGCGACCTCCGCCCGGACATGGCGGCCGTGGTCAGCGTGGAGGCCTTCCCCGACCGCTCCTTCCGGGGCGTCGTCCAGAAGATCGAGCCGCAGGCGACCGTCGAGCAGAACGTGACGATGTTTCCGGTCATCGTGACCCTCGACAACCGGTCCGGACTCCTGAAGCCGGGGATGAACGCCGAGGTGGAGATCCTCATCGACGAGGCTGTCGACGTCCTTCTCGTGCCGAACAACGCCATCGTCGGGACTGCGGACGTCGGGCCCGCCGCGCTGGCCCTGGGGATGACGCTCGACGATCTCGATATCGACCGGTTCATGCGGGCGGGCCGGGGGACCCGGATGCTCCGACCGGACGGTGAGAGTGGCGAGGCCGGCGGAGACGGAGCCGTGGCCGAGGGGAGCGGGGGCGCCGACAACGGTGGCCGCTGGAGCGATGACGGTACCGACGGCCGGCCGGCGGCCGGGCCTGGGGCGCGCGAAGGGATTGGGGAGCTGCGCGCGGAGGCGGGTGCCATGCGCTCACGCGGCGCGGGCGGCTTCGCGGGGCTCGAGGGGATCATGGGTGGTGAGCCGGAGCGGGTCACGCGGCCCGCGGTGGTCTTCGTCATGGGGACCGACAGCGTCCCGGAGCCCAGGCTGGTCGAGATCGGGCTGGGAGACTGGGACAACATCGAGGTCGCGAGCGGGGTTCACGAGGGGGACGTGCTCATCGTGGTCGGGCCCGCGCAGCTGCAGGCGCAGCAGCAGGAGTTCCTGAACCGCATGCGATCGCGGCAGAGCGGCAACCCATTCGGCGGTGGCGGCGGGCCCGGTCGCGGAGGGCGGTAGGCCGGGCCATGCTCCTCTACGAGATCGTCATGGTGGCCATGGCCGCCGTGCGCGCGAACGTGCTCAGGTCGGTGCTCACCACGCTGGGCATCGTGATCGGCGTCGCGGCGGTGATCACGATGGTGGCGCTCGGCGAGGGCGCCCAGCAGCGGGTCCAGGACCAGATCAACCGGATGGGCACCACCGTGCTCACGATCCGGCCCGGGCAGCAGTTCTCCTTCGGCGTGGGCCGCGGCGACGCCGAGCTGTCGGTCGACGACGCGGAGGCGCTCCGCAACGAGGGCGGGGGCCTCATGAGCGTCTCGCCCGAGCTCCAGCGCCGCATGCAGATCTCGTACCTTCGCTGGAACACCAACAATCAGGTCATGGGCGTGTGGCCGGAGTACTTCGAGATCTACAATCACGAGCTCGTGGCCGGGCGCTTCTTCAACCAGGGCGAGGTGCAGGGCCGGCGCCGGGTGGCGGTGCTGGGCTACAACGTCCCGCTCGAGCTCGGGGAAATGCCTCCCGTCCTGCTGATCGGCAAGACGGTCCAGATCCGCGGGATCCCCTTCGAGGTCATCGGCGTGCTCGCCGAGAAGGGCGACGCCGCGTGGGTGCGTCCCGACGATCAGGTGTTCATGCCCCATTCGACGGCGCAGTACCGGGTCATGGGCGGACGCGACAGGCTCAATGCGATCTACGCCGCCACCGCGACCACCGAGCAGCTCGACGCCGCCTTCGCGGTCATCGACCGCGTCATGCGCCGGGAGCATCGCATCCCGGCCGGCCAGGAGGCGGACTTCAGCATACGCAACTCGGCCGACCTGCTGGCTACGTTCAACGAGACGAACCAGACGTTCACGCTGCTGCTCGCGGGCATCGCCGGCGTGAGCCTGCTCGTGGGCGGCATCGGCATCATGAACATCATGCTCGTGTCCGTGACGGAGCGGACCCGCGAGATCGGCGTGCGCAAGGCGCTCGGCGCCACCAAGCGCGCGATCATGACTCAGTTCCTGGTCGAGGCGCTGTTCCTGTGCGTGTTGGGGGGCCTCCTCGGCGTGGGCGTCGGCTACGGCGCGGCCGAGGTCATGACCCGCGTCGCCGCCTGGGACACCGTGGTGGCGCCTCAAGCGGTGGCCGCGGCGCTGATCTTCTCGGCGGGCGTGGGGCTCTTCTTCGGCATCTGGCCCGCGCGCCGGGCCGCGGTGCTCGATCCCATCGACGCGTTGCGGTACGAATAGGCGCCTAAGCCGCTTCCGCGACCGACGCGCCCGCTAGCGGCGCAGCAGCACCTCCATGCTCGCCCCCTGTCGGATCAAAGTGAGGGGCACGGTCCTGCCGGCGCTGGAGACCGCGAGCCGCAGCTCCTCGACGGAACGAACCGGCTCGCGGCCGAGGCGCGTGACCACGTCGCCCGGCCGGAGACCGGCCATGCCGGCGGGTGTCAGGTCCGGCACGTCCACGACGAGGATGCCTCCCTCCACTCCGAAGTACTGAGCCAGCTCGGGGCGCAGGTCGACGACCTCGGCGCCGGCGACGCGGTTCCTGCCCAGCAGGTACGGCGTGAGCGGCCGGAACTCCTCCCGGTGCGCGCTGGCCGCCCGCGGCGTCACGGCGACCTCCGGGCTACGGGAGTACGCCAGGCCCGCCGACGCGCGGGCCGCTTCGGCCATCGAAGCGCGGAGCAGGGCCGAGCGACGCGCCGCCTCCTGACGAGCCGCTCTCAGCTCGGCCAGCTCCTCGTCGGTCTCCAACAGCCGCGCCCGGCTGAGCGCGTCCGACGTTCGGCGAAGCTCCTGGAGGCGGCCCTCCTCGCGCGCGTTCAGGTCCGCGATCCGCCGGTTGAGCGCCTCCATCTCGCTCCGGAGCGAGTCGTGCGCCTCGCCGCGGAAGACGAAGAACTCGAACGGCGCCTGCAGCACGTGCGCGCCTCCCTCGTGGCCGGAAGCCAGCACGCGGATCTCGTCCCCTCCCGCCCCCTCCGAGACCCGCACCCTCACGCCTCCCGAGCGCGCGAGCCGATCGCGCAGAGAGTCCATGGCGCGTACCATGGTCTCCACCACCGAGTCGGGCTCGAACGACAGCGTGAGCGTGCTCGACACGGTTACGTCGTCCGGGCGAGCAGCGGCGCGCAGGTGGATCTCCCGCTGCCACCCGTCGCGTTCCACTTGGATCCGCACGGGATCGCCGGCCCGCAGCTGGAGGCGTCCGATCACGGAGCCCAACTCGTCGGGTCCTCGCACGTCGTTGATGGCGAGCAGAACGTCACCCGCGCGCAGCCCCGCCTCGGCGGCTGGGCTCGCATCACGCACGTCGGTGACGATCACCGTGGCCGCGCGACCGGCGCCGACGCCCCGCCGCACCTCGAACGAGATTCCCACCCAACCGGGCGCCGGCTGCCCCTGAGCGTCGATCGGCGCTGCGGCCGCCAGCAGCGCGACCGCGGGGGCGACGAGCGCCCATGCGGCGAAAAGCAGGCCGCTCGCCATGGCGCCCGGGCGGGCCACGTCGCTGCGGGTCTTCACGGATCTCATCAGAACCAGTTGTCCGCGCTCACCGAGACCAACCGGGCGGCGGCGTCCCGCTCGGCCAGCGCCGAGGCGAGGAAGCCGTTGAGGAAGGGGTCGCCCGGCGCCTGCCGAACGGCGGCCTGACTCACCAGCACGAGGTGCTCGAGCGCCGCGTAGCGGCCGAGCGGATCTGTCGGCTGCTCGCCGCCGTTCTCCGAGAGGAGCTCACGATAGCGTGAGACCGCGCTCACGTATCGCTGCTCGGCGGCACGCACCGCGGACGCGGCCTCCTCGACGCTCGCGGTCCGCTCGGGCGCGGGCGCGTCCGCACCGGAGCGTGGGGAGCCGGCCACCGCGGCTCCGGTGCCCACCCCGCTCAGGAAGAGCAGCGCCGCGGCGGCGGCTCTCATCCAGCCGGGCGTGCGGGCGAGCCCCAGCTTCTGGAAGAGCCCCGCGTCGCGCACGAGCCCCTCCGAGCGCAGCCGCGCCTCCAGAACCTGCCAATCGCCGCCCGGTGGCATGATCTCGGGCAGCGCCCCGAGCGCGTCGGTCTGGGCGCGCAGGGCCGCGAGCTCGGACCGGCACGACTCGCATGCCGCCAGGTGACCGGCTTCTTCGGTGTCGGGAACGTCATCCACCAGCCGCGCCAACGTCTCAGCCGTTAGATGCTCCATGCTTCTGCTCCATGTTCCTGCGTGGCAGCGCCGAGCTTCGCGAGCATCGCTCGCATCTTGGCGCGAGCCTTGAATAGCTGTGACTTCGAAGTGCCCGACGTGACGCCGAGCACATCGCCGATCTCTTCGTGCGTGTAACCCTCCACGTCGTGGAGGATGAGCACCCGCCGCATGCCCTCTGGCAGGCCGTCGAGCGCCCGCTCGAGCCGCATCTGCAGCAGTGAGTCCGAGCGGGAGGGCGCCACCGGCACCGTCTGGGGCAGCGGTCCCTCGTGCTTCCGCCGGGTCTCCGCCTTGCGCAGCGCCTGCAGCGCCGCGTTGACTGCGATGCGGTGCAGCCACGTGGAGAACCTCGAGTCCCCCCGGAACGTCGGGAGGGCCCGAAAAGCGCGGATCCACGCTTCCTGCGCGTAATCCTGGGCGAGGTCGTCGTCGCCCGCGATGCGCCGGACCACCGCGTAGACCCGCGGCGCGTACCGGTCGTACAGCGCCCGGATCGCGCGCGCGTCACCCTCGGCCGCCTGCCGGATGATCTGGCTCTCGGTCGTCGTCACGGATGCCTCGTTCATGCTGTCTCGTTCGATGCGGTGGTCCTCCGGGATCGTTGCCCTGCGCCGAGGCGCGGGCACCCACGATCGAGCGGCGATCCCCTGCAGCCGTAGGAGCCGGGGCGGCGCCCGGGGGCCGGATCGCCGCCCTGTGCGCGAACGTGCCGCGACCTCATTATAGGGCCCCGATACCTACCCGCTCCACGCTTCGGGAGTTGCGTCGCCGTTGCGGCGCGGCCTCCGCCTCCTCACCGCCGCCCGAGCCGAATGATCCGCTTCGAGGGCCTGACCAAGCGCTACGGCTCCGTCACGGCGGTGCGGGACCTCACGCTCCGGGTGCGTCCCGGCGAAGTCTACGCCCTGCTGGGCCCGAACGGCGCGGGCAAGACCACCGCGCTGCGGTGCCTCGCCACGTTGCTCGAGCCCTCGGCGGGGACCGCCTTGGTGGCGGGCATCGACGTGCGGACCGATCCGCTCGGAGCCAGGCGGCGCATGGCGTTCCTGGCGGCCTCCATGGGGCTGTACGAGCGCCTCTCGGCGCGTGAGCTGGTGGCCTACTTCGGGCGCCTGCACGGCCTGCGGGGAGTCGACCTGGCCGCCCGGGTCGAGGAGATGATCGACGTCTTCGCCGTCGCCGAGTTCGCCGACCGTTGGTGCGGGAGGCTCTCCACGGGACAGCGGCAGCGCGTCTCGCTCGCTCGCGCGCTCGTTCACGACCCCGCGGTCCTCGTCCTGGACGAGCCCACGAGGGGGCTCGATCTGCTGAGCGGGCACACCATCCACGAGTTCATCCGGAGCGAGCGCGGCCGCGGCAAGGCCGTGCTGTTCTCCACGCACCAGATGGACGAGGTCGGTCTCCTGGCGGATCGGGTGGGCGTGCTCCGCCGTGGTGCCCTCGTCTCCGAGGGTACGCCCGCCGAGGTGGCGCGCAGGGCCGGCGAGCCGACCCTCGCGCACGCCTTCCTGGCGCTCGTGGCCGATCCGACCCCCGAGCGGCCGGAGCGGCCCGGGTGAGCGCCTGGTGGGTCGTGTGCGTCAAGGAGTCGAGGGAGACGCTCCGGGACCGCCGCACGCTGCTCATGATGATCGTGGTGCCGGTGCTGCTGTATCCTGCGCTCCTGATCGTGAGCGAGCAGCTCCTGCTCTTCGGCATGCGCAGCCTGGAAGCCGAGGCCGCCCCGGTCGCGGTCGTGGGCGAGGTGCCGGAAGAGCTGGGCCGCCTGCTGGACGCGAGCACGGCCGTGGTCGTGGTGCCCACCCCGGCCGATCCGGAACGCGCCATCCGTACCGACTCGGTAACGGCCGCGGCGATCCTGGGCCCTGCCGAGGGGGCCGACGGCACGCGCGCGGTGACCCTGCTCTTCGACGGCGCGTCCGATCGCTCACAGCGGGGCCGCAGCGAGCTCGCGCGCGTGCTAGACGCCTGGCGCGACACGCTCGTGGCGGCCCGTCTCCGGGACCGCGGCCTCCCGCGCACGTTCGCGCTCCCGGTCGCGGTCGCCGACTCCTCGATCGCCCGGCCCGCGGAGTTGGGCGGCTACACGCTGGGGCGCGTCCTACCGCTGCTGCTCGTGGTGGTCACCCTCCTGGGTGCGTTCTACCCGGCCATCGACCTGGCGGCGGGCGAGAAGGAGCGGGGCACCCTCGAGACGCTCCTGACCGCGCCGGTGCCTGCCGGCGCGATCGTGGCGGGCAAGTTCGTCACGGTCGCCCTCACCGGCATCGTCGCGGCGGCGCTCAACCTCGGGAGCATGCTCCTGACCTTCCAGACGGGCGCGCTGCAGCTCACCGAGGCGCTCGGCCTCGAGGTGTCGCTCCCCCTCCACGCGGTCCTCCTGATCTTCGCGACGCTGGTGCCGCTGGCCGTGCTGTTCGGCGCGCTGTTCCTCGGCATCGCGGTCCGCTCCTCGTCGTTCAAGGAGGCGCAGAACGCGCTGACACCCGTCTACATGCTGGTGATCGTCCCCGCCATGCTGCCCATCGTTCCGGGCATCGACTTCGGGCCGCTCCTGGCCCTGACGCCCGTCGCCGGCGTGTCGTTCCTGTTCCGCGATCTCATGACCGGCGACGCCGATCTCCTCCTCGGCGTCCTCGTGCTCTCCTCGACCGCGCTCTACGCGGTGGCGGCGCTGCTCTTCGCCGCGCGTGCGTTCGGGAGCGAGCGCGTGCTCTTCGGCGCGGACGAGGAGGGTGGCGCCGGACCGTCCGACGGCGCCGCGGCCGGTTGGCTCCGCCGCCGGCGCGGGGGCGTCCCCTCGCCGCGGGCGGCGGTGGCGTTCGTGGCGCTCGTCGCGGTGCTGTTCTTCTACGGTGGCATCCAGCTGCAGGTGCGGCTCGGGGAGCGGGGGCTCCTCGCGGCGGAGTGGCTCCTGCTGTTCGTGCCGGCAGTGCTGTTCGTGACGTTCGGCGGATACGACGCGCGCCGTACGCTGTCCCTGCGGGGCGCCCGCCCGGCCGCGTTCGGGGGCGCGACGCTCCTGGTGGCGGGCGCCGTCCCGCTGGTGTGGCTCATCGGGTGGCTCCAGACCTTCGTGCTACCCATTCCGTGGGAGCTCCTCGAGGGGCTGGAGGAGCTCGTCACCGCCGATACGCCGCGCAGGCTCGCCTGGCTCCTGCTCGTCCTGGCGGTGACCCCGGCCGTGTGCGAGGAGCTCGTCTTCCGGGGCGTGCTCCTGGGAGGCACGCGGACGCTGGAGCCGTGGCGGATCGCGGTCCTCAACGGCGTCGTGTTCGGCGCCTTCCACCTCTCGTTCGAGACCGTGATCCGGTTCCTTCCCACCGCCTGTCTCGGTATCGTCATCACCTGGGCGGTATGGCGCACGGGCTCGATCTGGATCGGTGTCCTGATGCACCTGCTGAACAACGCGACGATCGTCTCGGCGGCCTCGTCGCGCAGGCTCAGGGAGGCGCTCTCCGACCCGGAGGCTCCTCCACCGGTCTGGCTCATCCCGCTCGGCGTGATAGCCTTCACGCTGGGCGCACGGCTCCTGCTCCGCGCATCACCGCCGGAAGCGCGCGCGCTCGTGCCCGCGACGCGCCGGGAACCCATGCCCGGACCAAGCGTGGGCCCATCCACCGACCACCACGACCATCACACTGAAAGGCCACGATGAACGACTTCGGCAGGGTTCCCGGCGCGACCCATCTCGAATGCACCGGCACCGGCGCGTCGCTCGACAGCGAGCAGCTCGTGGGGCTCTCGGTGGCCGGCAAGCCGCTGTTCGCTCGCTACGACCTGGACGCGCTGCGACCGGCGTTCACGCGGGACGCCGTAGCTTGCCGGCGCGCCGACCTGTGGCGCTACGCGGAGGTCCTTCCCGTGCGGGACCCCGCCGCGCGCATCGCCCTAGGGGAGGGTTGGACGCCCCTGCTGGACGCGCCGCGCACGGCCGCCCGGCTGGACGTGGCTCGCGTCTGGATCAAGGACGAGGGGCAGAACCCCACGGGCAGCTTCAAGGCACGGGGGCTGTGCCTGGCCGTCTCACGCGCCCTGGAGCTCGGCGCGTGCGAGCTCGCCCTGCCGTCGGCGGGCAACGCCGGCAGCGCGGCGGCTGCGTACGGCGCCGCCGCCGGCCTTCCCGTCCACGTCGTGGTGCCGAGCGATACGCCGGCGCCGATCCTCGAGGAGATCTCCGCGCTCGGCGCGGACCTGCAGCTCCTGGACGGGCTGATCAGCGACTGCGGCAAGGTGGTGCGGAAGGGGGTGGAGGAGCGGGGTTGGTTCGACCTGTCGACGCTCAAGGAGCCCTACCGGGTCGAGGGCAAGAAGACCATGGGCTACGAGCTCGTCGAGCAGCTCGACGGACGGCTCCCCGACGCGATCGTGTACCCCACGGGCGGCGGCACCGGGCTCATCGGCATGTGGAAGGCGTTCGACGAGATGGAGCGGCTGGGCTGGATCGGCCCCGAGCGCCCGAAGATGTTCACGGTGCAGGCGGCGGGGTGCGCGCCCATGGTGCGGGCATGGGAGGCGGGGGCCGACCACGCGGAGACGTGGGAGGGCGCGGCCACGTACGCTTCCGGCCTCCGCGTGCCCGGGGCGGTGGGCGACTTCCTGATCCTGCGCGCGCTGCGCGCTTCGGGCGGCGGAGCCGTGGCCGTGAGCGATCGTGCGATGGCCGAGTGGGTATCGCATCTTGGGTCCGACACCGGAGTCTTCGCCGCGCCGGAGGGCGGCGCGACGGCCGCGGCGGTACGGACCCTGAGGGAGCGAGGAATGATTTCGGGCGAGGACGAAGTCGTGCTCTTCAACACCGGCAGCGGGCTGAAGTACGTCGGCATGTCGCCGCTCGACTGACACCGTGTCCCTGCTCACGTTCTTCTGGGTCCTGTTCTGGATCATGCTCGCCGGGCTCGCGGTGGCTGCGGGCTTCAGCGTGCACACCCGGCGCAGGGAGGCTCTGGCCTCTCGGTCGCCGGTCCTGGACGACGAGGCCGTGCGCAGGATCCTGGAGACGGGCGAGCTGTCGCTGGACGAAGACGAGCCGCTCGATCTGACGGAGATCGAGCAGGAGGAGGAGCGCTTCTGGTCGGAGAGCTGGGACGAGCCGGAGGAGTGGTGAGCCGCGCGAACAGGGGCGACGGGGGCGAGCGGCCGTGAGCGACGCGGACGGACCGGGCGCGCGGAAGGCCGCGGGCGGGACGTTCGGGCCGCTACAGGCTCCAGCGGTAGTAGATGCCGGGGAGGGGGACGAGCCGCCGGTTCAGGGGCACGTCGTCCGCGGGGTCGGTGCGGCGGACCCAGAGGGCGCGGTCGACGTCGAGCGCGGCGCCCAGGTAGTGGTCGGGCGCGGCCCGCCACTCCACGCCGACGGGAGCGCGCAGCACGAGCGCGAGACCCGTGCGCTCGCCCGATGGAGAGGCAGTCACCAGCCAGAGGCCCGCCCCCACGAACGGGCGCGCCGCGCCGGCGCCGAAGTACTCCCTCACCGTCGCCGAAATGCTCAAGTCGCGGAAGGACCACGTGCCCACCGTGAGGTCGTAGCCCCGCGTTCCGTCGAAGTACTCCGCGACCACGCCCACGGTGCCTATGCCGCCGAACGTCACGCCCAGGCGGATCCCGTCGCCTGCTCCGGGACCCTGAGCGGACGCTCCCGCGCCGGGGCCGGCGAGCGCGAGCATCGAGGCCATGAGCACGAGCACGGCCGGCGCGCGCGGCGCCTTGGTGCCGGGTCGAGCGTCGATTGGCGTCATGGGTGCGGGAGTATAGGCCGCACCCTTCGCCCGGTCCACGGGCGCGCGCGGACCGTGGGCCGGCTCAGGCTGCGGGCCGCCGCGGCCATCTTGCCCGCCTTCCTCGGCGCCTGCGCGGCGCCCGATACGCCTCCCTCCGTGGCGGCCGACGTGCCGGGCGCGGTGCTGGCGCTGCTGGAGCCCGATACCGTCCGGTCCGCTGCGGTCGCGCGGGGCGTGCGCTACCACTACCTGTGGTCGGTGCGGGGCCCGTGGGCGGTGCACGTGGTCGAGTCGCACCTCGGGCGGTGCGAGCTCGCGCTCGACGTGCTCCAGGCGGAGGCTCGCCAGGAGGGCGGTACGGGGCACGAGCGCGTGACGTCGATGGTCCATCGGAACGGCCCTTCGGTGCTGACGGCCGTCAACGCGGACTTCTTCACGCCGGAGGGCACGACCGTGGGCACCGAGATGGTGTCGGGCTCGGTGACCGCCGCGCGTGAGCGGCCGGCGCTGGCCTGGAGGGCGGGCGCGGACCCCTGGATTGGCGAGGCGCGCATTCGCGCCGACCAGCTGCACCTCGGGTGGGTGGTGCCGATCGGGTCCGGGGACGCGCACACGGAGGCGGTCGGGGGATTCCCGGAGCTGCTGGCCGAAGGGACGCGCGTCGGGGACCTGGGCGTCGGGGAGCGACCCGCGTTCGCGGCCACGCGGCACCCCCGTACGGCGGTCGGCTACGATCCGCTCACGCGCCGCCTCTGGCTGGTGGTCGTCGACGGACGTCAGTCCCCCCACTCCAGCGGGATGACGCTGCCGGAGCTCGCCGCGCTGCTCGAGGCGCTCGGAGCCGTCGAGGCCATCAACCTGGACGGTGGTGGCTCGTCGGTCATGGTCGTGCACGGGCGCGTCGTCAACCGCCCCTCCGACGCGGCCGGCGAGCGACCGGTGGTGAACGCGCTGGCGCTGCGGCACGAGCCGGCCGACTGCGCGCCGGGCGGCCGACGCTGAGCCGCGGACTACTTCGGGGTGAGCCGTGAGCTCGCCGCCCGGCGGAGCACGCGCTCGACGCCCCGTAGGTCGGAGCGCGCGACCGCGGCGTGCGTCGGGAGCGTGAGCAGCGTCTCGGCCAGGCGGCGAGCTCCGGGAAACGCTCCCGGGGCACCGGCCAGCAGCGGGGCTGCCGCGGGCAGGTCGGGGAGCGCCACGGGGTAGCCCCGGGCGACCCCGAAGTTCGTCGCCTCACGCGCGAGGCGTTCCGCGCGCGCCCCGTCGGGGGCGACCAGCGGACACCGGAGCCAGCCGCACTCGCCCGCCGCGAGCGGCTCGCAGGGCGCGCTGCCCTCAGGCAAGGCGCCGCTCTCGTCGCGGAGCTCGTGCCACGCGCCGGCTCTGCCGCGGCGGGCTGGCACCGCCTCGAGCGCCAGGCTCGCGTGCCGTAGCGCGGCGGCGGCGGCGAAGCCGGACATCCGCGCCGGGGAAGCGGGCGGCCTGTAGCGTGTCTCCCCGAGCGCGAGGCCGGGGACGAGCCCAGGGAGCCGGTAGAGCGCGGGCCGTCCCAGCGCCCACTGCGCGAGCACCGCCGCGAGCGCCGTCGCCCCGGCGAGCGGTGGGGCGCCCGGGAGCGCCTCGGGCGCTCCGGCGGTGGGGGCGTCGGCTCCCTCCGCCCGGGACCCCGGGGTGGGCGTCCGCGCGCGTATCAGGAGCGCCCCGCCCGACCCGCCTGTCCAGCCCTTGCCGCGCCCGAAGCTCAACACGGTGAGGTCCCCGAACGTGCCACCCTCGGCTCCGGCCCAGCCACTTCCCAATCCCTGCGCGGAGTCCTCTACCAGCAGCGCGCCCGAGGCCTGGCAGGTCCGGCGCAGAGACCCCCAGTCGAGCGGAAAGCCGTACAGGCTAGCCGCCACGACCGTGCGCGCGCCCGCGTCGATCGCGGCGTCGAGGCTGTCCGGATCGGGCGTGAGTGAGACCGGATCCACGTCGTAGAACACGACTCGAGCCCCGGCGCCGACCGCCGCGCTGACGAGGTCGTAGCACGAGTACGCGGGCAGCGCCACGGGCATACCCGGACCGGTGCGTCGGGTGGCGCGCGCGAGCGCCAACTGCAGGGCCTGGGTTCCGCTCCCCGTCAGCAGCACGGCATCGGCGCGGAAGCGCTCCGAGAGGTAGGCTCCGAGCGCGTCGCGAGCGTCGCCCGCGGACGCGAGCGCGTCCAGCGCCGCCAGCGAGAGCTTGGCCGCCGACAGCGGCGAGGCCGCCGGCGGCTGCCGTCGCATCACGCGACGCATCCCGCTGGGGGCCGGCTCACGGGAGCGACCGCGCCAGGTATGGGCCCACGAGGTTCGTGACCGGCACCGGCAGGCGGCTCCACATGGTCGTGGCCAGGCGGAACTTCGCGCTGTCGGGGCTCGGGGTGGCGCCGAGTCCCCTCGGGGACCACTGCGCCCAGGGGAGCGGGTGGTCCTCGCCGTCCCACTGGCGCTTGAAGCGGTGCGTTCCC
>Ga0302046_10000721_pt1 | contig 32164 bp, 23 predicted proteins | sample RVTome_11_FD_200261 | JGI IMG/M metagenome (GOLD analysis project Ga0302046, IMG submission 200261) | Soil microbial communities from uranium-contaminated site in the Upper Colorado River Basin, Wyoming, United States - RVT147D111 (version 2) ...
CGAAGGTCGAGACTTCGAGATCGTACATTCGGCCGGTGCTCGAGATGAACTGCCACATGCCCACGGCCGCGGCCCGGCTGTAGGCGTTCGGGTTCATGCCGCTCTCGATCAGCGCGAGGTAGAGGAGGTCCTGCGGCATGCCCCGTTCCCGGAGCTTGCGCCGGATCATCGGTTCGTACCTCCCTGCGCGCTCCAGATAGAGCCCGAACCGCTCGGGAATCACGTTCTGGAAGTAGTTGATCCAGGCGTCGACACGGTCGTTGACCTCCAGCGGCAGCCGGTCGACGGCATCGGGATCCTGGACGAGACCGATCGGATCGGAGCCGAAGGTCGCGCGGAGCACGTCGTCCACCTCTTCGGCGGTGGGGCCTTCGAATTCCGGAGCGGGGGGCGCCGGCTCCACCGGGTCCTCGGCCAGCGGGTCGATGCCCACAGGCACCTGGACGGAGGCGGGATCGACGGTCCGAGCGTCCTCGGGCGTGACGGTCACGTCGGGTGTGGCCTGCCCGACACAGCCGGCCAGCGACAACGCGATCGCGATGAGGGACACGAGCACACGTGCGTCATTCACCGGTCGGGGCTTACCTCGCATGGACCATCTCCTGCTCAGGCTCAAAGGACTTGTGCTCACCACCCGGCATCGCGTGCGGTCGCATACCGGCGAATCCGCAATACAAAACAGACGAATTCTCGGCGAACAACGTTGCATCCGTCAACCGGGCGCGCCCGCGGCGGCCCAAGACGTAGCCACGTCTTCACATGTGGTAGTTGGGCGCCTCGCGCGTGATCACCACGTCGTGAGGGTGGGATTCTCTCAAGCCACCGGTGGTGATCCGCACAAAACGGGCCTTCTCGCGCAGCTCCTCGATCGTCGCCGCTCCGCAATACCCCATTCCGCTCCGGAGACCGCCGATCAGCTGAAAGACCGTGTCCGTGACCGGTCCCTTGTAGGGCACCCGCCCCTCGATCCCTTCGGGCACGAGCTTTCGGGCGTTGACGCCCTCCTGGAAGTACCGATCCGCCGAGCCCGACTCCATCGCAGAAAGCGAACCCATTCCGCGGATCACCTTGAAACGCCTGCCCTCCAGCAGGAACGCCTCGCCCGGGCTCTCGTCGGTTCCCGCGAACATCGATCCGAGCATGACCGTGTGGGCCCCGGCCGCGAGAGCCTTCACGATATCGCCGGAGTACTTGATCCCGCCGTCGGCGATCACCGGCACCCGCCCGCCGACCCCATCCACGGCATCGGTGATGGCGGTGATCTGGGGGATCCCGACCCCGGTCACGACCCTGGTCGTGCAGATCGAGCCAGGCCCCACACCGATCTTCACCGCGTCGACCCCTCGGTCGGCGAGCGCGCGCGCTCCCTCCGCCGTGGCCACGTTGCCCGCGACGAGCGCGGTGTCGGGCAGCTCGGAGCGCACGCGCTCGACGGCATCCAGCACGGTCTGGGAGTGCCCGTGGGCCGTGTCGATCACGATCATGTCGACACCGGCGGCGGCCAGCTCCCTCGCGCGGTCCAGCTCGCCGTCGCCCGCCCCGACCGCCGCCCCTACGCGCAGGCGGCCGTGCGCATCCTTGGTGGCGTTCGGGAACTGACGCCGCTTGAAGATGTCCTTGACCGTGATCAGGCCCCTGAGCGCTCCGTCCCCGTCCACCACCGGGAGCTTCTCGATCTTGTGCTCCCGCAGGATCTCCTCCGCCTGCTCGAGCGACGTGCCGATCGGCGCCGTGACCAGCCCGGCCGAGGTCATCACCTCACGTACGGGCCGGCTCAGATCGGTCTCGAACACGAGGTCGCGGTTGGTCAGGATCCCGACCAGGCGGCCGTCCGAGTCGACGATCGGTACCCCGCTGATCGAATACTCCCCCATCCGATGCAGCGCCTCGCGAAGCGTCGCCTGGGGCCCGAGCGTGATGGGGTCGAGGATCATGCCGCTCTCCGACCGCTTCACGCGGTCGACCTGCTGCACCTGCGCATCGATCGTCATGTTCTTGTGGATGACGCCCAGACCGCCCTCACGCGCGAGCGCGATGGCCATTCGCTGCTCGGTAACGGTGTCCATCGCCGCGGACAACAAGGGGATCGACAACCGAATGCCCGCCGTCAACGACGTCGAAACGTCCACGTCCGCGGGGTGCACGACCGCGTGGCCCGGCGACAGGAGAACGTCGTCGAAGGTGAGCGTGTCCCGAATCGAATCGGTCACCGGCTGGCGCACGGGATCCCTCGTCTGCCAAAAGCGAAAGACCGCGGGCCCACCCCCCGGAATGGGGGCGATGGCGCGCGGTCTCGAATACGAATAAACGTCGGGGCTTCCATGCGACATCGTAAGGCGGCGCGGGGGTGATCGTCAACGACCGCCCGGTCGGGACTAATCCACCACGATCTCTCGGCTTTCGGGGGGGTCGGACTCGTCCCTGGGGGGCGGCTCGGGCTTCCCCGCTTCGAGCTCTGCCAGAAACTCCTTCCCGGCCTGGCGAAACGAGTCCAGCACGCGGTCCGCGGCTCCGAGCACTTTCATCGTCCCCTTCACCGCGTCGGTCGGCATCCGGGTGCGGCGCATCTGTCGGTGCACGGACTCCGCGAACTGCTGGAATGCCGGCGGCCGCGGCGTGCCCCGGTCGGCATACTCCGAGTTCAGGAATTCGATGAAATCCAGCACCTCGTAGACCTTCTCCTCGGGAAGGGCCTCGAGCTTGCGCCAGATCTGCTTTTTCAGGATTTCGTTCATGGCCCCGTCACGATGGATGAGCCGGGGGCCGAATCGCCCCGATTCGGAACCCTTCGATCACTTTGAACCTCCGAGAACCTCCGACGGACCGGCATCGGGCTGCAAGACCCGGCGATACGGAGCCGTACGAGCGGCTCGCCCATACCGATTCACTTGCGGGGGAACGGGAGGTCGAGCGTGAACCGGCATCCCCCCTCATCGGCCCTCTCGACATCGAGCGTTCCGGAGACAGCTTCCACGAGGCGTCCGCAAATGGCCAACCCGAGTCCGTGTGTCCAGGGCCGATCCCGCGGGCTGGTACCCGGCACCGGAAGCCCACGTGTTTGAAGCATGGCGCGGAGGCGGGTGATGTCGGCGCCCGACCCCGCATCGGTCACGAGGATCCGCAGGTCACCAGGAGATTCCTCCACGGCGCGCACCTCGACCCGATCTCCGGTCCCCGACGCCTGGATCGCGTTGGAGACGAGGTTGATCAGGATCCTCGTCAGCACTCGACGATCGCCGACCCGGGGGCCGAGCGTCTCGAGGCGAAACGCGAGCCCCACGCTGCTGTGGCTGGCGAGGGGTCCCAGGAGCTGATCCACCTCGTTTAGCACATGCTCGAGCGAGAACGGCTCGGACACGACTTCGATCCAGGACTCCTCTCCCAGCCGCGAGACGTCTACCAGGTCGTTGACGAACCCCACGAGCGAGAGGGCGGCGCGATACAGGACGCCCACCTGCCGGCGCTGGACCTCGTTCAGGTCCCCCGAATGCTCGCTGGCGAGCGCATCTGCGAGAAACAGGATGGAATTGAGCGGTGATCTCAGATCATGCGAGACTTCGCGAACGAGGGTCTGCGACATCCGTGACCCTCGTTCCAGAACATCCCTGGCGAGCCCGAGCAGCTCCCGGTCGAGCTGGGCATGCAACCCGCGCACCCGCCGGGCCGGCGCACCTCGCTCGGCCGCATCGAGGATGGCCTCCCGGATCGCCCGAACCGCCGCTGCCGCGGTCTCGACGGACTCGACCGGCGGCGGCGGAGAGTCGAACTGTTCGGGAGCCCGGAGCAGGCGTCCCTGCAGGTACGCGACCAGGGGTTGGACCTCGGGCGGGGCGCCGCGCAGCAGGCGCTCCGCGTCCCACCAGTCGGCCGAGCCCGGGTCGTTGCCCGGCTCGGGGCTCCCGGTCTCTCGAAGCGGAGGAGGCTGGTGCACGAATCACCCCTACTGGACGAAGGCGTCCTTGGAGAGCTCGTGCTTGTCCATCAGCCTGTACAGCGTGGTCCTGTCGATGCCGGCCTGCCGGGCGGCCTCGGACATGTTCCCCTGGGTGCGAGCCACGACGTTCGCGAGGTACTCACGCTCGAATCGCCCGATCAACGAGTCCTTGGCATCATGGAACGGGGCGTGGAAGTCGATCATGGACGACACCGAGCTCGCGCGCGGCGAGCCGCCGACGTCCGCCACCATTCCCTCATCCAGGATGGACAGCCGATCCGGGTCGATCACCTCGTTGGCCTCGGAGAGGACCACGAGGTGCTCGATCACGTTCTGGAGCTCGCGCACGTTGCCCGGCCAGTCGTAACGCACGAGGGCCTCCATCGTGTCGGGCGAGAGACGAGGGGGCAGGGCCCCGGGCAGCTGGTGACGACGCCAGAAATGGTCGACGAAGTGCTTGATCAGCACCGGGATGTCCTCGGCCCGCTGGCGAAGGGGGGGGAGGTGGATCGGAACCACGCGCAACCTGAAGTACAGGTCCTGGCGAAGCGCGCCGGCCCGGATCGCCTCTTCCGGCTCGCGGTTGGTCGCGGAGACGAAACGGACGTCGACCACCGCATCATCCTTCTCGCTGCCCACCCGCCGGAGGACTCCATCCTGGAGCACGCGAAGGAGCTTCGCCTGGAGCGGCACCGGCATCTCCCCGAGCTCGTCCAGGAAGAACGTGCCCTGATCGGCGACTTCGAGAAGCCCCGGCTTGTCCCGCACCGCGCCGGTGAAGGCACCCCGGCGGTGTCCGAACATCTCCGATTCGAGCAGCTCGCCGGGGAGGGCCGCGCAATTCACGGCCACGAAAGCCTTTCGCGAACGCCGGCTCTCGGCGTGGATGTACTGGGCGATGAGCTCTTTCCCCGTCCCGCTGTCGCCGGTGATGAAGACGGAGGCGTCGGTCCTCGCCACCTTCTGGGCGGTCTGGACCGCCTCGCGCATCGGGCGCGACACCCCGAGGATCCGGACTCGCCCATCGACCAGCACGCCCTCCCGCCGCGAGGAGTCCGACAGCGTGCGCTGGCGAAGCAGCGTGTAGGCCGCGCGGCCGATCACGACCAGGAGCTGCGTCGCCGTGAAGGGCTTCGGAACGTACTCCCACGCACCCGCCTTCATCGCCCGGATCGACGCTTCCGTCGTCGCATGACCGGTCATCATTATCGCGATGGTGCCCGGGGAGCGCTGCCGGACCTCGGCGAGGATGTCGAGCCCGTGGATCGTCGGCATGCTCTGATCGATGAGCACGATATCGTAGGTCTGGCTCTTGATCTTGTGGAGCGCACTGTCGGCCTTCCGCTCGCATTCGCACTGATACCCATCCGCGGTCAGTACCGATTCACAGCTCTCGAGGATGCTCGGCTCGTCGTCGATCACGAGGATGCGGATGCTCGACCGCTCCTCCGGACCGAGCAGGATCGCGCTCGAGTCGTCGAGCTCCTCGACCGATGGCTCGAAAACGTCGAGCTCGTTGTCGATGTCGGGTGCTTCGATTCGCAACGAGTCCCTCCCGAGTTACCTGTCCGTGCGGCGTCCCCCGCGACGACCGCAGCCTCCCGGCTCGCGTGGCACAACGCTCCATGCGTCGTGCAAGCTGCCCCGTTCGGGTGTGGCGCCACGCTTCATGGCACGTTCGCTACACCCCGCCCGATTCGAGCCCCTGCTCACTGCCTCGGTCGCGCAACAGGCCCGGTCGTTCGGGCCTTATCGGGGGGCCGGAGGTCCCCCGACACAGCTGGCAAGCGTGGCCCGATGTCGCGATTCGAAGGGCTCGCATGATATACCGCACGTCCCGAAAATTCAAGAACCGCGCCCCTTTTGGACCCGCGGTCATCCAGCGCGCGGCATCGCTCGCTCGCGGAGGGGCGGGCTGTAGCGCGGGTGCCACTTGAATGCGGCCGATGTGTGGCCCGCAACGCCGAATGCGCACGCTGCATCGACCGTCCCCGCGACGATCCTCCGAGCGTCGAGGCGTCCGGACCACTTCGTCGACCCGAGCTTCGTTGCGCCGTGGCAACTTTCGGAGATGCGCCGATGGGGGAAGCGACTCGGACCAGTTGCCGTCGTCACGAGGTCGGAAAATCCACGTCCCGATCGCGGCGCCCGGCACGTGGTAGGGACTTCGTCGGACGCGCGCCGGAGGGAACTCGCGTCGTCGATGGGCGTACTGGAGCGATCGCCGGCGGAGCGACTGTTTGTAGCAGGGTGACGACAGATGCGATGAAGCGCGGGTGGGAGCCCACGCAAGCCGTGGCACCATCGGCAGATGCGTGCGGCCTCGCGAGGCACCAGTCTTGCGGAATCGGAGTGTTTGCCACGCTCAGCGGTGGCGGTCGAGCCGCGGTCGACCGATTTTCACGGGAGAATGGGAGGGTCTTTGCGCAACGCCGATCGATCGTCAGGGCCGCTGCCCGTACCGTACGCAATGGACGGCCAGACGGCTCCGGCGCATACGTACTACTATCCGGACTATGCGGTCGACTCCGGTGGTGACGCACCGTCGATCAACCTCGCGCGGATCGGCCGCCAGCTCTGGAATCGCAAATGGTGGATCGCCGCCGCCACCGCGCTCGGCGCCGCGGGGGGCTGGATCGCGTCGACGTTCGTGGCTCCGCAATACGTGGTCTCGACGTCCCTCTCGGTGGAGGGCGGTGGCACCGGGCGTTCCGGGCCGATTCAGACCGGTCAGATCCTTCCCGCGCTGGGGTGGACGGACGTCTTTGTCAGCCGCGCGGTCCTGGGGCCGGTGGTGGACAGTCTCGGGCTTCAGCTCCGCGTGCTCAGCGCCTCTCATCGCCCGGCGTTCGCCTCGTTCGAGACGACGGCGGATGCCATCCCCGGAGACTATACGCTCTCCGTCCGTGCGGGCGGAGACTGGACGCTCGGCCGAGCGGGTACCGAGGGCTCCCTCGAGCACGGCGGGCGCGGTGACCTCGTCGGATCGAGCTCGGGCTTTCGGTGGACTCCCGACTTCTCCGGGGTCGAGCCGGGTACCGAGCTCCGCTTCCGGGTGCTGGACCGGGGTGGCGCCGTCGGTGCGCTGGCCGGCAGGCTCGACAAGGGCGTGCGGGGACAGACCGGGATCATCTGGGCCACTCTCACCTGGCCGGACCCGTACGAAGCCGCCGATATCCTGAACGCCGTGACCACGCGCTTCGTGTCGTTGTCCGAGGATCTCACGACCACCAAGATCCGCGAGACCGTCGATCTGGTGCGCACCCAGTCCGACCTCACGGGCCAGCTGCTGCTGAACGCCGAGTTCGCCCTCCAGGCACAGCGCGTCGACGCGATCACCGAGCCGACCGAGCCGATGATGAGTCCGGTCACCCCGGCCGGCCCGGCCGGCGGTGACCCGCTGTTCACGACGTTCGCCCAGAACAAGCTCCGGGCGGATCAGCTCGCGCTGGAGCTCGAACAGATCCAGGCGATCGGGAACGATCTGGCGGCGGGTCGGGAGCTCAACATGCTGGCGCTCCAGTACCTTCCGTCGGCGTCGCAGGCCGGTGAGCTGCAGAGCGCCCTCCAGGCACTCCAGAACGTGCGCGTGGACCGTCGGACCCTACTCTACACGTATACGGAGGAGGAGCCGCAGGTCCAGGCCAAGACCGAGCAGGTCCGCCAGCTCGAGCGGGAGATCGTGCCCGGACTCCTGGGCAGGCTGTCGGACGAGATCCGGAACCAGATGGGTCTGCTGAACAACCAGATCGCGAACCAGGGCCAGCAACTACGCGAGATCCCGAGCCGGACCATCCAGACGGCGCGGCTCCAGCGAGAGGTGGCACAGGCCGCTTCGCTTCATACGGTCCTGCTCGGCCGTCTGAAGGAGGCCGAGCTCGCCGCCGCGACCGCGGGCCCCGGAATCTCGGTGATCGATCCCGCGTGGCCGAACGCGCAGGCGGGCGGGGAGAGGCCGAGCACCGTGATCGTGATCTTCACCGGTCTGGCGTTCGGGCTCGGCGTCGCGGGCGTGCTCGTGTTCGATCGGCTCGATCGGCGCATCCATTCTCCCGAACAGGTCACGGGGATCCTCGGTCTCCCGGTGCTGGCCGTGGTGCCACGTCTGCAGGCCACGCCGGATCCGGCGAGTCCGACGGCCGCGATCGCGGTGGAATCGTTCCGGGGGCTCCGGACCCAGATCGCGCACGTGGACGGCATTCCCGGCGGTGTGACGCTGATCACGAGCCCCGCCCCACGCGAGGGCAAGTCGATGGTGTCGGCGAACCTCGCGATCTCCTACGCGACCGCGGGCTACCGAACCGTCCTGCTCGATGGCGACACGCGTCGCGGGCGGGCCCAGGAGATGTTCAACCTCGCCCGGGCCCCGGGGCTCACCGATTTCCTCATGGACCGGGCGACCCTCGAGGACGTGGTGCAGGTCACATCGGTGGAGAATCTGACGCTGATCGCGCGTGGAGCGCCGGGCGGCTTCAACGCCGACCTGCTCGAAGGGCGGCGAATGGTATCGCTCATGGAGACCCTGCGGGCGGACTACGACGTGGTCGTCATGGACGGACCGCCGCTGGCCGCCGGAGCCGACGTGATGTTGCTCGGAAATCTGGCCGACAAGGTCGTCGTGGTCCTGCGGGCGGGTTCCACCACCGAGGACCTGGCGAAGGCGAAGCTCGGGACGCTCGGAAACGTCGATCTGCCGATCGTCGGCGCGGTGCTCAACGCGCTGCCGAAGTCGGCGCCCGAGTACGAGTATTACGTCCACTACTACTACGCCGACGCCGAAGCGGTCTGACAGCTTCAGGCCGTATCGCCTTCGAGCCCTTCCCGGCGGGTCGGCTCCCACACGGCCCTGCCGCGTCCGCGCGCGACGCTGATCCAGGCCGCGATACAGGCAAGATTCGAAGCCAGCACGTACCCTCCGATCGCAAACAAGCGGGCCGGACCCCCGCCCCGGGCCGGCCGCCGAACGGCGATCGACGCGCTCAGGGTGGCGACCACGCCCAACGCGAGGATCCAACGTGCCAGCGGCTCTCCCACCGCGGCCAGGACGAGACCTGTCAGTCCGATCGGGAGGAGAAGTGGACCCAGCCACCGGCACAGCTTGTGACTCGCGAGCGCGATCGCGAACGTCCCGTGCGTGAGAGGGTTCAGTAACGCTCTGTAGTGCAGGAGCGTGTCCATGCCTCGAGAAATCGTCCGTACCTTGCGGCGGTACTCCACTCCGGGCGATCCCGTGCGAGGCACGAGACACACGGCGTCATGCACGTGTACGGACCGATAGCCCGCCGCCCGGGCCTTGAGCACGGCGGCGAAATCGCGGCTGAGAAGCGGAGGGACCTCGATCTGGTGGAGATCTCGTCGCGTTGCGTAGAAGCACCCGCTCGCGCCGATGATCGAGCCCAACTCGCTCTCGAGCGAGCGCACCCACATCTCGTAGCCGACGTACCCCGTTTCCCCCACGTTGCCCTCGGTCCCCCTGGCCCCGACGCTGACGTCCCGACCGGACGCGACGCCGACGCCGGGATCCGCGAGGGCCCTTACCAGCGGCTTGACCGACCGCGGGAGGACACGGATGGAGGCATCCGTGTTGACGACGATATCGCCGTGAAGGTGTGTGCTGGACTCGTTCTCGGCCGCCGTTTTTCCCCCTCTCTCCGACAGTCGCAACAGCTGGACCCCGCGGTGCCCATACGCGGCCACGATCTGGTCGGTACGGTCGTCCGACGCATCGGACGTAACGAGGATTTGACGGCGGTCTTCCGGATAGTCCACCGCGAGGAGCGCGTCGAGGGCTCCCGCGATCGTGGCTTCCTCGTTGTAGGCCGGCAGGGAGAAGCTGATCATCGGCCACTCTTCGTCCTGTGGACGCCCCGAGCCCTGGCGCCGGGCAGTCGTCAGACGGCGGACGGAGACGCCTGCGAGCAGCCCCAGGGGATACAGGGCATATGCGTACGCATACATCACCACGGGAGCCGCGATGAGGGCCAGCGCGAGGCCGAAGACCGTCACGTGCGGGTCTCCTGCGGTGCGGGGATCGGGGACGGGCTCGCGGGGTTGCCGCACTCGTCGTCCACCGGGGTCACGCCGGCGCACTCGTACACCCGCGCATAGCCACGCACCCACGGCCCGGAACCGAACATCTCCTCCAGCCGGACCGCGGCGTCCGACGCCCGCCGCCGGGCGCCCTCCGGATCCGAGCGGACGCTCGTGAGCGCGACGGCGATCGCCCGGGGGTCCTCCGGTGGCACCAGGAGTCCCTCGCGTTCGTGTCGAATCATGTCGGGGACGCCGCCTATACGGGTGGCGACGATGGGCACCCGGGTCGACATGGCCTCCAGAACGACGATCGGCGTGCCCTCCGTTCGAGAGCTGAGGAGCACCACGTCGAAGGCTCGAAGGAACCGCCCCGCATCCGTGACGCGCCCATGCCAGTGCACACGTTCCTCCAGACCCAGCTCGCACACGAGACGCTCGATCTCCGGACGCTCCCCCCCCTCGCCGCAGATCGACAGGTGCGAATCGGTCGTCTTGGCGAGCGCCCGGACCGCCAGATCGGGACCCTTCTCGAACCCGATACGACCGACCCACCCGACCGTGAATGCATCGGACGACAGGCCCAATCTCGATCGGGCTTCGGCCCGTCCGAGAGGTGCAGCACCTTCGAGCCATCCATTGCGCACCAGGTGCAGGCGTGGCTCCGGTACTCCGCTTGCCAGGAGGCGCAGCCGCAGAGGCTCCGAGACGGCCACCACGTGCCCCCACCGACGATAGGCCCGCACCTGCAAGCGTTCGAAGAAGCGGTTCTTCCCGCCACCGCCGGTGAAGCCGTGCGCGGTAGAAACTATCGGGAGCCCCGATCCGCGGGCGGCGGCTCCCGCGATCACATCCGCCCGGTATCCGTGTGTGTGGACCAGATCGGGACCCACGTCCTTGAAGGCGTGCCGGAGGAGGCGCCGCTCGGTCGCATACGCGCGCGGGCGCACTTCGACCGGATAGCACGGGACGGAGGCTTCTTTCAAGGGGTCGAAGAACGGGTGGTCGGCCATTCCTGGCTCGACGATGGCCGCTACCCCCACCGCCTGACCCGCCTCGCGTTGTGCTATGGCAAGCATCTGAACGACCCGCTCGAGACCGCCAAACGGCGCCGGCACGAGCGCGTGCAAGATTCGCATCACTGGTGTCTCGGACCCCCTCCATGTCTCGGCGCATCCGCGGGCGTGTCGGCTCCCGGACGACCGTGCCATCTTCATGCCAAACCGGTGGACGCGCCATGCGGCCGATGCTGGCGGCCTCGCGTCGAGGCGGCACGGGTCTTGAGATTCAGCGCCCCGGCCGGTCCGCCGGAGATCCCCCAGGAGCCGACTCGCACCGGAGCGGCCCACCTACGCACAACGAGAGGCTCCGCGAGTTGACCAGCGACATTCGCACTATCGGCCGACACGCCCTGGTCTACGGTACCGGGATCGCGATGGGCCGCCTCGCTGGCTTCATCATGCTGCCGATCTACACGCGATTCCTCACGCGGGCGGACTACGGCATCCTCGAACTGCTGACGCTGACCGTCGATTTCATCGGCACGATCGCGGGGGTGGGTCTCGCGGCCGCCGTGTTCAAGTTCTACGCCGACGCCAAGGATCCGACTGACAAGCGACGCCTCATCAGCACGGCGGAAATCACACTCGTCGTGTTGACGCTCATCGCCTGTGGGGCGGGGCTGCTCGCCTCGCCCGTTCTCGGGCGGGCCGTTCTCGGAGTCGAGGGCGGAGCGCAGTATTTTCGCTTGTTCTTCGTCGTCTATTTCCTGCAGGCGGGTGAAGCCATCCCGCTCCTGTACCTGCGGGCGCGCAACCGGTCGGTCGCGTTCGTCCTTCTCAACGTGGCGAAGCTGGTCACCGCCCTCGGTCTCAATATCTACTTCGTCGTCGTCCTCCGACTCGGAGTCCTCGGGGTTCTGTACAGTAGCCTGATCGCCGGGACCGTGTTCACGACCGCGCTTTCGATCTATCTGGTCCGCGCAGTCGGTCTCGGGTTCTCGGCGGACAAGTGCCGTGCCATGGTCCGCTTCGGCGCCCCGATGGTCCTCTGGTTTCTGGCGAACTTCGTGCTCGTGTTCTCCGACCGGTACTTCCTCAACCATTACCGGGGGGGCGACAGTGTCGGCGTCTATTCGCTGGCGTACCGATTCGGCATGCTGATCAGCGCGTTCGGATTCCAGCCGTTCAATCTGGTCTGGGCGCCACAGCGGTTCGAGATCGCGAACCGGGCCGACGGTCAGGACACGATTCGGCGCGTGTTCGGATACCTCAGCCTTCTCCTGGGCATGGCCGGGGTCATGGTGGGGCTGTTCGCTGGGGAGGTTATTCGGATCATGGCGGCGCCCGAGTTCCACGCGGCGGCCCGGATCGTCCCCGTCCTCATCGGAGGTCAGATCCTTTACCACTGGGTGACCTTCCCCAACCTCAGCATCCTGATAACCGAGCGCACGCGCGTGCTGGGCGTCCTGGCGGTGGTCACGGCGTCGATCGGGCTGGCCCTCAATGCCGTGCTGATCCCGCGATTCGGCGTGATGGGCGCGGCGATCGCCACTCTGGCAGCGTACGCCATTCGGTTCACGATCGTGTACGTGGTGGCCCAGCGGATTCACCGATTCGAGTACGGTTGGGGCTTCGTCACGCGGGCGTTCGTTCTGTTCACCGGTCTGATGTCGATCAAGCTGCTCGCACCGATCTCGAGGATCGTTCCGGGCCTCGTGTTGAGCTCCGCGCTCGCCATGCTCGGCATATTCGTGGTGTACGCGTGGATCCTCGACGATCGGGAGCGGCGCCTTCTGCGAGAGCTGGTGGCGATCATCGGCGAACGGGCTCGCGGCGTCCGCGGACGCTCCTGAGTCGTCGTCGGGACGGCCTGGCCGTCGTCAGAGACCGCTGGCCCGGAGGAGCAGTCCCGCCCTCGAGATTCCGGACGGCACATTGATTCTCGGGATGGAGTGTGCGCCGGTCCCGAGCCTCCGGCGGTCGGCGAGGCCGCCGGCGATCCGGAGCGCTCGCGTGTACGTTCTCGCGGCGGATTCGATGACGCGATCCGTCGTGAGCCCGTACGGATAGGACAGCCACGAAGCGTGCGCGGCGCCGTATCGCCGGCGGAGCCAGTCGCCCGACTCGACGAGCTCGCGCTCGAGAGCGTCTTCAGGCAGCGCTGCCAGGTTCGCGTGCGACCAGCCGTGCGACCCCAACGTGATGCCGGGACGTCCCGCCGCGGCGTCAAGCTCCTCGGGAGTGGCCGAGCGGGCGTGAGGCGGCGGCTTCTGCGTTGCGAGCCCCTCCTCTTCCGCCCACCGTCGCACACGTTCATCCTCCCCGCCGAGCGCCCACAGGGCGTGCTCACGAACCGCCGACGTCACGACCCCGGACGCGGGATCGGCGAGTCGATCCCACCAGAACGAACGACGCCCCAGGAGGTTCGGCACCACGAACACGTGCGCCGACATGCCTCGCTCCACGAGCTCCGCCACGCCGGCCGTCACCGCCCCCGCATACGCATCGTCGAACGTGATCGCCACGCGCGGCCCCGACGGCGGCTCGGCCAGAGCGAGGGCTTCGAGCGGCACCACCTTGAAGCGGGTCAGCAGCGCGTCCAGCTGCCGCGCGAACTCGCGCTGCGGCAGGTGCAGCGACCGGTCGCCCATCGCCCGTTCACCGAGCGGGACGATATTGTGGTACGCGAGCACAGCGCAGTCGGACCGGTGAGCTCGGCGAGCCAGCGCGGCGGGACCGCAATCCAGCAGGATGCGCTCCACGAGGCGTTTCACCGAGGCGCGCCCGGATCGCGACGTCATGCGCTCAGCCGGGCTCGAAGCCGCGGAGCACCAGCTCCTCCAGCCGATCGAGCTGGCGGTCTCTCGAGAACAGCTCCAGCGCGCGCCGCCGAGCGCTCCTTCCCATCCGGTCCCGGCGCTCCGGATCCTGGGCGAGGTCCCGCATGGCCGTCATGAGCGCCGTCTCATCGCCCGGCTCCACCAGAAGACCGGTCTCGCCGTCCAGCACGATTTCGGGGAGGCCACCGGTCCGGGAGGCGATCACGGGTCTGCCCCGGCTCATGGGCTCCAGCGCGGCGAGACCGAACGCCTCCGCCCAGGTGGATGGGACGACGGCGAAATCGGCGGCCCCGAGCAGGTCGGCCGCGTCGTCCCGATAGCCGAGGATGTGAATGTCCTCGCAGGCGGCCAATCGAGCGCGTAACGACCGCAGATCGTCGAGAGCCGGACCATCCCCGGCGTAGACGAGCGCGGGCCGCGACGGCGACGGGTCACCCGACACGAGTCGATCGAAGGCGCGAAACAGGTGGTCGAGCCCCTTCGGGGGCGACGCGCGACAGGCGCACGCGATGAGCGTCCGGGATGGGGCGATGCCGAGCTCGCGACGGATCGCGTGGGACCGGGTCCCGGGCGCGTCATCGACGACGGGCGGCATCTCCAGGGAATTCCAGATCGTCTGGATTCGTGACCCGGGGACGAGATCCACATCCATCTTTCGTCGCGCCACGAAATCGCTCACGGCGAGGACCTGGTCGGCGAGCGCGCCGGGCAACGCGTTTCTCGCCCGCTTGATCCGGCGCCTGACTCCCGAAGGACGGGTTCGCTCCCCCGAGATGTGGTCGTGCACGATGATGCGGCGAACCCCGGACGCGCGCAGCAAGGGATAGGCGACGTGCCAGGCCGGGCGATCAGAAAGATACAGGACGCCAGCGTCGAGTCTCCGCACGAGCGCGCACGACCGTGCGACTCCCGCCGGATCGTGGAGACGAAACGCCGCCTCGATCGGTCGAGCGGTCGAGCCGTTCAGCGCCGTGGGGGATCGCTGCAGCGCCGGATAGGCGACGAAGGTCGGGATGCCCCGAGCATGCATGCGGTCGGACAGTCCGGCATAGAGGGACTCGATGAAGTTCCATGCGTATCCCGTCCCGCTCGGGAAATTCGACACGCACAGCAGGGTCCGCTGCCGACTCATTCGAAGCCGTACCCGAAGCGCTCGATGTCGGGCGCGAACCGATCCTCGACCACCCGTCGAGCTTCCGCGTCGTACAGACGGCGATAATCGTCCTGCCCCGATCGCTTGACGTGGGGCAGCGAACGGTCTCGAAGATCAAGCCGCCGGCAGACCTCATCGAAGTCGGATCGTAGCCGTTCGAACCGCCCGACGAAGTCGACCATGATCCGGCCATCCGCGTCGCTGATCCAGTCCACCTGAGGCATGAACATCCTGGGCTGGTCGACATACCGCGGGTCTCGCTCCCCGTACGCGCGAACCACCCATTCGGCGAATGGGATCGGGTGCCGCCCGAGCTCCGTCTGGTTCGTCTTCACGCGATAGTGGTAGTGCGAAGACACTTTGTCCCACGGGTTCCGGACGAAGGTGAACGAGAAGCGGCTCTCCCAGCGCCGGGTTCCCAGATGATCCCTGAGCTCGACGGCCGTCCGGTGCTGGAACGGGATGCCGAGAGCCCGCTCGACACTGCTGCCGCCGGTCTTGTTGATGTGCACGAACACGAAGTCCAGCAGGTACTTCACCTTGATGGCCGCCGTCGCCCGCCGAATCGGGTAGCGGAGCGCGATCCACCGGTCCACGGCCCTCACAGGGCGGATTCCTCGCGTGAACCGGCTGACTCGGGGCGCGCCGCCCGACGGCGGAGAACGAGATTCAGCCACTGAACCGTCTCACGCCAGGCCGGCGCAGGGTCGTACCACCGGAGCACCTCTCCCCTGCCGGTGAACATCGCGGCGAGGAAATCGGCGACCGCGCGCAGCCGTCCCGGGCCGGTGACAGGGAGATCAAGTTCCCCGCGGGATCGCCGGAGTCGGGCCGCCAGGTGGTCGACATCACCCCAGAACCAGCGCAACCGAACGCCTGCCCGGTAGTGATGCACGGGCTCGGGATCCAGCCCGAGGCTGGCGTCCACGAGCAGACGGGGGAAGTCCACTCCGGCGTCGATCGCGAGCTGGAGCGAGCCCCAGAACCGGCCGTTCACCTCCATCAGGTACGCCTGGCCGGTGGCGCGGTCCAGCTTGAACTCGACCATGGCGACCCCGTCCCATTCGAAGCTCGCGAGCAGTCGGCGGGCCTGACTCACGAGATCGGGAGCCGGCGCGATGCTTTCGCGGAACACGCTGACTCCCCCGGATGGGGGCTTTTCCCGAAGACGGCGGTGCGCGAAGCTGGCGACGAGCTCTCCCTTCCAGATCAACAGGAACACCCCCACCCCCGGTCCTTCCACCCGTCGCTGCAGGTGGATCGGAAAGGCCGAGGAGGGCAGCTCCCGGACCAGCCTCTCGAGCGTCGCCCGATCCGCCGCGTGACCTACCGACAGCTTCCGCCTACCGCTGGCGTCACCCGACACGGATCTCGCCGGCTTCACGACGAGTGGGAAGGCCGGCGGCATCGTCCGATCGGGGTCGAAATCAGCCCGGGTCGGAACGACGAGTTCCTCCGGAACCAGGATGTCCAGGCGGCGGGCCGCCTCGAAGACCCGTGTCTTGTCGGACACCGACTGGAACGAGTCCAGCGACGGAAACGGGAAGATCACGTCGGGGAACCTCCGTCCCAGTGGCAGAACGCTCAGAAGTGATGCTTCCGTCATGGGGAGGGCCACCCGGATCCCGCGCTGTCGAAGGAGCCCGGCCACGGCTTCCGAGTTCGCCCGCGGGTGGGTGGTGGCGTCCGGGACCTCGAACTCTGACACCGCGTACCGCGACGCGCCTGCGAGCGAGGGCAGCTTCGCCGCGCAGACGGTGACCTCGTGCCCCGCGCGGCCGAGCGAGCGGACCGCGGCGAGCGCGGAGCGTTGCTCTCCGTCGGTGACCAGGATCGAAGCGCTCAGCGAAGCGCTCATCTATCCGCCCCCGCCGCCTGCGCGATGCACTCCTCGTACAGAGCCTCGTATTGACCCGCCATCCGATCCCGTCCGAACCTCTTCCGCGCGATCGCGAGCCCCCGCGACCCGAGGTCGTCGCCCAGAGACCGGCTCCGGAACAGGCGCTCGAGCGCGGCCGCGAGCTCCTCCGGCCGCGAGTGCGGGACCAGAAGGCCCCCGCCGTCGGCCAGGATCTCCTCGGGCCCCCCGCAGCGCGTCGACACGACCGGTACCCGGGTCGCCATCGCCTGCACCGTGGTCAACGAGAAGCCCTCCGACGAGGAGCTCACGACGTATGCGTCGATCGCTCGGAACACCCGCTCGATGTCCTCACGAAAGCCCTCGAACCGCACCACGTCCGTGAGCCCCAGCTCCGACCGCAGGGCCATGAGCTCGTCTCGAAGCGTCCCCTCGCCCTGCCCCACCACGACGAAGCGACATTCCGGCACACGTCGGATCAGGTCCGCCGCGGCGCGTAGAAGGACGTCATAGGCCTTCGCCACCCGCAGATTCCCGACCGCACCGATCAGGAACTGACCCGGTTGCACGCCCAGATCCCGGCGCAGGGCCTCTTCCGACCCCGGCCGGAATCGGCCGAGGTCGATCCCGTTGTGGATGACGCCGGAACGGGCCCTTCGAAACGTCCGTCCCGTCTCGAACCACGTCCGGAGCGCGTCGGACACGAACACGATTCGGTGTCGACGACCATCGATGAGCCCAAGCTTCGCGTGAACCCAACGATCACCGCTCTCGATGTCCACCGTCCCGTGGAAGGTGGAGACCATCGGGATCCCGAGTAGCCGGGCGGCCATGGCCCCGTATGCGGCGGACCCGAGCAGGTGCGTGTGGATGAGCTTCACGCGTCGCCGTGTCGCGAGCAGGACGAGACGCGCGAGGTAGACCGCGTCGAACGAGCGGTCGGCCGGCAGGTGCAGCGGCTCGAACCCGCGCCGCTCGGACTCCCGCCACAGCCAGTCTCGCTCGGGAAGGACGATCGTCGGAGTCCAGCGCGACGCATCCAGTCCGCTCAGGACATCGAGGAAGACGGTTTCCGCTCCGCCCGGGCCGCCCGTGTCGATCATGTGAAGAATCGGCCGGGGGCCGAGCATGGGCCGCTAGCCCGATCGCGCCGGCACGAGCCCGCTCCGACGCTTTCCGCGCTCCGCCGGATGGCCCGGGCGCGGCAGGGGGGGCCTCGCCGGCGCTCCCTGGCGCCTGCGCTTCACCGCGATTCCGTACAAGGCGGACGTCATCGCGAGGTTGATCCAGAAATACGGGTAGAAGAGGACGGTCACGAAGAAGCCACTCACCAGGTATCCGATCATCCCGGCATCCAGCCCGTGGGCCATGTAGTAAAGGAACCGACCATCCGGCGTCCGCCCGGCCAATCGGCGCGTCCGGCCGTTTAGCCGGAGCGTCGTCAGGATGAGGGCCACGAAGGCGAGGAGGCCGATGTACCCCATCTCCGAGCTCGCCTCGATGAAGATGTTATGGGGCAGCAGCGGGTATCGACCAAGCAATGGATAGTGGTCGACGTAGTACGAGAGCCAGTTGTCGTACCCCACGCCCAGGACGGGGTGGTCGTTGGTGATCTCGATCCCGTACGTCCACAGCGTAAGGCGCTGCTGAGACGTCTCATCGCTGCCCATCTCGGTGAACCGGGCCCGCTGCTCGGAGGGCAGAAGGGCCATGGTGCCCAGAGCCACCACGGCCGCGAGCACCAGCCCCCGAGCGCGACGGCGACTCTTGATGATCATCCACAGGACGACCGCGATCCCGCCCAGTTGCCCTCCGCGGGAAGAAGATGCCAGGAGCGCGATGCCCGCCGTGGTCGGCAGGATCAGCAGCAACAGGAGCTTCAGCCTGCCGAGCTGCTTCAGCTGTGGGCGCAGGGCCTGGACGAAATAGAGAGACAGCGGCAGGAAGATGGCCATCTGGATGGCCATCTCGCCGGAGTTGTGAAACCACCCGGGCGCGCCGACGGCGCCCCAATCCCGAAACGCGAACCCGCCACCCGCCCAGGATCTCGTCGCGTGCTGCGACATCTTGAGGCTGAACAGGAGGAACAATCCCATGAAGATGAAGAACCGTTCTTCCGAGTCGACCGAGTTGGTGATGAGCCAGTAGATGAGGACCCACGTCAGGAAGACGGACAGGCTGTTGTACGACACGAAGGGTCTCACGGCGAAGACCGACGACGCCAGCACGACGACCGTGAAGAACAGCAGCCACTTGTCTCCGACGTGGAGCTTGCGCATCGCCCGCCCTTCGAGAACCAAGGCGCCCGCGCAGCCCAGGATCGACCACTGTGCCCAGGGGAGGATGTCGATGCTCGTATAGATCGACTGGGGCCGCACGTACTCGAACAGGAGGTACATACAGATCAGCCAGAACGACGGGCGCTGGTTGACGAAGAAGCGACCGATCGCTCCGAACTCGAGCCGGGAAAACTGGTCCATCAGGCGACGAGGCGCGCCCCCGTGGAGTCGGCCCGGCGGAATGCCCCCCGGTGCCGGCCGGGCCACCGCGATTCCGGATCTCAGGATCGTCGGTTCGTTCTTCATCCCGTCGCTTCCCGCCTCTTCAAATCCGTTTCGCGAGCCGGTCAAGACGCCAGTCGACGCCCCCGCGGACTCGCTGGATGAAGTCGTGCGCCCGGATCCTCGTCCGGGCGCCGCGGCTCGAAGCCGTCGTGCGCTCGTACCCCAGCCCCGCCATGAGATCTCCGCAGATCTCCTCGAGCACCCGAATACTCGACGGGGTCAGCTCATCCCGCCAGCCTCCGACGTCGCCACGGCGGAAGAACCCCCGCGGGGACTCGCGGCCCGGCAGCGGCAACCGATCCCCGTCGGCAGCCGTCTGGAGCCGCGAGAGCTTGCACGCCTCGACGGCGGCCTCGATATCCGCCGCGACCGCCGGTAGATCGAGCCACTCGAGGACGCCACCGAGCTCGCCGGCCGGATCGGCTCGTAGTGATTCGTACCGGATCTCACGATATCGCCCGCCCCCGTTTCGGACGCGCCGGGCGCCTTCGATATGGTCTTTCCACAGCCGACCCGCCTGTACTGCTCCGCGCGGGGCCCACTGCGCCCAGCTCGCTCCCGCGGCGAACATCGACGCGGCCACGTCTCGGGGATCCCGGACTACGTGGAGAAAGCAGGCCTCCGGGAACAGCTCTTCGATCCAATCGGCCAGGAGCGCGTGTCGAGGGCTCTTCTCGACAATCACCGCGGCGTCCGGATTGCGCTCCAGAATCCTGTCGAGAACCGAGCTTGCCACCGTGCGGCACAGGTTTCGAAAATCCTCCGGGGTGAGCAACCGGCTGAGACCCGCGCCACCCTGGTGTTCGCTCGCGTGGCCCTCGTGCTCTTCCCGCCATTGCCGTCGGAAGCGGTCGAGGTAGTAGGAGAAGATTTGCGTCTCGGGAGCGGTAGCGACCCTCGTATTCTGCGAGAGGAGTAGCTGCATCCATGTCGTGCCGCTTCTCGGGCAGCCGATCACGAAAAGGGTACGCGGCCCCGGGCGAGTGACGCCCTCCAGTGCGGCGGCCAGGGCCGTGCCCGTATTCGTCAGGTTTGGTTCCATGATGGCGCTCCTCCCCACGCCCGAACTTCGCACCGGCGGCCCAGGTCTCGAAGGTCCACGGACCCCTCGGGGCTCCGACCCACGACGCGGTGTCGACCCAGCCCTCTGCACGTTCTTTGCCTCGGGACGTCGAGGCCCCACTCCGCGACCCGGGCGCCGTTCGGGTGAGAAACCGAGCACCGTCGAACTCCAGATACGGGCTCGGATCGGGGCCGGAGTGGAGTGCTCGGGCTCGTGGTGTTGCATCGACGCCACAGTCGATCGGCACAGCCTCCTCTCCGCGGGGGCCGCCACGGGTCGGTCGAGGCCCCGGCCGGGCGCACCTCTTGCTACATCGGCCTCCCGCGAGGCATTGTCGGTACGTTGATCACCTTTGCTCCACGCGGCCGCATGCGTTCTGTCGCCTCAGCCGAGGTCCCGATCGATTGTTCCCGGGCATCCACCGATCGTCAACCGGTGTTCATCGTCGGGGCCCCCCGGTCGGGCACCACCCTTCTGTACCATATGCTCGCGGTCTCCGGGGCCTTCCCCACCTACCACGCTGAAAGTCGCATCATGGTCTGCGCACCCCCGTACGGCACGCTACGCCGGCGGCGCAATCGGGAGCGGTTTCTCGACGATTTTCTGTCGTCACGCCAGTTTCGACGCTCAGGGCTGGACCCCGAGTCCGTGCGATTGGCGGGCGTGGCCTGCCGAACGTATGCGGAGTTCCTCGGAATGTTCATGGAGGCCATGGCCCGGTCTCAGGGGAAGACGCGTTGGATGGAGAAGACTCCAACGCACGTCCACTACCTCGGCGTCCTCGCCTCGGCCTTCCCGACGGCGCGGTTTCTCCACGTCGTGCGTGATGGCCGCGCCGTGGCGGCCTCGGCGGTCCAGCTCGGATGGACCCCCAGGCTGCCGGGCGGCCGGGTGATGCGCTTGATCTGGGCCGCCAAGCGGTGGCAGTACCTCACGGATCTCGGGACCGGCTTCGGAACAAGGCACCCGTCGCGCGCTCTCGAAATCACATACGAAGACCTCGTCCTTCGACCCGAGGACGTCCTCCCGCGTATCGCCGACTTCGTGGGGGTTCGGCTGGATCCTGGTCAAGTCGAAGCGAGTCGCCTGGGCTCTCTGGGCCGCCCGAACTCGGCGTTCGCCGCCGGGCCTGCGTCTCCCGGTCTCGATCGCTGGCGACTCGAGTGGAGCGCGGCCGAGGCGGACGCGGTGAGCCGGTCTGTCGCCAGGTCCCTGCGCAGGTACGGGTACGCACTCGATCCTGTGTCACGCGTGAGCCCCCGGCTGCGAGCAACGCACGCGCTCGGCACCGCGCTGGCGGGTGTGCACGTTCGGGTGAAGGAGTGGGCGAAACGCATCCCCGTCGCGGGTCGGCTGGCGGCGTCGCCGCTCGAGTTCACGGATTGACCCCGTCCGGGATTACCGGCGCGCCGCCACCAGCGTGACGAGGAACTCGCTCACGCCGATCAGCCCCTTGAGACGCGTCTTCCATTCGGGGGACGCGAGGTCCTCGAACAGGGCCTCTCGATAGTTCCCGACGCGCGAATACAGGAGCTCGAACACGCTCGGGGCGAGCAGCGATCGGGCCCCGGCCACGTTGAACGAGTGCGGATGACCGCCATCGATCCGAGCTCTCGACAGCGTGCGGTGAACGAGTCTGCCGACCGTCGTCCGCACGTTGACGGTGAAGTAGAGCAGCCCACCCGATCTCAGCACACGCGAGATCTCCGTCATGACCGAATCGACATCCCGGACGTGGTCGATGCAGTTCTCCATGATCAGAAGATCGAACGTGCCCGTGGCGAACGGCAGATCTTCCCCCATCCCCGCCAGGTAGACCGTCGAGTCGGAACGCTGGTCGATCAGGGCGGAGTCCGCGGAGTAGAACGCGGCCAGGGGATCGATCGCGACGCGCGTCCCGGCGGACAGGAAGCTGCTGACCCCGACGGGTCCGCTCCCGATCTCGAGCACGCGGGAGTCGCCCGACACGACAGCCGAGGCGTCCAGCCCACCGAGAAGCAAGGAGAGCTGGTCCGCCCGCCAGCCGTACCAATCGAGCTGGCTTCCACCGTCCTCGATCTCGCGGGCGCGACCGCGCCAGTAGTTGCGCTCGTACTCCTGGGCGTGCTTCCACCGCCCCCGCGTCACATCGGCCATTCGGCGCTCGCTCGTTCGTGTGTGGTTCCTCGATCGGCCGTCGGCCCATGCGCCGTCTCGCGGGCGGGGGCCTCGATGGGGGGCGGTTCCCGGGTGGTTTCAGGCTCCATGTAGACCTTCCAGCTCCCCGGCAGGGGCGTCGATCGCATTCGGCGTGAGCAGCCCGAGGTATCGATGCCTCATCGCATCGCCGATCACGTCCCACGCGTAGGTTGTCTCGGCGGTTGCGCGACCGCCCCGCTCGAGTCGAACCCTGAGGTTCCGGTTCTCCAGCACCTCCTTGACGGCTCGTGCGAACTCACCCGGATCATCTCGAACGAGCAGGTTCTCGCCGTCCCGGGCGTCCAGGCCCTCGCAACCGACAGAGGTGCTGACCACCGCTTTCCCCATCGCCCACGCGTGCACGATCTTCAGCCTCGTGCCGCCCCCGACCCTCAACGGTACGACGTAGCAGCCGGCTCTGTGCACATGGGGCCGAATGTCCGGGACGAATCCGGTCAGCACGAGGTCGGGGCTCGAGAGATCCCGTTTCTGGCGATCCGTGCAATGCCCCACCCAGCTGACCGGGGCGTCGCACCCCGCGGCGCGGAGCTCCGGAAGGATGTCGGCGCGAAAGAAGTCCAGCGCGTCCCGATTCGGAAACCACGTGCTCCCGCCTACGAACACGATCTCATCCCTCACCGCGTCGGCCGGCCCGGGCCGGTACTCATCCGTGTCGACGCCGTTCGGGAACACCCAGTATCGACCGCGCGGATCGAGCGCGGCCAGGCTGGCGGCGTCGTCCTCCGAAACCGCCACGTTGGCCGCCAGACGCCCGCACCACCGGCGTTCCTCGCGGCGCATCAGACCGGCCTGGTGGGTCAGGTACGCGGCGCGCGCACGCCCGGTCTCGATCGCCGCGCGGCGATCGAGGAGGGCCGACTCGACGTTGTGGTGGACGCAGACCGTTCGGGCCGGGTCCAGCACGTCGAGGTATCGCGACAGGTCGAGCGTGTCGATGTGGTAGAGCGAGTGCGATCCGTGGCGGACCAGATCCTCGACTCGCTCGCCGAACGAGGAGGACTCGTACAGGTAGTACGTGTAGGCGCGGCCCTCGACCACGCTGCGGAGGTGATCCCACGCGAACCTCAAGCGAGAGTCCTGCTGGGGAATGGGGAACGCGCTGACGTCGGCGAGCGGCGCCAGCGCGGACCGGGCAGCGTCCACGCTCCGCGCACGGAGCCCCTTCTTCCTACGGACAAAGCATACCGCATCGATATCGAACGCGTCCGACAGGATGCGCAGCGTGTGGAACGTTCGAAGGGTGACGCCGTCCACGGGCGGGTACGGGAGCGTTTGGCTGAGAAAGAGGAGCCTTGGTCTCGGCGACACGTTGGATCCGCTGTATACGGGACGGAGCGCTGGCGCTACGCGAGGCGTGGCCGCGCGGGCGATCCTGGGTCGACGCGCCGCCCGGCGCCCGAGCGAGCGTTCCGGCGTGCAACGTCTGTGCCCGGCCCGCCCGCCTGTCCGACGCGTGTGGTGACCCGGAAACGCACCGGCCCGACCGGGCCGCCGTTCGACTGGCGGCCCGGCCGGGCCGGCTCCCGGGCGGCGAGGGCGGCGTGTCCTATGGCTTCCCGCTCACGTAGAGCCCACCCCACCACATCCTGTCGTCGTGCTGTCGCACATCACCCGATCCGCCCCAATAGGACCCCCACTGGATTCCCTTGAACGTCACGGGCTCGTTCGAGTCGAACCACCGCCAGACCGCGTCGCTTGGCTGCAACGCCGGTGCGCCGCCACTCATCGGAATCGACACCAGGCCTGTAACCTCGGACCCATCCACGTAGATCCTCATCCAGCCGTTTGCCGCCCCCGGCGCCGAGCCGGCGAAGTGAACGATCTCGAGTTCGTGCCACTGGCCGAGCGGGATCGGCTGGCTGCGCGACCGCCAGATCACGTCCATGCCGGAACCCGATTGATCCCGCATCTGGAGATCCCCACCCGAGCGATACGAGGGATAGAACTCGGCCGCCTGGTTTCCGGAGCCACCCCCGTAGTAGATGATCTTCGTCGTGTTCGAGTTGTGCTGCTGCCAGTTCGCATCGTACTTGAACAGCAGCCGGATGTAGAGCGTGTTCGGGCGCGCGCCCCAGTCGTTGAGGAACGCCGCACCGGAGAACCCGTCGCCACGTCCCGCAGGGTACAGGGTCTCGAGCGCACACCCCGACGGGGTGGAGTTGTCGCCAACGACGGTCACGTTGTTCTGCCACGCCTGCCCGTAGGTCCACGAGCCACCGAGGTTCTTGGTGCACGCGTCCTGATCGATGATCGACGACATCCCCGCGGGCTCGTACCTACCGGGGCCGAACTGTCCGGAGCCTGGCGGTGGCGGCGGTGGCGGCGGCGGCGCCGGCGGCGTGCTCCCCCCACCACCGGAGGACGGCTGCATGACGGTTGCGTCAGAGCTTCCGGCCACCTGCTGAGACGTCGCGCGAATCACCGACTGGCCGGCGAGATTCCCCGTCACGGTGCCGGAAGAAGAAACGCTCGCCACGCCGGAAGTGGAGCTCGTCCACGAAACGCTCCCGTCGATCTCGTTTCCGTAGCTGTCCTCGATCGTGGCCGAGAGCTGCTTGGTGTCACCCACGTCGATCTGGAACGCCGATGGGATGACATCGACGAACACGGAGGGCGCGCCGGTCCGACCGGTCACGGTCGGAGAAAGATCGCCCCAGACGGTCTGCTCCTCCCCGCCGGTGAAGGCCGCGATCTCGAACACGTACTCCGTCTGGGGATTCAGACCCTGGACCGAGCAGACCTTCGTCGAGCCGACGGCGCTCCCGATTATCGGCCTGGCGCAGGTACCCTTCGTCACGTCGAGCGCGGAGCTCCATTGGAAGCTCGCCGGAAGACCGTACCGCATCAGGTATTTCGCCGGGGCACCGGAGCCGTTGTCGACCTCGGTGAAGGAGAGCTCGACGGCGTTCTCGCTCGTCTGAACCACGGCGAGGTCCGTGACCTTGCCCGGCCGCGAGGGAGCTCCCGACCCACCACCGCCACTGGGCTGCCCCACGTCGAAGGTGGCCGAACCCGACACGCCGTCGACCGACGCGGTGACAGCCGCCTGACCGGGACCCGCGGCGGTCACCAGACCCGCGGCGGAAACCGTCACGACGGCCGAATTCGAGGTCGTCCACGTAACGTCCTTCGATACTCGCTTGCCCTTGGCGTTGCGAATGTCCGCCCACACCTCGGCCGTCCCGCCGGACAGGAGGGTCGTCGTGCTCGCGCGGACCTCGACGGTCGCGACGCCGCCGGAACCGACGTCGATCCGACCTCTGCCTCTCCTCCCACGTCCCTCCGCGATGACCTCGACCTCGCCGGCCGCGCGCGCGGTCGCCTCCCCGTCGCCGTCGAGCCACAGCCGCGCCGGGTCCGTGCTGCTCCACACCAGCGGACCGGCACTTCTGGTCGCGCCGTTGGAGTACACGAAGGTCGCGCTCAGCCGCTCGACGTCTCCCTCGACGATCGCGTTCAGCGGGTCGTCGATGATGATCTGGACGACGTTGCCGCGGACGTCGATCGTCGCCTTGCCGGCCACGCCGAAGACGTTCGCGGTGACTGTCGCGGTGCCCTCGTTACCGGCGACGATCCTCCCATCCGGCGCGACGTGGGCGATTCGGTCATCGCTCGTGCTCCACACGACGGGACGGCCGTTGACGGTTTGCCCCCGCGCGCCCTTGACGACGGCGCCCAGGGCGAGGGTCCCGTCGGGCTGGAGGAGGGCGTCCGATGGGGTGATTCGAACCGCGGAGACCAGAGCGTTTTGCTCGGGACCCTCGACCGCAGTCGGGATGGCATCCTGACTGCACCCGCTCGTCACGAAGATGAGCGTAGCGAAGTTGAACATGGCCATTTTTTTCCGAAGAGTTCCCGGTCGGCCTGCTTCCAACCTCGTCCCACCAAAACCTTGTCGTCGAGGAGTCATGCCGTCTCCTACAGCTTAAGGGCTCGTCCCACCGACCGCGATGCCCGGCATCTGGCCGCAACGAACTGCGTACCGTCCACTGGGTCATGCGGTCACGAGAGCCCTTCGGCTTCGCGACGACCCCCACTGGTAGGCCGGCTGACGTAGCGAGCTCGCCTTCGACGAGCACACCGTAGCCCCGTGCCTTTGCGTCCCCGCCTTTCGACGGGTTTGCCCTGAGGCAGTGGACAGGTTTGTCAGAACGTAGTTCAGATCCAATGCCCCGGATCCGTGCGCCGTCCCGACAGGACTGGTTGACAACTCAAGCCATTGTCACACCTGGATTTCCGAGTGTGCTCCGTGTCGAGGCATCAAGCCCCCGGCGAATGTTTTCCGCCCGTTCCGGCGCGGTTTGCAAGGCTTCTCGCGTAAACCCGACACAATCTCTCTCCGAGAACATCGACGTCGAAATTCCGTTCGACCCAGTCGCGTCCGCGGCTCTGCCACTCCTCCCAGCGTTCCGGTCGATCGATGATGGACGCCACCGTCATCGCGATCGCAACCGGGCTCCGCTCCTCGAAGAGGAAGGCCGACACTCCGTCCTCCACGCACTCCGGGATGCCGCCGACACGCGACGCAGCGACGATCGCACCGCTCGCCTGCGCCTCCTGGATCACCACCCCCTGGGTCTCGGTGTGGTCCGTGAGATCGCTCGCGACGCTGGGCAGTATGAAGACGTCGGCATCACGGTAGGCGTCACGGAGGGTGGCATCGTCCACGCCGCCCGTTAGGGTCACGAACTGCTCGGTCCGCAGCTCTCGGGCGACCGCGCGCAGCCGGCCCTCCTCCGGACCCTCGCCGATCACGCGATACTCGACGTCGCGTCCCTGGGCGCGCAGGACGGCGATGGCACGGATGGCGTATTCGATACCCTTGTCGGGCTGGAGGCGGCCCACGGTCAGGATGCGAACCGGTCCGCTCGAGGACGGCTGCCTCGTAGCGAACGAGAAGTCGGAGACCCGGATCCCCTGGGGCAGGATCTCGATCTTCTCGCCGGGGCAGCCGAGCGCCTCGAGCTGGCCCTGAGCGAAGCGGGTGTTCACCAGGGCGACATCCGTGATGGAGAACAGTTCCGTTCGCATCGCCTCCGACAGCCCGCGCACGCCTCTGGGCGTGAGTCCGTGGAACGTGTGCACGAGGGGGATGTCGTTGAGCAGGGCCACGTGCCGGTACTCGTAGGCCTGACTGAGACTGTGCGAGTGGACGAGCTCGATTCCAGGCGTCGCGTAGACCGGGGCCCTGGCGGCGGCCTTTGCCCAGGCCCGGGCGTGGCCCGGACACCACGGTGAGCGCCCGAGCCGGCGCAACCCGTGGCGGGCCCGGGCGCCACGCTCCCCCCGCTCGAACGCCAGGCGTTTCAACCCGGCCACGACCCCAGCGGTCGTCGCGGGGTAGTACTCGGTCGCCTCGAGGAGACCCAGGTCATCGACCTTCGGCTGATAGGGACCGTCCAGCGGACCTTCGGCGACGATGCGGACCTTGCCACCACGAAGGCAGATCTGCTCGATCTGGTTCAGGAGCCACGGCTGGATTCGACTCGGGAACCTCGCCGCTACGATGAGAACGTTCGGCGCGACGATCCCGTCGCGGCGAGTCTCGGACTCGACGCTCCATCCATCTGCCGCGGACGTCATGGCGATCCCCCCGCCTCCACCGCGGTGGCCACGGCCGCGGCGCGATCCATGTCGACACTCCGCAGGAGTCCGTGAGTCGGCAGCGTGATCAAGCGACTCGCGAGAGCGGCCGCTCCCTCGAGCCGGTCGGCCGCGTGATCACTCGGTCGCGGAGCCACCAACGGGAGCGGAACCGGATACCCGCCCGAAACGCCCGACCGCGTGGTGCGGTTCACAAGGGACTCGGGGAGGGCGCGGGACGCGAGCACGGGGTAGCGCAGGTAGCCCGACCGCCCCCCTTCGACCACCGCCACCGGCTGGAGACCGGCGACGCACAGCCGACGAGCGTACTCGATCGCGTTCCGGGATCGACGCTCAGCCTCGCCGTCCGCCGCGTCCCAGCACGACGCGAGCATCATGGCGGCCGTCTCGGGCATCCCGGCCACCCGCCCGGGCTCGCGGTAATGCGTCGATCCCAGGCCGAGGAACGGTAGCGCGCGTGGAACCGCGTAGACGCCCGGTCTGCCGAACGCCCACTGGGCCGCCGCGCGCGACAGCGGAGCGAGACGCGATCCCGGCGTCATTTCGTCGCGGAGCTCGTCCAGTGCCCTCGCCAGATCCGTCGAGGCGGTCAGGAGCGCTCCGCCCCCCCCACCGGTTCTGCCCTTTCCCCGCGCGAAGCTCAGGACCGACAGATCGCCGTGCGACCCGAGGGGATCTCCTCGATAGAGGCCGCCCACGCCCTGCGCCGCATCTTCGATGACCACCGCCGCCGACTCGGACAGGATCGCCCGCACAGCTTCGATGTCGACGGGGAAGCCGTACAGATACGCGATGACGACCGCGCTCGCGCCCTCCGACACGGCTGTGGCCAGGGATCGCGGGTCCGGACCCAGCGTGTGGGGGGACACATCGTAGAACGAGATCGTCGAACCGGCCCCGTGACACGCCGTGAGCAGGTCATAGCAGCCGTACGCCGGGAGGGCGACCGGTCCGGGACGGAGACGCGCGGCCACCCGGAGCGCGAGGGTGAGGGCCGAGGTTCCGGAATTGGTGAGGAGGATGCCCCGCGTGCCGTAGCGATCCCGGAGCCTGTCCTCGACGGTCGCGAGCGCCCGCCGCCCCGCACCGAGGGCCGTCACTCCCCGAACGAGCGCCCGGAGCGTTATGGGCGAGTAGACCGGCGGGACCGCCCGCATGCCTGGCCAGCCGCTCAGGGGATGAACCGCACGATGCTCGGCCCGAGAGCCGTCGCGACCGGTAGGGGCACGCGCTTCCACACACGCGGCCCGAGCGCCAGCCCGGGGGAATCAGGAGTCGGAGTGGACGACCTGTCGCTCGACGACAGAAAATACCAGAACAGCCGCTCATCGGTCGCTCCCGTCCAGGAGCTCTTGAACGCGTGCGTGCCGCTGCCGGGGGAGCACCGTCCGAAATTGAACGTCTCGAGCCCCTCCCGGCACGCCCGCTCCATCACGCTCCAGTAGAGCCACATGTTGGGCCGCAGCCGATTGAACTCCTGCAATCCGGCCGACCACGTCATCTCGATCTCGGTGCCCCACAGGAGCGCACAGCCGGCCGCGATCGGCCGGCCCTCGAAATAGGCCGCGGCGAACCAGCACGATTCCGGGAAGACCGAGCCGATCGTCTCGAACAAGCGCCGCGGGAGCGTCGGTGTCCCCAGGTCCCTCATGTGGCGACGGAACACCTCGAAGTACGCCGCGATCTGATCGGGGCCGAATCGGACCTCGATCCCCTCCTTCGCGCTCCGGCGGATCTTGGTGCGGAGCTTTGACGTGAACCGGTTCCACAGCGCGTCGGGGGCCCCGGGGAGGAGCGGGAGCGTCACGGTGATCTTCCGACCGGAATCCGGAAGGTCGATGGGTAGCTCGCGCCGACTCCTGAGCTCGAGGAGATCCACCCCCGTGGATATGGCCATCTCCGACGCCGCCCCGACGAGGGCCGCGACGGCGTCAGGGTCCCCGAGCGGACCGCCGTAGTTCAGAAACGGCATCGACACCAGATACTTGCCGAATACGAACGACCGCACGGACACCAGCGGGAGCACTCCTCGGAGCTCTCCCCCGCGCCGCGCGGCGAGGTAGGGGCAGTCGTGGCCCAGGACGTCGCTCAGGACCTGTCGCCAGCCGATCAGGTGCATGTGCGTCCACCCGTCCTGGCGCTCGACGAACGTGTCCCACTCGCGCCCCGGGCCCTCGAACTCCCGTACCTCCATCCTCCGCTTCCTCTCCGGTCCGGCTCTCCACCCGAAACGGCCGGTCAGCCGTCGATTCAGGATGGTCGTTCCAGTCGTCCGCCGATGGGGTTATCGTACGTTGCCGCGCCCACGAGACGGACGCCGGAATGGCGCGAATACTGCAGATCGCGTTCCCGTCCAAGCAGGAAGACTGGTCCCCGGGAGTATCCTTGGCTTCAGACACCGCAGCAAGTGGCGGGGTCCACGCACCGGCCGTCGCGAGCACGTGGCAGGTCGCGCTTCTCCTGCTCATGGTCGCGCTGGCCCCGCGCCTCCAGGAGCTCGGCCGCCTCAGCCTGTACGCCGACGAAGATCTCACGGCACTCTCCGCCGCCGCCCTCCTCGACGGTCGAGGAACGACCCTGCCATCCGGGATGGACTATCGCCGCGCGTTTCCATTGACCTGGCTTGCCGCGCGATCTGCCGAGATCGTAGGGGAGCGGAGCGAATTCGCGTTTCGGTTGCCCGTCGCCTTGCTGGGCGCGCTTTCGGTTCCCGCGTTGTTTCTTCTGGGGCGACGACCGATCGGTACGGCGGCGGCCCTGACCGCCGCGGTCCTGATGGCCTTCTCGGAATGGCACCTCGTGTTCTCGCGTCAGGCGAGGATGTACGCGCCCCTGCTGCTCTTCATGATCCTCGGCGCTTGGGGTCTGTGGAGCTGGGCCCGCACCGGCGGCTGGAAGCCGCTTCTGGGCGGCGTCCTGAGCGCCCTCATTGCAACCACCCTGCACAAGCTGGGGTTGCTCCTCGCGGGCGTACTCCTGGTGTGGCTTCTGTTCCCGGGGGCGCTGGCGATCTCGGCTCCTGCGCTCCTCGCCGTCTCGGGGGGGATCGCCGCGTTCGGGGTCTGGATCCATGAGAGCTGGATCGATATCCCCTACGGAGGGCTCCCGATCGTCGCACGAACGGGTCTCGCTCCGCTCGGGGGCTCGTCCCCGACGGATTGGCAATTCGCCTGGTGGGAGCTGGTCCTCATCGCGGTCGGTCTCGTCTTGGCCTGGCGCCTCTACTCGCGCGTACGGGAGGCGATCCCGGCAGATCGATGGTTGCGCACGGTCCTCCTGGCGTTTGCCCTGGCCTCGGGGGTCGCCGCCGGAGCTGGTCAGGTATACGCGTTCGGCCTCGCGGGCGCGCTGTTCCTGATCCTCGGGCGAGGAGGCGTCTCGCCGATCTGGCACCTCGCGCGTGCCCCGCTGCTGGCGATTCTGGTGCTCGTGTCGGGACGACTCCTCCTCGGGGCGGTGATGTCGGGGCCCGGGAGGGCCATCGAGGTAGCGGCCGCGTTCCCGTACCCCCATGCGTACACGCTGTTGCGGCAGTCCCCGGCGGGGACGCTCCTGTTCGGCCTCACGTGCGTCCGTCTCGCGCTGTTCCCGGTCGAGGCGGATCGGCGAGGGCTCGCGGCGGCCGCCGTTCTCACGATCGGCATGATCGCGGCTCTCGGAGTGGCCAGACAGGCGGGCCCGACGCGGTACCTTCTCCCCGCCTACCCCTTCATGCTTCTCGTCGCCGGGGGGGGACTGTATCTGGGGACGGAGCGGCTGACGCGGCTCTTCGCGACTCGCGTTCGAAGGGGTGCCGGGTGGACATCGGGCGTCGCGCTGGCGGCATCCATTGCGCTCGTGGCTTCCGGGGTGGTCCGCGGGCACGGAGTGGCCGTCGCCGCGGGGGTCGTGCGGCTCGAGCACGGTACGGAGGTCGAC